>Ga0315899_10008135_pt1 | contig 11242 bp, 8 predicted proteins | sample LakEriMetagenome_2_FD_203518 | JGI IMG/M metagenome (GOLD analysis project Ga0315899, IMG submission 203518) | Freshwater fungal communities from buoy surface, Lake Erie, Ohio, United States - Buoy 4 MA112 | ecosystem: Environmental > Aquatic > Freshwater > Lake | place: USA: Lake Erie, Ohio...
GCGGGAACGCTACCTGCTGGCCGGCGGACATACGATAACCCCAGCCGCCGATTGACGCCATGACGAACGTAGAACGCAGCATTCAGCGGTACCGAACGGCACTGGCCGACATCGAAACGGCCAGAGCTGCCTGGCCTGATCTCCGCGAGACCCTGGTCCACACCCTGGAGTCGGTGAGCCGCTCCTGCGGCATCACATGGACCGTCGAGGTAAACGAGGTCTACACCCACCGCGAATCCGTGGTAGCGAACCTCGGCCGCCGCCCCTCTCCGTTCCAATTCAACCCCGACGCCGCCTACAACCGGCTGATGCAGAACGACCGCCAACTCATGAAGGAGCACGGCGCGCTCATCTTCTCGCAACTCCCGAACGGAGCGGTGTCCGCGTGGATGCACCTCCCGGCGTGCGAGGGCATGACTGCGGAGGATGCACCGACGGTGGAGCCGCTGGGCGATTGGTCCATCGAAGACGTGGACGCCTCCGCCATCGACCGGACCATCTCCGCCTTCTTCGACCGTCTGGCCAAATGGGAACACGACGAAGCCAGCTCGACCGACCCCATCGGATTCCGGTTCGGAGCCGGGGAGGAGGGGGAGGGGTAGGGCGCGGCTGCGCCGCAGGGGGGAGAACGGGCGCGGCTGCGCCACGCAGAACGAGAACGGCGACGCTTCGCGTCGCAGAACGAGAACGAGGTTGAGGTTGAGGACGGGCGCGGCTGTGCCGCGCAGGACGAGGGCGAGGGCGAGGACGGGCGGAATAGCAGTGCTAACCTAGCTCACCTGCAGTGTGCCAAGCGTTCCTGTGCGGTTTAGCGGGTCCTGATTTTTTGTCCGATTTGCAGCCGATCAGAACGAAGGCCATTCAATTTCATCAACCGACTTACGGTCGTGCCATACTTCAATGCAATACCGGAAAGTGTATCCCCGGCTTTCACCGTATGCACGTTCTTCTTCTGCGTGGACTTTCCGGTATTCGAAGCCGAGCCTCCTTTCGATGGTTCAATATCTCTGGTCGATTTCCGGTCTTCGTAGAGGCAGACTGGCATGGACCACTCGCGTTGCTCCGGATAAACTTCGATGTGATTCAGGGTCGAAACAAACGAATTAAAGAGTAGCGTGCCTTTCAAATCGTAACCCTTTTGGGTGAGGTGAATCAAGTCGTCACGAGCATAACCCTTCTCGTTCCAGTCCCGAATTCGCTTGAACCCGCCAGATAAGTCGTAAAAATTCCAATACAAACAATCGTGAACAGCTGCCAATGAATCCATCACCACATTGAAGCGAATAGCTGCGTCGATGTATTTGCCCTTGTAGTACAGATCTTGGGTAGAGGTGAGAACGATGGACACGTTCGGGTTGATGGCTCTGAAAGTGCTAACAGCGTTTGCAACAAACTTCGGCATGTCGGCGGGGACCGTGTTTGAGTAGAGGATGTTGTTCGTGCCGTAGTCGATAATGACTACATCCGGTTGAATAACATTTGCCTGTTCTTCCAGCTTCGCCAAATACAGCACGGCCTGAAAGGGTGATGCCCCCACCCCGAACGGATGGTACAGGACGCCTTTCTGGTTCCGGTGCTCTATGCTCAACCCATAGAACGTAAGCGTTTCATCACCCCCGGCGTGGTCGGAATCAGAAAGCCAGTGAACACCCACATTCGAAAAATGCCCCTGATGGACAAAGTGGATGAAGTTTGAATCTGCTGATGCCATACCGTCCGACGGAAAGCGATACACAACCGTGTCCATCACCACCTCTATGCCAGGTGTATTCTCGTTCCGCTCCACAAAAACAAAAACATCATACACCTCCGCATCATAAGGTCGTTTAAACCGGAGGGATACCGAGGCGGTTGTGTCTTGGGTTTGGATAGTCATTCCTCGAATTCCGAGCGGCAGTTTCGGCGGCAGTTGATAGCTCTTCGCCACTGTCCATTTCCCGGTATGCGAGGTCCTGTAATTCACCCCGTCGTAGGTGTCTGCAGCAGAAAAAGGGAACACAAATCCAGGCCCTGCATCCCCAAATTGCTCTTTCAGAAGAAAGGATGCGCGCGAGGTCACCACTTCGGATTGAATGTGCGACGCGCCATAATGGCATATCACTACCCTATCGTGTTCGGCTTTTTCCATGTTTGCCTGAAAAAGCTGGGCTGCACGCGGAGAATGGTATTGAAAAAAGCAATATTGGGTATCGAGCTCGAGGAGTTCAGTCAGGGCTCCGAGGTCCTGGGATTGCAGGATGCCTGCGCATCCTACGAGCGCAAGTACAAGGGCGCCTTTCATGGTTTAGGTGGGATAGTGTCGATGTCAAGCCCTTCATTCGGAATCGAATCCTGAGTAGAGCCGCTCACCTTCAGCGTGTCAGGCATGACCGTAGGGCGCTTTCCAAACGGCATCGCTGGGGAGTGTGGCTTTGCGAGATTCCGCATCATTGAAATCGTTCCGTGGCTCATGGCGGCATACAACCCGATGCCGAAAATCAGATCGTCAATTTGCTCATCCGCAATGATTTGCATCACATTATGGCCGGAATACCGAAAATCAACCACCCAAATTTCCTCGTAATGACTGATCAAATAGACGGCAAAGGCATTGCCCATGGAATTCTTAATCACCATCGCACGCCGGCCATTCTTCACGTCCGTCGAGATGCGCACCAAAGGCGCATCGCCGCCAAGAAATGCCCCGTAGTTGTTTGTCGTTCCGAAAACACGGGTAGAGGTTGTGGAAGTCAACCCTGAAGCAGGATAACGAACTGCCTTTGTTTCGACGTGGGGTATAAAGAGCTCGAGTGTGTCGGGATGTTGTGCGACAACCGGATCTTTCGTCAGGTTGTACAATGAACCCAGAAATGGCTTCCTCCGCTCGTACCTCATATTCTCAAGTGGAACTGCCTTTACACCAGCGCCTTGACAAAATGCAGAATAGGCATAATAGGCACCTCGAGCATTCCAATGGTGGTCGCTTCCGAAAAACATCGATTCACCAAAATGCGCATCCATCTCCCCGAAAACATCGATATAGCGAACCTCAGGCAACAACGCCGTCCGGATTGCTTCAAGGGTTTTCTGGTTTTGTCGGTTGTAGCGGGCGTATTTCTCAACGGGTATGAAGGCGGAAGACAGTGGTGCAATGCAGGTATACACCGTACATATGCCTTTCAACTCCTCCGCATACCGATTCACCATCGCAGCAAAAGGTCGCGCCATGGATGGGGCTCCCCCACCTTGGGGATATACTTTACCTTCGATGATGAGCATCCCGCCTGCATACGCGGCTCTAAAATCATCGTGGTAGACGCGTTGAAGCGAATCGGAAGGTGCATCGTCTGAGGCCTCTGTGTTCGGCAGAACCACAACGCGCTCCTCTTCAGGCAGGTGAAATCCCATATGGAAACGAATGCGTTGAGCCCACTCTACCATCTCTTCTCGCAGAGGAAAGTGATCGTTGATGTACGACGAAATTCCCTTGAAGTACGAACCTGAACGGTAGCCTTCCCAGCTCAGGTCAGGCCAAGTCGCTAGGGTACGCTGCTCAGATGTGGAAATCACCTGCTTCGTACTAAACAAAAAGGCCAGTGAACCGGCAACAAGAAAACCTAAAGCGAGAAAAGGCGACAATCGTTTCATCTTAGAATCTGAAATAGATGAACGGATTGTAAGTGTCATCCGCGAGAAGGACCGTGCACAGCGCAAGCATGAGAAGGTTTAACACAGGCGCACTGGCCGCATACAACCGCTGACATTTCTGATGGAGTCGGGACTCTGGAGGATAGATTTCCTGCCAAGGGATACAAAACAAAACAACCAAAACAAAGAAGAATGAAAAGCCTGTTATATCCCCCACGAAGCCCGCATTGATGGGGTGGGATGAGGCAAACAGGGTGACCATGAATTCTTTTAGTTTGGCAAAGTCGACAAAATAAAAAATTGCCCTGCTGAACACAATCAACACGAGGGTGTAGCCATGCCGAACTACTCGCGGCACCTGCGACAGCGGGCCTTCGCACATCTTTTCAATGACCATGCAGCAGCCAAAGAAGCCCCCCCAGAGCACAAAATTCCAACTTGCCCCATGCCAAAACCCCGTCAGCAGCCAAACAATGAGAATGTTCCGGTATTGAAACTTGCGGTTTCCTCCCAGGGGGATGTAGACGTAGTCTCGGAAAAATCTACCCAACGACATATGCCACCTCTTGTAGAAGTCCGCAACTGAAATCGCAGCGTACGGATGTTTGAAATTCTCAAGCATGGTGAACCCGAACACCCTGCCCATTCCGATCGCCATGTCCGAATAGCCTGAGAAATCAAAGTAAATCTGCACAGAGAACATCATGATGCCAAACCACGCTTCAGGCGAGGACAGAATACCAAATTGTACTTCTAAGTACTTATCAACCAATATGCTTGCTGTATTCGCTAGGACAACCTTTTTGAACAAACCCACGCAAAATCGATTCAGACCACTTCGAATCATGTTCCAATCGCTCCGTCGGTTGTCGATAGCGCCAGCCACCTCACTGTACCGAACTATAGGCCCAGCGACCAGCTGGGGAAACATACTTACGTACACCATGTAATTCAGGAACTTCCGCTGCACAGGCACTTGGTTCCTGAACACATCAATGGTGTACGAGAGTGTTTGGAAGGTGTAAAAAGAAATACCGATAGGGAGAGTTATCCCAGGTAGGGGGACATCGGTTCCGAATACATAATTAAAATTTGATGTGAAGAAATCTGCATACTTAAAGGTCATTAATAAGGCCAAATTGACCACGACCGAGGCCCCTACCAAGATTTTAGGGAGGATTCCATTCCGGTAGGTATCTATACCTCTACCGATTAGGAAATCAAGAACACTGGAAAACAACAGGAGAACAATCCAGACGGGCTCACCCCAGGCGTAAAAGATCAACGAAAACAACAGGAGGATAAAATTCTTCAGCCTCATGCTCGGCATGAGGAAATACAGTAGAACAGTTACAGGCAGGAAGAAATAAAGAAAAACCAGGCTCGAGAAAACCATCTTATTCAGTGCAAGGGCACTTCAACGTGTAGGAAATTCGTTTCACTGCATCTGGATAGCTCGATGAACCATACCGAATGCGTTTCAGAAACACATAATAATCTTCATTCATGTCCTTGTATCTCTTCTGCTGCCATTGGGCGTAATAGTCAATCGATTTTTGCCACGATTCGAAGCGCAGATATTCTTTGTATTTAAATCCGAATAAATTATTCCGGCTCATTAAAAAATCAGAAGCGAACCATCCGGATTCTAGGATGGCCTGCCGCATGACAATTTCCTTGTGCACAATGGGACTTTTGCAGAGATAATCTGCTACGCTGTCAATCAGTGCCTGATTCTTCTTCTGTCCCCAACACGTGCCTGTGCTGCAGACCACCACCGCAATGGAAATGCAGATGCTTCTTGCATTGACTTTAACCATAGTGCCAAATGTAACGCGAAGCCAGCTAGGCCCGGACGCCGGCCCCTCCAACCAACACCGGACCCATGCTCTTACTCAGCAGACAGGACAAGGGCGCCGCGGATGCGCTCGATTTCGGTGGCGGCAGCTCGGGCGCCTTGGATGGCGGCGAGTTCGCTGACGCGGGCGCGTTGGAGGGCGAGCTGAAGTTCGCGGAAGTTGAGGGAGTTGATGGTGCCGAAGGCGAGGCGTTCAGCGCCGATGGAGGCGAGGGTAGAGGCGTTGCTTGAAGTGGCTTGGGTGATGCGGACGAGGTCGAGTTGGAGCTCGAGGCGCTGGTGGGCGTCCGCGAGGAGGCGCTGGGCCTCGAGGCGTTCGTTGTCGCGGGTCAGGGCGGCGATGTCCTCGCGGATGCGGGCCTGTTCGATGGCGCGTCGGGTGGCGCCACCGTTGAAGACGTTGAAGTTGAGGGTGAGGAGGGCTGAGGCTTGGAGGGTTGAGCCCGACTTCTGGAGGTCTCCGACTGAGAATTGGCTCTGGGCATTCGAGAGCGTGGTGGAAAGGCCTATCACCGGATAGAGGCGGGCTTCGGCCGAGGCCATGCCCTGTTCTGCGATTTGGTGCGCGAGAACGGCGTTGCGGACCGCACGGGTGCCCGCATCAATTCCGGACATGAGCACGCTCAGGGCAGGGGCTGCAGTGGGGAGATCGAGCGCAGAAGTCAACGTCCACGCTGCATCCTCGGGCTCGCCCATGAGGCGGTTGAGGTTGCGCTGCGCCGTGGCTACGGCCACCTGTTGAAGGAGTAGCGATGAGCTGTCTGCGAGCAGCGCGTTTTCGAACTGGAGGCCGTCGAAGGTGCCGGAGGTGCCTACCTCGCGCCGGGCCTGCCACCATGCGATGCGGTCGCGGGAAAGCGCGAGAGATTCCTCGAGGACCCCGACGAGGGCTTGTTGGACCAGGACGGCGTCGTAGGCGAGGAGGACCGCCTGGATGGTTTGCTCGGCGACGAGCTCGGACTGGCCGTCGGCTTGGGCTGCGACGAGTTCGAGGGAACGCTTGTTCGCGAACATCGCGCCGCCGTCGTAGAGGGTCCAGTTTGCCGAGGCGCCCGCGTTGAATGACTGGGAGCCGAGGCGCGCCTGGATGAAGGAAGTCGGGTTGCGGGTTTGGTCCGAGACGGCGGTCGAGAGTGAGGAGGTGATGCCCACCGTCGGCAAAGCGCCGGCAGCGCCCCACACGTTGTTGAGGTCGGCGGATTCGGCCTGCAGCCGGGAGATGCGCACGCCGAGGTTGTTTGCGAGGGCGCGCTCGATGGCCTGGCCGCGCGTGAGCGGGGTTTGGGCCGCGGCAGCGGACGCCCCCAGAACAGCGAGGAGAAAGAGGAAGTTCCTGTACATCAGTCGTTCTGCATCGCTTGAATTTCCACGTCTTCTCGGACAGCGGGCTCCGCAGCTTCCCGCTGCGGCCAAACTCCCCCGATGACCCACTGCCACCAACCGTGCAACGGGTTGATCCACAGCAGGAAAACCGGCAACAGCACGAGCGTCAACACCGTCAAAAAGGCCAGTCCGAACGCCACCGAAATGGCCATGGGCACCAGGAACTGGGCCTGGAACGACGTGTTCAGCATCAGGGGCCCCAGGCCTGCAACCGTCGTGGCGGTCGTGAGGAAAATGGGGCGAAGCCGCGTCATGGCTGACTCCCGGATGGCATCGTGCATCGTCATGCCTTCCTTGAGGTAGCCGTTGTAGGCGGCCACGAAGACGAGGGCGTCGTTCACGAGAATGCCGAGCAGGGCCACCATGCCCAGCATGGAGAACATCGAGATTTGGGCTCCCAGCAGCCAGTGGCCGCCGACCACACCGATGAGGGCAAACGGAATCAGGGCAAAGACCGCCGCGGCCTGCAGAGGCGACCTGAAAGTCAGCACCGTAATGAAATACATCACGAGCAGCACGATGGGCAGCACCCGCTCTATGCTCTTTTGGGACTTGATGGTTTCGCGGTTTTGGCCTTCGTAACTGGCGGATACCGTGGGGTACTTGTCCAGAATTGCCGGAATGGTCGTGGCTTGCAACTCGCCGTTGATGTCCGTCGCGCTTGCTTTCGCAAACGCCAAATCCGCCCCCACCTGGATCTCCCTCCGCCCCTGCAATCGGTTGATGGCCGTCACTCCGCGGGTCACTGCGACATCCGCCACCTCGTGCAGGGCCACGAGGGTCCCGGCCGGGGTGCGAACGCGCAAGTCTTCGAGCCGGCCGATGTTCGCGCGGTCCTCCGCGGCAAGGCGCACCCAGACGCGGACTTCATCGCGGCCGCGCTGCAGGCGTTGGACCTCCTGGCCGAAGTAGGCCTGCCGGATTTGGCCGATCACATCGGCCGCCGTCAGTCCCCAGGCAAATCCGCGGGGCGTCAGCCGCACCTCGATTTCCTCCAGGCCCTCTTCGTAGTTGTCGGTGACGTCCTTCACGTCATCGCGCTGCTGCAGTGCGGCCTTTAGCTCCTCCGTGGCCGCCCGCAGTTCCGTGAGATCCGCGCCCAGCAACGACACCGCCACTGGCCGACCAAACGGCGAAAATGCCTGGAAGCTCAGGTTTTCCGCCCCGTATATAGGCCCGACCTCCGTACGGATGAGGTTGCCCAGCTGAACGGACTGCATGTTCCGTGTCTCGCCGTCGAGGAGTTGGATGTTCAATGCGCCGCTCCAGGGGGCGGGGCCGATCCGTTTGTCCACCGCGAGCACGACATCTTTCCCGTCTTCCCGGGTCGCTTTGATGGAATCGTTCATCGCCCATACAACCTGCTCGATGCGGTCTAACTCGGACAGCGTGAGGTCCTCACGGGTCCCGGGCTCCATGGTCAACGTGACCGAGATGTTGTCTCCTTCGATGAAGGGGAAGAACGTGGTCTTCACGAAGCCTCCGCCAATCAGCCCCGGGACGACAACGAGGAAGAGCGCCACCACCGAGCTGAACACCAGCCACGGACGACGCAACGCCAGGTTCAACACAGGCGCATACACCCGGGCTTTGAACCACTCGAGCGAATGGCCTACTCCCCGATCGAACCGGCTCGGAACCCCCTCCCGCTTCAGCGCCTTCGAGTGGGCCACGTGGGCAGGCAGAATGAGCGCGCCTTCCACCAGCGAGATCAGCAACGTGACGATGATGACCACGGCCATGTCGCCGAAGACATCACCGAGGCGGCCTTCGATGAAGAAGAACGCTCCGAAGGCCACGACAGTCGTCAACACCGCCGCAGCCACCGCCGGCAACACTTCCAGAGTGCCGTTCAAAGCGGCATCAAACCGCGAAGCCCCGCGTTCGTGGTGTTGGAAGATGTTCTCCGCGATGACGATGCCGTCGTCCACCAGGATTCCGACCACGATGATCATCCCGAAGAGCGAAATCACGTTGATGGTGATGCCCAGCCAAAGCGCGAGAGCGAACATCCCGGCAAACGAGACCGGAATGGAGATGGCCACCCAAAACGACAGCCGCCAGTTGAGGAAAAGGGCCAGAAACAAGAGGACCAGGAAAAACCCCTGGATGCCATTTTCTGTGAGCAGGTCGATGCGTTGGCGCAAAACCACCGACCCATCCCGCACGATGTCCAGCCGGGTGCCCGCGGATTCTGTGTTGTACTGCTCGACGAAGTCCCGGCATGCCGAGGCGATGTCCAGGATGTCTTCGGAATTCAGATTGTTCACCGTGATGGTGACCGAAGGTTTGCCGTTGTACCAGTTCCGGGTCGGGTCGTCCTCGGCCCACTGGTCCACCACGTCTGCCACGTCCGACAAGCGTACCTGGCGGCCGTCCGGATCTGCGCGCACCACGATGTTGCGGAGCTCTTCAGCTCGGTACTGCCGGTAGCGGCCCCGGACCACGAGCTCCCGCTCACCGGTCCGCACCTTCCCTCCTGTCGCTTCGATGTTCGCGGCACGCACGGCGGCCGCAAGCTGCGGGATGGTCAGTCCACGGGCGAGTAGGTCATCCTCCCGCACCCGGATTTCGATTTCCTCGTCCGGGAATCCACCCAACTCGACCTGGCTGATGCCGTCCACCGCCCTCAGGGCTTGCTCAATCCGCCGGGCTTCTTCCTTCAGCTCCGCCAAATCCCCTGTGCCGCTCAACGCCAGCACCATCGCCGTCCCCACCGCCTCCCGCTTGAACACGATGGGCGGCTCCATGCCCACCGGAAAGGACGGAATACGGTCCACCGCATTCTTGACGTCTTGGAGAACGGCATCCGTCTTCTCGGCGTTCACCGTTTCGACCGTGATGGTCGCGGCATTTTCCGTGCACACCGAGCGCACCTGGTCGATGCCCGCGATGCCCTGCAGATTCTCCTCGATTTTCGCGACGACCCCTTCTTCGATCTCGGCCGGAGCTGCACCCGGGTACACCACCTGCACGAGAATCACCTTCGACTCCACTTCCGGAAAGAAATTCGACCGAATCTTCCCGAGGCTTGCCACCCCGGCTAGCAGAATCGCGAAGGTGATCAGGTCGCCGACGATGGCATACCGGATGAAGTAGGTAATGGCAGAACGCATCACTCGGCGATGTTCACGGCCAAACCGCTCCGTGCTCCGGCCACAGGCGCCGCCAGCAACCGGGTCCCGTCGGGGACGCCCCGTACGATGGCCCGCTCGGTCGAACGGAAGGCCACTTCCGCAGCGATCTCAACCAGCGTCGTATCCGGTGCGAGGGCCCACACCGCCGCATCCCCAGCGAGGATGCCAGGATGCACGGCGACCGCGCCGTCGAAGCTGCGGCCACGGACCGTGCCGGTGAGGTACATACCGTCGCGCAAGGGTGCAGCCGCACCGCCCGACGCCCGGAGGGTGCAGTAGACCGTCGCCGCTTGGGAAGTGACGTCGATGTTGCGCGTGATGCGGGCGACCTTGCCGGTGGCCACCTCGGTACCGGCGCCATCGCGGAACACCACGGCATCACCGACAGAGACGACCTCGAGGTAGTCCGCTCGAAGGGCTGATTTGAGCTCCAGTGCCGATCCGCCCACCAACGTGCCCACCGGGGTGCCCGGCCGCACGAGGGATCCCGGATCCACGAGGGCCGTGGCGACGACCCCGTCGAAGGGAGCGCGCACCGTGTATTTGGCCAGCCGTTCCTCGGCGGAACGGATGGCGTGGTAGCTGCTCAACACCCCGCGGTTCGCCCAAAAGAACCGCTCGCGGTCACTTGCCGCTTCAGGCATGGTCGGCATGGCGCGTTCGGGACGGACGGAGCGCGCCCACCCCTCCCACACGGCTGCCCGCTCCGGGAAGTCCATGCGGAAATCGGCAAGTCCCCCGGCGAGCGCCTGCAGGAACTGAGCCCGTTGGCCCGTCAGGGCAGCACGCGCTTCTGCATCATCTAAACGCAACAGCACCTCACCCTTTCGGAACGAAACGCCCTCGCGGAATTCCTTGCCGCCCGGCAGCAGCACCCCGCCGACCTCGGCCAGGACATCCATCCGGTCCACAGCTTCGACGCGTCCTTCCACCGGCACCTCGGCCACCACGGCCCCGCTGCGGGCCTCAACCGTGCGCACAAGCCGCTGGGCCACCGGCGGCATGGACGTCGGTGCCTCTTCTTTCATGCCGATGAGCACGCGCATCAGGCCTGCGCCGAGGGCGAGCACCACGACTCCCGACGCCACGCGCAGGAAGGCCGACAAAACAGGGTGCATCTTCATGGTACAGTGATCGTCAGGGTGCTCGCTGGGGCCAGGGTAAAGTGCCCGAGCGCTGCACGGTTCCAGTGGTTCAGCGGATTGCCGGGGACCGAGCCCGGCCCACCTCCGTCCGC
>Ga0315899_10008136_pt1 | contig 11242 bp, 11 predicted proteins | sample LakEriMetagenome_2_FD_203518 | JGI IMG/M metagenome (GOLD analysis project Ga0315899, IMG submission 203518) | Freshwater fungal communities from buoy surface, Lake Erie, Ohio, United States - Buoy 4 MA112 | ecosystem: Environmental > Aquatic > Freshwater > Lake | place: USA: Lake Erie, Ohio...
GCGTTTTCGCGCTTGGGCTTTGCTATCTTTCCTGGTTCGCGGCGCTCAAGATGCTGCCGGCGTCACTTGCATCGCTTGGCACTGTCATCACGCCTGTAGTGGGCGTGTTGGGTGCTGCGCTGTTCCTGGGCGAGCCCTTTGGCCTTCGCGAAATTCTGGCGCTGACCTTGGTATTATCCGGCGTGGTGCTGGCGGTGCGTGGCTGAGCGCTTCAGTTAGCGCGGCACGTTCAGCTTGCTCAAGATCGGTCGCCATTGCGTATCGGAACGGCGGAGGAATTCGGCAAAATCCTCGGGCGAACCGCCGGCCAGGAACTGCCCTTCCGTGATCAGTCTTTCACGAATTCTCTCATCCTTCAGCGCCTCATTCGCGGCGGCATTCACGCGCTGCACCACATCCTGCGGCGTACGCGCGGGGGCGAGCAGGCCAAACCAGCTCAATACATCAAGGCCAGGGGCGAATTCCGCGATGGAGGGCACATCCGGCGTTGAAGCGATGCGCCGCCCGCTGGTCCAGGCAATCATTCTGCCGCGGCCATCACGATGCACGGGCTGGGCTGTGCCGCCCGATACAACAAGCACATCAAGATCACCCGCCATGAAGGCGGCAAGCTGTGCGGAATCTCCACGATAGGTTACATCCTGCATGGTGATGCCCAGCCGTTCCATCACCATCAGCATCGCGACATTCGTAAGCGTTGTTGGACCATTGGTGCCATAGGTCATTTGCCCGGGCCGCGCCTTCGCCGCCGCAACCCAGCCCGGCACATCCATCGCACCACCACGCATTTGCGTGATGATGCCGAAGGGAAAGGTGGTGGCCAGCATCACCGGCGCGAAATCTTCAAGCTTGTAGGGAAGATTGGGCACAATGACCGGATTGATCGTGAGCGTGGTGCCGGCGGCCATCAACAGCGTGTGGCCATCTGGCCGCGCGCGGGCCACGAATTCAGCGCCGATAATGGTATTGGCGCCGGCTCGGTTTTCGACCTGCACTGGCTGGCCGAGCAAGCTTGTCATGCGTTCCGCCAATAGGCGGCTCACGATATCCGTGCTGCCGCCGGGCGCGAAGGGAACGATGATGGTGATGGGGCGCGGCGCGGCGCCGCTTTGCGCCAATGCTGGGCTGGCCAAGCCAAGCCCGGCGAGGCCTGCCAGCAAGGGGCGGCGTGCGATGTGACGGAGCATGAACCAAATCCTCCCGAGGCTACGCGGGATGCGCGCAGCGGTGTTTTGTTGTGAGGGCTTTTCGCCCCATTTCGCGCAGCAGGCGTATCATCAAGCAAAGACAGGCTACCGAGCCTGGCCGCTGCCAGCAAGCGGAGCGTCGCAGAAGCGGCCCGAAGAGCAGGGGGGTCTCGGCTTGCGCATTGCGGGACAAGCGGCAAACCGCCATGGTCCGGCGCATGAATGCCACCGTACCATCTGTTATCCGCTTGCTCCCTGGCCGAGACCGCCGCGTGAAGGCCGGCCACCCTTGGGCGTTTTCCAATGAGATCAGCATGACGCCGGCGGCCAAGGCGCTGCCGCTGGGTAGTGTTGTGCGGCTGGAGGGTGATGATGGCGTCAAGCATGGCGTTTGGCATTTCAACCCGCATTCGCTGATTGGCGCGCGGCGGCTGGACAGCAATTCAGACGCTGCTTGCGATCTGGACTGGTTCAAGCAGCGCCTGCAGGAAGCGCTGAACTTGCGCGACAAGCTGTTCGGCCGCCCGCATTACCGCCTGATCCATGCCGAAGCGGATGGCCTGCCGGGCTTGGTGATTGATCGCTACGGCGATGCGGTGACCATCCAGGCCAATACTGCGGGCATGGAAGTCGCGACACCATTGATCCTTGAAGCGCTGCACGCGCTGATCGCGCCCAGCATGGTGATTGCGCGCAATGATAGCGCCGTGCGTGCGCTGGAAGGCCTGCCCGAAGAAACCAAGCTGCTGCATGGCGAAGCCGGCATGATTTCGGTGGAGGAAAACGGGCTTTCCTTCGCGGTTGATCCGCTGGGCGGGCAGAAAACTGGCTGGTTCTTTGACCAGCGCGAACATCGCGCCTGCGTTGCGCGGTTGGCAAATGGCGCGACCGTTCTGGACGCCTTCTGCCACACGGGCGGCTTTGGTATTTCCGCGGCCGTCGCCGGGGCTTCCCATGTGACGCTGCTGGATCGCAGCGAAGCGGCGCTTGCACTCGCCCTTGAAGCGGCGCGGCGCAATGGCGTCGCTGATCGTGTGGAAACGCAAAAGGCTGAGGCTTTGGAAGCCTTGGAACGCATGGTGGGCGCGGGCAAACGTTTTGGCGTGGTCATCACAGATCCACCCGCCTTCGCCAAGGCGCGCAAGGATCAACCGGCGGCATTGCGCGCTTATGGCAAGCTCGCGCGGTTGGGCGCAACTTTGGTGGAAAAGGGGGGCTTCTTTTTCATCGCATCGTGCAGCCATCACGTCGCAACCGGTGAATTCGCCGATGCCGTCGCCTGGGGCGTGCAGCGCGCGGGGCGGGAAGCGCGCATCCTGCATATGGGCGGCGCGGGGCCGGACCATCCGCTGCACCCGATGTTGCCGGAAAGCTCTTACCTTAAAGGCATGTTGCTGCAGTTGCGATGAAACGCGCAGAGCAGCTTTTTCGGGCCTATGGCGCTTCCTATTATCTTGCGGGGGCGCATGCGGCGCGCATCGGTCAGCGCGCACCTGGTTTGGATGCGCTGCTGCGAAGTTGGCGCGTGCAGGAGGCTGTGTTCATCGCCGCCGGCAATCCCTTCAGCCGGCGCATGCCAGAAGGCTGGAATGCACGGCGCCATGCGGCCTTGCGGGAGCGCTTGCGGCGCCTGCACTACGTTGAAGGCCGGGGTGGCGCCAAGCGTTGGTGGGAAGCGCATTGCTTCATCGGCATAAGCGTTTCGCGGGGCAAGCCGCTCGCGCGGTTGTTCCGACAGAACGCGATGGTGGCGCTGCGGCGCGGTGGCAGGGCTCGGCTGATATGGGTTTTTTGAAAACCGCCGCTGCCTTTTTGCTCGCGGTCTTCATCCTGCGCGCTGCCTTGGGCGCGATGTTCCAGGCGCCTGGCGCCGCTGGCCCCGCTTTGGTGGAAGCCTTCGCTTTGGATTGGGCAGGCTTCGGCACGCTGGTTGGCTTGTTCTGGTTGCCGGGGCTTTTCCTCGCCTATCCTTTGGGCCTAGTGGCGCGACGCTTGGGCGATAGGCGCGGCGTGCTGCTTGGGATTTTGCTGCTGATCCTGGGGGCGCTTGTTTCGACGCGTGCGGAAGAAGTAGCGCTGCTGGTGGCCGGGCGTTTGCTCATGGGCCTCGGCACGCTGCTGGTGATTTTGCTGCTCACGAAAATGGTGCAGGACCGTTTCATTGGCCGAGACCTTTTCCCTGCCATGGCAGTCTATGTGCTGGGCTGGCCGCTTGGCATTGCCGCGACGCAGGCGGCGCTCCCCGGCTTTGTACCTGATCATGGCTGGCAATTTCCCTATCAGGTCGCAGCCTTTGCTGCCGGCATTGCCTTCATCGCAGTCGCCCTCGCCCGCGCGCCGGAACCGCGCGTGCTGCCGGCAAGCACCAGCACGAGTAGCGCGCTGACGCAGGCCGAGTTTCGCCGCATGTGCCTGGCTGGCGCCTGCTGGGCCTTGGTGAACGGCGCCTATATGGTGCTGGTGAGCTTCGCGCCGCCGATGCTTATGGCGCGCGGGCTTGGCCTGGCGGAGGCGAGCTTCGCGGTCTCCCTTATTTCCTGGTCAAATTTGCTGGCCGTACCGGCGGGCGCCTGGCTTGCGCGCCGCGCGAGGGTTGCGGGCCCCATGACCATCAGCGCAACACTATTCGCCATGCTGGCGGCACTTGCCTTGCCATTGGCTGATGCTTCTTGGGCGCCGTTTCTCGGCCTGCTGCATGGCTTCTGCTATGCGCTGCCCATCACCGTATTCTCGGCATTGGCGGCCGAGGCCGTTGCGCCGGAACGCCGCGCGCGGGGCTTGGGTGTGTATTTCGTGTGGTTCTATGCCGGCTGCACGGGATGCCCGGCCTTTGCCGGATGGCTGAGGGATGTCACCGGCAGCGCGACAGTGCCGGTTTTCTTTGCGGTCGCAGCGTTGGGCGTGGGGCTTGGGCTGTATGTTTGGTTCAGGCGGGATTTGGCGCGGGGTTGAACCCTACTTCCGCACCAACATAAACAACCGCCGAAACGGCAGCAGCACCGCCCCATCAGGCCCCGGCGGATAGGCCGCGCGCATCGCCGCTGCATAGGCCGCCAAAAACCCTTGGCTACCTTCCGGACCCAGCGCATCAAGAAAAGGCCGTAGGCTCGTACCCATGGCCCAACGCAGCACCGGGTCTTCGCCGCGCATCACATTGATATACTCCGTCACCCACATTTCAAGCTTCGCCACGCGCGGGCTCAGCAGCGCGTAATAGGCTTCGGGCGATAAAATCGGCGGCGCGCTTTTTACGCGCTGCAACACCTCAGCCCAAGGCCCTTCCCGCGCAATCCGGTCCTGTTCCGCGCGCAAGGGCGCTGCATGCATGGATGGCATTTGCACGGCCAAAACGCCGCCTGGTGCCAGGCATTCCAGCAGGCGCGGAAACAAAGCCTCATGCCCAACCAACCATTGCAGCGCCGCATTGCTGAAAATCACATCCACCGGCGCTGCCGGCGCCCAAGCATTGATATCCGCCTGTACGGTCGCAAACCCCGCCGCTTCAGCCTTGGCGAGCATGGCCGCGCTGCCATCCACGCCCATCACGCGCGCACCAGGAAAACGCGCGGCCAGCACCGGTAACGCATTGCCTGCGCCGCAGCCCAAATCCACCACAAGCTTGGGCGCTTCATGCGGAATCCGCGCAATCAAATCCAGCGCCGGGCGCAGCCTTTCATCCTCAAACTGCAAATAGGTCTTGGCGTCCCAGATATCCTTCGCCGTCACAGAAAACGTTCCCGGATATCCACGCTGCTTTCACGGCCGAGCTTATCAAAATGTTCCGTCAGCCATTTCTCTGCCGCATCACGCCCGAATTGGCGCAGCATGCACAAAAACTCCCAATCACCATTGAATTTAGTCGAAAGCTTGAAGGACCGCAGCCTATCCTCATCCTCAATCAAATGAATGAAAAGCCGCCGATAGCGCGGCTGTTCCAACCGCCCCGCATCAAGCAACCGCTGCACAAAATCAATCGCGCGCATTTCCGCCATCAGGCTGCCATTGAAGGTGATTTCATTCAATCGATTAACAATATCCGAAGCGCTTGTCGGCATTTCTTCGCGCACTTGCGGGTTCAACTGGATCAGCATGATATCCGGCGGCCCGCCCTGTTCATACAGCGGCCATAACGCGGGATTGCCCAGATACCCGCCATCCCAATAGGATTCGCCATCAATCTCCACCGCCTTGAAAACCTGCGGCAAGCAGGCAGAAGCCAGCAGCACCTCCGCGTCAATTTCCCGTCGCGTGAAAACCCGAGGCTTGCCCGTGCGCACATTGGTCGCGGAGATGAACAGCCGCGGCGCTTTTGTCTCCTCTCGCAGCCGCTCAAAATCAATGCTCTGGTTCAAAGCATCGCGGAGTGGGTTGTAATTGATCGGAAACGGATTGATCTGATAGGGAGACAACACGCGCGACAGCGTATCAAAGGTGCGATAGGCGATGGACCAGGTCAGGTCATGCCCCCACATCGCCTTTTCCCAAGGCAGCGCCTGCAGTGGGCTGACCGCCAAATTCGCCGCCATGCTGCGCCAGAAACGATCCAGCGCCTTGATCGCGCCCGCCGGCCCGCCCTCGATCAGCCCTTCCACCACCATGGCGCCATTGATCGCGCCCGCGGACGTGCCAGAAAAACCGTCGAAATCTATACGCTCATCTTCAAGCAGCCGTTCCATGGCGCCCCAGGTGAAGGCGCCATGCGTGCCGCCGCCTTGCAGCGCAAGACTGAGGCGCTTCTTCGCCACCGGCTTGGCAACCGCCGGCGCTGCCAAATCTTCTGGCTGGCTCTGAGGCCCCTTCCCCGCCCGGCTATTCGCGTCCATCACGCAGCCAGCCATCCGCCATCAATGGAAAGCGCCGCGCCATTCACCGCACCTGAACCAGGGCCACACAAATAAAGCGCCATGCGCGCAATATCCTCAACCTCAATCCAGCGGCGCGATGGCTGCTTCACCAGCAAATGATCACGCAGCGCGGCTTCTTCCGATATGCCGAATTTATCGGCCAAGGGCTTTACCTGCGCCTCAGCCAGCGGCGTCCTTACAAAGCCGGGACAAATCGCATTGCAGGTAATCGGCGTCTCCGCGATTTCCAAAGCCACCACCTTGGTCATACCCACCACACCATGCTTGGCCGCAACATAAGCAACCTTATAGGGACTCGCCACCAAGCCATGCGCGGAAGCGATATTGATAATCCGCCCCCAGCCGCGCGCCTTCATCCCCGGCAGCGCCGCACGTATCGCGTGGAAATTGGACGACATATTGATCGCGATGATCGCATCCCATTTTTCTTCCGGGAAATCCTCAACCGGGCTCACAAATTGGATGCCGGCATTATTCACCAGGATATCAACGCCACCCAGCGCCGCTTCGGCTTCCGCCACCATGGCGCGCACGCCCGCAGGCTTCGATAGATCCGCCGCCGAATAGGGCGCATCACCGCCGCCCATCGCCGCCCCTACCTTGGCGCGCGCCGCCGCAATATCTTCTGCCTTGCCCATGCCATTGAGCATCACCTTGGCGCCGGATTCCGCCAGCAGCAGCGCAATGCCGAGCCCAATGCCCGAGGTTGAACCGGTGACGAGCGCCGAGCGCCCCGTAAGGATGCGTTCCATGGAACACCTGTGTCGGTTTAAGTTGACGTCAATTAGCCTGGAATGCCCCTCAGGGGAACCATCTCAGGGCAGGTGCTTCAACAACCCCAAAAGCCGCTTGACCAGGGGGGAAGCCAGCTTCGGCGCATAAAAATCCCCAGCCGCACGCTTCGCAGCCTCAAGCACTGTCGGATACGGCAAAACCACCCCCGCCAAGGCCGAAAGCGGCAGCCGGCGCCCAATCATCAGCCCCAGCATCCCCGCCATATCCCCAGCCCGAGGCCCCACCACCGAAGCCCCCAAAAGCCGCCCGCGCGGGGAGGCAATCAACTTGATCAACCCCTCCGCCCGATCCTCCGCCACCAAGCGATCATTCTCGCCTAGCCCGCGCCTGAGAACCCGAACCTCCCCATGCGCGGCCCGCGCCTCGGCCTCGGTCAGGCCAATCTGCGCCAATTCGGGATCGGTATAGGTCACCCGCGGCAAGGCCGCGTAATCCAAGCGCACCGGCAGGCGAAACAGCATGGAACGCGCAATAATCCCCGCATGCTGAGACGCCACATGCGTAAAAGCACGCGGCCCAAGCCCCACCGGGTCCGCAATATCCCCCGCCACCCAAATGCGCCGATTACCCTCAGCCCGCAGCGCCAGATTGGTCTGAACACCGCGCGCCGAACCAACCAGCCCCGCCGCCTCCAAGCCAAGCCCCTCAACCCGCGCCGCACGCCCCACTGCCACCAACAAATGGCTGGCCCTTACCTGCGAGCCATCAGCCAGCCGCGCCGTCAGGCCACCAGGCGCCGGTGCAACCTCAGCCAAGCCAACCCCCTCACGCAGCGTCATCCCCTCGGCCAGCAGCGCCGCACGCAGCACCGCGACACACTCCTCATCCTCCCGCGACGCAAGCCGCGCCTGCTCCACCACCGTCACCCGCGCCCCAAGCCGGCGATGCGCCAAAGCCATCTCCAACCCGATCGGCCCACCCCCCAACACCAACAAATGTTCAGGACAAGCCGGCAAATCAAAAATCGTCTCATGCGTCAGGAAAGGCACCTGCCCAAGCCCAGGAACCGCCGGCACCACCGCACGCGACCCAGCAGCAATCACAGCACGCCGAAACACCAAACGCCGCCCACCAACATCCAAACTATCCCGCCCGGTGAAATGCGCCGACGCGCGCAACACATCCACCCCCATGGCACGGAAACGCTCCTCAGAATCATGCGGGGCAATCGTGCCAATCGCGCGCTTCACTTGCGCCTGCACCAAAGCCCAATCAATCACAGGCGGCGGCACCACCACACCATAACGCGGGGCTCGCCTGGCCTCAGCCGCCAAATGCGCGACCGCCAGCAAAGCCTTGGAAGGCACGCAACCCGTATTGAGGCAATCACCACCCATCTCACCACGCTCAATCAACGTCACCCGAAAGCCGAGCGCAGCCGAAATCGCAGCGACCGAAAGGCCGGCAGCACCGGCGCCGATGATGGCGATGTCTGTGTCTGGCACCACAAAATTCCTCAAAAAACGGGGGCGCTGCCCCCGAGCCCCCGCCGGGGTAATAGTATTACCCCGGACCCCGCCAGGACGAAATCAAGGGGATCTACGGCGGCGCCACCACGCGCCAAATAAGGAAAGCGACGCGAGGCCCAGCAACGGAAGCAAAACGCCCCAAGAAAAGATCACACCAAGGTCGGGCACACCGCCAGACAAAAAAACCTCATCAAGGCCCGCACCAATGCCCGCAAACACCAAAGTGCCCGGAATAATGCCCAAAAAGGTCGCGGCCAGATAAGGGGCGAAAGCCATGCCAAGCAAAGCCGGCGCCAAATTCAATAACCAAAACGGAAACACCGGCACCAAACGCAGACTCAACAAATAAAAGAACCCATCACGCGCCAAACCCGCCCGCAAAGGACCAAGCAACCCCTCCGCACGCCCCGCCACAAAAGGCGCAAATGCCGACCGCGCCAAAAGGAACAGCACCGCCGCCCCAATAGTCGCCCCAACCACCGCCAAAACCGCGCCCAACAAGGCGCCAAACAATAACCCGCCCGCCAAGGTCATCACCACGCCACCAGGCAGGGAAAACGCCACCACGGCGATATAGGCCGCAACATACACCATGGCCGATGCTACCGGACGCGCCGCTACCAACGCCGCCAAAGCCTCACGCTGCGCGGCCAGCGCCTCCAACGTCAGATAGCGATGCAGACCAAAGGCCCAGGCAAGCGCCACCAAAACAACAACCGCCAAAGGCGCCACAAACCGGCGCCATGCTGCAACCGGCTTCAATGGCGTTCGTAGATCAATCGCGCGCGGATCGTACCGGGCAATTCACGTAGCTCGGCCAGAATCTCCTCGGCCTCCTTACGCGCCTCGGCACTGTCAATCACCAGATAGCCGATATCGCCCGCCGTCTGCAGAAACTGCGCCGAGATATTCAAGCCGCGCCGCCCGAAAATCTCATTGATGCGCGAAAGCATCCCAGGCGTATCCCGATGCGCATGAGTCCATCGCGCACCCGATGGCCGCGCCGGCAATTGCACCTGCGGGAAATTCACCGCGCCAAAAGTCGCCGCCGTATCAGAAAAATCAATCAGCTTGCGCGCCACTTCCTGGCCGATGCGTGACTGCGCTTCGCCAGTGCTGCCGCCGATATGCGGTGTCAAGATCGCATTCGGCAGACCCTGCAAGGGGGAGACAAACGCCTCGCCATTACGTGATGGCTCCACGGGGAAAACATCCACCGCGGCGCCCAACACATGGCCATCCTTCATCGCACGCGCGAGTGCTTCCAGATCCACCACCGTACCGCGCGCATTATTCACGAAAACGGCGCCTGGCTTCATGGCGCGAATCGCGGCTTCCCCGATCATGCCCATGGTCTCGGCAGTTTCGGGCACATGCACTGTCACGGCATCAGATTCGGCAAGCAGCGCATGCAGGCTTGGCATGGGCTGCGCATTGCCATGCGGCAGCTTGGTCGTGTGATCAAAATAGATCACGCGCATGCCAAAGGCTTCCGCCAGCACCGAAAGCTGCGCGCCGATATTGCCATAGCCGATAATGCCAAGCGTCTTGCCGCGCACTTCCCAGCTATTCGCCGCCGATTTATCCCATTCCCCGCGATGCGCGGCATTGGATTTCGGGAAGATGCCGCGCATCATCATGATGATTTCGCCAAGCGTCAGTTCCGCAACCGACCGCGTATTGGAAAATGGCGCATTGAATACGGGAATGCCGCGCGAAGCCGCCGCTTCCAGCGCCACCTGATTGGTGCCGATGCAAAAGCAGCCAATCGTGATCAGCCTGTCCGCCGCCGCCAGCACTTCTTCCGTCACCTGGGTGCGAGACCTTATGCCCAGCACATGCACGCCCTTCAGCGCGCGCGCCAGCACCGGGCCATCCAGCGCCTTGGTTTCGCGTTTCACGGAACGATAGCCAGCATCGGCCAGCAGCTCGACAGCGCTATCGGAGATACCCTCAAGCAACAGGATCTTGATCTTGTCCTTGGGGAGAGAGAGGCGGGTGGGGCTCATGGGAGGCGGTTCCTGCGCCTCATTCGCCCCGGTTTCAAGGGTAAATCCGCCCCGCGCGGCTTAGCCCTTGCCGTAATCGCATCTTGCGACGCATTGTGGCGCCGCAACATAAGCCTTTTGCCTGGGATAGAAGATGGATTTCGCCGCCCTCTCCGAATGGGTCAATCTGGCCATACGCTGGCTGCACCTGATTACGGGCATCGCCTGGATCGGGGCGTCCTTCTATTTCATCGCGCTCGATAATCAGCTTGACCCGCCGGCGGACAAGAACCCTCTCGTGCGCGGCGAGCAATGGGCAATCCATGGCGGGGGCTTCTATTACAAGCGCAAATACTTGTTGGCGCCGGAAAAGCTGCCGGAAAAGCTCCATTGGTTCAAATGGGAAGCCTATTGGACCTGGATCAGCGGCTTTGCGCTATTCGTGCTGATCTATTGGGGTCAGGCTTCCAGCTATTTGATTGACCCGTCCGTCATGCCCCTTTCCCCCTGGCAGGCCATTGGCATCAGCGCCGCCATGCTGGTGGGCGGTTGGGTCGCCTATGATTTGGTGTGCCGTTCCAAGCTTGGGGAGAATGAGGCGCTTTTGGGCGTAATCGGCGCCGTGGCTTTGGCGGTGGTGGCCTATGTTTCCTGCAAGATATTCTCGGGCCGCGGCGCCTTTTTGCAGGTGGGCGCCATGACCGGAACGATCATGGTTGCCAATGTCGCCATGGTGATCATCCCCGGCCAGCGCAAAATGGTGGCGGCGATGAGCGCGGGCGCCACGCCCGACCCCAAATATGGCCGCTGGGGCAAGCAAAGGAGTGTGCATAACACCTACCTGACGCTGCCGGTGATTTTCATCATGATCTCGCCCCATTACCCAATGACCTGGCAGCACCCGCTGAATTGGCTGATCCTGCTGGTGATTGGCCTGG
>Ga0315899_10008137_pt1 | contig 11242 bp, 10 predicted proteins | sample LakEriMetagenome_2_FD_203518 | JGI IMG/M metagenome (GOLD analysis project Ga0315899, IMG submission 203518) | Freshwater fungal communities from buoy surface, Lake Erie, Ohio, United States - Buoy 4 MA112 | ecosystem: Environmental > Aquatic > Freshwater > Lake | place: USA: Lake Erie, Ohio...
AGGGCAGAGAACTCAATAGGCAATAGGCTATGGGGCTGGGTGGACGCAGATTTTGCCGCTGATCTTGATACGCGTCGCTCGCACACGGGCTGCGTTATAATGATGAACGGCGGGCCTATCAGCTGGAAGTCTGTGAAGTAGAAGAGTGTGTCTCTCAGCACAGCCAAAAGCGAGTGGTGTGCCGCCAGTGAGGCTGGTAAAGAACTTCTGTACTTGCGTATCATCATGCGTGAATTTGGATTCCCTCAACTTGGGCCTATGTATCTGTATGAGGACTCGCGTGAAGTGATCGCGATGGCAGAGAACCCATGTAATCGAAAGGGGGTTCGACACATTGATACGCGTGAGCATTTCGTCGACCAACTCGTCAAAGATAGCATCGTCAAGCTGGTGCAGTGCAGAACCAACAAGATGGTAGCAGATGCACTGACGATGGACTTGCCGGCACCTGCTTTTGAGCAGCATAGGGCTACTATGTCGGGAGAGGACGAGGCGCCGTTTTCAGCGATGATGCGTCGCGTGTAGGGACTTAGTTGTATATCCTAACGTGCTTGTTTGTGTGCGTACCTTTAGAGGAGCACGTGTAGTCCAAGGGGGAGAGCAACGCCGACAACCTCTCGGGTTGATTATTTGACATATTTCTACTGCACGAACAGAGAAAGAAAGTGTCGTTACTCCCGCAACCACCACGCCGTTCAAAAGAGCGAGCGCTGAGACGCAGGGGGTTTTGCCGTTTTGGGAATTGCACAATGAATACACTGCCTACATTCCCCGCTCGCTCCTACAATGCAGTCAGGGTAGGAATAGTGGATGGGGGATTGTACATGCGGCGTGCCGTGATGGTGTGGTGCTTTTGTGTGGGGCAGCTTAGGGAATCGTTCCATGCGAATACAAGGTTTATACGTTAGCACTTTTCCACGGTTTATTAGAAATACTGAGAGTCTCTGGAGAGGTATGTATTTCATGAGGAGGTGGAGAGGAATTCTCATGGACAGTCTAACGTCTCGGGCGTCCTTTGTAAGGTCCAGCAGATGGTTGTTTTATCTTAGATCAAGATTTTGGTTTCTTGTATTTCTTTGGTTCTTCTACTTCGACAGTCTGTGGGTTCTTGTATTTGAATCGAAAACTACGATCGTGTCTGAGTTCTGGTTATGTCCTATTCTGGAATCCATGGTCTGGTCTTTGGTCATTGTAGATATCGCCGTCGCCACTTACTGAGGGGCCATCGTATCTACTTTTCTCTTTGCGCCCGTTATTGGTTGACATTGGTGTCACAATTGGCAGGAATGTGGTGCGTCAAGCCCAAATACAAAAGAACGACAAAAGCTCAATAGCTATCAGGAGGGCCTCAGACAGGGATGCAAACACAACGAGTAGTTTTGTGCCAACTCCAGGGGGGTCTTGTGTTGCCGCATCAATCAGCACAAATGCCAAATTCGCTGAGAACATCCCGATATGGAGTAACTTGCCCAAGGCTGAGGCGGGGACTTTTGATTCTTCACGTTCTACCTTCATCTGTCCCATTAATACCAATACTTCAAACAACTGGAATGGGAAGGAGCACAACGTCATTGTGCACACATGCGTGACTTTGCGACAGGACCAGCTGTGACAGAAGTAGGAAGGTCCAGGGTACAGTTTTCCTACCGAGAACCCAATGTCCACCAGTACCAAAAGAAACCAGCAATCGCCTCCGCCTCCGCATCCAGAGATACCTCCGCCTAAACCGTCGCATATTGAACCAGCGATGGTAAGTACTGCCAAGATCTCGAAGACGATGCTCACGACGACAAAGGTCACATCCTTTTTAGAGATCTGTTTTAACCTTTTTTCGCAATACCCAACGATGTTGCCCTCTGCTGCCAACAAGGCCACGTTATTGCCCTCCACTTGGCCTGGCCGATACCCCGAATAACACAGACATGTTTCCCGAGAGTCTGGAGGCAAATTAGATGATGGTTTTCCGCGGCCCTGGAGAGGAGAGCCTGAGTGGGGTTTGCATGCATCGCATCCAGTGGCCCCTGTTGCATGTTGAAAAGACCCTGCTGGGCACTTTGTGCAGGACGATGAGCCTGACACGTTTGTGTATGTCCCTGCCGGGCACTCGGAACATTCTGTCATCATTATCTCAAACCAATCTTTTTGCGTCCAAGGGACAACTGCAGTAGGATATATTCTGTATTGGTCTACTGATAATCTTTTCGGCTCTACTCTCCATGCAGCCTCATACCCAGCATACGTGTCACCAGAACCATCCGCTTCAAACACCACCTGCAGGGCCCCTGTCGAGGAGGTGTAGACCGTTCTCGCACTTACGGCACTTCCCGAGAGCCTTGCTAATTGCCTTGGTGACGCACAGCTTGTATCATAACTCCACACCCAGGCTTTAATGGCTGGGTGTATATAGCCTGATGCTGATGAGCATTCGTTGATGGTGACAAAGTCGTAGCCAGATTCAGTGTCAAATGACGAGAAGGCAATCATGATGTTTGTGGGCTTGCGGGTTCCGAGGAACAACGTGCATCTCTGGTTGATACGGTAGTTGCCTGGCCCATCTGAGAAGGAACCCGAGAGGTCAGAGCCATTTGTCGAGCTTGGGCATCCTCCACCAAATGAGTAACTCCAGATACTCTCGTAACTCTCTCTCTCTCTCGCTGTGATGTTGTGGTGCTGAACGAACTGATCCCACGCTCCCGCCGACTGCTTCTTGCCCGCCACTTGTCCGGGCCGATACTTACCTGGTGTGCATGTCCCGCAACGTGATCTCCCATCGCCATAATAGCCCGCCCGACAACTACATGCGATCTGGCTGGTGCTGCCAGCAGGAGAGGTTGCATTTTCGATGCAACGCATCCAGTGGCCCCTGTTGCAGTTTGAAAAGACCCTGCTGGGCACCCTGTGCATGACGACGAGCCTGACACGTCTGCGTATGTCCCTGCTGGACACTCGAAGCATTCTGTCATCTCAATATATTTAGTCTTCATGCTCCATGCTGCCTCAAACCCAGCACGATTGCCACTTGAATCAGTTCGAAACGCAACCTGAAGGAACCCTGTCGAGGCAGTGTAGACCGTGCTTGCACTCACGGCGCTTCCAGAGAGACTTGCCAATTGCCTTCGTGTCGCACAACTTGCTGATGAGCATTCGTTGATGGTCACAACGTCGAAGCCAGATTCAGTATCAAATGATGCGAAGGAGATCGTGATGTTTGTGGGATAGCCGCTGGCGACGAGCCACGAGCAGGTCTGGCCGTTACCGTAGTTGCCTGGCCCATCCGAGAAGGAACCCGAGGAGGGGCCATGCGAGCCGCATGGGCAGGTGCCTGAGCAAGAGACCCTTCCTTGGTATGACATGAATTTCCCTGGCGAGCATGCTTCACACCCCGAAGAGCCGCTGCCAACAAAGCCTTCACCACACGGTCCAGCACGGCGGGACTGCTTGTGTGTGAGAGAGAGACATGTCTTTTTTGGATGAGCTTAGCTGCTTGTGGTTGCTCCAGCCGTGCATGTAGTACGCAACCCATATATATCACATTCTATATATAGAAAACTTTCAACATACAGAACATATTCTTGTGCGCTTCAGCGGTGCAGGATTGTCAGTGGTCTCTAGATGCATCGAGGGATACATGTACACACACACACACACACGCACACACACACACACACACACACACACACACACACACCACACACGCACACACACACACACACACGCACACACACACACACACACACACACACACACACACACACACACACACACACACACACACCCACACACACCGCACGCGGGATGCAGGCATCGACGACGAGGTTCCAGAAAGCAATGGCGGAGGTTTTGTTGGCTTCCGCATCACTTATCGCCACGGCGGCATCGCTGTTTGGGGTTTAGTTTATGGTTCAGTTCAGGGTTTAGATTAGGGTTTGGTTTGGGGTTTAGAATAGCGTTTAGTTCTGGGTTCAGTGATCATTTAGGGTGAGATTCTGCTGGCCACGGTGGCATCGCTGTTTAGGGTTCTCTTTAGGGTTCAGTTTGCATGTCCGCAAATTTCATATGTATCTGTATTTAGTCGCGCTTACAAGTCGATTTAGTGTACGACTATATGTCAGGATTTAGTTGGGGTTTAGTTCAAAAAAGCAATGGAGTTTATTTTATTTTATTTATTCATTCCTGTACATTTTGGCGGGGGCAGCCATGGCGGCGGACGTGATCTTATCCTGTGCAGTCATGGCCCCAGGGATCTCCAGGTCTGACTTCCCAACAATGGTGGCCAACTGAAAAAAATTTAAAAAAATAAGGAAAATAAATAAATTAAAAACAAAAAGGACACGTCCTGCGTGGTTGGATGTGATAGAGAGAGCATATAAGTGTGGCCAACTGAAAAAACAAATCAGCATGTATATACATATAGAGAGAGAGTTCGAGCGAGCGAGAGAGAGAGAGCGAGAGCGAGAGAGCGAGAGAGAGAAAGAGCGAGCGAGCGAGAGAGAAAGAGAGAGAGTGTGTGTGTGAGAGAGGTGGGGTTCAGTGTTCAGTGTTCAGTCATAATTTATTGTATTTTTTTTATTTTTTTCGCCTCCACCGCCTGCAGAGATACATGCAGCGACATTGTCACAGACACGTGCAGTTTAAGGTTTAGCGTTTAAGTTTTTGGGTTTAGTTTAGGGTTCAGGGTTTGAGGCGCAAGAGATACTTACGCACATACACAAACACACACACCGCGGCGCCTGAGGACGATAAGAGCGCCGTGCAGTTGAAGGTTTAGGGTTTAGGGTTTAGTTTAAGGTTTAGGGTTTAGGTACCGAGGCACCAAAGGACGACATAAGCGCCGTGTAGTGGACTGTTTAGGTTTACGTACCGAGTCGCCGGAGGACGACATGAGCACCGTGCAGTTTACGGTTTAGGGTTTAGGGTTTAGTTTAGGGTTTACGTACCGAGGCGCCGGAGGACGATATGAGCGCCGTGCAGTTGACAGGCGGCGCCGCCGGGTTCTGCCAGAAATTCTCAAAAGTCGGTGCCATAACATACTTACTTACTACATGAAACTCACCGTATAGAGTTCTTTTCAGAATTCGTACCACGACGCATTTCCCGCCCTTGTCCAACTTGCAGCCTGGGAGAAATTATGAAAAGTCAGTGCCCTAATAAATTTTACTATATACGGTCACTATGCATGGGAATTTTCAGAATCTCAACCCGCGTCCACGGTGCATTGGGCGAAGGGGACCACCTGTAAGAGAACACATTCTATATATATGAGTACATATTATGTATATATACATATCAGAGAACACATTCTAGCGTATACGGTGCATTGGGCGAAGGGTACCGCGCAGGGAATGGTGATAGCGGTTTTCGGCGCAGCGGCAGCGTTCGGAACGTCATCATTGTTCGTGTGCTCCTTCTTGACAGGCATAGTGCTGATGCTGGCCACGCCGGTGAGCACGAGCGCGCAGACGAGTGTAGCTGTAGCCCTGGCTGACCTCATGGCTGCACGCGTGCTTCCCCTCCCTCTCTTCGAGCGCTCCAAGGGCGAGCGCTCCAAGGGCAGCTTGTCCAATGTCCACGCACCAGATCTTCTTCCGATCCTCTGTGGGAAGGAGGAGAGCGGGCCACAACACTCAGTTTGCAGACTACCGGGCGCGCACCCCGTAGGGAAACTTTTCCCTTTTTTCTTCCTCAACCCATGGAGCATTCATCGCCAGCGCGCGCGTACGCGCGGGCAAAAAGGGAGCGGCGCCACCGTCGGCACCATCACGGTCCACTTTGTCCCTGATGGTAAGCCTCTTCCACACACACACACGATGTCGCCCTATCCCCATCTCTCACTCTCTCATGGACACACACTCATCGCACACACTCCATCCAAGTTCTTTGAATTGATTCTTTAAATTGTTTTTGCAGTGTTGATCGTGCCATTGAGAAGATCGTTCGATCATACAAGAGCAATATCTCCTTCGTGTGTGACGTCGCCAGGCAAGTCGTGGTCTTTGACTCAATCTCAGATATGATATCAATGCTCCGCGCCATCAAGTCCGATCCTCATATCAAGATCATGCGCATCAAGAATCGCATGTCCTCAGGTTTAAAGTTGTGCAATCCTCTTCACTTTGCAGTACACCTCATTACATCTTCACTTTGCATTACACCTCATCACATCATATTTATGAATGCATTCATTCGACAAACATTTTACCCATATTCGAATGCAAGGTCCAATTATAATTTGAAGCTGACTTTTGAATTTCATTGTTTTTTCTGTCAGCCTACGACTACTCCCTGACATGTGGCTATCGTGATGTTTTGGTCAACATGTGCTTCGAAAATGACCTTACTACCCGTGAGTTTTTTGAACGTGTGTCCATTTTGTGTATGTGTCGTGTCGCATGTGTCGTGTCGCAGAAATGATTCATGATGTGTGTCTGTTATGTGTGTTTGGATGGGAGAGATAGTGCGCTCAATGTATCTTTTATTTATCTGTCCCTAATTATATCTGCTTATCTCGCTCGATCTCATGAACTCTATTTCTCTCAGGTCTTGGCATCAACAGACATGTATGCGAATTGCAGCTTGCGCTGAAAGAGTTTGTGGCACTGAGGAGTCTGGATGGCCACAAACGTTATGTTGCCTTCCGAAATATGCGCTGCGAATAGTTGGTGTTTGTAGGCGCGCGCGCGCGCACACACACACACACACACACACAATGCACATACGCGCACACTTCTATATCTTCTGTTTCTCACATTCATTCCCTCAATTGATAATAAAGCTCAAAATAATATCAATATTTATTTTAAGCAGATAGGGGTCATTCTTGCGCGTGCTAGCGGCAACCCAATTCACCTCGCTGCAATGTGGGGTGATGTTGACTACCAAAAGTGTTAGTCAACTCGCTCACTTGTTGGACTAATTCTGCGTCTGTGGGCCGCCGTCACTATTCTTGTCTTTCTCAATGCGTGAGGCCAGACGCGCATTGAAGCGGTATTGATGCATGCGCCGCGTGTGCATCAAGCACCCGCTCGCGTATGTTCTTTCTCTTTCTCAATGCTCTTTCTCTTTCTCAACAGCGTATGCCTCAGGCATACGCTGTTACAACTGCCCCTGCAACCCCCGCTCCGTGCTCCATCATTTCAAACTCTTTCCCCCGAAGGTCCTTGCCTAGTTTGCGAAGCCTGATGACAAAGTTCAGTAAGGAGAAGACCAAGGTCTGAAGCCAAATCGCCCAATCCCACCCCGTGAACCCCTGGGACCCCTGTAAATACAAAAGTATTGCCTGGACTACAAGTTGCGGGAGATTTTCAACACACAACAATACTCTTGAATTCCATTTCTCTGGCCAATCCTGCCCAAAATCTCCTGCCGAGCCTGCAAGGAACATGAAAGCTCGCGTTGACCTGGGCAGTTGGTTGGTGTGTGTGTGTGTGTGTGTATAGTGTTGGTGTGTGTGTGTGTGTGTGATCGTCGAGTAGCATGACAAGACAAGAGAAGCCGTGACAGAGGTCAGGAGGCTGGCCAGGGACACCCAGAATAAGAAAAAGGGGTTCTTGATGGGGATCAGGGAGAGAGTGGTGAAATCTGAAACGACATCGTTGACGCCAATCCCGAAACAGAAAACAGTCCATTTCCAATTTTCGCCGACTCCCATCACCGACCACAATTTAGAGAATTTGAAGACCATGCAGCATATCAAAATCACGAAAGGCATCTGTGCACATGCAATGACAATCTTCCCAATCGTAGGGACGTTGTGCACGTAGACCTCACACACCTTGTTCGTTTCGGGGGTGCAACTGCTCAACTCAAACGTACCAGGAAAAGGACAGGAATCCCGACTACATTCGAGACATGTAGTGGCCCCTGTGACATTGACGTACATCCCTGTTCCGCAGTCCGTGCACTTCGATGCGCCTGCTGTCTGTGAGTACTTTCCAGCAATACAGTCCGTGCACAGGGACTGGCCTGCGCTCGACGCAAACTTTCCGGCGTCGCATCCGGTGCAGACGGTCGACGCAGAGCTCGACGCATACTTTCCGGCCTCGCAGAAACGGCAACCCTTTTCTCCCCCTCCATACTTGCCGTCGCCGCTGTAGGAACCAGTAGGGCAAGCCGGTGGTTCCGGGCAGCAGCCGGCGCAGTTGTAGTTGCCCATGAAGACCGTGCCGCCGACGGCACGCTGGCAGGTGCCAGCGGTGCAAAAAGCTCTATTTTTGCCGTTGACACAGTTGGAGCCGGAGTTCGACGACGAGCACAACCTGTCGTTGCAACCCTCGTACTGGCACTGGGCGTCGGACGTGCATGCGTAGGCGGCAGCCGAGTCCACCAGCGACGCCGCCACGAGGACTACCAGGACAATGGCGGACAAAGACGACGTGGTGCGTCTCCTGAGGTCCGGAGTCCTGGTTACGCTCCGCTGGGCCCATGCAGCATGCATGGGGCAGACAATCCGTCTGATGTTGGGCTTCTGCCCGCTTGCGCCGATAAAGGCTTAGCGATCCGGTTCGCTTCCACTGTCCTCTTGGTTCGCTAAGCTTACGGGCGCGCACACACGGCGAAAGCGTGCTGCGCCGGGTGCATCCGGCGTGAGCGTCGGCTATCGGCCCAGAGCGCTCGCACTCTGCTCCGCCGCCTACACCCTGGGTCTCCTCGTACAGAATTCGAAGAATGACAAGCCTCGTACAGAATTGTGAACCTCGTACAGAATTCCATATCTCGAATCTCCACGCACGAACCACTGCCCGCTTTACTTGGCGGGCATGGGCCCGTTTTGTTTGAATCGAGCACAATGATGAAGGCATGGGCCGCCGCCCTGCTCATGCTCGTGGGCAGCACGATAGCCTTCCTCCAGTATGGGATCCCGTGGCTCGTCTACGGGGCGCTCTACTACTCGATCCTGGCGATCCCGATCCTGCTCTTTGACGGTTTGCGCCTCGCTCCAGCAACACCAAAACCCTTGCGGGGCACTGGCGGTATGCGGACAGAGAAACCCATTTGACGGGTGTTGGCTGATGTGTGTGCAGGAGCAAAGTCTGGCAAGGCCTCGGCTGCAGGGATGCAAGCCGGTATGCGTTTAGGGCTTAGGCTTAGGGCTTAGATTAGGTTTGGTTCGTTTAGTTTAGTTATTCGTAGGGACGCAGGCCCTTATGCGTCGTCATGCCGCCTGTCCCGCCGCCCGCCGCTCACCGGCGCGCCCAAAACAGAAACCCGAAACCCTGAAACCGAAATCCTACGCGCTAAACCCTAAGCCCTGAACCCTAAGCGCGCAGCGTGTAACCTTTTTTACCTACGGTCTCGACTCCCCTGCCATGAACCATGATGGGGGCTTTCACCAACTCTATAAGTTAAAACGATACAAGATGAATTTCTTACTAAAACAAAGACGAATCTCTTACTAAAACACACATACCACCCCGCCCTCCCTCACACCACGCGTCCCTCCCTCCCGCATCCCACCCCTCCCTCCCTCTCCCCGGAAGCAGTGTCAGCAGCCAATATCCTGCCGAGCGGATCTAAGCGGCAAACGCGCACCCCCAGCAAGTTCCGGTGTGTTTTCCTGGAATGCCCAGTCTGTGTGCTTTTTGTACACCTTAGTGTCATTATTAGTGTCAAAGAGGCCTATTAGTGTCAAAAGAGACATTCCTGGAATGCTCAGTCTGCGTGCTTTTTGCCTCTGCGTGTATGTCGCGTGCAAATCGGGCGGTGGAGTTAGAGCCACGAACTGTTTGGCTCAAACTCCAGTTCGTGGAACTGGAGTTCATGGCTCTTAACTCAGAGCCACGAGCGGTGGAGTTAGAGCCACGAACTCTCTCTCTCTCTCTCTCTTTCTTGCCCTCGCCCTCTCCCTCGCCCTCTCTCTCCTCTTCGCCCTCCTCCTCTCCTCCTCTCCCTCGCCCTCGCCCTCTCTCCACGCCTGTGACGGCGGCCGCGGACCCTCCTCGCAGCACTTCGGCGTACGATGCCCCCAAGGCGGTGGCCAAGGAGGAGAGCTATGTCCCAGAGGTATGCTAGTTTAGTTAGCCTTAATTAGTTTAGTTAGTTAGCTTTAATTGGTTTAGTTGCATACACAGAGAGCTATGTCACAGAGGCGTTCTAGTTTAGTTAGCTTTAATCAGTTTAGTTAGCTTTAATCAGTTTAGTTATTGTGGCAGCATTGCGATGACGACTTTCTATCAAAAATCCTCTGTCCATGTCGCTGAGGTATCCATCCGTAGGTGCGCTATTAGTGTCAAAAGAGACCCATTAGTGTCAAAAGAGACCTATTAGTGTCAAAAGAGACCCATTAGTGTCAAAAGAGACCTATGTCGCTGAGGTATCCATCCGTAGGTGTGCTATTAGTGTCAAAAGAGACCTATTAGTGTCCTATTGGTGCCAAAAGAGACCTATGTCGATTAGTGTCAAAAGAGACCTATGTCTCTGAGGTATCCATCCGTACCTTGCACCCATGCTGCACTCAAGTCCAATTCTATATACATATATATACATGCATACACATATATATTACTTAAATAGATAGATCGATAGATCGACATGCATACACACACACACACACACACACACACACACACACACACACACACACACACACACACAGGCTGTGCGCAAGAAAGATACGATGCACGGCCTCACCGTGTACGAAATCAAGTGGAAGGTGTGCTCCTGTGTGTGTGTGTAGAGAGAGAGAGAGAGAACTTGTTCTCTTACGGTAGTGTACGAAATCAAGTGGAAGGTGTGCTGTTAGTGTCAAAAGAGACCTGTTAGTGTCGAAAGAGACCTATTAGTGTCGAAAGAGACCTATTAGTGTCGAAAGAGACCTGTTAGTGTCGAAATCAAGTGGAAGGCGTGCTGTTAGTGTCGAAAGAGACCTGTTAGTGTCGAAAGAGACCTATTAGTGTCGAAAGAGACCTATTAGTGTCGAAAGAGACCTATTAGTGCACGAAATCAAGTGGAAGGTGTGCTCCTGTGTGTGTGTGTAGAGAGAGAGAGAGAACTTGTTCTCTTACGGTAGTGTCAAGAGAGAACTTGTTCCGCGATGATTCGACCTGCATCCCTGTGCGCAATATGATAATATAATAATAATGATTGATAGTAACAACAAATATAATGATATAATATAATAATAATATTGACAGTAACGACAAATATAATGATTGATAGTAACAACAAATATAATGATATGATATAATAATATTGATAGTAACGACAAATATAATGACAATATATAATAATAACATTGACAGTAACG
>Ga0315899_10008138_pt1 | contig 11242 bp, 11 predicted proteins | sample LakEriMetagenome_2_FD_203518 | JGI IMG/M metagenome (GOLD analysis project Ga0315899, IMG submission 203518) | Freshwater fungal communities from buoy surface, Lake Erie, Ohio, United States - Buoy 4 MA112 | ecosystem: Environmental > Aquatic > Freshwater > Lake | place: USA: Lake Erie, Ohio...
CGGGAGAAGGGGCGGGGGGAGGAGAGGGAGAGCCTCGGGGGTCAATAGATCAGAGGTGCGTTCAGGGTGGCGACGCTCCATAATGGTCTTGGTATCGCTGGTCGGAATTTATTTGTTTGCGTTGAATTTGGTTTGCGCGTGCCATCTCTCGGCCTCTCCCCCCCCCCTTCCCTCTCTCCCTCTCGCTCTCCCTTTCCCTCTCTCTTTGTCGTCTGTCTGACGCTCCCAGCAACGGCGCCTCTCTCTCACACACACACACACTCACTCTCACTCTCGCTCTGTATCCCTCTCTCTTTGTCCCAACGCACAGCAGCGTTACAGCACGTGAGAAGGAATTAATCAGCACACGGGTGCAGAAATATGCCCGTGATGTCGATCGTGCATGCGTTGATGCTTACCACGTGCTTGTCCCTGCAAGACTTTACTACGTTGGAGGCACTGAGCTTCATAACCATCAGCAACAAATCATCGAGCCCAAACCCTTACGTTTATCGCACTCGCTTCCCAGCAAGTATCTCGTCTATCAGCCGCAAGAGCACTCCCTCCTCTCGAGCCTCTTCCCTGCCCAGGACCCCATTCCGCTTCGCCAGTATAAGCTCCATGAGAGGCCCTCCATGTCCGCCCGCATCAAGAAGCTGTAAATGCACATGAGCGTCGGCGTTCCCATGAGCAAGTGTCTTCAGGGCGTTGCAGAAGTCGACAGTGGACGCGCAGGGCACCGTGGTGTCATCGATGCAGTGAACTAATCGCACCATCCTGGGCACCCTCCCCTTCCTTGCCTCCCCTTCTTTGGAGAGGGCAAGGGCAAGGGCAAGGGAGGTAGGAGAAGCGGCTGAGAAAGCCTCCATGCAGAGGCCGTTTGCTGGCTTGAGAGCCGAAATTTCATGGACTCCTCGCCTCTTCTCATGGAGATAGTGCGAAGGGATATCATACACACCGCTGATCCCTATGAACCCCACGACCGGACCCCCCTCCCCTCCTCCCACCCCATCCCCCTCCTCCCGCCCTGCCGCCCCCTGATCGCCCTTAGCGCAGACGTCCCCTCCAGCCGCCTCCCCTTGAAAGGCCTCCTTAGTGGCACAACTAGTGAGGAGGTGGAGAGCAGAAATGTGGGCTCCTGACGAGTGGCCCATGAGAATTACCCTCGACGCATCTCCTCCGTATCTGTGAATATTGGCCGATACGTACGCCATGGCAGCACCCACGTCTTCAGCTGATTGCCAAACAGTGGGCGCGAGGGGATAGCGTCGATATCCCACAACCACACTCACAAATCCTGCATCACGAAGCTGCTTGCCGAGCACGCTGAAAATTTCCTTGGAGCCATGCGACCACGCGCCCCCGTGCACAAATACTACTACCGGACGCTCTGCGCCTGAGCTGCCGTGGTGGTACACGTCGAGCTCGCGTCTGGCCGCGGGGGGTACCTCGCCCGTGCTCGTGTTGGCGTGGTCGTCGGCGTAGGGCAGATTCAGTTGCTGGTTGCCAGTGTCCAACAGAAGCTTCAGCAGGTCGAAGCGAGCAATCGCCAAGCCCGGGGCCACGAGCGCCCAAGTCCAGCGGTTGAAGACGGCCCAGGACTGCCACCTGTCGCGCAGGAAATGAGAGAGACGCGTGGGAATGATACGAGCTACAGCGGCCTCGGAGTCCTTGACCACGGGCGACAAGAGCGCGATCGACAGCACGGCCAGCGAGATGAAGAGTGACGCTACTTGACCCGCTGCCCAGTCGCGCAGGCCTGCGCCCTGCGACACTGTGCGCGAGGGCGAAGGATTGGGTTCCAAAATTCTGGCGGTTCCAACATCCTGACCCTGTGGGCACGCCTCCTGCTGCTGCGTCGCCGGCTGCCGCGCTGCCCCGATGCTCGGCGGCTTGCTGTGCATGCGGACGTGATCACGAGGCAGCCTTCGATCTGCGGGACGTGAGCTTCGCACGCCGCCTGGCCACCTGCCTGAAGCAACGGCGCGCAGACCCCACACACGCGACTCGAGACACGCTGCCACTAGCACGAGATACACCGCGATGCGCAGCCGTGGCATACAAGTATGCCCGTTATGGACACAGGCTCTCGCGCGAGCAGCCCAAGGTTGGTCACGGCCCCGCAAGTCACGGACTTGGGGACTGATAAGGTCCTGGCTATCGGCCCCATCAACGGGCGGAGCAGTCCGGGCGGAGCAGTCCGGGCGGAGCAATGGTGGTTGGTGCCCATTGAGGCACGCACGATCACAAGGAAGAGGTTGTGAGTGAAGCTGGAGCTGATCTGTTACGGCAACTGATCATCAGATCAGCTTCGCCTCGCGAAGTGATGCAAAGACGACGGACTAGCGACGAAGCTGGGGCGGCACCTGCTGCTCGGCCGCGTCGTGATTTGATGCAAAGACGACGGACTAGCGACGAAGCTGGGGCGGCACCTGCTGCTCGGCAGCGTCGTGATTTGCGTCCGGCTGCCATCCAGCTCCTTGCGGCCGCGTTGATCCTCACCTCCCACCCGGTGCACTCTGGGGGAGGATCAGACGATGTTGCCGTGCGCGAGAGAGTGAGCGCCGTGCGTGCCACGAGACCACCGGCGGGGCGACAGCCACTGCGGCGGCTCTTGGCGGACTGCTCCAGCACGCCCGTGTGCGACCGCCTGCCGCGCGGGTGGACGAAACTTCCCGATCCTGCGTCCGGCTGCGACTACTACTGGAATGCCTGGACGGAGAGCTCGACGTGGGACGCGCCCACGTGCAGGGCGAGGAGGCCGCCGGAAGCTAGTGATATGCCCGGCCCCGCGCCGTCCCTGCCCGGCGCGCCGGCGCCCGTGCTGCCAGCGAGCGACACGCAGACTATGACGCTCGGCGTCGCGACTACCATGCCCAACCCCGCCACGCCGGCGCCGAGCGGCATTGCGACTACCGTGCCGGACCCCGCGACCTCCCCGTCCTCGCTCATCACCGCCACGCCGGCGCCCGCGCTGGCAACGAGTGACGCGTCGCGGAATACACCGCCGAGAGTTGTATGCATGTATGAGACCAAGGTCACGACGCCGACTAACGTGTCGACGTGCACATCTGGATGGACAACGGCCATGCACAGCCAGGTGAAGCGCAAGGATATTCCGGGGCTCGTCTGGCTCGGCGGGACGCTTGGCGTTGTGCACGTGCTGACAGGGCCGGACCACATGAGTGCGCTGGCGCAGCTGTCGTGCGGGGCGCGTCTCAAGGGCTTCTGGATGGGTCTCCGTTGGGGCGTGGGCCACTCCGCGGGCCTCCTCCTCATGTACGCATGCTGTGCGATGATCCGCTGCCTCATGGCGTCACTGCGTGCAGTGCCCTGTTCTGCCAAGACCCTGTGTCACGGCGGCCTGATCCTGGCGCCCGGTTGCTCGTGCAGGTATGGCATCTTCAGGGCTTCGGGCGAGCATCTGAACCTGGATGAAATCGGTGTGCCACTCGACACGTTAGTTGGCGTCGTCATGATTGCCCTTGGTCTCTATGGACTAACTATGGTGCGTTTCTCTCTCTCTCTCTCTCTCTCTCTTTCTCTTTCTCTTTCTCTCTCTCTCCCCCCTTTCCCGCCTCCCTCCCTCCCTCCCTCCCCTCTCCCCCCCCTCCCTCTCTCTCACCTATGGTCTCTACGAAGTAGCGCAGGTGCGAGTTTCCTAGAGCGTTAAACTTGGTCGCGTCTGTTGACAGACCAAGAGAGAACACATTCTACAGACAGAGAGAACACATTCTATACCGGGTCGAGTCTGTTGCGTGTGCGTGTATCACTGATCTGGACATCCGCGCGCCTTCGAATGCCTCACCCCCCTGACCCCCACCCCCTTCCCTCACTAGGCAACGCGAGTGGTCGGGCAGGGAGGGATCGGCGACTGGCTTTGCGCAGGGCTCGGTGAGGAAGACCGCGAGACTCAGAGAGAGAGAGTAGAGAGAGCTCTGCATCACTCGCTCAGTGATGGAATGCCTCCACCTCCGACTCATCGCAGTCGCGAATTGGGGGCAGAGTCTCTACCGGGCGTGCCCACTGGACAACAAAATCCCTCAGCTTTCCTCTTGCTCATCAACATGTTTGACCCCGCGACGGAGGCGCAGAAGGACGAGGACTTCCATTTGGACATTCAGGAGGATGTGAAAGAGGAGTGCCAGGCCAAGTTCGGCAAGGTTTGTTAGCAGTAATTAGTTGAACTAAACAGAGCCAGGCCAAGTTCGGCAAGGCTACTGTATATATATCACATACATATATACATATATATATACACACACACACATGTAATGCATATATACACATATATAGAGGTGGTATATATATCACATACATATATACATATATATATATACACACACACATGTAATGCATATATACACATATATAGAGGTGGTACAGTGTCTAGCGGACAAGACTACTACGACGCTAAACCCTAAACCCTAAACCCTAAACCCTAAACCTGGGTGGTACAGTGTATAGCGGACAAGACCAACCACAATGGTCAACATACATTCTTGTCAGAGAACACATTCTATCCATCTGTTCATATAGGTGGTACAGTGTACAGCGGACAAGACCAACCACAACGGTCTAGTCTTCCTACAGTTCGATTCTATCGAAAGCGCTGCCAAGGTACCCTGGTTTTTTTTTTGCCGCGCCGTCCTTGGAGTTATCCTTTGCTTCCTCCCCCTTTTAGCCCTTTTATTTTAGTCTCCAGCCTCGCTGGACCTTTCTGTTATCGCAGGTGTTCTGGGCACGGTACCTTTGCCGCTTGCTTTGCTTGCGGCCAAGTTACCGCACTGCTTGCGGCCAGTGCGGTAAATTGCGGCCGAGTTACCGTGCCCATTCACCGCGCCGTCATGAGCCCTGGTCTGCAGTGCATGTAGAGGCAAAAGAGACCTAGTATAGAGGCATGCATCGATGTGCACCGTGGGGCTCATCTGTAAGATCTGCTGTCTGTGTTCGTGCGTTGCTGTGCCGTGTGCAGGCGCAGGCGGGGCTGCACGGGCGATTCTTTGCTGGAAAACAGATTCTAGTGCAGTATCTGGCGCAAGGCTCGTTTGATGCCAGCGTGCGCAAGGCAGAAACATTGAACAACCTCAACAACCTAAAGAACCTCGCACACGTTAATGATGACGCATGCGTCGTGGGGGTGCTGACGGTGACGCAAGGCGTCAGCGTGCACACTACCACGATACACTCAGACGGCCACACGGTTTGCGATGAGACGCAACGAGATGATGTTCCTATTCTCGATGATCCTATCGGGGTGTATGCGGGGGACAAAGAAAAAGGGTGGGATGCGAAAAGTGGCAGCGCGGCCAGGCGGGGCTTGGACGTCCACGACGCCGCCGTTGAGGACGCGACCGTTTGGCGCGGTAGTCCTGATTCTCAAAAGTCTTCTATATAGTGACTTTCTACAGGAAATGTACTAGTGCGCTGACTTTTGAAAATTTGTGTGTCAGGTTCTCTTTGGAAGACTGTCATTGCCGTTGGTGTTGGTATCATACATGGTCTCATATTCTCAAAAGACCTCGATATCGTGACTTGATACAGTGCATATACTAAGCACTGACTGCTGAGAATTTCTTCAGGTATCGCTGGTCCGGGAGGGGTCCTTGGAGTCTTACCGGCAATTGCATTGAGGGATCCCGGGCAGTCAGGAGCGTACCTCTCATCCTTCTGCATCGCGTCTATCCTAGCCATGGCTTTGTTTGGAGCCTTATGGGGAGAAGTTACAGGCCGCCTCCAGAGGCTTGGAAACTCAACACGTGCTACCTTTTTGCTCCAGGCGTCGTCTTCATTTCTTTCCGTGGCGGTGGGCGTCGTTTTTCTTACGCACAGTGCCACTGCAAGCTTCTCCTCGGTCGCGTCATCGGCCCATGACGCCAAGTCCCAGGCCATGAGCGTCATGGCGGCGACGAGCGCGGCCGAGAAGTACATGCAAGCGTGGGGCGCCCGGGCGTGGATCACCGACCCGTCCGAGATGCCGCCACCGCCTGCGACGGTCCGCGACATGTTCCTGGTGCACACCGCCATGCAGAACCACCCGCTCGCCGAGTCGGCGTTTGGTGGCCTGGCCGGCTGGAAGCTGGGCGCGGTCGGAGTTGTCCCGGGCGAGCCCGCCCTTTCTGGGCCCCTCTTCAGGCAGTTTGTGGTGGATGCGCCCGCGGGCGTAGTGTCGGCGGCGGACATCAATATGCACACCCTCGAGGCGGAGGTGGGCTTCGAGCTGGAAAGTGACCTCGGCCCAAAGGCTGATGGAACCCAGTACTCCACCGACGAGGTGTGGGAGGCCGTGGGGACAATTATGCCTATTATCGAACTGTGTGGCCGTCGTTCCAGTGCAGAGTGTATAGCTGCCCAGCCAGTGCTTGGAGTGTTGGCCGACGCTCTCATGGCAGGAGGTGTGGTGATGGGGACGAGACACACAAAGGATACCGTCGACCGGGCTGCACTAAAATCTTACTCCACATCCCTGCTAGTAAATGGGATGCAGGTTGCCGCGGGCTCAACGTCAAAGTGTCCTAAAGGGGGACCGATCGAAAGCCTCACCTGGAGTGCAAATCACCTCCTGTCGCGGGGTCAGGCGCTCAAGAAAGGCCAAGTCGTCATCACTGGCGCAACGTGTATCAGCAAAGAGTTCAAGGTAGGAGACACCGTGACTGCTTCACTCGGGGCGCTAGGCTCTGTGGCTTACACTATTGCACCCTGAGATGATGAGGAGGACATACATGTCATATGCGGAGGAGGATACATGTGCGCTAGGCTCTGTGGCTTACACTAATGCACCCTGAGCGAGTGCGGTATCTCAAGAATTCACGGCTTTCAAATGTCGGCCCAGCCGTTGGGTTTGCGGGTCGCCTAAGTCATGGCATCCGCGCGTCCTCCTCGAGCGATGCTGTGCCACTCTAGGAAGACAACAAGTAATCCCTCCACCAATTGTACCAATCGCTCCTTAATTAGTACTAGATATAGTATAAATTAGTACTAAAGAAAAAATGGGTAAACTACCAAGGCGCAGATAGAGAGCCCGGGTCTGCAGCAGCCAAGAAGGATCCCTGCATCTGCAGCGGCCGGGTCTCTTCGCGCCCCGCCCTTTCCCCCTTCTCTGTGCGCGGCGCCACTGTTTGCTCCGGCATCCGCTGTATGTGAATGATTGCCACAGGTTCGCCCTGGCTTAGGCGGGTCCGGTAGGAAGCAGAGGGCAGAGCCTCAAACAAAAGCGACGCCCCCTTAAAAACGTCCCCCCCCGGCCCGGGCCGGCAGGGTGAGGCGCGCGTGCGTGAAACTTTGTCATGACAATATCGGCGAATCGCCAGCTCGTGATGCAAGTCCGCTGCCGTCGCTCCCTGATATAGAGTTTTTGAATATTTCCGATAGTTTTTTCTGTGTGCACACGCTCACATACATCCACGCTTTCTGTTTTAAGGTCCCCGAGAAACCCTTAAAAACCTCACGCCTCAATCGCTAAGAATCGCTCATCCGCAATCATACATCCGCGCGCGCATGCACACACACACACACACACAGGCATCGCGTGCTTGCGGGCAGAGGCGCAGGTAGACACACACACACACACACACACACACACACACTACCATCTGGAGCATTCTTGCAGTATTCCGCTCTGGCGTCAGAGCGAGAAGGCGTTGATACTCCCAGATTAAGCCTTTGAGTTTCGTTCGCCGTTGACGCCAAACTCGCGTAAACACATCCGTATCGTTCTCCCTCCCTCGCTCCTCCTCCTCCCGCTCCCCGTCCTCCTCTTCCCTCTCCTCCTCCTCCTTTCCCTCCTCCACCCAAACATCCTCCTGCTGCCCTTCCCCCGCCTCCCGCTCCTCCTCCTCCACGCCCAATGCCCCCGCTGCCGCCACCGACTCCACCACGGCGTCAAAGGGTATTGAGGGGGCGGAAGAGAAGTAATTTTCACATTCGCGGTCTGCGTCTTGGGCATCTTGCAGAAATTCTGAGAAAAGTCAGGTTCCCAGTATAGAACAGCACTAGGTGATGACAAGGTCCTAATAGAGACTACTGTTGAGAATTTGTGCCTTGCTCGCTGCCTTCTGCCGCTACACCCACCAGCCTATAAAGCGCTTCCATCTCCAGTGCACGCAGTGCCTCTTCGTGAGCTAAAGATGCCATGGCTTCGGTGCCTCGTGCTAACCAGCGCGCTCCTTCGCTCTTGTAGCCCTTGCCAAGAGAAAGCATTGGAGGGCGAATGCAGACAGCAACCAAAAAAAATTAACCAAAATATGTTGAACATAAATAAAAGATAGCAGCGCACGTACCTCCGAAGAAAGAGCGATGGAGCGGCGAAAGAAGACAGCCGCATCATCCGACAGACGCTCGCTGCCAAGCAGCTTTACCGCAGTCATGCCCACCCCGCGCTCAAGGGTTCTCTCCTGCTCGGATACGCTTTGGAACGGGCCAAATTTGCGGAGACTGTCTCGCTCCCAGGCCTCTTCCTTCCGCCTGCCTACATGCTCTTGCTCCCATGCCTCCTCCTCATATGACATGCATGTACTCTCCTCCTCATATGACATGCATGTATCCTCTTCCTCCTTCCGCCTGGGCACATGGTCGGGCTCCGGAGTCTCCTCTTGCGTACTTCTTGTTGCGCTTTCCCGCTGCCTGCGCGTCGGTGAAACAGGCGCCCACGAACATACCGCCTCCAAACAAGCCGAGGCTGCAAGGAGCTTCTTCAAGGCATTCCGCTCCGCATAAACTCGCGGAGGACTGAATCCTCCAACTCCTCCTCCTCCTCCGCCTCCTTCCAAACCATCCAACCCTCTCTCGTTGGTCTCATCTTTCTGTCTTCTGTCTCCCTCTCTCTCCCCCCCTCCTCCTAGACTATCCGATGCTCTCTCGTCCTGTGCTTCTCTGTCTCTCTCTCTCTCCCCTCTGCCTGTCTCTCTCTCCCCTCTGTCAGCATGCGCTCTCTCTCGTCGCGCCGACTTGCCCTTTTCGCTCCCGACACTCTCCTCTGGAAGGTGTGGCGTGTCTGCCAGTCTGCACCGCAGCGCACGGAGCTTGTCGACTTCTTGTGCTAGTAGAAAGCGCTGCAGCACGGGGACAATGACGAGCTTAAAGGTGGGCAGGTCAATCATCTTTTTATTCATCTGACCAGCCTCCAGGAGGCGCTCAACCTGCAGGAAGAAGGAAGGCCCGAGGTGCTCAAGCAATCGCTGCACTTGTTCAATTGACACCATGCCGCTTCCATGCGTGTCAATGGCCTGAAACATGGCATGAGCTGATGACGTGAGCTGCATGGCGTCTTGAGGCTTGTACCCATCATTCACCTATATCCTTTGTATGAGAGAGAGAGAGAGAGAGAGAGAGAGAGAGAGTAATATACCTGTTCCTTGACAATCTGGCAATGTTCAATGATGCGCCAAACAGCATCGATAGCTGCCTTGCTTTTGTCGTGCGTGGTGGAGCCTTGTGCACGTGCATGCTCGCAATCGCTGAGCTGAAGATGAAGGCGGGCGAGCTCTTGAATGAGAGCATGTCGCGTGCGTTGATGCGCGTTGGCGAGCATGTCCAGGTCAACTTCGTTTCGCCATGCCTGCCTGAAAAACTGCACCCATTCGTTTTTTGAAATCAAGCCATCTTGATCAGCGTCGATGGAAGCAAAGAGCTCGCACACCTCAGATACACTGACGTCTGTCGACAAGCCATTCACAAGCGGCTGCCCGTTCCAACTACCGTTCAGAAGTCGTTGGAACTCCACCTATGTCCAACAAGCAGAATGTCGTGAGTGCCCGCAGAGCGAGTGTGCGCGCCCTTTCTAGAACAGAATGTCGTGAGTGCCCGCAAAGCGAGTGTGCGCGCCCTTTCTAGAAAGGGCGCGCACACAGAGACAACTTTTCAACCTCCATGCCAATCCACAGCCCTGGCGACTGTCGTTGTTCTACTACCTTGGAGAGGACTCCGTCGCCGTTGTAATCATACGCATCGAACAACTTCAAGGCTTGGTCCTGTGCCCCCACACTCCCTCGTCAGGGCATTCTACATCGGTCTCATTGCCATGTGCTTGAAATGCACGGAGAGTAGCCTTCTCTACACGTGCAGCACCGTGGTTAATGCTTGTGCTTTCAGCTTGAAACTGAGGCGCGCCATATGGCGAAAATATGTTCTTCTTCAACGGAAAAATGTAGTTCGTAGCTAGTTCACGAACTGTTGTCTGTTCTTCAGTTTTTCAACCGTGACGCGGCCGTTGAACTTTGAAAGTTCACTGGCCGCGGCAGACTCGGACTCGGAACCCTCACTGGCAATTTTCCACTGCCAGTGTTTGTTCCGCTCGGGCCGAGCCTGAGCCTGAGTCTGCCAGTGTGTGTTCAGTGTTTAATTGGAAAACAAAGAAGTCACGGTGAACATAGATCAGTTTGTTGTTCAGTTGTTCGGCATCATGATGTTTTCGGTGATCCTCAGGCTCGTCCCCGTCGCAGAGAGCGTCACCACTACCGCGAATCCGCATCAGTAGCGCACCAGGTGAGAGGAGGGTGCGGGCGACAACCTTTAAGCGGTCCGGGAGACGGTGGTGGATGTTCGGGTCCAGCGACGCTGGATAGGACTTTGCACTATGTCGATCACAATGACAGTAAAAATCGACATCGATAATCGATCACTTTTACTGTAAAAATCGACCAAATAATCGATTCGACCAAATAATCGATTCGATCCTCGTCACAAACCACCCATAATCTACCACAATGGATTCCATCCTCCAATGTTTCCATTACTGTATATAATATTCACCGTGTACATAGTAGACTCACTCGGTTTCCTGCCTCCCCGATCCTTTGTTCCTCCGACTTTTCCCTCCTTATGACTTATACTATTCTCAAGTAACTGTAGATCCTCAGAAATCAATTGATTATGTACAACGAAACAGAAACAAAAAAAGTAATTTATCGTAGTTTTGTAACTAACAGTTATACTAATATAGCTTCAAATGGTTCATTTAATGCTTTAGTTAATAGTGGTATTGTTCATCCTACAGGTGTATTAATCTGTCCATTTATTGGTGCTACTACTGGAGCAAATAGCGGATTCGGAGATTTTCAATGGAAGTCCCCATTCGATACATGCCCTGCTACTATGTCTCCATTATCTCTTACTAATCTTCAAGTTTCGATTGGAGGACAAAACGTTCTCAACTCTACTCTAAACATGACCTATGAAAATTTCTTACAACAAGTAAATTTAGCTGAACAATTAACATCATCGGATTTTGGCGTTTCAACTGGTTTAATTTCTCAAGGATATTGGG
>Ga0315899_10008139_pt1:0-10000 | contig 11241 bp, 13 predicted proteins | sample LakEriMetagenome_2_FD_203518 | JGI IMG/M metagenome (GOLD analysis project Ga0315899, IMG submission 203518) | Freshwater fungal communities from buoy surface, Lake Erie, Ohio, United States - Buoy 4 MA112 | ecosystem: Environmental > Aquatic > Freshwater > Lake | place: USA: Lake Erie...
GTCACTGTACACACACTCTCACTCAAGCTCACCTACAAGCCCTCCCCCCCCTTCATCCTCTGCACATCTGCACACACCTTGGCCTTTTTGAGATTGGCCTCCAACTCCTCCTCCTTACGCTTCTCTTCGGCCAGCTGCTTCTTGAGGTCCTCGATGATTGAACCAAGCGCTAAAATCTCTGCGTCCTTGCCCTCTGCGTCCTTGCGGAGTTTGGCGATCCCATTCAGCGTCCCCAACTCCAGGTTCTTGTCCTCCATCTGGCAAAAGGCTGCATACTCGTTGGCCGAGATGCCGCCGTCCCCGTCGCGGTCCATGTCCTTGAAAGTCTTTTCTGCCTCCTCCGGCGACCACCCAATCTTGCGCAGCTGGATCTGGAACTCTGCCTTGGACAGCACGCCGTCCCCGTCTAGGTCCATCGCTCCAAACTCGAGCTTGTGCTTGCCGCCCGACGCCGCTGGCACAGGCAGAGCACCGCGTTTGGGGGGCGCGCAGGCTCCCAGCTTCACGCGCCGATCCGCCGTCTCCGTCTGGACTGTGTTCTTGACCTCAAGCAGCTTGGGCATGGGTTCGTCGAGCGCGTCCTTGGTTTCCTTGATCTGCCGGCGCAGCGCATCAAGATCGCCCTGTAATCTCGTGATGATGCCGGAGCAGGGCTCGTACTTGAGCTTGAGCGCATCGTGCGAAGTTTGGAGCGCATCGAGCTCCGCCCTCATCGCAGCAAGCAATTTCCTGTCATTATCCAGTGCCTCTTCGTCGATCTCGAGCTCTTTCTGTTTCTTCCTCAAGCTGTCCTCGATTTCTTGCTCTTTTTTCTTTCCTTCAGCCACCTGCCGATCTAGCGCATGTTCCTTCTCGATCTCCTCGTGCAGCTGAGAATCGAGGCGTGCCAAGTGTGCCTTGAGAGTGGCTATCTGCGACTCGCACGGCGAATGTGCCGCCTCCACCTGCACGCATTGATCGGGTGAATGATCCCTGTCTGTCTTTTGCCCTCTCCCTCTCTATCACACGCTCTTGATTTCTCTCTCTCTTCTTTCTTTCTCTCTGTCCCCGTCCCCGCCCCCCCTTTCCATCCAGCACCACAAGGAGTACCTCGGTAAGTTTTGCCTGAAGTTTCTTCTCGCGCGTAATGGCTTCCATCTTCCACCGCCGGAGAGAAAGGAGTTCCGCACGCAGCTCGGCTTCCTCGTGCGCTATGTCGGCTGCGCGCGTGTTTCGGAAGTCAGCCGTAAGGCTTGTGGTGTTTGCGCAGGAGCGGTAGGGAGGGGAGGGAGGGGAGGGAGGCGAGCTGCATGCGTGATGCACTCAAGGAGCGCTGCAGTCACATTGATCACACATGGTACTTTTCCACCATCTGCTGTGCTCGCACACATACATGCATGCATGCATACTATATACATACATCATGCATGCAAAATATATGCATACATGCTTACATACATACATGCATACATACCAACGCCCGTCATGGCCGATAAGGATATGGCGTGCAGTTGCTTGAGTAGCTCTCGCAGGGCCCGCACCTGTGGACATGGGGGCTCATCACTCGTTGCACTGAATTGAGTACCAATTATTAACTCTCACGCCCTCGCTCCTTGAGTTGAGGGTATCCCCCCTCTTTTTGATACCTTCTGTGCCACTTGTGGAACGGCAACATTGACACGGGTGTTCACACGCACATGCACACGCATATGCACACGCACACGCCAACATGCACACACTGACAAGATGAATCCGAACACTGCACACAGTGACAGAGGGCAAAAGACAGAGAGAGCGCGCGCGCGAGAGAGAGCGATCGAGAGCGAGAGAGCGAGGGAGGATCAGAGGGGAGGCTGGGTGAGTGCGAGAGGGAGGAAATAGCTCAAGCAAGCGCAACAGAAAAGCAAATACAGCGGCATCGGCGCTGGTCTGCATAGTCTCGACATTCTTAACGATCTTCTCGTCATGCACTTGATCTGCCTCGAGCATCTTGGTCCACAGATCTATGGTCTCGTCGACCACCGTGGGCATCATCTCGGCATTCGTGCTCGGATGCGCGGCCTCGATCTGGAGTTAAGAGAGGCAGCACTACACGGCATCAACGCGCGCGCTCGCGCTTGCGCACGCACTCAAGGCCTCTTGTCACCTCTTTCTTCGCTCGTGCCCTGTCGATTTGTGGTGGTTATCTCAAAGTATGTATAATAGGCATCATCCATCGAAGTAGGTATCATAGGCATCATAACAAGGGAGCCTCCTCCGCCTACTTCGAGGTTATCTCGAAGTAGGTATCATAGGCATCATACACTAGTCACGAACTAGGGAGTTTTCGATGTCTATGAGAGCCCTCGCGTTTGCGTTTCCACAAGTACTGGAGGAGTACTCTTTCCCTGAGAGCACACGTGGTGTACACAGTAAGGAGTGGCGTAGAGCCATAGGATGTCTCAAAATTACAGGTCAGTTTCCGCCAATGAACCCTAAAGTTACAGGTCAATTTCCGTAAATGAACCCTGCAAATGAACCCTTGCCGGTTCATTCCAGAAGATAACACGGAATGATTGTGTAATCATAAGCAATCCTATGCTCCTACTCCACCCTTTACCAGGACCAAGGGCTCTTTATCTTCCTCGCTGATTCCAAGTGCGTGGGTATATATATATAATACACACACACACACACACAAACACACACACACACACACACACACACACACACACACACACACACACACACACACACACACACACACACACACACTCACACACACACACACACACACACACACACACACACACACACACACACACTACACTGGATCTGAGGCAGTATCAGAGATCTGTATCTGCGAGACCATAGGTCTCTTTTGACGCTATACTAGGTCTCTTTTGACACTATAGTAAGTCTCTTTTGGCACTACACTAGATCTGAGGTAGTATCAGAGATCTGTATCTGCGAGACCTGCAGGGCGAGATCTTTCATTTTGGTGAAGAGCTGGAACATTTTCCTGTTTAGAGTTCAGGGTTTAGGGTTTAGGGTTTAGAGTTTAGGCTTTAGGCTTTCATTTTTGGTGAACTATCCCCCCGCCAAATCGCCCTCCCACACGACACGCACAAACGATTTTCAGGAACAAGAATGAAGTATGAGAGGAACAGGTTTTGAGCACACACAGTGTACACACTGCCTTCTGTGTGCTGTGGGCACTGGTTCTCCGATCTCGAGAGATGCGTGTTTCTAACCTCATCTATGTTTGATTAATGTTTTCCACCCCTCTGCACCCTTTTTTCTCTGAGAATTATCAGTGCACGCGCATACAAGGCAGCATCCACCGCTTGTCAGCGAGATCCGTCGTGCAGGCGCGGATCAGAGCGACGTCCAACGTTGTGTTTGGTTGACGGTGCAGGGTGATGGTAACAATCGAGCCTGTTTGCAAGTGCACGTGCTGCATGCAGTCAGCATACACGCACACGCGACCTTGACCTGCGGATCAGGTCGCTAATGTACGCTGCGTGCGCGTTGTGAGACGATAGAACGGGAACAGCCACGTGTCAACACACCGGGGATATCCGAGCCAATCAAGTGCTTCGTCAGGTCAGTACCATGCTCATCGATCACCTTTGCGTCTATCTTGACCACCTGTGTTGTATCACGTACAGCCGTCAAGCACAGCCTCCGACGGTCAGTAAGGCGTCAGCTAGACCGGGCAGCGCCTAAGCCAGTGAGCGTTTTTTGATGCTGATGTGAAAACAGATAAACTGTGATTTCAGCGCAACGTCATCCATCATCGCTATTGCCCCGTGCCTCCGAGTCACAGCTCACCTTGTCGCCCTTGAGGATCTTCTTGCAGTTGTACGCCGGCGCTGGAAATAACGCTCAAAAAGTCATTATTTTTCTCTACAGAGCATGCTGGGCGCAAATCTCACGCACATGGGCGGCCCTTCTCTCCTCACCTCCCGTGAGCATGTTGGTTATCACGGAATCTTTCACCTGTCAATGGATTTGTCAGCATATATGCATGCAGTACCGCGTATCTGTGCAAGCATGCATGCAACAAAGGTACTAGTGAGTGATTTCGCCCTCCTCGGCATCGCTTGCACTGCAGAGTTTCAGTGATTGCTGCGAAGGAACTGACCATCAATCCGACTGTGCTTTTGGTCGCATGAGAAGCATCACTGAAGTGCTCGGTTTCAACGCCGAGCACATCCGCGTCGACCAACTCCAGGATTTTCTGGCAGTATTTTTCGCATTCTGCTATGATCTGCGAAAAACAGACTTAGTTTAGACTCTTCACCGTAAACCAGGGCAACGCAGTCGCGTGCGGGCCGCTGAGTCGGCGGCGAACCTGCTCTTGGTCCCGAATGTGGAGCTTGCCCTCCAGCTCCCTCTCGACGGACAAGTCCGCGGAATTGTCTACCATCGTCTATAGGGATCAAAGGTCAAGGATGATTTATTGAGTCCTGACCTTAAACGTGACCTATCCCGGCTCGGGACACCAGGCCGGGTAGACTAGTATAACGCCCGGCCGGACAGTGCCTGGTCGCCCGGGCCTCGGCTTCCGTCTGTTTGTCCGAGTCGCCGCTCACACTGGCACGGCGGTTTCGCCTGTGGCGAGAGGATTGGGTTTGCATTTTCGGGGATTATGAAACGTTTTTTGTTAATCGTATGCAGGAGTGCGCAAGGAAAACCTTGGAGAGGACCTCCGACCCCACCGGTGAGCATCTGCCTGTAAGCGTCTCCGAGTCTGGGCCTTGCGGATGCCCACGTTATGGGGAATCAGCCAAATCGTAAATTCGCCTTCATGTCATTTAACAGCGAAAGAGCGACGCCGGAAGCAGTGCAAACCAAAGCCCGCCCGACACCCGCAAATGTTGATTCACATGCTCGACGCCGACATGTTCATTTCAATTTGCCGCTTCTTGTCGGGCAGTGACGTGTACCGCCTGGCAATCACAGCCAAAAAGACCTCCAACTTGAGCCAGTCACTCTTTGCTCAAAACACTGGAGCTCTTAGACTTTGGGCGCGGTGTTGGCCTCCGGCATGGTGATTTTTCTCACGACGCAAGGCTCCCAATCGGGCTCAGGGTGAGAGTAGCAGACGGCATGCACGCGATGCGCCTCGTCGAGACCGTGGATCCAAAACCAGCCGGCGGCGTCACGATGGAGCCGTGCGATGGAGCCGTGACATGTTTTGCTGGGGAGCCTGCGACAGTGCAGCTGGATGGGGGAGAGGCCTGCTGTCTCGTTCCTTATTCCGACCTACAACTGCTCAACACCGAGATTTTCGATTGCTTGCAGCGAGCACTGTCGTTTGACTCGAGGGCAGCGCGGGTGCTGGGACACAGCCTGATGAAAGGCGATGGCGGACTGCTCGAAAGTCTCTTTGACGGTGCTTTCTGGCTTTCACGCGCTGCATGCCTGGGGGATTCGTGGTGCGAACGCTGGGATGTCCCTCATGACTGCGTGGAACCGCAGTCTGGGCGGAGTAGGACCGGTGAGGGGTCTTTGGGGAGAAGGAAGAGGGGGGTGGTGTGAGGAGCGGGCCAGGAGCGGCTAGGACCATCCTACTTTTTCATATCATTAGTGCTATAGGCCCCCTAAACAGCCTCTTTTTTTTTTCACGCGGCGTATCCACTGAGGTGTAGAGGTTGCTGAATCGAGTACCAATAAACGACATCATCTCTCATCTCTGCTGTGTGCGCGCAACGGCACTTGTGACACTGTTGAACATGAAAGTCTGGAGGAGGTTGGCGTGCTTTTTGAACCTCAAGATATAGCATGTAGGTCCCGTTGGCATACAGGCAGCTGTCTTCTTTGGGTGCCTTCGTGATCACTTTCCAAAAGGCTAGGTAGCTCTCGCTAGGGAATATGTCCATAGCCGGGTGCGGATTCTTGGCAAGGTAGCGGAGCTCCTTGAGCAAACACTGTCGAGCAGCAGAGTTAATGCTCTCACCAGAGACGAGGTCCGTCGCCGCACTTTCAGACGCCGCACCTCCCAATCCTCTGTTTGCGGCAGCATCCTTGCTGCTGTGCATTTCAATGGCCTTTTCGACATTCATTTACCGCGCTGAAAGCTCGGACGGCTTGCGGCGTGGCGGCACAACTCCAAAGCCCACATCTTCAGGCCTGGCACTCAAACTGAGTCTGGCTAGCATTCCCTTGAAGCGAGCTCAGAAATCACAGGTCGCTCGCTGAGCGAAAAGAGTGTTTCCAGTTCACACAACTCCAGTGCCTGCGAAATAGTGTCTGGGGCGAAGCCGTAGCAATTGCGCAATGACATCCGACGTGGCCTTGTGACTTGTGTGTGACTTGTGGCCGGCAGCCATCCACCTGAATTGGTTTCCGGGCCCTGTGGATGCCCACGTAACCACGAACTCCCCACTCCAAAGTCCAAAGTCCAAAACTTGCTCGCCTTAACGAGCGCCAGGAGCTCCGAGTTTTTGCTACCCTCTGCAATGAGAATCGCATCCAGAACGATGCGATGCTTGAGCAGCGCGTTTGCAACTTGCCAGGGCTTTGCCTTGCTCTTGTTGTCAATGCCGTCTGAGAGCGCCAGAATTCGAAGCAGGGGCCTCTCCTTGGGATCAGGAAAGCGCGCAAGCAGCATCTCTTGGGATCAGGAAAGCGCGCAAGCAGCATCTCTCAGCGAAAAGAGTGTTTCCAGTTCACACAACTCCAGTGCCTGCGAAATAGTGTCTGGGGCGAAGCCGTAGCAATTGCGCAATGACATCCGACGTGGCCTTGTGACTTGTGTGTGACTTGTGGCCGGCAGCCATCCACCTGAATTGGTTTCCGGGCCCTGTGGATGCCCACGTAACCACGAACTCCCCACTCCAAAGTCCAAAGTCCAAAACTTGCTCGCCTTAACGAGCGCCAGGAGCTCCGAGTTTTTGCTACCCTCTGCAATGAGAATCGCATCCAGAACGATGCGATGCTTGAGCAGCGCGTTTGCAACTTGCCAGGGCTTTGCCTTGCTCTTGTTGTCAATGCCGTCTGAGAGCGCCAGAATTCGAAGCAGGGGCCTCTCCTTGGGATCAGGAAAGCGCGCAAGCAGCATCTCTTGCGCATCTGGAAGCAGGAAGATAATGGGGGAGATACCGGATGCGGTGAGTTGTTAGCTGTCATTCGAGAACGGTATGGTGCACGGAATTTCTACAGAGGGGGGTACACGCAAGCGGAGGATGTCAATGCCGAGAACTTCACGATTCACGGGTCTTGCAACCTGGCACACCAGGTGGAGCGGATGGCCGCGGATTCCCTTGCGACTGGAATGTAAAACAAAACGGATCAAAGATAGAGCTCATCATCGGGAAAAAATCCTCCAAGGATGCGCGCGACCTGCTGCGCTCCTTTGACCTTAAGTTTACCATCTGCAAGACAAGCTTTGATGGCGAAACCTTTCGTGTCCCCACCCCGCATGATACCTTCAACGCCAAGACCGACTTCGACGCACCTCGCTACACGGTGAGATGCAGGGCGAAAAATGTTGAGCGAAATGTACCTGATGAGTACCAATGCTTCATAGGCGTGTCTGCCTTACCTGCTTGTGTTTGCGTGTATCTGCGTTTTGCCTTACCCGCCCGTGTCTGCATTAGCTGTCCTGCCTGTCGCGTGTCAGAAGTCTGAAGATATCACATGGCTCCATCCGTCTTACGCTGAGCAGGTTGTTGATGCGTGGTTGCGTGCGGAAGCGCAAAACAGTAATGTTTGGGATGCGATCTGGTCAATGCCAGGTGCCTTTAATCCAATACTGATTGATAAATCAGAACATGGTGTCACATCTAGTGACGTAACGCGTCGGTCCGCGGCCTTGTGCGCACACTGAAGATGATGATACTTTTATCGCATGTCGTGTATGCCTCCAACGCAGATGGCGTGTGGGAAAACGTTGGTATCCCGCCTCCGGAGAGCGAAGTTTGTGGCGAGGGAGCCTACATGTTATTTGTGATCAAACTGATTGCGCGCTGGAAGAAGTACGCGAAGCGCGGCATTGACATCCTCCACTTGCCGCAAGGCACTCTCGAATACACCATTGACTACAGCCTGCTGAGAGGTCACTAGAGTTTGCACAAATGCGGGTGCGTGGGCTCATGTAAACTCCTGTGGTGGAATACCTGATAATTCCAAATCATGCTGCAAATTGTCTGATGTCATTTTCTCTTTCACACGCACACCAAACCCTCTTACATTTTCTATCTTTCTTTGCGATGCAGCATTGATGTCCAGGCAACTATGTGCATGTATACTTGACATACGTACATGCTTACACCAAACGTGGGGCTGTCTTGCCGGAAGCAACATCGCGACGCGGAGGCTCGAATCTTCATGCCGCACTCACAGCAGCGGCTAACGGGAACGGGCTAGAGAGGCGTCAGCAAATGGCAACGTCTTGATGTTTGGCTTACTATAGTACAGCCATTTTCATATAACTTGGCACGGGGACATTCGTCTGAGGAGGAAGAAGAAGATTGTACGCCTAGACTTCCAGGCCAAAAATCGATTTATACGAGTTTTTGTCCTGGACAAATACTTGCGGCGAAGCCTTCTTCGAGATCGGACCACTACAGTAAACGCATAGGTAACTGGGCTCACACTTCCGCCGGCGCCAGCTTGGGTCCGTCGGGACCGTAAGTGACAGCACGATATTTGTTAAGCTTGTCCACTGTCGCGATGACCTCATCCCTGACGTGCAGATAGTACACGGCATCCGCATCAGTTTGCGCCCCGTCAACATCACAGACAAGACAGAAATGAATGCAAGCATGCAAACAAGTTCAGAATGTTCCCTTCCAGTGGGCCTCCACTCTGCATCAAGTGCGTGAACAGCACGGCTCAGTCCAGTATCAGCCCGTCCAGAAGCTGCAGAGGTTACTAAACGTAGTACAAATCAACATAATTCTTTGTTTCAACTCGTAGAAGTACTGCACTGGCTACCAGTACTACTACTTGTTGCTGCTGTTGCACTGCTTGCCCTCCGCTGCCAGTCCCCACCACAGCATCTCTCTGTTTCTTGTAAGGCTCTCTCCCAGAGACAGGGTATCACACCTGTTTTCCACAAACTCACGCGGGCGGCCAATAGTCACGAGTCGCCTCGATTCCGCATGCACACCGACATCGTGATACCGACCGAGTTCCAGGGCTGCCTATTATTTTTATGTGGGAGGGGGGTGGGCTTGAATGGGCAGTTTGCAGGCAGGTTCTGTGACGGTTGGTTCGTTGCACATGGACAATAGTGCTTATGTTTTGTTGGGTTAGTGGTGGAAGACGCGTTGACCGGGGATCTTTTTAGAATGTGTTCTCTTATGAGAATGTGTTCTCTTAATTTGAGCCTGTGCCGCGTTGACAATGGCCTTTCCAAAGAGTTCCAGTACACAGCTGGCATTCCTCTACACACACACACACACGCACACATACGGAGCTGATAATGGGCTTTCAAAAGAGTACCATCACAATATTCGATCTCCCGCCATCCCTTCTCAACACACACACACACACACACACACACAAACACACCGTCTCTGACACACGCATACACGCAACCTGCCGGCAACCGACTAGCTGGATAGTGATATATGAGTCCGCAGCGGATTTAGTGCGAGCCGAGAAGGAGTGTCTTTCATTTGCGCCTGTCGAGCGTGCCCGCTTCGCTCTGGTGTATCATCATCGCCGTGTATGAGAGTACGTGCATGAAAGTTCGTGTCAATCCTTGGTTGCGCGTGTGGAGCCCACACGTGTCATATGTCAGCATGTCCGTGATCATAGACTTAGTACCTCTTTCAGAATTTACGACGAGCACCCGCTAAAGCGTAAATTCAAAATGTTGATCCCCAAGGGGTCTATATGTCAGCATCTCCGTGATCATATGTCAGCATGTCCATGATCAGTCCGTTCCTATTACCTCCATTTCCTCTCTGTACTTTCCGTCACTTGCTTCTGAGACAGCTGCCTGCCTCCCGTGTGCCCTTCTTATTCTACAGCTCATCTTACCGTTGCATTTCCTCCCTCACCACCCGCCGCTGCTCACGCCAGG
>Ga0315899_10008143_pt1 | contig 11237 bp, 15 predicted proteins | sample LakEriMetagenome_2_FD_203518 | JGI IMG/M metagenome (GOLD analysis project Ga0315899, IMG submission 203518) | Freshwater fungal communities from buoy surface, Lake Erie, Ohio, United States - Buoy 4 MA112 | ecosystem: Environmental > Aquatic > Freshwater > Lake | place: USA: Lake Erie, Ohio...
CCCCGAAGTCACCCCCGAAGTCACCCCCGAAGTCACCCCCGAAGTCACCCCCGAAGTCTTAGGAATGCTATTCATCCTCGAAGGAGAGATGAACCGTGGCGAAATTATGGGAGCCATGGGTTTAAAAGATGAAAAGCACTTTCGAAACCATTACCAGCAAACAGCGATCGCAACTGGCCTCATTGAGATGACAATCCCCGACAAACCCAAAAGCAGCAAGCAACGGTACCGACTCACTTCACTCGGCAAAGCCATCCTCGCCAGCCAAGCCCGCGACCACTCGTAATGACCGAGTTTGCGAAAAGCTGACGCCCCGAAACTAGATGCCAATTAACTAGGGGAGCGTGTTCGTGGTGTAGGATTGTTCTAGTTGCGAACTGTTAGCTCCCGTGGGACACGCCCATCTAGGGCCGGGTTTGGTTGATTGTGTTCTTATAAAGTGGAATCGGCTTCGCATTGATCGAAAAACGGTACTGGTCCGGATTCTGGAAATAAAATTGTAACGTGTACCAATCAGAGATGCTGCAGTACTCGATGTTGCGTAAGTCTGTGGGCATCCCCTTGTCGTCGGGAAATAGTTGATCGTAGTCTGGCTTGCCCAATATCTTGAAGCACTCGTCAGGCTTCCGTATCATCGATGCGGTATCGAAAATGCGAGCATATTCACTTGCGGGAGCGATACTGCCGTCTCCAACCCGTTTAGGCAATGGTTCGCCACACCAAGGACAGTGATGGATAGGGTACAGCGTTCGGTCAGGCCCTCGAACAAAGAACCCACTGACATCGGAATACTCAAATGGGGTTGGCCTGTCATTGACCATCATTGCCATCCAACCGCAGGAGCACATCAATGCGGTCTTTCATTCAGATAACTGTGGACATCACCTCATCAGTCTTTAATGGCCGGGCCCGATGCGATCTTGAACGCCGCTAGGATCGCCAGCAGAAAAAACAATCCGTAAATCGGGCTGAAGCTTTGGGTAAACGCTGCCATACGGAGATCCTTAGCGCCTGCCCGAATCTTGGACTTTAGTTCCTCTTTGCGTGCTTTTTTCTGATTGAAGTGCTCGTCGGGCGGTGTGCTCTTCCAACGAGTACTCGCTTCTGTCGCCACGTCGACCGGAAAATCGGAGAGTTGTGTTGCTGTTGTCGCCGATTGACCGGGAGGCCAGTTCAGAGGTTCTCTCGCAATGTCCCGCTCCTGGATGATTTTCATCGCCTGGATCACCGCCATTTCCTCATCCGTAACGCGGACGTTATTGGTGAGATTCAGAAGTTCCCTATCAAACAACAGTTTTGTCCCGACATACTTACCTCCGATGATCGCCAGAACCGCGATAATGGCCGCTGTGATGCCAGGTGCCCATCCTCGGATGTTTCCTGCGGCCATCCGGACTGCCATGCCGACCAGAACTCCGATACCCAAGGCGATCCAGCCAATCTCATGATGGGTCCAGTAGGTGATAGCCGCCCAGGCCCAGGCACCAACCGCTCCGCCGATCACTCCGGCAACTACCCATTTCAGCTGATGAATCATTCAGGTCCTCGATTACGAATGGCCTGCTTAAGTGTTCGCTGCAAGCAGGAGGGCAGCAATGATGACACTCATGCGCCTACGCCGATTGATTTATACTCGAATAACGACCAAAATCACCTGGTTACCGCCGAGAGACTTTGATTTGGAGGAACGCCCGATCGGCAAATCGGGACCATTTTTTGGGTTATCCGCGTTTAGCTTGCGAGTAGGTCGCTTCGACTTGTAGAAATTGCAAATTGTTTACCACGTTGCTTCAGAAACACCGGAGTCAGCATCAAGCTTCCATCCTGCTTTTGTCTTCTTCATCTTTTGCGAAAGGATAGCCACACTCCACCCCGGAATTTCGAACTTTAGATCGACAGTAGTTTCGTCGACATTTCTAATCGCAAGAGCCCGAAAGCTCGTTGCTGTAGCTTTAGCATGTTTGAGCCACTGACGTTGGGCTTCAGGGTTGTTTGTTTTATCTGGAGAATCAAGACAGGCTTTGCCAATGACGTCTGGCTTTTGTTCACGCACGGCCCACATGAATGTTTGTAAGGTCGCCTGTGGAGTATCGAAGCCAACGTTTCGCCATGATTCCACTTCAAGTTTTTTCTCGGTTAACACTTGAATTTTAGTAGCTTCTTCCTTTTCAGTCACAGGCGACTGAGACATCGAAGTCCTCGGAATTGCGGTAAATCCAATTGGAAGAGCAGCAGCGAGAAGAAAGATAGCTTTGCGTTTCACAGGAGAATCCTTTCAGAATAGTGAAAATCGAAGTGTCTAACGATACACAATTGCAGTTGGGCGGCAAAGACGAATTTCATTCGGACAACGACTAAAATCACCAAGTTGCCGCAAAGTGACTTTGACTTCAAGAGACGCCCGACTGGCAACTCGGGTGCATTTTGTTGTTCTGGCGCATTTTCCTTGACAAGCAAAGATTTGATTCCTATCAGTCGATGTAGATCAGGACAGCGTCCTCACTGCTTAGCGGTTTGAATTGGAATCGATAGGGAAGCGGCTTGAAATACTGCACGATTGTTTCGGAATCCATGAAATGAGCGAAGTCATAGAAGTCTCGTTGCTCCTTGGGAATCAGTGTAGCGTACATACAGTCGTTGACCGGCACAAAAATCATCAATTTGAATTTGTCGTTGTAGTAGCGATTGTCAGAATCGACGAACGCGAGCGAATCAAAGTTCTTCAGTTTTCCAACGGACCTAAATAGGGTGGCATTGTCGAAACTGAATGCAAAATCGGAGCAGCGGCCCCCTCGAACAGCCCGCCCAGTCGTTGTACTAATTTTCGGCGGCGTTTCCATACTTTTCGCCACTTTGGTCTCAAGTACGATCGCTAGTTTTTCCTTAACCAGATGGTCGATCAACAGGCTCTCGTTATCAGTTGCCTCATTCGGCGTTGCAGGCTTCTTCGGTTTCTTGACGTATTTCTCGTTCGCGGCTATTTCAAGTATTTGTTTTTCGTCTTTGTCAAGATATGCCAGCACGTACATTTGCATCGAAGATTGTTCTACCGGACCACCGCACCTGTTGAAGGTTACTTCAAAGTCAAGCGAAGTGCGTTCATCGAAAAGAGCAATTCTAGGGAGGTACGAACTCCAGACCGGCGGATCGCGCTGCGCTATTGCGTCAACGGAGGACAAAAGGACTAGAACGAAAGCGAAGATCACTCGATTCATGGAACACCTTCATTATCCTGAGCTTTTGGTTGTTAGAACGAACTCGATGACCGAGTTCCAGCGGTGGGCTCAACGCAAGTCCAGACGCCCGATCGAGCCCTTCGCGTGCAAGTACGCCCAGCATGGCCGCGAACTTATCAGGTGAAAGTACCGTGTGTTTAGTTCCAGTACTTTCGGTAAGGAGTCATCGTACTAGATGAATAGCTCATAAGAAAGTAACATTAGGTGTACCAACCCCGCGCTCCTGCGCGTCGAGCAACGCGGCCGGATCCGCATGCTAGATGGTGTGGGAGGACGCCCAGGAAAACCGAGCCCTTATACCGATGCATTGTTCGTCGATAATCTGTCTCATCTGGAGGTCGTCAAGGGGAATCAACAAGTAGGTATTCCGGGCATTGTCCGCAACGGGTTGTTCGTCCGCTTCACGCTTGGATGTGGCAGATCCGCCACATCCAGTATGCGTTGTGAATGTGGAAACCGATAACAGTCAAGGACAACAGCATCATTGTCAAGCGAGACCGACTTATCGCGGGAATAAGTTCCGGGGTTGGAAGTACACCAAGTACGATCAACCATGTCCAAAACATCCAGCTATACGGTCCGAAGAACCGATTCGTGACAACAAACCCTTCGTAAGGGTTAATTGAAAAGTAAGGGCTGATCGATAACACGAATGAAGCTGGAATGACTAGTAGAGCAAGCACCCACCATCGGTTTACCAACGGTCTCGCCTTGTGGGACCATACGATTAAGTGGGGCAAATGGACTAGAAATGATAATGGTACAACAAGAAAAACAACGTGCGGAAAAACGTCCCAGAGTTCCCGAGGAATTGTCGTAGCGGTTGCATAGTTTGGAGCAATGACGCAAATGGGAACCAGTGCGATCAACACATTCGCCAGGAATGACGATTTCGAAACGGGCATGTCGCTCATTGATTCTGTTGCGTACGGATTCTTCATGTAACTCCTCGAAGGACTAACGACCGCGATCATACAGCCCGAGCAGTTGACTCGGGCACAAGTCAAAACGGCCGATAGAGGGGATGGCGTGCATCGCTTGGCTCTGCTCCTTCCCTTATCGTAGCGAAGGATGCCAAATCAGTGTATAAACTTGACTGTCCCTAAATCGGAGAAGGTGCAAAATGTCAGTCGAAATACCAAGTGATTTTGCGCTGTTCGTGAAATGGCTTGTTGCCCTCCCTGGCTTCTCTCAAGAGTTCTCCATCTATATCGGACGGTTGGGTTTGTGTTGCGAATCTATACTACTGCTGATCTGTCCATATCGGAGTAGGGATAGTGGCCGGCTTGCTTAAGCTTTTCGAGGAGTTCTTCGCCACCGTGTTCCCTCGCGTAATCCATCTCGGATCGGTGAATCTCGATGATCAATAGTAAGCCGAACTCCGAATGTTCCCCATCAAAGCCGTACGCATCGAAAATCAAACACTTGCCACCAACAGTGGCCATGTCCGTAGGAAACTCACACGTTTCGTGTGGATTCAATGTCGCTTGGGCGCTATACGGGGCAATGCAATTAAGAATCGCATTGATCGATTTGTGAATTCGGCCGAAAGGAGTCGATTCGTCTTTTGCATCATCGAGTGATATCGTCTGGCGGGTAAACATTACCAGCTCATAGGTGTCAAAGACATCGTTCGCTGATCCTTGGCCCGGTAGTTCGCAAAGCTCCTTGGTTGCAATCGCGGTGCCGGTTATGCCGTTTGGAAAGTAATACAGATCCAGACCACCACCGATCGCATAAGGTATGATGGCGTGCATCACCATATCATGTTCTCGGCCGAGAATATCGACCATCAGCGAAGTCTTTTTGTCGTGCCAATCCTGTGCGAGCTTCTCATTTGTTTCGTCAGTCATCCCTTCTTTCTCCTTCATCTCTTCTGCTACGGACGAGTAGCCATACAACATAAGTAGTCCACCGATGCTGACAAAAAGCCGACTGTTGGTGTATCCGTCGATTGCGATGCGATAGATCGAGTAGATTATAAAACCAATCGCAATCGCCACGTAGAGCCCAAGGCCAATTCGAATTCGGAACCAAAGAAGTGCCCCAGTCGTCAGTGACGCGATTGCCATCGCGCTGGTTAGAATGGAGAACTGCGTTGAATGTGACAAAACAAGGCTTGCAAGGTAGATCCCACCCAATAGAAAAGGACCGCAATAGAACACAAGCCACGGCGTTGGGAGCAAGCGGTTAGCCCATGTCGTTTGCTTCTTTTTACGGGAGATCGCTTCTTGTTGTTGCATAATCCTGCTAAGTCTGTTTCGGGTTCTTTGGCATCTTTTGGTTGTAGCAAAATGTTGGCCCCACTGCGGCGTGAAAATTCTAAACGATGTGGAATGATGCTTCTGGGGCAAAATTTGGGAAACGGGGGATGGGGAAACCCTGCGATCGAGCTCGGTATCGACTTGGTGGACAGTAATAGGAGTCAGCCACAAGGTACACAAAAGTCCACAAGAGAGGAGCTTTTCACTAGCTGCCAATGGCAGAGGTTGGCCAGTCCCTTTTTTGTGTGCTTTTGTGCCTCTTGTGGCTAGCCTCGGCTGTTTGGGATTTGAGTCCTGCGATCGAGTGCGGTATCGACTTGGCGTAAAGTAAGAAGGGTCAGCCACAAGGTACACAAAATACCACAAGAGAAGAGCCGTTTACCAACTGCCGTTGTTAGAGATTCATTGTTCTTCTTTGTGTGCTTTTGTGACTTTTGTGGCTATCCCTGGCTGTTTGGTTTTGAGTCATTCGATCGATTGCGGTATCGACTTGGCGTATAGTAAGACGGTTCAGCCACAAGAGGCACAAGATTCCACAAGAGAAGAGCCGGTTACCAACTGCCGTTGGTAGAGATTCATTGTTCTTTTTTTGTGTGTTCTTGTGTCTTTTGTGGCCAATCCCGGCTGTTCTGGTTTTGAGTTATCCAATCGAGAGCGTAATCGACTTGGTGGACAGAAAGACGGTTCAGCCACAAGGTACACAAAATTTCACAAAAGAAGAACTGTTCACTAGCCACTAAGTACACATTGCGCAGTCAGTAAGCTTGAGGAATGGATCGGGTTTTCACCGCGGAACAACTTCTATTGCATTGAGCTCAGACCGAAAACATTTCCCTCTGTGTCCAAACAAAGTGTGACCCAGCCGAATGCACCGATGGAGAATTTTGGACGCAAGACCTTGCCTCCAGCCGCCGTTACTCTCTCTTCCTCTACCGCGCAATCACGTACGCTAAAATAAACCATAGTCCCACCAGGTCCAGGTTGGCTGTGTGGGGACTTAACAAGTGCGCCCGCCGCGCCGTAGACGCTCATGTTGCTGGGAAAGGCCCGCATGAGTGTCTCTCCTGTTGGATCTCCGATCGGCTCTAGCGTCAAGGCTCGACAAGATGCGAGCAGTGATCGCGTTCGGTTGGGCATAGCCGTGCGTGATGCACCACCGCACTTGCTCAGCCAACACAGGCCTCATGTCCGAGAACGAAAGACCAACAAGTCGTTGGCCCGTTTCCGCCAGCGGCAAAGTGCCTTCGTAGGGCGAGCCGACATATCTGTCTATTATCTCGGACCTATCCCCTTGCCACGTTCCTGGATAGAACTGAACCCCCGCGTAGTGGAAGGACCTACCAAGATTCAGTGTTGTCGCTTTGGTCTGAAGTGCCGTGACCCCCGCGATCCGTGGGTCTAAAAGATTAAACAGGAGGTTCACGCAGGCGTCGGGCAGCGCGTGATAGTGAAAGTCATCCGTCAGTACACAAAGCGTCCGCAATTCCCAGAAACAGTGGACCACTTCAGATAGGTCATCGGTATGGGAGGACTCGGTGTAGCGCACAGCCGATCCACCCATGGAGAAGCCGTCGACAACAGGGGAATACATTGATGGTTGATTTATCTAGCTGATCGCAAGACGGGCATTCTGCTTTTTATTGCGAAATTGTGATTATCCCGGAAGACGTTCCCGGGAAATTTCTTATCGTCGGGTGTCATCCCCGAAAGTCAACAATTTTGATTAACTTGGGAAAACCCGGGATATAAGTTGTCGAGGTTGTTATCGCGGTCTGAACGAAATGAGCCGTGAAGCATAAGTTGAATCGGGGATTCGTGTTGCAGAATCATGGCTGTGCCAAGATGATCATGGACCGAACTATTGATTATCACTTGGTTGGTGTACATTATTAACCAAGTCTAATCGACTGTGTCTAGCCGTTTAGGTAGTTCGTTGTTCGCGATACCTCAATCATCGGTTCGAGGAGGTCTCGCGAAATTCTGGAGATGATAAATGAACATACGAATCGCAAACTTAAGCCGATTTCATCTTCGCCATTTGTTAATTGTTGTAGCGATTACGGCTTGTATCCTGACTCTTCCGGGGTTGTATTTGCGAATACCAGGGACTTTGTTTTTTGATTCGTCCGGACGAGCCCACGGAACTGGATTGAAGCAGTATTTCTACGATTCAGGGATGCTGATGATCGATGAGCACTATTCGTCAGGCGAAATGACTCGATCGGTTTGGTATCGTCCAGATGGGTCGATTGTTGCTGATGTTACAGTTCCTGCGAAAACGGAGCCCTTCGTGGGGTATTACTTGAACCAAAACGGAACGCTTAAAGCTAAGATGACGTATCGTTTCAGGTCAAGCGATAGAGCTTGGGTCGCGGACGGTCCAAGTGAAAAATTTGATGCGGATGGTAACCAGATCGGAATTGAAACTTACCGAGAGGGACGATTGGTCTCAGAGTCAATTCATCGGAGGGGATTGTAGGTAAAGTAAGCTTACCTACCCGAAACGAATCCAAAATGATTGAACGTTTGCAGACGTACAAGTCAGTTATTGCTCTGTTTCAGGATACAGCATTGTGAGTTTTAGCTAGGCTGAATCCGAGTTTACTAACTTTTTTTCTTGCTAATGGTGACCATGAAAACTACCGCTAACGAGATGGCAACGGCCAATAGTGAAATCCAAAGTGCGGTACTCACGCTTATCTCCTATGTTGGTTCAGAAAAACGATCGCGAACAGTGCGGCACAACTAGCACCGCGAGACATGTTTTCAAATGTGTTCAGCTTTCTTCGTCAGCTAATATAGTCGGCGTAAGGATGAGAACGGAACACCGAGTAACTCAATTTCAGTAATTCGTCAGCTCATTTTTGTAGTCCATCGGATTGGTTGTTGACTCAGTCAGATCGCGATAGCAGTCGGCCCGACGCTTCTGCAAGCCGGACCATAGTGCGATTCTGTGCTTTAGAGCAGGGTTTACGCGAGAGTTGGGGGCGATCTGCTATCGGTTCACAGGCTGCGATGGTTGGCAATGCATCTCGGTGTAGTGTGTCGATAAAAACTAGTGTTTTGAATCTACAACGTTCATAAATCGCAAGCCAACAAGTGGCACAAGTGACTTTTGAATAGCAATTTCTGATCGTCGATCGAGTGCGGTATCGACTTGGCGGATAGTAAGAAGGTTCAGCCACAAGGTACACAAGATTCCACAAGAGAAGAGCTATGAGCCAACTGCCGTTGGCAGAGATTTGCCATTCCCTTTTTTGTGTGCTCTTGTGGTTCTTGTGGCTATCCCCGGCTGTTTAGGTTTTGAGTCCTGCGATCGAGTGCGGTATTGACATGGCGGATAGTAAGAAGGTTTAGCCACAAGGTACACAAGATTCCACAAGAGAAGAGCTATGAGCCAACTGCCGTTGGCGGAGATTTGCCATTCCCTTTTTTGTGTGCTCTTGTGGCTCTTGTGGCTATCCCCGGCTGTTTAGGTTTTGAGTCCTGCGATCGAGTGCGGTATCGACATGGCGGATAGTAAGAAGGTTTAGCCACAAGGTACACAAGATTCCACAAGAGAAGAGCTATGAGCCAACTGCCGTTGGCGGAGATTTGCTATTTTCTTATTTTGTGTTCTCTTGTGCCTCTTGTGGCTATCCCCGGCTGTTTTGCTTTTAAGACATTCGGGTCGAGTGCGGTATCAACATGGCGGATAGTAAGAAGGTTCAGCCACAAGGTACACAAGATTCCACAAGAGAGGAGCTATGAGCCAATCCGTTGGCAGAGATTTGCCATTCCCTTTTTTGTGTTCTCTTGTGCCTCTTGTGGCTATCCCCGGCTGTTTAGGATTTGAGTCCTGCGATCGAGTGCGGTGTCGACATGGCGGATAGTAAGAAGAGTTCAGCCACAAGGTACACAAAATTCCACAAGAGAAGAACTATAAGCCAACTGCCGTTGGCAGAGATTTGCCATTCCCTTTTTTGTGTTCTCTTGTGGCTCTTGTGGCTATCCCCGGCTGTTTAGGATTTGAGTCCTGCGATCGAGTGCGGTGTCGACATGGCGGATAGTAAGAAGAGTCAGGTACAAAGTACAAAAGAGAAGGATCGTTCGTGAAGAGAGCCGTTATTCTTGGTATAGTGATCGTCGGCTGCTAAAACGTAGAAGTCTTCTATACCGTTTTCAAACAATTCTCTTATGTATTGTCCTTCGCATTTTAAAGAAGATCGAATTGAGATCATTCGTGAGTTGATCTCCAGATATCCACTGGCGACAATCGTGTTTAAGATTGATAATCAGCTGAACGCAGAGCATATACCATTGATTCTTGATCCGAGTTTAAGTGCTCCTATTCGTATGATGGGACATGTCGCGCGTGGAAATGAGCTTTGGCGGATTCGGCCCGACGAAGAAGTGCTCGTCATCTTTCAAGGCCCATCGCTTTACATTTCGCCGAATTGGTATGCAACAAAGACCGACGGTGGAAAGGTCGTGCCGACTTGGAATTATGTCGTCGTCCATGCGACCTGTAAGCTGCGTGCCACACAAGATCCCGATCGATTGCTCGAAATAGTTACCAGGATGACCCACCATATGGAATCGGCCCAAAGAGATCCATGGCGAGTTACCGACGCACCCGCGACCTATATCGATCGAATGCTCTCTGGCATCGTAGGCTTGGAACTCGAAGTGCTACGATGGCAAGGCAAATGGAAGGTAAGTCAAAATCAGCCAGAAGCCAACCAGCATTCGTTGGCTAATCGGTTGCTATCCGATGGTTCCGATCTAGCCAAGGAGATGGCAAACGTCATCTCTCGATTTGGCAGCGCCTCGCAGGAGTAAGGATTCTGCCTAGAGACAAAGACATCGTCCCGATCGATTCGCAAAGAAATAGGGTGCAACGAAAATGAGTAATGTCTCGAAGGGTGTGGTAATTGGGGCTGTACTGGTTGTGTTCGGCGCCCTCGTGATGTTTCTGTGCATCGATACGATCGAATTTCGCGAATTGGGTTGGGCCTTGGTATTCGCTATCTTGGTCTCATCTGTTTTATACATTCCCGTTTTTTGTTTCCACTACTACGAAACCGGCTCGCTCCGAGAGTCGTTTTTTAAAGGCTTTGAGTTTTGGATCCATTCCGTATCGGAAATCTTCAGCTCTGTCAGCTAGGATGCGGTAAAAAAGAGCCTTTGGGTCTCGATAGCAAGCAAAAAGTCAAGCTTTTTTGAGGGGGCGTCTCAATTTGTGAGGGTTGGGACGCAAATTGTTAAGAACGTGTTAATTCTAAATCCGCATCAATAGTAAGGCTCAATTTTCCTAACTACAATCCTGCCGATGACTCAACCCGTGGGGCAGCTTTGAAGAGCGGTTGCCCCCTCCTTTCCGTGTTGATACACCAGGACTCATTTTGTTTAGACCACTCAGTCTAGCTAGACGCGCCGGTTTTTGCGGACTCACACTTGTGTGTGGCTTGTTGCTTGGGTTGCCGTCATCTCATGCGGACGAGCTTGGTCAATTGATGGTGGTGGTTGAGCAGACCTCTATTCGCGTTGGCACTGAGGAATTGGAAACGCTTCCACGCGGGTTCCCTTTCGTAGTCAGCAAGGTCGAGGGGGATTGGCTTGCGGTAGCCAACCGTAGATCCGGGTGGGTACGGCGAACCGATGCGTTGCCTCTAACGGAGGCGATCTCCCACTTTTCCAATTTGCTGGAACGCGAGCCGAAGGATGAGACGCTGCATCTTATTCGTGGCGTATTATT
>Ga0315899_10008144_pt1 | contig 11236 bp, 9 predicted proteins | sample LakEriMetagenome_2_FD_203518 | JGI IMG/M metagenome (GOLD analysis project Ga0315899, IMG submission 203518) | Freshwater fungal communities from buoy surface, Lake Erie, Ohio, United States - Buoy 4 MA112 | ecosystem: Environmental > Aquatic > Freshwater > Lake | place: USA: Lake Erie, Ohio...
AGTCGATCGAACTCACTAAGGGTTTGATGTTCGTGATCTTGCTGATGGTGGTTGCCGTCGCGGCTTTCAACATCGTGGCGACGCTGGTGATGATCGTCAAAGAAAAACAGACGGATATCGCCTTGCTGCGTACACTCGGTGCAAGCCCGAACGGGATCCTGCAGACTTTCGCAGTGCAGGGCGTCTTGATTGGTCTTGCCGGGACTTTGGCGGGTTCCGCACTCGGAATCGTGCTTGCGTTCAACGTCGAGTCGATCGTGCATGGTCTCGAGGCGATCTTCGGTATCCAGTTCCTCGACGCCAAGGTGTATTTCATGAGTGATCTACCAGCCCATGTTGAGTGGCTCGATGTGCTGCGGGTGGCCGGCGTGGCTTTCGTATTGTGCACACTCGCCACCTTGTATCCGGCATGGCAGGCGGCACGAACTCAACCCGCGGAGGCTTTGCGACATGACTGATCAGGCGGTACTGCTGGCGCGGGGTTTGGGTCGGGACTTCAACGAAGGTAGTTCGACACTGACCGTGCTCGATGGTTTGGACCTCGCCATCGCCAAGGGCGAGTGCATCGCGATCGTCGGTGCGTCGGGGTCGGGCAAGACGACGCTGCTGCAGATTCTCGGGGGGCTCGATCGCCCGACGCGAGGCAGCGTGGCGATCGGTGGCAAAGATATCCACGCTCTCGATGAGGCGGCACGTGGCGAGCTGCGCAATCGCACCATGGGATTCATCTACCAGTTCCATCATCTGCTGCCCGAGTTCTCGGCGCTCGAGAACGTGGCCATGCCCCTGCTGATTCGGCGCGTGCCGGTCGCTGAAGCGCGCCGTCAGGCCGAGGCCATCCTCGAGAAGGTCGGTCTCGGTGAGCGTCTCGAACATCGTCCGCATCAGCTGTCGGGAGGCGAGCGGCAGCGGGCAGCGGTGGCGCGTGCTTTGGTTACCTTGCCGTTGATCGTCTTTGCCGATGAGCCGACCGGTAATCTCGATGGGCGCAATGCCGAGCAGGTTTTCGAGTTGATGTTGCAGCTCAATCGAGAACACGGCACGAGCCTTGTGATCGTGACCCACGATCTTCGACTCGCCTCACGAATGGATCGCGTCTGGTTGCTCGAGAATGGTCGCCTGAAACTGCACGATCAGCCCTAATCAGCGCTTGGTCATCCGCCTCTGACGCGGTATCCCTGACCCATGATGGTTGGGGTCCTGCCGCGCTTGAGCGGCTTTTTCGCACTGCTCGGCAACGTGGTCGTTCTTTTCGGCCCTGCGCCATCGTGGCTGGTGGCAACGGTCGCCGCAGCGAGTCTCACCGTGTTGGTCGCCATTCTTTGGTGGCGACCACGCTGGCGTAGCCCGGAGACGATACTCGCCCTCGTGGTGTTCTGTGCGGCAGGCGTGACGGCCTTCTGTGTACTTGATCGGCAGGAGCGCCGCTGGCCGAGCGAAGCGGCTGGCGAACGCGTCATCGCTGAGGTCACGATCGACTCCCTGCCGACGCGCGAGGGCGGTGTATTGCGCTTCGATGCAGACGTCGTGATCGAAACGCCTGCGACCTATCGACGAGTGCTACGTGCCAGGCTCAATTGGCGCGATCCGCCGCGACCTATGCCACGCGCTGGTGAGCGATGGCGTGTCATGTTGCGACTCGATCCGATCGTCTCGAGCAACAACCCCGGTGCCGCGAATGCGGAGCGTGCGGCTCTTCGCGATCGTATCGACGCCACGGGCAGCGTGGTGTCGTGGTCGGCCACGCGTCGCGAGGCCTCACGTGCACCCGGAGTGCTCGAGTGGCGCCAAACGATGGCGGAGTCCATCGCCGCAGCCGTGGAGGATCGAGATGCGGCGGCCTTGTTCCAAGGATTGGCGGTCGGCGCCACGGGTGAGATCACGCGCGAGCAATGGCGGGTGTTTAGCGTCACGGGAACCACGCATCTCGTGGCGATCTCCGGTATGCACGTCACCTTGTTCGCGTGGTTAGCCGCATTCGCCGCGCGCGCACTATGGCGACGTTTTTCGATGCTGCAGCAGCAAATCGACCGAGAGGTGTTCGCCGCTGCAGTCGGTGTACCTGCGGCCTTAGGGTATGCCGTCCTCGCGGGATTTGGCATTCCGACACAACGCACGGTCGTGATGCTGGCGGTTTGGTGGATGTTGCGACTCTCGGCGCGCGAGCAACGCGGCTACGAGATCCTCGCCACCGCCTTGTTATGTGTTCTGTTACTCGATCCCTTCGCGAGTTATTCGGCAGGCTTTTGGTTGTCGTTCATCGCCATGGCCATCTTGCTCTCCGTCGACGAGACGGCAGCTGCCGGTGGGTTCAGTTGGGGCGGACTACGCGCGCTTGTGCAGACGGCGTGGCGGGTGCAGTGGCGGGTGACGATTGCTTTGATTCCGCTAACGGCATGGTGGTTTGCGAGCGTGTCTTTCGCTTCCGTACCCGTGAATCTCTTCGCAATCCCGATATTTTCTTTTCTGCTCGTACCGCTCGTCTTACTGGGGCTCGCGGTGCAGGCGATATCGGCGTCGATCGCGGCACCGCTGTGGCGCATGGTCGAGGCAGTGCACGAGATCATCTGGCCGCCGATGCTGTGGATCGCCAATCAATCGTGGGCCGCCATGGATTGGCAGCCTAGCAGGCTACAATTTTTGATTCTGCTCGTGATGGCGGTCGTGTTGTTGTCTTCGCTCACTTGGCGGTGGCGAGCAACCATCGCGGTCATCGGTACGCTCGCTATCTGGCCGTCAAGCGAGATTCCGCAGGGCGCCGCGCGCATCACGATACTCGATGCCGGCGATGCACATGCCGCACTGATCGAGACGCGTCAGCACTTGGTGGTCTACGACACCGGTGAGTCGTACTTCAGCGCAGGTCGCAGTGCAGAGACTCTGGTATGGCCCGCGATCCTCGCGCAGTCGCGTTCGACAGCCGATCTGCTTGTGCTTGGTGCCTCGCATGGTTTTCGCGCCGAGGGTGCTGCGCGGCTCGCTTATCTTGCCCGCATCCCGACAGTGATCTACGGCGGCGCATGGCCAGGCGCACCCGCGAGTCACCATCGTTGTCATCGTACGAGGCGTTGGACCTTCGACGGCGTTCAGTTCGAGACTTTTGCTGCAGCCGGTGGGAGTTGTTTGTTGCGGGTGAGTGTGCGAGAGGGAGGTGCTTTGTTGATCGCTGAGAGGGTCGATGTCAAAGAGGCCGCGATGCTCGCTGCTGACCCTGGTACTCGAGCGCGGCTGAAGGCCACACACGTCATCGCACCACGACGTGGGTCGCTCGCGGCAGTCACCGCTGATTTCGTTGCGGCGGTCGGTGCAACGGCGGTCATCGTCGCCTCCGCCGAATTGCCACCCGCACGCCTCGCCGGCGTCGCCGCACGTTGGCAAATTCCCCCAATCGCCGTGCAGGCAACGGCCGTGCAGGGGGCCACGCGACTCGAGCTCGAACCTGGCCGACCGGGCCGGCTCGCAGCGCTTTGAACGACGGTCTCGGCTATGATGCGTCGATGTGGGAAATGGTGCGGGCCGGTGGCCCGTTGATGTGGCCGATCATCCTTTGCTCGGTGATCGCCTTGGCGATCACCCTCGAGCGCCTTTGGAGCCTGCAGAGGTCGCGAGTCGTTCCCGTCGAGGCTCTGCCACAGGCTTCGCGTCTGTTGTCTGCCGATGCGATCGATGATCGCGCGCTCGAGTCGCTGCGGGCCTCATCGCCCCTTGGGCGGGTGCTTGCAACGGTGGTGACCGATCGAGATCTGACGCGTGATGAGCGTATCGCCCGCATCCAAGAAGTCGGACGTCACGAGGCCCACGCGCTCGAGCGTTACCTCAATACCTTGGGAACCGTTGCCAGTGTTGCGCCGTTACTCGGCTTGCTCGGTACCGTGACGGGCATCATCCGGGCTTTCTCGGTGCTCGACGCTGGCATCGTCACGCAACCCGATGTGCTCTCGGGCGGTATCAGCGAGGCGCTCGTGACCACCGCGGCGGGCTTGCTCGTTGCCATACCCGCGCTCATCGCACATCGCGGCCTGCGGGGTCATATCGACGCACTCGTGATCGAGATGGAAAAGCAGGCGCTGGCGTTACTCGTCGTACGTGGAGCTCGTCGATGAACTTTCGAGTCCGACGCGTTGAGGATCCCGAGATCAACCTCGTCTCGCTCATCGACGTCGTGCTGATGATCGTCGTGTTCTTTCTACTCTCCTCGAGTTGGGTCACTGAGGGTGCCTTGCGCATTTCTCTGCCGACGGCGAGGACGGATGATCGATCGGCATTGGCCGAAGAGTCGCTCGTGATCGAGGTGTTGGCTGATGGTCGCTACCAAGTAGCGGGTCAGATGGTGAGTGCCGATGCCGACGCGTTGCGCGATGCGATCGTTAAGGCGTCGAATGGCGATGTGACGCGGCCAGTGGTGTTTCGTGCGGATGGCGAGGCGCGACATCGCGATGTCGTCCGCGGTATCGATGTGCTTCGACAACTCGGATTCGGCAGTGTGGATATGGCCACTCGCAACGTGGGGAGTGCGCGATGAACGTACAGGCACCCGTGCAAGTGGTCGACGCACCGAAGGTCTACCGACGCTTGCTTGGTTACGCGCGCCCGCATATGGGCATGTTCTCGATTGGTGTCGTCGGGATGGTGCTCTTTGCTGCGACTGATGCAGCGATCGCGTATCTCGTTCAAAAGTTTCTAGGCGGCGCCTTCGTCGACCCGGATCCGCGCATCTTGTGGGCGATTCCGCTCGGTGCAATCGCTTTGTTCTTGCTGCGTGGGATCGGTGACTACGTCTCGAACTACTTCCCGGGTTGGGTGGGGCGGCAGATCATCAAAGCATTGCGCGCGGAGTTGTTTGCGCACTATCTCCGCTTGCCGACCCGTTACTACGACACGGCTGCCTCGGGCGGCTTGCTCTCACGATTGACCTACAACATCGAGCTCGTCGCCGAGGCTACGACCAACGCCGTCACCGTGCTGATCCGCGATACGCTCACGATCATTGCCTTGATCGGCATGTTGCTGTGGCTCAATTGGCAGCTAGCCACGTTCGTGCTGGTGTTGGCGCCGCCGATCTCTTGGCTGATCCAGTACATCAATCGATCCTTCCGTCGATACAGTGCGCGTATTCAAGCCTCGATGGGTGATGTGACTCGAGTTGCCAAGGAGGCGCTCGATGGTCACAAGGTCATCAAAATCTTCAACGCCGAGGGTCATGAAGAGCGGCTCTTCGACGTCGCTAACGAGCGTAACCGTCACAGCAACATGCGCTTGATCGGCGCTCGTGCGATGGCTAACCCGGTGGTGCAGCTGATCGCGGCGCTCGGCCTTGCCGGTGTGCTGTATTTCTCGATCCGGCAGGTGTTCGACGCCGAAATGCGAGTCGATGAGTTCATGGCGTTCCTGACCGCTTTGCTGCTCGTCACGGCGCCGCTCCGTCGCCTCGTGCAGGTCTTCGGTCCGTTGCAACAAGGCATCGCAGCGGGCGCCAGCGTTTTCGAGGTACTCGATACGCCGATCGAAGATGTCGGTGGTGTGCGTGCGCTTAGTACCGCGCGCGGCGAGCTCGAGTTTCGTGACGTCGCGTTCGCTTACTCGGCCGTGCAGGGTGAGGTGCTCTCGCAGGTCAGCTTTCGCGTGCAACCTGGGCAGACGGTCGCCATCGTCGGTAAGTCGGGTAGCGGCAAGACCACGCTCGCGAGTCTTCTGCCGCGTTTCTATGATCCGACCTCCGGGGCTGTGTTGCTCGATGGTCATGACCTGCGTGACTATCGGCTGGCAGATCTGCGTCGACAAATTGGCTTCGTCAGTCAGGAAGTCGTGCTGTTCGATGACAGCATCCGCGCCAACATTGCGTTCAATCTCACGACTCCCGATGATCCGGCGGTCGAGGAAGCGGCTCGCAATGCCCATGTGCTCGATTTTGCCCAGGATCTGCCGCAGGGTCTCGATACACCGGTAGGTGAGAGAGGCGCGATGCTCTCGGGTGGGCAGCGTCAAAGAATTTCGATCGCGCGGGCTCTGTTGAAGAACGCGCCGATATTGGTGCTCGATGAGGCGACGAGTGCGCTCGACAACGAGTCGGAGCGTCGCGTGCAAGAGGCTTTGGGTCGCTTGCTGCAGGGGCGAACGACCCTGGTGATCGCCCATCGTCTCTCGACGATCGAACGTGCCGATCTCATCTTGGTGATGCACGAGGGTCGATTGGTCGAGGCGGGCGACCACGCGGCGTTGATCGCTCAAAGTGGTATGTACGCGCAATTGCATCAATTGCAGTTCGCGGTCTGATGGCCTCTCGATTGCGTCGCTGGCTCGAAGGGGTTTGGTACGAGGGTCGCAGCGGTGCGCTGCTGCTCGCACCGCTCGCTGCGCTTTTCGGCTTTTTCGGTGGCGTGCGTCGTCTGGCTTATCGATGGGGTCTACGACCCCGCTACCGTGCGTCGGTGCCGGTCGTGATCGTCGGCAATCTGTCCGTCGGTGGCACGGGCAAAAGTCCGGTCGTTGCCGCGGTGGTGGATGCCCTGCAGCGTCGAGGCTTGCGCGTCGGCATTCTGGCGCGTGGTTACGGTGTCGAGTTGCGCGAGCCGCGTGAAGTCGTCGCCGGCGTCACGGCAAGCGAGGTCGGCGATGAGCCGTTGATGCATGCGCTGACGACCGGGGCGCGGGTCGTGGTGTGTCCCGATCGGGCCGCCGGTGCGCGTCATCTAGAAGGTCTTGGCGTGGATGTGATCGTCGCCGATGATGGCTTGCAGCATTACGGACTCGAGCGTGATCTTGAGATCGTGGTGATCGATGCGTCGCGCGGCTTCGGTAACGGTCGCTTGCTGCCGGCGGGACCGTTGCGTGAGCACGTGACGCGCCTTGCGAGTGTGGATTACGTCATCGTCAACGGTGGATCGAGTGGTCACGCTGACTGGGCGGGTCGCTATGGACAACTCGAGTTACGACTTTTCCCAGCCGCGACTCGGCGAGTCGATGATCCTCGTCAGTGGCGCTCTCTTGAGAGTTTCCGCGACCAGCGGGTCCACGCAGTAGCAGCCATCGGTAACCCGCGACGTTTTTTCGATTTACTGCGGCAGTTCGGGCTCGAGATCGAGGAGCACGCCTTTGCGGATCACCATGCGTTCGTCCCGGCAGATCTTGCTTTTGAAGATGGTGCTGCCATCCTGATGACGAGCAAAGATGCCGTAAAATGTCGCTCGTTCGCGCAAGAGCGAATGTGGGAGTTGCCAGTCACTGCGCGGCTCTCGCCGGAAGATGGGCAAAGTCTGATCGATCGGATTTGCGTGTTGGTTGCATCTCATCAAAAATCCCACGGATGAACACCATGGACAAAAGACTGCTCGACATCCTCGCGTGCCCCGTGTGCAAGGGTCCGCTCGTGCATGTGCGTGAGGAGGCGGTCCTCGTCTGTCGCGCCGATCGGCTGGCCTTCCCGATCAAGGACGGTATTCCGGTCATGCTCGAGGAAGAGGCGAGAACGCTGGCTGCAGACGATCCGTTGCTCGCCCGCTGATGTTTCGGATCGTCATCCCAGCGCGTTACGCATCGACTCGTTTGCCGGGTAAGCCGCTCATCGAGATGGCCGGCAAGCCCATGCTGCAATGGGTCTATGGTCGTGCGCTGGCATGCCAGGCGCGCGAAGTCTTGATCGCTACGGATGACGAGCGCATCGAGAGGGTCGCGCGTCAGTTCGGCGCCGAGGTCGTGATGACCTCAGTAGATCACGTTAGCGGCACGGATCGTATTGCCGAAGTCGCCGAGGTGCGCGGCTGGGCGGACGATGAGGTCGTCGTGAATCTGCAGGGCGATGAACCTTCGATGCCCGCTGAACTCGTCTCGCAGGTCGCCCAATTGTTACTGGCGGATCCAGAGGCTGATATTGCGACCCTCGCCACGCCGATCCGCGATCGCGAGGAATACTTTGACCCTAACGCGGTCAAGGTCGTCACCGACAGATCGGGTGTTGCGTTGTATTTCAGTCGCGCACCGATCCCGTGGTTTCGGGACGGGGTGGCGGAGGAGGGCAGCGACCTCGGTCTTGCACGCCGTCATCTCGGTCTATATGCCTATCGCGTGGCGTCGTTGCGTCGCTTGTCGAGCTTGCCCCCCGCGCCTATGGAACAGGCAGAAAAACTAGAGCAACTGCGTGCGCTGTTCAACGGGATGAAGATCCTGGTCGGCGAGGCTGCTCGTCGACCAGGGCCGGATGTGAATACGCTTGCCGATCTCGCGGGCGCCGAGGCAGCCCTCAAAGAGGATCTGCCTAGCGTCTGCGATTAACGCGCTAAGAACGCGCTGGGTCAGCCGCAACGATCAAAGATCGTCGCGGCGTGAGCTGTATCCCGGACCGAAGCTGATGGTCGAATTCGAGGGGCTCGACGACCAAACCACTTTCTTCTCGGTTGCTGCGGCAGGCTCAGTCGCAACAGGCGATTCTGCTTCAACTGATTGCGCTTGCACCGTTGGCTCGGGCTCGATCGCAGCAGGCGGTGTCACCGCTGCAGGTTCGATTGCGGCAGGCGGTGCCAATCCAGTCCAGCTCACCTGAACCGGCGCTGCGGCAATGGGCGGCGGGGCGAGATCGTCAGCCCCCGCAGAGGTAGCCTCGGGCTGCATCTGCAACGACATCTGTTCGCCGGATGCGGGGCGCATGTCGGCGCCTTCATCTAATCCCTGCTCTTGTACTGCATCGGCGGCGTCATCCAGCGTGTCATCGGCCGCGTCGCTACCGGCGCTCATTGCGCCGACGGCTCCAGCCTCGCGATCACGTCCACCCCGACGGCCGCGACGGCCACGGCGACGGCCGCGCCGAGCGCCACCTTCGCGCTCACCGCCAGCAGCGCCCTCGGCATTCGGCGCCAGTGCATCCTGCATCGTCTGCTCTACGTCTGAAGCGCCCACGACCGCCGCAGCGGCAGTCGGTGCCGACGTTGCGGGCGCAGAAGCGGCCACAGGCGCCGCAGCAGGCGCGGTGCCTGATGTAGCCTGACGCTCGCCGCGGTTCTCACCACGCGGCTCACGACGACGCTGATCATCCCGACCGCTGCGACGTCCTTGACCTTCGCCGCGACCGCCCTCACTGCGCGCGCCATCCCCACCGCGACCGGCGTCGCTGCGAGGTGCTTGCTGCGTCGTCGGCTTGGTATCGCGAGTTTCTTTGGCGGCTTCACGCGGTTTGCGTTCGTTGCCGTCACGATCGCGGTCTCTATCTCGATCACGATCTTTACCGCGACCACCGCGCTCGTTGCGATCACGATCTCGGCCGCGACCACCGCGTTCATTACGATCCCGATCGCGTCGATCCTGGCGTTGTCGACCGTTGCGCGAGGCACTCTCGTCTTGCTGCGGTGCCGGCGCTCCAAATAACCAGCGCCACAGCCGAACAAAAATACCGAGCTGCGGACCGGCATCGACCGCTTTGGCTGCAGCAGCCGGCGCAGGCGCCTGCACCACGATCGGAGCGGGCGTGGTCGGCAGGAAGGTCGGCACGGCGGCCGGTTCCTGATGAGCTTGTTTTTCTCGCGTACCAGCCGGGTCCGGCACTTTGGCCGGAGTCGGCATCTGATAGCTCAGGCGCTTGACCTCGGGCAGATCAGCCTCGTCATCACGGACGCGACGGATCGAATATTCCGGCGTGTCGATATTGAGGTTCGGCACGATGATGAGCTCGACATCGCTCTTGTCTTCGAGCGTGCGCAGCCATTCGCGCTTTTCATTGATGAGGTAGGTGGCGACTTCGACCGGTACCTCGGCGATGACCTTGGAGGTGCGATCTTTGCGGGCTTCTTCGCCGATGAGTCGCAGGATGGCAAGCGCCATCGATTCGACCGTGCGGATGCTGCCGATGCCTTGGCAGCGCGGGCACACTTCATGGCTCGAGTCGGAGAGTGACGGACGCAGTCTCTGACGCGACATCTCGAGCAAACCGAAGCGCGACAAGCGACCGATCTGGATGCGCGCGCGGTCCATCTTCATGGCATCGCGCAAGCGATCTTCAACAGCACGCTGATTCTTCGGCTCCTCCATGTCGATGAAGTCGATGACGATCAGGCCGCCGATGTCGCGGATGCGCAGCTGCCGCGCGATTTCGTCAGCAGCTTCGAGGTTGGTGTTGGTGGCGGTGGTTTCGATGTCGCCACCGCGAGTAGCACGCGCCGAGTTGATGTCGATCGAGACCAGCGCTTCGGTGTAGTCGATGACGATCGAGCCACCCGAAGGCAGTTGCACCTTGTGGGCGTAAGCCGATTCGATCTGGCTTTCGATCTGATAGCGAGTGAACAGCGGGATATCGTCGGCATACATCTTCAGGCGACGGCCGCCCTCAGCCGGCATGAAGCGCTGCATGTACTCGGCCGCGATCGCATGCGCACCCGGCTCATCGACGAGCACTTCACCGATGTCGTCGGAGAAATAGTCGCGAAGGGCGCGCGTGACGGGATCACTCTCGCGATAGACGAGGAACGGGGAGGGGCGCTCGAGCACCGCCTTGACGATCTCGTCCCATTGGATCTTGAGGTTATCGAGATCCCATTGGAGCTCTTCGGTGGCTCGACCGACACCGGCGGTACGCACGATGGCGCCCATACCCGACGGAATGACGAGCGCATCCATGATGCTCTTCATCTGGTCGCGCTCTTCACCCTCGATACGACGGCTGACGCCACCCGCACGCGGATTGTTCGGCATCAGGACGAGGAATCGACCGGCGAGCGAGATGTAGGTAGTGAGCGCTGCACCCTTGTTGCCACGCTCTTCTTTCTCGACCTGCACCACGATGTCCTGACCTTCTTGCAGGACTTCGCGCATGTTGATGCGGCCGCTCGAAGGGTTCTTGAGAAAATACTCTCGCGAGATTTCTTTCAGCGGCAGGAAGCCGTGGCGCTCGGCGCCGTAATCGATGAAGCAGGCTTCGAGCGAGGGCTCGATGCGGGCGATACGACCTTTATAGACGTTCGCTTTTTTCTGTTCGCGGGACGGAAGTTCGACCGAGAGGTCGTAGAGTTTCTGACCGTCAACCAGTGCGACGCGCAGTTCTTCCTGCTGGGTCGCGTTTACCAACATTCTTTTCATGGGCCCCAAATCTCCTGGATGGGGCCGACAGTGCTCCGACGGTTGTCCACATGGACACCACTCGCGTACCGGTGCGAACACACGGGCGAGCGGGCAGAACCCGAGAGGTAGTGAGAGGCGCGAGCAGGGAGAGGAGGATGTAAATCACAGTCTTCTGCGCACCGCGAACCGAAACCTA
>Ga0315899_10008145_pt1 | contig 11235 bp, 15 predicted proteins | sample LakEriMetagenome_2_FD_203518 | JGI IMG/M metagenome (GOLD analysis project Ga0315899, IMG submission 203518) | Freshwater fungal communities from buoy surface, Lake Erie, Ohio, United States - Buoy 4 MA112 | ecosystem: Environmental > Aquatic > Freshwater > Lake | place: USA: Lake Erie, Ohio...
CCACCTTCACAGCCCGCGGAGGTGCGATCGGAGGTCTTCGATGTACACCTAGTGTATGAGTTATCGCATGCATGCGACCACCCACACACACCCACACACACACACACACTGCAAACAATCGAAACGACAGGTCAGTGTAATGACACCAATGCATGCCTCGACGCGGCCGCTCCCGAAGCCCCCCACTACGCCGCGCGCAGCGACGCCGTCTCACCCGCATTCCGCCATCGCAGCAGCAGCCCGCACCCCGATGCCCACCACCCGCGCCCGGCAAGCATACGCCCACCCACACCGCTGCCTCCGCCCCGGACGCCCACCCGCGGCCGCCGCGCCCGGCGGAAACCCTGCAATGCAGGCCTCGACGCGGCCGCGCCCTCACCCCGCCCGCGCAGACACTGCGCACACCCCAATGCACGCCACCCGTGACCGCCCGACCCGGGCCCGCGCACGCCAATGCACGCCACCCGTGGCCTCCTTTTGCATGGGCGTATCTCGGCGTGCGCCCGCCCGGCACCGCACAGCCCCGCGCCCAAGAGCATGGCACACCGATGCCATGCTCGTCACGTCCTGAGTTACGGGGCCTCTGTGGGACACTGGCCGGGCACCCGGCTAACACGAACTGGAAAATAGCTACGTCCAGTCACGGACTCCAGTGGTACTGCGGCAGCAGAAGACAAGGACTCGGGTGCCGAATGGCAAACCCTGCGCGCGCCTCAGGGCGCGGGCTGTGGTTGGTGGTTTGCGCGCTGCAGGTGTGGACTGCGCACCCGTTCAGCACCCGCGTCCCACGCTCGGCCTCGGCCCTGCACGGGCCGTCTGCGCCCGTGCCGAGCGGGTGGAAGAGGATAGGGAAGGAGTGGTGGGACAGACGGAGCCGCCTGGCCTTTCTCGGGGGCGTGTCGCGATCGGCGCGCGGGGTGGTGATGTCAGTGTCGGCATCCGAAATGGCAGAGACCATCAGCGAGGAGACGCAGTGCGTCGACGGCTTGGACGTGAAAATGAAGCTAGAGCGCCTCGGTGGCACGCGGCGGCGCATCTCGGCCGGGGTTGAGATCGCCGCCCCGCCCAACGAGATATGGGACGTGCTGACCAACTACGATGCACTGCAAGAGTTCATTCCCAACATCGCTTCCTCCAACGCTGTCGTGCAGCCCGATGGGGGGCTCCACCTCGAGCAGGTCGGCGTCGTCTCGCGGCGCCTGGGGCTCACGACGCGAATCGTCCTCGACGTCTCGGAACAGCCCTTTGAGAAGCTGACTTTTTCCAAAATCGAGGCTGCTGGGTTCAGTGAATTTCAGGGGACATACAAAATTACGAAACGGCAGGACGGGAGCTCGTACGTCCACTACTCCATCGTCGTCATGCCGCTTCCGGTTGTCCCCGTCTTCCTCGTCCTGAGCAAACTGAGAGCCTCGATACCAGAAATGCTGGCGGCAGTGAGGACCCGGGTGTATAGCCGACGGCTGGCTGCTGCCCGTGGCTGAGCGCGGCAGAGCCGCATCAGGAGACCGAGCAGCCCATTGATGGGCAGTGCAGATCGTGGTAGGCATGCCAGCGCAGGCGGGGATGGTGGGCGCAGGCGCGTGGTATACGCATGGTGATGCGGAGCCTGTCGTCGACGCCTTGTTTTTTTTAAATTCTCTCTCTCTCTCTGGTTGCTGCAAACGGGTGCGATTTCATGGTGCGCCTCTTTAAGCCTACTGCACCCCTAAATTAAAGCTGCGGCACCTTAAACTAAACATAATGTGTGTGAAGGGGTGTGATTTATTGGTGTTATTCAGCTTCTGTCAGCCTACCGTGTCCTAATCTAAACCTGCTGCACACTACGTTAAACCCGATGTACCCTACACTAAAGCTGCTGCGGTAACCTGCACTAAACCTAACGCTGCCAAAACTAAACCTACACCGGAAGCCGCACCCGCAGCCGCCTTGTAAATGTATTCACGTATATACACATATACATATGTGTAGAGCTATTGCGTGAGAGGAAAAGCTGTCGCACGGGAGTCAAATCTCGCGGCCATCCATCCTGACCCAAATTCTCAAATGTCATTGCCCTAATATATTTACTACAAAGTTACTAAAGAGATTACTTTAGAGAAATAGGTGTAGATAGTCGCCGTACATGAGGATGACGGCCCCGGGAGGGGGAGGAGGAGGAGGAGGAGGAGCAGAAGGGAGCAGATAGCAGAGCGTGGTCGGGCTTCACGTTGACACCCGCCGCCCGCTTGCCCTCCCCCCCCACGCCCACCCTGTCGCCGCCCTGCCCCCCCGCCCCCGCCGACCTTTCCCTTGCAGCCCTTGCCGCCTTTCCAGCAGGTCTGCTCGCCCCTCCGCCTCCGCCTCCATCGTTTCCTCCGCCCTGTGCCTTCCCCCCAAGCCGGCACCTCCGCCGTGATAGCAGCAGCCGCGCCACCAGCACGCTGCGCGGGGAAGCGCTCCGGTGTGTGAGTTTATTACTGCAGGACCCATTATAAAGCTGTGTGCGGGGGGGGGGGGGGGTCAGTGAAGGACATGTGCTATGAGGTACGACGAGCCGCGGCTTGTGTGGACTAGTCTGCCCATCACGCACTAGTGAACGCGAGGGAGAGGGATATTGTGTGAAAGGAGGGTGGCGAGAAGGAGAGGAGCGTGTGAGGAGGAGTGTGAACCCAATCCCAAACCCAGACCCAGACCCAGACCCAAAACAAGCTCCGCAGATGTCGCTGAAAGAGGCGTAGCCTCGATAGGTGTGCGCTCATCGGGAAACCTGTGTGTGGAGGAGTAGGGGGAGGTGGGCGCGCATTCTACCACACCTACATTTACTCCCCCATGTCACCACCACCAGCACCACGTCGGCCAGCTCGGGCGTCTCCACCATCTTGCCGTAGTCCTCCTGCAGCTTCGCAATCGCAGGGTCCTTCTCCTCTAAAGCTTGCGCCTGGGCCGCCGCGTTGATGGGCCCCATCCACGGCGGTGGCGCCAGCGAATCCTCCACCACCCGCAGCGTGTCCACCCGGTCGAATTCTGAGACGAGCAGGCGCCCGCGCTCGTCCAGCGCCAGGCGAGTGGGCCTAGTGAAGCGCGCGCCGGGCCGGGCCCCGTCGGCAGTGCCCGCCTCGGAGCCGCCGGCCAGCGTCGTCACGTGCTGCCCCGTCAGTCTACGCAGGCGATTATTGTCCATGTCCGCCACCATGACCGTGCCCTCCTTGTCCACCACCACGGCCGCGGGGCAATTGAAGCGCACGAACGCGCCCTCGCCGTCGGCATACCCTTGCTGCCCGTTGCCCGCCACCGTGCTCACCGCCCCGCGTTGCTGCCGATGCTCTCGTCCACGTCCACCTCCAGGCCCATGGGGAAGCTGAAGCGCGCGGCGGCGCACTGCCCGTCGACTAAGCCGCGCTCCACGTTGCCAGCCAGCGTGCGCACCGCGCCGTCGTGCGTCACGACCCGGACGGCGTGGTTGAAGCAGTCCGTCATGACGTATTCGCGTGCCTCATGTACCGCGAGCATTTTTCGGTTTGGTAGCACTACGTAGTCACCACGCTCGCGGCCGCGCCCTGCCCGTCTGCAATGCCCGCCCCCCCGCCGCCCGCGAGGGTGCTGACCGGGCCTTGGACACGATGCGCAGGGCGTGGTTGTTCGTGATGCCGGTAGGGAAGTTGAAGCGCGCGTCGGCGCCCGGCCCGTCCGGCGAGGACGGACAGGAGCCCCGAGGGCGCGAGCACGCGGATGTCGTCCGGCGAGGACGGACAGGAGCCCCGAGTGCCCAATCACGCGGATGGATGCCCCGCGCAGACCAGGCGGGTGCCGTCGGCCAGCACGAAGAGGCCGTCGGGCAAGCCCAGGCTGGGGGAGGCGACGGTGGACACGACGGCATCCAGGGCGCTGGGGGTGCGCGCGCTTGGCTGCCGGCAGTGCGCTCATCGCCTGTTTTTGTGAACTGCTGGCCATGGGATGTGTGCCAGGTGGCGCGTAGGATTCTAGGCGTGATTTCAATGGATTACCCTGACGAGGTCGATGGCGTGGCGCTGCACAAATCTGGTTTGTGAGCGACGGTCCCGCGTGGTGCATGCCGCTGTCTTCGGGGAGCAGAAGAGGGAGAGTGCTGACCGATCCTGTGCAAACAGAAACAGCCGAGTCCGGGTACAAGGGTGTGACGGCAGTGCGCCTGCCCGTGCCAGGATTCCGGGCGCGAGATGGCCAAAAGATGCTGGGTACATACGACACGAGGATTGAAGCAGCCGTCATGTTTGCACGCTCAAGGCTGTGCGCTCGCGAGGAAAAGCATCACGCGCGCAAGGACGATCGGCGCCTGGGAAAGAAGAGGAAAACGGGCGTTGAGCAGGAGAAGCCCGAGCTAGCCGCCGCCAACACACATGCCGCTGCCGACTTGCACTACGACCACGCCGAAGCGAGCCGCTACACAGCTAGAAATGCACAGATCCAAGACGAGCTGGCGTCGCGTTGCCTCGAGCTGCTGCACCGCGGTGAAGGCAACGTTGCCAAGCATCAACTTCTCCTGGACCTGGGCTGCGGCTCCGGCCTGAGTGGCAGAATGATGGAGGCTGTCGGCCACACGTGGCTCGGCATCGGTTCGTTATCGCTCCATGCTCAAATGTGCGCTTCCGCGCGAAGAAGCGCCCGCATTCTACATCTTCCTCATCTGATGCAGTTCTTGATTTTTCCCGTTGCACACACACAGACATCGCCCATGAGATGCTCGCGCTTGCCGCTGCTGGTCAACCCAAGACATGCGCGGGACTCATCCAGGGCGATCTTGCCTTGCTTCCTCTGCAAGCGCGTGCAAGGTTTGATGGTGCGCTCAGTGTGTCCACGCTCCAATGGCTCTGCGAAGGCCGCGGGGCAGGGGGCGGCTGCAGCACAGAGCTCTGTAGCACAGAACTTGGTGCTGGGGCTGTTGAGGCTCACCCAGGCCCAGACGTCAAGGGAAACAGAGGCGGCGGAGCGTTGAAGAGTTTCTTCAACAGGCTCCACGGCGCCCTGCGCCCTGGTGCGCATGCAGTCTTTCAATTTTACCCCTCTCCTCACCAGGCCCATGAGGCGCTGCAGGTGCTTCGCCGCTGGTTTCTCCCTCTCCCCCGCCTTACACAGGATGCGCGCGTGGACATCGCTGCTTCATGCATTCCGGGGGTGGAACGCAAGATCGGAGGGCGAGGAGTGGAAGTGGAAGCACCACCGCAAGTGAGGCAACGCTGACAGCATGCGGCATGCAGGTGGTCGAGGGCGCGGGCTTCCAGGAGTGTGAGCTGCTGGTGGAAATGCCCCACGCGTCCAGAGCCTGCAAGATGTTCCTCTGCGCCAGCAAGTGTCACGAAAGGGCACCGCACCCCGAACGCAAGCCGCCGCGGGCTAGGCGACGGGTGTGTGTAAGTGTGTGCGTGAGAGAGAGAGAGAGAAAGGGAGAGAGAGCTCTTTTGCGGATGATCCTAGCTCCTCTGCATGATGCTTGTCCTCCAGGAGCGCGTGCTTACGTTGCCCTCTTGCTCTTGCCCTCTTTGAGCCTTCTCTTGCCGTGTAGTCGGCAGCACCAGCAGAGCCAGTTCGGTGCATCAGTGACGTGGGTGCGGCGGCAGGTGTGTGCGCTGGCATGGCCGCAACCAGCGACGTGCGTGTGCTCCTCGCCATGGCTGCCATCCCACGCCAGACCCGCCGTTTATCCGGCAACTATCGAGGGAGCGGTGGGCTGCTGCACCTTTTGGAGCAGCCACCCCGCATCCTCCTCCGCATCCACTGATCCCAACTGGCTGCATGAGCTCTACAGTAAATGCCGTGCGCATGCGACGGAAGTTGAAGCTGGAGCAAGAAAGGCACCCCCAGTTGACGCCGCATGCAGGCGCGTCCAGGAACATCACGTCAGGCATGTGCGCCGACTGATCAACTGTCTTGCTCACGAGCGGTGCGCGGGGCAGCATGGGGTCAGCATGGGAGCACGGCTGGAAGCATCATCAGCATCAGCCTCTGCCCCCATCCAGCTCGCTCTGTACGTGAGCGGTGATGGCGTGGCGGCTACTAGCACTCGGGGACCAAGTGGATGTGAAGATGCGGCTGTGGTAGTGCTTGAGGGTGCCGAGAGCGATCTTGAGCAACTGTCACGAGAGGTCGTCGCTGAGCTGGGTGCTATGCAGCTTGCCCTGGACCACGTAGTCTGCGAGCAGATGTCAGCTCATGTCTACACAGGACAGCCAGGGGTAGCAGACCAAACGCCCGTGCCCGTTGAGGCCCACCTACCGTCGTGTGAAGAGAGAGAGACGCGCGTTTGGCGGCTGAGCCTGCCTGCTGCTGCGCCTCACGGAGCGTGCCGGGTTCGCGCCAACCTGCCATCTCTAGCCGCTGCAGCCTGCAGTTGGGCAGCAGGTATTCGCACAGCGCACGACCACGGGCTGGTTGTTTCTGCCGCGCAGCTGATCGTGGCTCCCTCGCACTCCCACGCCGTGGCTGCCGACGGGCATGCTTCGAATGCAAGTAGGCTCAGGTTGGTCCTCGCTTGGCGCACCCCGCCTTGCATTGATGCCGTGCTCTGTCGTGTGCGAGTGCTACAGGTCTGCATGCTTTGCGGGGCCTTGAGGTCACTAGCATGTGCCGTGATGCTTGTTGCGTGCATCGACGAGTGTGGAGTGATGTGTGCTTGCTCGCATGCATGCTTTGCAGCTTTGATCAGGCGGAGAAGGATGCCGGGGCGGTGGACGTGACGCTAGCCCTCGCGGTCCATCGTCGTGGCGTCTCTGGAGTCTACGCTGCGGTACTGTCACACTCCACCACCCACACCCTCCCATCGTTCCTGCCCCTCCCTGCAGTGCATACGGCAAGGCTACGAATAAGCGGAGCACGAGCTGTCACACGTCATGGCTGTGACATGTCGTCGTTCTGGCGTCCGCCAGTGAACCCATCGAGCATATTGGGCACACTTTCGCCATTGATGACATTGATCAAGGTGTGCATTCACTTTAGGAAGAGGAGCCGTTGGATCAACGCGCAGCATCAGACATCGTGGCCGCTATGCTGACTCGGCGGCACTTGGTGGAGCAAGGTGGGAGGTCGTGATGAGGAGACTCAAGGCGTATCAAGGAGCATTCCTTCGGGTAAAGATTAGGGTTCGCCTACTCCGCGTAGGCCTGTTGCAGTGAAAGAAGATAAACTTTACTCAAGAACAGGGAGCAAGCGGCATGTACGGCCTTGCAGAGCGAACGTTGCCTGCTTCTGCGGTTTCATGCACAGCCTTTACAGCACTGTAAAGAGAAAGCGGGAAGAGGTAGATAATTAGGAAGAGGGTAGATAATTGGGTCCTCCCACCCTTGATTCAGCCAAGTTCTCGTGTTCTCCCACCTTTCATTTTACCAAGCTCTCGCGGAACGGAGAAAACATGCCATCCAAAGAGCTCGTACATACCAAGATCTGGTGCACACGCTGGCGCCAGGCGAGGACTGCGTGACGCTGAGCTTCATCATGATGCGCACTGTGTGCGTGCGCGCTGGTGTCCTGCCATGCCTCTAGCATCTGATAATACTCATCCAGGGCTGACAAATATGTTGCACAGATGGTAGAAGTAGCATTGCCCTCAGCACAGAGCGCAACGAGGTGCTGGTAGATAGTGACGCGCACAGGGTCGCCCAGCTGGAGCGCGATAATGCCCAGCGCGTGACAACTTGCCATCCGAATGTGAGTGCTCGAAAAGGCCGCTGCATGCCGCAGCAAGAGCACCACAGCACGCCAACTAGGCAAAGAGGAAGAGCGGGTGCGTGTTTGAGCACACGGCGCCAGTGTGTCACAGTGCTCACTGGCGGTGTCTGCCAAGTCCATCTTGAGGTCCAGCTCTGGGGCGCAGGCTTGGCGCGTTGCCTCTGCCCAGGATGCATGCCCACACAGGAGGAGAGGCGCAAGATGCCCTAAGACCCATACACGCGTCATGACGAGAGCGTCGCTACCTTGACTAGTCCGTTTCTCGACCCTCGGGGTCAAGTCCGGATGCTCCAACAAGGCCTCCAGGACGCCCAGCCGCCAGGCACTGCCAGAGGCGTATTGAGGTGGAGCGGGATGCAGACAAGCTAGGAAGGACCACACGTCAGCCAAGAGGTTCAAGTGTCGTGCCGCCACCCCGATCTTTGCCCACACCCGAGTCACCTGCGCGCACACACACTCGTCAGCATGTTGGCGATTTGCGCACGCATGGGTGTTGCAGAGGCACTGTGCGCAGCGATCAGCCAGAGTCAAAGTCAGGGGAGTAGGGAAGAGATGGAAGAGGGGGAAGGGCGGGAAGAGGGGTAAGAGGGGAAAGAGGGGAGAGGAGGGCGGGGAGAGCAGCGAGACATGAAGGAGAAGCGGCGCCAGACGTTGGTGTAGCCGACAGCGCTGCAAGAGTGTGTCGATGACCAAAGCTGCCGCCGAGGTCGGGAGGGCTGGGCACTTAACACTTTGGCGCACATGTGAGCAGGGACTTGCTCGCAACAGGACGTCCTGGATGAGCACTGACAGCTCATCCACTTCCTCCATCATCCAGATCAGTGTGCATAGCGCCTGCACCTGCAGTAGGTTCGCACCATCAAAGACATTCAAGCGCTGGAGCAAAGCTTGATACGCCCCTCAACGCACTTGTGCCACAGAACAAGAGAACCTGCACAGAGAGGCAGCGGCAGGAAAGCAAGAGGCGCACAAGCGTCTGCAGCTCGCCCAAAACCTCCTTGACCTCATTGGCCTCGCCTACGTGTCGCTCGCCACCTGCAGCACCTCGCGCCGCCGGCGCTTGCTCGGCGGGGGCAGCGTGGCAAGTGGCCTGCTGTCGCAGGACCGCAGCCAGCGTGCGGCATGCTGCTCATGGCCATATTAAATAATTATATAAATAATTATTGAAGATTATCACCCGCCCCCACTCGTCACTCACGCTCTCTTCTTTGATGCAGTATTCATTCATGCAGGTGGGACAGGGGGAGAGAGGCGGTCGGGCACCTGCGTGTTGGAGGGGGATGCTGGAGGCAGAGGGATGAGCAGCGGGGGATGAGAGCGAGGGTCTGCCTTGGAGCAGCTGAGCCAGTCTCTTGACCGCCCCTGCAGACGGCATGGCATTAGAACAGCTCCTTGAGATCCGAATTTTCAGAAACGAGAACACAAGGCGCTGATAGCGATACTTGGAGAGGGGCGCGAGCACAACGCAGACAGGCGGCACGAACGAGCAAAGGCTGGGGGTGGAAGAGCACCGGGGAGCAGGGTGTGCGGACGAGAGGAGGTGCGGAGGGTATGGAGGAAAAGAGCATCAGGCCCGCCCTGCAATGCCTCGCGCCGCCTGCCCTCCGCCAGCGCCTCCACCTTTTTGGCGCTCGCTGTCGTGCCCGCAGCGCCGGACAAGATGACAGCACAGAGGCGCGAGAGGTACATGGATGCAAGCACGTCGCTGGTGGCATGCCACTCTGAGGCAAGCATCTGCAGGAGAGCCTCGACTACCGCATCTCGCTCCCGTGCAATCAGGTCCAACATGAGGGCCAATGTGTGCCGGACGCTAACACCATCCTGAACGCGGCATGCTGCCTGCAGGATCTGGACGGGTGGAAGGCCCGTGGCGCGAATAGACCGCAGCAAGGCCACAGAGAGGTTCACGAAGTCGTCTGCTCCGTCCTTCGACCGCCATCCCCTCAGCGTAAAGCGTTTCTTCAGCTTGCCCTTGTGCTCCCCCTTGCCCTCTGCCTGCAGCAGCTTTGCCAGGTTCTCGCACAGAACCGTCAGCACTCGAATCTGGGTCTCTCCGTCTCGCGACAGGGCGCCGATCACGCCCAGCGTGCGTATCGAAGCAATGCGCAGCCGCATCTCTCGGTGGCTCCCGACGCCCCTTTCCACAGCCGCGATCGCCGTAAGCACAAAATCGGGGCGCTCTTGCATCACGCGACCGAGCAGACAGTGGACGAGGCGAGCTGTGCCGGGCATGGCCGAGGTCAGCTTCGGGAGGTCGGCGTGCGGGGTTGGGCAGCAGCAGGGCAAGCACAGCCGCAGCACGCTGGGCACGCAAGCACGGGAAACGCGGGCAGGGAGGGAAACACAGGGCACGGCACCCCAATTTGCTACTCACCTATTTTCCTCTCCTCCTTTCCCATCTCCTTTTCCTCTTTCGAGACCTGCACCAGCAGCTGCACCAGCAGCACGCCCGCCGAGTCGTGTCGGAGCCTGAACAGCGAGAGGTCTTTGAGGGCGTGCTTGACGCGCGAGCCTAGCTTCTTCTCGCCCAGGCACTCACGCAGCGTCGCCAGCGTGGTGGCGTGTGGCACCTTCACCCTGGCCTGCACATAGTCGTTCACGGCAGCGTCCTCTGCGTCCACGACACTGTCGTCCATTCGAGGGGTTTGTGCACGAACACGTTGCCCTTTCACGATCTCTCTTTTTGATCCGTCTGCACTTCCGGGCTCGTACTGTAGTCTTGTTGGTCTGAGGACAACGGCAGACCCCCTCGCCGACCCCTCGCTTGCGGCAGCTTGCGGGGGTCGGCGCCTGGCTACAGCGAAGGACCCTGGAGACGGGGCCCGCAGGATGTCGGGCACCACCATGATGCTCTACCACTACTTCCGCAAGTTTGACGGTAACGTGTGCATGGACTGGCGCCTGACCAGCGACCTAAGCACCTCGCTCCAGACCACCGACGGTAAGACCGCGCGCGTCAATTCCCAGGCGTTCGAGCAGTTTCTGAATCCAAAGTTCAAAGGCTCTGAGGCCGGTTCATGCCAGGAAGCAGGTCTGCGGCTCCTGCGCCCGCGCCTGGCCTTGCGCCGTACTGTGTTGCCTGTCTGCTCTCCCGCCGCCTCGTTTCGCTTGCGCTGATGGGCACTTTTATGCGAGCGAAGCAGGGTACGAGAACAAGCAGTTGAAGTTTTCTGCGTACGTAAAGCCTCCAGCAGCTGCCTCCCTGGTGCAGCCGATCTTGTAGGGAGGAAGATGAAAAAGCATCAAGGCGGGATCAACAGAACCGGTGTAGGATGCGTTCCGATGACCCCAGCTCCGCTTTCGATTATCACGATCGTGCTGTGGAATAAGGAGTGACAGGCTTCGGCGGCCGTCAAAGAGACGGCCGCCGCGCACCAGCGCTGCAACCGCGGAATCGCGAGACCTGGGGCCGCCAGTGCTGGAAAACCGAGAAAACAGCAAAAAAATCTCTATTTCATTTGGCTCTCCCAGCCCGTGGCGACGGGTCCCAACAAATCAGTTGGCCGGTGGACAAAAGGCGCGCGCTAGGGCCTTGTCAAGCTCGGCAAGATGGCC
>Ga0315899_10008146_pt1 | contig 11235 bp, 8 predicted proteins | sample LakEriMetagenome_2_FD_203518 | JGI IMG/M metagenome (GOLD analysis project Ga0315899, IMG submission 203518) | Freshwater fungal communities from buoy surface, Lake Erie, Ohio, United States - Buoy 4 MA112 | ecosystem: Environmental > Aquatic > Freshwater > Lake | place: USA: Lake Erie, Ohio...
GCAATAAAGCGCCTCATCCGCATCGGCGTGCATCGCGTCAATCGCCACTTGGGCATAGCGGGTGGAGGTTGTCATGCCGATTGAGGCCGACACCCGGCAGGCTTGGCCCTCGAACTCAACGGGATCCCCAACGCGCTCGATGATGCGCGCGGCGATCTGGCCCAGCCGCGCGACGTCCGACAGGCCGGGAAACACCAGCACAAATTCGTCCCCCCCCACGCGGGCGACCAGATCAGAGGCGCGGGTTTCCTCGCGCAGAACCAGCGCGACTTGACGCAGCACGGCGTCACCTGCGGCATGGCCATGGGTGTCATTGACCTGCTTGAAATAGTCCAGATCAAGATGCATCAGGCCAAAGGTTTGGCCCTGCTGCACCAGCGCGCCAAGCCCAAGATCCAGCGCGCGGCGGTTGCGCAGTCCGGTCAGCGTGTCAGACAGTGCCTGTTCTTCGGCGGCAGCCTTGGCGCCATGCAGGCGCAGGTTCAGATGGCGCAACTCGTCCATGACAGCCGACTTCGCCTCTACCAGATAAAGCATTTCAATGGTCAGATCGGTGGCCGCAAAATCGGCCACCGTCAGGCCATAGCGGCGCACCGCCTCATTAACCCAAATCCCGAAAGACAGGTTGATGAGAAGCCCCCGGTCGGCCGTGGGCTGGGCAAGGCCGCGCAAGACAAGCGAGGGATCGCTGTTCAGCGCCAAGTGCAGCCGCGCGCCAACCCGCGCCCGCATCTGGGCCATGTCCGTAGGTTCCTGCGGACGGCGCAGCGAAAAGATCTGGCCCACTGGCTGCCCCAAGGCGTGCTGATCGACCAAGAGCTTTCGCAGCGTCGGCCCGAGGGACCGGATCATCCCCTGCCCGTCCAGCCAGAGGTGCAGCGGCATCAGCCGATCCAGCGCGGGGCTGTCGAGTGTCAACGGCAAGGCGGGAAGGCGCGCGAGCACGGTCATGGCAGGGCTTGCCCCACCAGATCAAACTGCCGCCCTTTGGAATGGCGCTGATCCAAAAGCTGGATCTGGATCACCTCCGCCCTGCCGTCATTGGCCAGCGTGTCCATCAGCACAAGCGCACCGTAATCATCCGCCATCGCGCGCAGAAGGCCCATCATCACAGGACCCGCCCCACAAATGGGCGCCGTGATGGACAGCCGATAGCGCCCCTCGCCACAGCCCACCAAATCCAGCGCGGGAAGGTTCAGATCGGGCAGTGCCAGCCGGGCGCGTTCGGGCAGGTCTTCCAACGAATGGATAAAATCGTCAAAGCTTTCGCCGCCAAAGCGCAACAGCCGTCGCACGCGTTCGGTGTTTGGATGGGACACAAGGTAGGTGCCAAGATCCTCAAGCAGGCTGTCCGGCAGACGGTTCAGAATGCGGGCGGCGGCGGTCAACACAGCCTCGGTCAAGGCCGGGTCATAGGTCAGCATCGGCTCAAACCCGTCAACGCCAAGACGCGCCTCACGGGCAACATCGGCCCAGGTCGCGGCACCATAGGTGTCGCGCAGAAAACTCTGAAGCGAGCGGTTGATGAGCCCGTGCATAACCCGTCCGGAGTGGCTGATTCCTCCCAAAGCCTAGCGGCCGCGCTTTAAGAAATGCCGAATTTCTCTGATTGCATTTGATCAGAATGGCACGTCATCAACCTGATGGGCAGGCACCACCCAGCGCGCAACGATCTTTTTCAGCCCGGCATGGTCAAATTCGATGTCCAGTTTGTCGCCTTCGATCGCCATGATCTCGCCATAGCCGAATTTCTGGTGGAACACCCGCTCGCCGGTGACAAAGGCGCTGGTGGCGGTGGCGTCGATCACCACATTGCGGGCCTCGGCGGGCTGGGCCAAAGGCCGCTGCGCGCTGCGTTCCTGCAAGCGCCGCCAACCGGGCGAATTATAAACATCGGCCTTGGTCACCCGCTCTTCTAGATTGGACGAAAACCCATAGCCCGCCGCCGCACCATAGCCGCCGCCCATCAGGCCGGGCGGTGTCAGCACCTCAACATGGGCGGGGGGCAGCTCATCAATGAACCGGCTGGGCAATTGGCTTTGCCATTGGCCGTAAACCCGGCGGTTGGAGGCGAAGGAAATCGTGCACAACTCCTCGGCGCGGGTGATGCCGACATAGGCCAGTCGGCGCTCTTCCTCGAGGCCCTTCTTGCCGCTTTCGTCCATGCTGCGTTGGCTGGGGAACAGCCCCTCTTCCCATCCGGGCAGGAACACCACTGGAAACTCCAGCCCCTTTGCGGCGTGCAGCGTCATGATGGTGACCTTTTCCTCGGCCTCGCCCTGTTCATTGTCCATGATCAGCGAGACGTGTTCGAGGAACCCTTGCAGGCTGTCAAACTGCTCCAGTGCCTTGACCAGTTCTTTCAGGTTCTCAAGCCGCCCCGGCGCCTCGGGCGTCTTGTCGTTTTGCCACATTGAGATGTAGCCGGATTCCTCCAAGATCACCTCGGCCAGCCGCACATGGCCATCGACATGGGCAGGGGGCGTATCGGGCAAAAGGGGTTCGACCAGCATATCATCGGGCAAGACCGGACGGGCGTTTAAAACGGCGGCGTGCCAGCGGTCCACGCCTTCGACAAAGCCTCGCAGCTGCGCCGCCCCTTTGCCGCCGATGCCGCCCTTGGCCAAAAGGCTGCGCGCGCCTTCCAGAAGGTTCATGCCCAAAGATCGCGCTTCGATCTGGATCGATTGCACCGCCTTGTCGCCAAGCCCGCGCTTGGGGGTATTGACCACTCGTTCAAACGCCAAATCATCGGCGGGCGAGACGGCCAGCCGGAAATAAGCCATCGCATCGCGGATTTCTTGCCGTTCGTAAAAGCGCGGGCCGCCAATCACGCGATATGGCAGGCCGATGGTCAGAAACCGGTCTTCAAAGGCGCGCATCTGGTGCGAGGCGCGCACCAAAATCGCCATATGGTCCAGCGAGACCGGGTCACGGTGGCCCCTGCCCCGCTGCAACCCTTCGATCTCTTCGCCGACCCAGCGCGCCTCTTCCTCGCCATCCCAATGACCGATGAGCCGCAGCTTTTCGCCGTCTTGCTCTTCGGTCCACAGCGTCTTGCCCAAACGCCCCTCATTGCGGGCGATCACGGCGCTGGCGGCGGCCAGAATATGGGGGGTGGAGCGGTAGTTCTGTTCCAGCCGCACCACAACGGCGCCCGGAAAATCCTTTTCAAACCGCAGGATATTGCCCACCTCGGCCCCGCGCCAGCCATAGATCGACTGGTCGTCATCGCCCACGCAGCAGATGTTCTTATGCGATTGGGCCAAAAGCCGCAGCCAAAGGTATTGGCAGATGTTGGTGTCTTGATACTCGTCCACCAGAATGTAGCGGAACCAGCGCTGATACTGTTCCAGCACATCGGGGTATTTCTGGAAGATCACCACGCAATGCAGCAAAAGATCGCCAAAATCGGTGGCGTTCAGAGTGCGCAGACGTTCCTGATACTGCTCATAAAGCTCGGTCCCGCGGTTGTTGAAGGCCGAAGCCTCGGACGAGGGCACACGATCCGGCGTCAGCGCGCGGTTCTTCCAGCCGTCGATGATCCCGGCCAAAAGCCGCGCGGGCCAGCGTTTTTCGTCGATGTTGGCCGCCGAAATCAGCTGTTTCAGCAGCCGCAGCTGGTCATCAGTGTCCAAAATGGTGAAGTTCGACTTCAGCCCCACAAGCTCGGCATGACGGCGCAGGATTTTCACCGAAAGCGAGTGGAACGTGCCCATCCACGCCATGCCCTCGGCCACATCGCCCAGCATGCGGCCCACGCGCAGGCGCATCTCACGCGCGGCCTTGTTGGTGAAGGTGACGGCCAGAATCTCATTCGGGCGGGCGCGGTTCATGTGCAAAAGATGTACGATGCGGGCCGTCAGCGCCTTGGTCTTGCCGGTGCCAGCGCCTGCGAGCATCAGAACCGGGCCATCCAGCGCCTCAACCGCGGCACGTTGCGCGGGGTTCAGGTCATCAAGATAGGGCGCAGGGCGGGCTGCCATGGCCCGCTGCGACAAAGGCACGGCGGCCTCGAAGGCCTCGCTCTCATCCCATCCGTTCATGCGGGGACCATAGACCGGGATTTACCGGATTTAAAGAACTGTTCTGGTAATGTTCGCAAAATACCTACCAAAACTCGCCAACTTCGTCGGAAAGCGCCGATCGGGCCAAATTCTTGCCCGGTTTCTGCGGCTTAGTGGCGGGGAAACCTTTGGGGCACTGCCATGCTCGACTTGCCTATGAACCGGATCCTCATTGCCGTTGCGGTCTTTATCGGCCTTGCCGCCGTCATGCGCCATGTCATGACGCGCCGCCCGGCGATTGAAACCGATCCCGAAGGCGAATGCGGCCAGATCGCGCCCAACCGCGCGCTTTTGGCGGTGATTTGCCTGATCGGCGTGGCGCTGGCCGGTGCGGCAGTGTCTGCCGCCCTGCGCGGGGTGGGCGGGTTGCCAGTTCTGGCCGTGGCCCTTGCCGCGCTGATGATGACCGGCATGATGGTGACAGCCTTCTTTCCCTTTTATGACATCACGTGGGACGCCGATGGCATCGAAGGGCCAACGCTGTTGCTGCCACCGCCCATCGGGCCAAGACGGCGCAAGATCTTTTGGGAAGACATCGAAGTGGCCCGTCAGGACAAGGGCCGCCATTGGTTTCTTGAGGATGGTAAGGGCAACCGCATCGTGTGGAGCTTTATCTATTACGGCCACCCTGCCCTGATGCGAAGGATAGAAGAGGAATGCCCGTGGCTCTTTACCGCCACTGCGGATGAGGGTGTTCCCGATCACGACCCCGAGGCGATTCCGCCGGTCAAGCGGCACTTTCTCAAGCTGAACTTTGCAACTGCAAAGTCATCCTGAATATTTCGCAAAAATTTGCAGGACGTCGCTTTCGGCCCTTGTGCTGCGATGCAGCGACCCTAAGCTGCCCGCCAAACGCATCCCCGCGCCCGGAGGTTAGCCTATGCCCGAATTCAAGAAAATCCTCGTCGCCAACCGTGGCGAGATTGCCATTCGCATCATGCGCGCGGCCAATGAAATGGGCAAGAAAACCGTCGCGGTCTATGCCGAGGAAGACAAACTGTCACTGCACCGCTTTAAGGCCGATGAGGCCTATCTGATCGGCGAGGGGCTGTCGCCGGTGGGGGCCTATCTGTCGATCCCAGAAATCATCCGGGTCGCCAAAATGGCGGGCGCGGATGCCATTCACCCCGGCTATGGGCTGTTGTCGGAAAACCCCGATTTTGTTGAGGCCTGCGATCAGGCCGGCATCACCTTTATCGGCCCGCGTGCGGAAACCATGCGCGCCTTGGGCGACAAGGCCAGCGCGCGCCGCGTGGCGATTGAAGCGGGGGTTCCCGTCATTCCCGCGACCGAAGTCTTGGGCGACGACATGGCCGCGATCAAGCGGCAGGCCAAGGAAGTGGGCTATCCCCTGATGCTCAAAGCCTCTTGGGGCGGCGGCGGGCGCGGTATGCGCCCGATCCTGTCGGAAGATGAGCTGGAACTGAAAGTGCGCGAGGGCCGCCGTGAGGCCGAGGCCGCCTTTGGCAATGGCGAGGGCTATCTCGAAAAGATGATCCTGCGCGCCCGCCACGTCGAGGTGCAGATCCTGGGCGACAAGCAAGGCAATGTCTGGCACCTGTGGGAGCGCGACTGCACCGTGCAGCGGCGCAACCAAAAGGTCGTGGAACGCGCGCCGGCCCCCTATCTGACCGAGGCCCAGCGCGCCGATGTCTGCGAAATGGCCCGGAAAATCTGCGCCCATGTGCAGTATGAATGCGCGGGCACCGTCGAATTCCTGATGGATATGGACGATGAGAAATTCTACTTCATCGAGGTGAACCCCCGCGTTCAGGTCGAACACACCGTCACCGAAGAGGTGACCGGCATCGACATCGTGCAGGCCCAGATCCTGATCGAAGAGGGGAAGGCCCTGCCGCAGGCCACCGGGGTGGCCTCTCAGGCCGATGTCAAACTGAACGGCCACGCCGTGCAGTGCCGCGTCACCACCGAAGACCCTTTGAACAACTTCATCCCCGACTATGGCCGCCTGACGGCCTACCGCTCGGCCACCGGCAATGGCATCCGGTTGGATGGCGGCACGGCCTATGCGGGCGGCGTCATCACGCGCTATTATGACAGCTTGCTCGTCAAGGTCACCGCCCATGCCCAGACGCCGGAAAAGGCAATTGCGCGGATGGACCGCGCGCTGCGAGAATTCCGTATCCGCGGCGTGGCGACGAACATCGAATTTGTTATCAACCTGCTGAAACATCCGACCTTTTTGGATTACAGCTATACCACCAAGTTCATCGACACGACGCCCGACCTTTTCGCCTTTAAGAAGCGGCGCGACCGGGCGACCAAGATCCTAACCTATATCGCCGATATCACGGTGAACGGTCACCCCGAGACCGCAGGCCGCCCCAAACCCGCCGCCGAGGTCAAGGCCCCGAAGGCACCGGTTCCGCGTGTGGAGCCCGCGATGGGCACCCGCAACCTGTTGGAGCAAAAGGGCCCGCAAGCCGTGGCCGACTGGATGCGCGCGCAGAAAAAGGTGCTGATCACCGACACCACCATGCGCGACGGGCACCAGTCGCTCTTGGCCACCCGCATGCGGTCGATCGACATGATCAAGGCCGCCCCCGCCTATGCCGCCCATCTGCCGCAGCTGTTCTCGGTCGAATGCTGGGGTGGGGCGACCTTTGACGTGGCCTACCGCTTCTTGCAAGAATGCCCCTGGCAGCGCCTGCGCGATCTGCGCGCCCAAATGCCGAACCTGATGACCCAGATGCTTTTGCGCGGCGCCAATGGCGTGGGCTACACCACCTACCCCGACAATGTGGTTCAAGGCTTTGTCAAACAGGCCGCGATCACCGGCGTTGATGTGTTCCGGGTGTTTGACAGCCTGAACTGGGTGGAAAACATGCGCGTTGCGATGGATGCGGTGTTGGAGGCGAACAAGGTTCTGGAAGGCACGGTCTGCTATACTGGCGATATTCTGGACCCGAACCGCGCCAAGTATGACCTGAAATACTACGTCGCCCGCGGCCAAGAGTTGAAGGCGGCAGGGGCCCATGTGCTGGGCCTGAAGGACATGGCGGGCCTGATGAAACCGTCGGCGGCCAAGATTCTGGTCAAGACCCTGAAGCAAGAGGTCGGCCTGCCGATCCATTTCCACACCCATGACACCTCGGGCGCGGCGGCGGGCACGATTCTGGCCGCCTGCGATGCGGGTGTCGATGCCGTGGATGTTGCGATGGATGCGTTTTCGGGCGGCACTTCGCAGCCCTGCCTTGGATCCATCGTTGAGGCCCTGCGCCACACCGAACGCGACACGGGCCTTGATATCGCTGCCATCCGCGAGCTGTCCACCTATTGGGAACATGTGCGCGCGCAATATGCCGCCTTTGAAAGCGGCATCCCGGCCCCGGCGTCTGAGGTCTATCTGCATGAAATGCCCGGCGGGCAGTTTACCAACCTCAAAGCACAGGCGCGCAGCCTTGGGCTGGAAGAGCGTTGGCCCGAAGTGGCGCAGGCCTATGCCGATGCCAACCAGATGTTTGGCGACATCGTCAAGGTCACGCCCTCGTCAAAGGTTGTGGGTGACATGGCCTTGATGATGGTGGCCCAAGGGCTCACACGGTCGCAGGTCGAAGATCCGGCCGTGGACGTGGCCTTCCCTGACTCGGTGATTGACATGCTGAGGGGCAATCTCGGCCAACCCCACGGCGGCTGGCCGCAGGGCATTCAGGCCAAGGTTCTGAAGGGCGAACCTGCGCTGACCACGCGTCCCGGTGCCGATGTCGCACCCGTGGACCATGAGGCAGTGCGCGCCAAAGTCTCGGCAGATCTCAGCGGCTTTGTCGTCGATGATGAGGATCTGAACGGCTATCTGATGTATCCGAAGGTCTTCCTCGACTATATGGGTCGGCATCGGCTCTATGGTCCCGTCCGCACCCTGCCAACGCGCACCTTCTTTTATGGCATGCAGCCGGGCGAAGAGATCACCTCTGAGATTGACCCCGGCAAGACGCTGGAAATCCGGCTGCAGGCGGTGGGCGAGACCACCGATGACGGCGAGGTGAAGGTGTTCTTCGAACTGAACGGCCAACCCCGCGTGATCCGCGTGCCGAACCGCGCGATCAAGGCAAAAACCGCCGCGAAGCCCAAGGCGCAAGAGGGCAACCCAAACCACATCGGCGCACCGATGCCGGGTGCGGTAGCCAGCGTCACCGTGGCTGTGGGCCAGAAGGTCAAGGCGGGCGACATGCTTTTGACGATCGAGGCGATGAAGATGGAAACCGGCCTGCATGCCGACCGCGACGCCACGATCAAGGCGCTCTATGTGCAGGCAGGCAGCCAGATTGACGCCAAGGATCTGTTGATCGAACTGGAGTAGCCGCGACCGCGCGGCGCACAGAAAAGGCCGCCGCTTCGCTGCGGCGGCCCAGACATCTGACCTTAGGTCGGATTAGCCAGCGAAAGCGTTCGCGGCAACAGCGGCAGCCAGCTCTTCAGCCGACAGCTCGCCCGAAGCGTCGGTGTCAGCGGCCTTGAAGGCCTCTTCGGTGGCGGCAGCGTAAGCAGCCTGCACTTCGACCAGCGAGAAGGTGCCGTTTGCATCAGCGTCAGCAACGACCGGAGCTTCCTGAGCGAACGCAGCGGTGGCAGCAACAGCCGAAGCGGCCAGAGCGAGAGCGAACTTTTTCATAGTCTTCATCCTGAATTTTGCGGCCCCGCACAACGCGGCAGCCAAACAGAAGGCAACCGTGCCTTCGCCGCGCAACATAGGCACTGAACCGGAAGAATCCATCGAAATTACAGACTGTTAACGCAATCGTCACGCGGATGTGAAGACCAGTATTTCACACTTGGGCACGGTCAGGCACAAGCGTAAACAAGGCGATTTCGCAGCTACAGCACTCGCAAGCTTTCGGCCATCCACGGCCATTCCTGCCGCGCTGGGGTAACGACTTGGGACGCGATCAACCCGCGCATTCGGTCGGCCACCTGTGCCGGGATATCGCGCAAGACCCCGGCCCGCGCCGAGAGCGACAGGGTCCGCCCAAAGGGGGCAAAGGGCAAAGGCCTCACATCCAGACCTTCGCGAAAGCGGCTGGCGTGATGCAGGGCAAGTGGAGTGAGAATGGTCCAGCCCGCCCCGCCCGAGACCATGGCCAAGATCGCGCGATAGCTGTCGAGTTCAAACCGGTGGGTCAGTTTCAGGTTCTGCCGCGCAAGTTGGCTGGCAATCTGGCGGCCCATCAGATGGCGCGCGGTGTAGAGGATCAAGGGCAGGTTGGCCGGATCCTGCCCACGCGGGGCCACGGCAACAAAGGGTTCGGTCATGACAGGATGCACCTCGCGCCAGCCTTCATGGCTGCCCTCGCTGTCAAGATCAGCGGCCACCACCATGTCCAGCGCGCGGGCCTCCAGCTGGTCCAAAAGGCGGTGGCTGGCCCCAGTTTCCAAGAGGAACCGACACCCTTTCAGATCACTCGCCAACCCCTGCAGCAAAAGCGGCGTCACCTGCGCGTCAAAATCCTCGATCACACCTAAACGCAGGGTGGTCAGGCCCGACAGATCCGCCATCGCCAACTCGCTGCGCGCCTCGGCCTCGGCGTTCAGAATGGTTTGGGCATGGCGGCGAAACATGGTGCCCGCCGGCGTCAGCCCCATGGGGCGGGCCGAACGGTCCAGAAGCACCGCACCAAGCGCGGTTTCCAGCCCGGTCAATTGCTGCGAAATCGCCGAAGGTGACACGCCCAGCCGCCGCGCGGCCGCCGAGATCGCGCCCTCTTCGGTGACGGCGAGGAACACCTCGATCCCCCACAATGTGACGCGACCCTGCCCTTCGGTCATTGCCGATCAGAGCTTGGAGAGTTTTTGCTGCAACTCGGCCAGTTGACGCTTGATCTCGGCCAGATCCTCGGGCGCCTCCTTGGCGGGTTCGGCATCAGTGCGGGCAGGCGTGGTGCCCCCCCAGCCCGGCATTCCGGCCAACATGGTCTTCATGAAAGCTTCCTGCTGCTTGCGCATGGCCTCAAAGCCCGGCATCCCGGCCATCGGCGGCGCGATGCCGGCAAAACCTTCCAGCATCTTCGACTGCCCCTCGCGCAGCATGTCAAAGCTGGCTGCCAGAAACTGCGGCATGACGGACTGCATATTGGTGGCGTATGAGCGCACCAGATCGGTCAAGACATTGGTGGGCAGCACCGAATCGCCCTTGGATTCATGCTCGGCCACGATCTGCAGCAGATATTGCCGGGTCAGATCATCGCCGGTCTTGAGATCGACGATCTGCACGTCGCGCCCCGCCCGAACAAAGCCCGCAATGTCTTCCAGCGTCACATAATCCGAGGTTTCGGTATTATACAGACGGCGGCTGGCATAGCGCTTGATCAACAGCGGTTTCGCAGGTTCGGCCATCATCGCCCCTCCCCAGGGTTTTTGCTTGTGCAGAGAACCTTAGGCGAGGTGCAGAAAAAAAGAAAGGGCGGGCACAAAGGCCCGCCCGATTGGTCTGTCCGCGTCAGGGAGGAGACGCAGAACCCGACCCGATTACTTTGCAGCAGCAGCTTTCTTGACCTGAGCGGTCACGTCAGCGGTGGCTTTTTTCATCGCAGCGGTGGTTTCTTCCGAAGCGTTCTTGCCAGCAGCCAGCATCACCTCAACGGTGTCCATCTGCACTTTTTTCGCGATTTCAGCGAAAGCAGCCAGATTTTCGGCAGCCATTTCAGCAGCAGCGGTGGCGAAATCGGTTGCGGCTTTGGTGTAATCAGCCGGCTCAGCTTTGGCTTTGGCGGTTTCCGACAGCTTGGCGAGCGAGTCTTTGGCCCACTTGGCCGAAAGTTCGGTCGACTTTTCAGCGGCGGCCAAAGCAACGGCAGCCAGCTTTTCGCCATAAGCGGCTTGGGTCTTGAATGCGTTCTGGAAGGCCGAAGCGTCAACCGGGAACGAAGCCATCATGTCCTGCATGACTTTGGTGAAGTCGGTGGTCTTGGTCATTTGAATTGCTCCTGAATGTCCGGGGTGTCGCCCGTTTCCTGAAGTAAGATATACATGCTGCACTGCAGCATTGCAAGTGAAATTTCTGCGACGCAGAAACAACTCAAGGGAGAACGGCGTCGGATTGGGAAACCTGTGAGAAATCAAGCCTCTGGAATGGCGACCACATAAGTGCCCGGGGCGGGGCAGAGTTCGGGATGGCCCGAATCACCAATCTGACGGGCTGGAATCTGCGCGC
>Ga0315899_10008147_pt1 | contig 11235 bp, 4 predicted proteins | sample LakEriMetagenome_2_FD_203518 | JGI IMG/M metagenome (GOLD analysis project Ga0315899, IMG submission 203518) | Freshwater fungal communities from buoy surface, Lake Erie, Ohio, United States - Buoy 4 MA112 | ecosystem: Environmental > Aquatic > Freshwater > Lake | place: USA: Lake Erie, Ohio...
ATACATACAAAGAGTGCGTTTGTCAAAATCAGAAAAGTGTATGGAAGGATCAAATACATTAAGAACAGGGTTTCACTTACCCACGGCTCGGAGTACACAGGCACCATGTAGAGATCTAGAGGATTGTACTTGCGCGGAATGATCTGAATCATGGTCTTTGCAATGCCTGTGTACTTGGCCTCCTCAAAAGAGTCGAACCATCCACCTTGCTTAAGCACAAGGTAACTTGCGGCGGTGTCCACAATCGACACTGTGATGTTTTCCAGATTGGTGCCCATCGCGTTGTTCAAGTCACCTGGGCTTTCAAAGGAGATGTCGCCAAGCACAACATTCAAGGGCTCAATGGTGCCGCGAACGTTCACCCTCGAATCTCGAATTGTTGTGCCGTTAAGAATATGAAGTACACAAGCGCCAGCCATTGGCTTCCACGAAAGTTGTGTTTGGTCGCGGACTCGTGCACCTGCGCTGCAGTCCTGGGGGTTATATCCTGGAGCTTTGGGATCAGCACCGCAGGACCAAAGAGTACCAGTGCACTCGTCTGAGTACACATTGTTGCCCTTGTCTCCTGAACAGTCTATTGAGCAGCCTGTGCCTGTGCAATTGTATGAGCGTCCCTGCACCAAGACCAATTGCGGATGTGGCATTTTGCCAAATCCAGCTCGCGTGAAAGCATCGCACTCTCTACATCCCGCAGATTGCAATACATAATTTGTCGGAATGGATGAACCATCCATTCTGGCTCCAAATATGACCATAGTCTTGTTCAAAGTCTTGCCGGCCACTACATTCAAGCACAAATTGCCCGTTAAACTGAATTCAGATACTTTCCTGACCTTTGTGATGTCAAGTGGCACTTCAATCCACGTATCCCTCCTAACGTCAACAAACACAGAGCCTAACTCCAGGGGAGTTTGCTGCTCTTCAAGGGCCCGGATGTGGTCATAGTTGATTTTGGGCTCCTTAGCGATGTGCCAATTGCAAGAGACTGCATTGACTGAGATAGTACCTGATATGCCTCTGCAAAAATCTTGACCAGCGGCCTCCGTGGAATATCCACCACATCCGATTTCTTTGCATTCCCTCTCACCGCAGCCCATTAAATACATACGAAGAGTCACTGTGGCACTAACGTACTGAAGATTAGCTCCGAAGACAGTGAGGTCAAATTTGAAAAAGGGAATTTTGGAGCATCTTTGGCGGACATAGCATTTTGATGACTCGAACCAGCCGTTTTTCTCGCAATCTTCAGGTTTTGCAGGAGGATTCCATGGTTCAAAGCGCTCTGTTTTGCAGTACTGAAACACAACGAGGCCAACCGTGAGGCTGCCACAAGGACGAAACCGAGCACAAAGATTGCCTGCAGATGTGCCCCCAACAGGGCTTTAGCCTAACTACACGCGGAGCTCTTCTAGTATCTGCTCTATTCCAGATCGTACTGCTGGAGCACCTGAACAGGAAATGAGCAAGTGTGGAGAAGAAATGCGTACCTCAGAACCGTCGAGAAAGAGGCCATTTGAAGACGAAATGGCGTTGGCTTTGAAATCGTCGCGTGCATCCACGTTCAAAGCCACCAAAGGAGAAAGCAAAACCGTAACTGGAGGGAAATAAATGGAGCAATTGGCAGCAGCCATGTCTAGTCCAACGTATCCTGTTCCCACCTCTATCCCCAGTTCATAAATGATCGAGAACGGATCGTCAGCGAAGTCCATTGCGTCAAAATCGACAAAGTGGCCTCCAGTCAACCTTCCACGCTCGCCCTGCATTATCGTGATCAGATCGGGCATTACGGGCACGGGCGGGTCATTTTCCCTCTCGACTGCAATCGCCACCTCGCTCACGTGTGTCAAGTTAGGGCTGAAGTTAGCGTGTGCGCGCACGCTATGGTTCCACTGGGCGAAGCCATTGTCGGCTACCTTGACCTGAATTTTGTCAAAGTCTGGCCCGATTGAGTTTTTATCCCAAATGTTGGGTCCTGAGGCATACTCCAGGTTCGGCAGCACCGTCTGGTTCATGAGGCGCATTGAGGCATGCACAACGAGGCTGCGGCCTGGGCCATACCATGGCGACTCGTCCTCATAATGTGCACCATTCCGACATACACACGTGTGCTCGTCCAGCATAACTGCGCCACCACTACCTGGCACAAATCCTCAAATATCAGGACCCTAGCCTAGTTACTATGCAAAGCAAAGCCACTAGCTAGTGACGTTTTGAGAATTTGTGCCTGGCGGGCAGCCGGGGCACAGAGGTGGATTCCTCGAGCCGCCAATGCTGATGCTGCCAGTGCCTATTTGCTTATCCACAGTCAATGCAACGCTGATTGTGTGCGGCAATTGGTATGCCGCATCATCTAGGATGGCAACGGTAAGTAGACCGGGTTTGCCAGGTGTTTTGGGCGACAGGATTGTCGGCCGGTCTTCTTGCACCTTGAACGCTGCCCCACCGGACACTTTGGGCGGGGAGTTGACAGGCAACACTGTCACGTTTACATCTTTCCGGTAAGCCCGGGGATCGACGGAACCAAAGGTGAAGCGCCAAAAGACAAACGACTGCGCGGGCCGTCCCGATGTGTATAGCCTAGGGGGCGTGTAGATGAGTCCCTCAACAGCCCTGTTGATTTGAGCCGGTGTGCCAGTGCACTTCCACAAAGTGCCGGCTTTGCGAGCGGGAGCATTGGGCTCGAGTGCGGGCACAAAGGTGCCGATTTCATCAGGCGCACTTTTACCAGACCCTGCTACTCGTTCACACATGCTGCCGGCGCTGGGGAGCTGAAAATCACCTGCAGCACAAAAAATCGAGTTGTCGAAATAGTCGTGTTCTGAGCCGCACTGCAGAGCACAGTCTGGGACTAAATTGTGCAGGTCTTCGCACCTTGGCGGCTTGCCAAGGTTTGGTCCAGCCTCCCAGAGGTATCGGCGACATGCCTCGTTGATTGGACACAGGTGCATCACCACTGACTTTGAAGGATTGTTTGAAGAAATAAGAGTGAGGTTGTTCGGAGGCAATATGTAAGGTTCGTCTTCCCGCATTGTCAGATGCTCCGAATCAACGGCGTACGTTTCAGACCTCGCTTCCTTTTGACATATCTTAAGACAAGATTCCCTTTTTGGCCCAGGCGTTATGTCAGGACATGCTGTCTCGCACGTTCCTTTCAAGAGATTGTTGCAGATACTCGGCGCCTTCGCGGCCAAGGGGCTGTCGCAAAGTCCTTGACCGAAAAAGTATCTTGTCGTTTGTGCACGCTGTCCAGCAGAAAAGATCAAGACGAGTTCTGAACATTGTGACGAAGAGCATCCACCGTAGACGGGGTCTCCGGTCAAAACGTCAAAGGCTACTACTGTTCCCGGACCGAAGCACGAACCACCACATGCACCACACTGATCGAGTTTGCGAAGAGACGGAAACGTGCTGTCACACCCGAGATCGCAGCCATTGTTGTAGCCTCCACACCTTGAGCACCTGTCACAGACCAATCGCGTCGCAGGCCATGAATTCCCGTTCAAACGTGCGTAATCCATCTGCCCGATTGAAAAGTCCAACGTGCTACCGAGAGCTGCTTTCTTGCTGAAACTTCCCTGGCAGTCCGCTCGTTCCAGCACCACACCATACAGGCCAGATAATGTGGCATCCAGTGAGCTGGTAAAGCTGCGATCGAGGGGTTCGAAATAACAAGTGATAATGCCACTTGCTATTTCCTCAGGTACGGGTTCACGGGCCGCGTTTGAAGGCATGTGTATTTGCAAGCAGGCATCCACATTTTCTTGCTCGAAGAAGGGATCCTGATTGATTTTGATGCCAGCGTCGTCATATTGGATGGTTTGGTTCACCCTACCAGCTTCAAACCACGATCCGAACCCCGAGGGTCTCATCCCCCACTCCTCGCAGATACCAGAAAAGAAAATGTCTTGATAGGCCAGGTTGTTGAATGCTGGTGGATTGTGACCCTCTGTTGTGCTGTATTGGTCTGGTGCCCTAGGTACAAACCAGTTGCGCGCGAGTGTTGGCTCATGCGACAAGTCGAAACGGACACTGGTACTCAAATAAATTCTATCACCGGGCGCGTTGCGCGGCACTTGGTGTACGGTAACTCGAACCGGACACATCTTGGAGCTGAGTGGCCATGGCACGTTGTACTGTCGCTGAGACTCGCCGTCCGTTGTGAAGCCACCTGACATTGCGGTATCAAACTTGACTGGATCGTAATGAAATACCGCAGCACACACGTCAACTTTGCCTTTTCCGATTCCTTCCGTCACGTTGATGACAATCGGACCGCACATTCGCTGCCCTTGTGAATTAGCAAACTCCAGGGTCGAGAGTTCAAAGCCCGTGTTCGGTGTCCACGGGTATGCTCGCCTGAAAACAAATGAGTGGCGATCGCCCTGAATGAAGGTCTGCTCGTCAGTCCTTTCGTCTTTGGACTCGAGCGTCGCTGCGCAGATGTCTTCTGCAAACTTGGTATTGAAGTCCCACGATATTTGAAGGCGATGCAGCAACAACTGTGCTGACAGTGCTCGCACCTTGTTCTTGCTTTGGGCACTATGCGTCTCGACGGACTCAATATGTGTCTCAAAGGACTCCCTCCGAATCGTTTCCAGAAAAGCCGGATCACCTGAGAGCAAGCATTCGGTGCATGCATCCGCAAGAGCAACCAAATTGCTGATGATTCCAAATCGAACTGTGATTTTTGATTTAGTAATGTATCCGAGCATGGTTTGTACGACACGCATCAGTTTTTCAATAGTTTTGGTGCTAGACAAGCACAAGTCTTTGACCCCATTCTTGTGGCCGAAAGTTTCAAACACTGCAGAAATGAAAGACTCTATACCCTCTGGCGTTCTTGGCAGCATGTCCAGTGCATCAGGAAGCAACTTTAAAAATACTGTATTTAAGACGGTCTCGCGATACATGAAGGCCTCACCGAATCCGGGTTGCTTTTGCCCGACCAATTGCTCCAATTGTTCCCCTTCATTATTGTAGAAAATAGCGGCGTTCCTGATCACCATATCCATTTTGACTTGATTTTTGTTGGTAAACCCATAAGCATATCCTGTTCTGAGGCGGCTGGACATGAACTCCAAAGGGTTCACTAGTTTCACTTTTTCCCCTCGTGGCCCCGGGTGGCAGTCCTTGTAGCCGGGCGCATGTACGGGCTGCGCGTCATCTAGCTTTCCGCCTCGCTGGAAGGCGTTGTCGCTGCCAAATTGGGGGCGCCAGATGTCAACCGTTGTTGACGAGACGATGAAGGCTCCGTTGACATTACGAACTGTCACACTGACGTCAAGAACCTTGCAGAATTCTGAATTCCTGATGCCATCAGAAAATGTACCATCAGCCCTTTTACCCTTACACGGCCATCCTGAATCTGCATATGGCATCTGGAACATAACCTGCGAAGAGAAGTCAAACTCTGTAAAGAAAGTCGGGTACTTGTCATAGTTCAATCGTTGATATGAGAAGGCATATGCCAGAGGAAGATCCTCAGGATCGTCATTCCAATCCTGTGCAGTTATGGTGAAATCATCAACGATGCCGAAACCGCACCGCGGCTGGATGTCGATGTAGCCATTGCGAGGAATACCGTTGACCTCCACCCTCTGCTCCCAGAACGAGTACATCATTTCTGGAGCCTCCGCTTCTAATGATTTGATCATGTTCAGGCGAATGACGAAAGAGCTGTCTGCCTGCATCAGACCTACACGAAGTCCAAAGTTTGAAGACGCTGACAGGGGCTGAAACGGCGGGTAGAGGGACAGCATGGGATCAGACAGATCTGTTCCCACCAATTCAACCCATTGATACCAGCACATCTTGTCGATACCATTCACATCTTCTGGCAGTCTCCCGGGGCACAGGAATGGCGGCTTTGCTTTGCCCAATGAGTCAAAGCCCATCAAGATCTGCCCCGGTTCAATATACTGATTGGGGTTTTGGGTGTCTCGGATGTGTGATTTCACGAATAGGGGTGTATAGGGCACGAAATTGTTCAAGGTGGCAGATTTTGGTTGCTTTGACTTGTCAATCACTAGGTGAAGATTAATCTCCCGATGCGCCAAGTAGCTCTTGTAACGCGAGTCTCCTTGATGATAAACTGTAGTGCGCATGTCTTTGTTTGCCGATCGAACGATGTTGGACTCGACAAAGCCAGGACGGTCTACCAACTCAGTGACTGTCACCGTGAACTCGAATGTGAAGTTGAATTTGCCCATGAACTCTTTCTCTTGAATAGTCACAAAGGACTTAGGGGAAGGTGTTTGGACCTTCGTGTCATTCCTTAAACCCCAGTTATCAAGGCAGTAAATTCCAACTTTACTACCAGTTGGGCAGGTGCACGGAAACACGATGGTTTTCGACGGCTCGAACTTCGAATTTTCCCAGTACTTGTAAACATCCTTCTGCCAAAGCCTGCATTTCCAATCGAATAAGTACTTGATTGAGCTGCCTTCATGTATCGGTGGCTTTCTCGGATTTAAAACCTGAGCATAAAAGCGCAGCTCCTGAAAGGAATTGGGTTGTTCCACGTTTCCTATATCCACTGCTAAGTTATACGCTCGCTTGATGCCGCCCATGGCTTTCTCTTGCGGCTCCAAATTGTTCATGTAGATACCCATGAAAATGTCTATGTCTAGGAGCTCTTCATCAAGAACGATTTCAATGCTTGAACAAATGCTCGTGTCAGGTTTGCCTTGCATTTGATTGGTTAATGTCGCAAAGTAGCTGTTTTTCGGCTTGAAAAAGTTTCCAGGCAGATCCAAAACAAGGGTCTTGTGGGAAGGAATGCTTGTCATGTCTTCGAGGCAATAGTGGTCCAACGTCTCGCTTAGGCAAATGGGTAAATCCCTGCTGGTGCAGCCCTCTAAAAGTGACGTGGCGGCTCTTCGTCCTGCTCTTGAGGTGTTCTTGTCCTGCTCTTGAGGTGTTCGAATGATTTTCCAGATTGATTCAAGAGTGCGCACCAGATCTTCGGTGGGTCCTTTGCCCTGCATCCGCAAAATCTCTTCACTTGAAAAAACCCCCGCCTGGATTTCACAGACTTGCAAACTCTCGGAGTTGACGCGACCGCGCAACAACAAATTGAGGTTTTTGTTGGGCAGCTTTATCTGGGAGGGCCCAAGAATTTCCAGCTCCAGCATCGGATTGAGGCTGACTTCGGTGATGAATGATGCCCAGGGCTCGCAGCTCGTGGCTTCGTAGGTCGACTCGCTGGTCGGATCAGATTTCATGAGACTCTCATAGCAGGTCGGATCAGAATTCATGAGACTCATTGCTGGACATGTTATGTATTTAACAGGATGGGTCCAAAGGTCTCGGGGAACCGGGGAACTTCCACATTTGAAGGTTTTGAGCTGCACTTTTTGCTCTCCTGGTGTCCAGAGCCAACTGTAGCTGACGGCTTGCCATGTGTAGAGATACCCAGGCTTGACATCGCATTCTACATTATCCTTATCGAAGCACACATTTAATCCTTGCGCACATGTACCTGTGACATCGCAGCTGCCCTTTTGTGAAATCGCTTGCGCTTTGCTGACAAACTTTATGAAATCCTGTTTTGCAGGCAGCTTGCTCAGAGTGTCTTGAAGTCGAGAGACCCATGGTGTACACTGGGCAGCACCAGACAGAATTGGAGTACCATCGTTCTTGTCACAGGCCGAATAGTTTTCAATATATTCGCCGGGCCGCATAGTGGTGCCCTGCATTGGCCGCACTGTAACGAACCACCCGAACGAAAGAGGCCGACCACCACCGCCTTGTGAGTCTTTGGCACTTAGCTGCCAATCTGAGCAATAGCTAACTGACTTTGGCGCTGCTAATACTACAGAGGTGGCAGGTTTTTTGTCGGGAGCGATGGGATCGATAGTGAAGGTCTCGCCCTCACCAATCAGGGCATATTGATCGAAGTAGTCAGAAATCACATACGGACGCCACTGCGGATACGATCTTGGAGTTATTGTTGCGTCTCGCCCAAAGGAAACAATAACGACTTTGCGACTTGGCCAGGTAGCGAAGGCCCCAAGGCCAAAAATCTTCAACGGATCTAGCAAAAGATCATCAGAGGTTTGATAAACTGTATCGTCTGTGACTGCAAGTGATTGGCCTCTGTTTGTGCTTATATCGAACTCGATCTCAAGCCCCGATACGTCCTTTGTGAATCGCGCTCCCAGAACGATGGGTGGCCCGCCCGACGTGAAGTAAAATTGCCCATAGTTGACTCTCTGGCCCTCGGGACGCGCTGCTCCTCGGCGACTCCAGGCTCCAAAAACTGCGCACGAAGAGAAACAGGGTTGTTTATTGGGCTTTGTTATCTTCAATATGCAGGTCAATGCAGATTTGTCGTGCGGTCTGTTATTTGAGATCAAGGGAATACATTGACTTTAGTACGTGCAATCAGCACTTTCTGAACACGCATGCGAGTTATCGAGCAGACGTACCTAGACGGAAGGGAAACAGGAGATTGAGATCAACCAGTGGTCGGCACATGCCCAGCATGTCATTTCGGTTCGTGACGCCCTTGGGGCACTCTGGAATAAACTCCTTGCACATGTGATCGCACTGGTCAGGGGTGAACTTTGCGTCCTGTGGGCACAGGCGATAGATACCTTCGTACAGGCACATTTCATGAGGAATCTGCGGGGACTTGCATGTGAAGGCACAGTACTCCTCAGTCGAAGGCCCAATCGTAATTTCTTGGCACGTGGCAGCATTGAAGGTCATGTTGTTATCCGTCATGTAGGTCCTTTTGTTGGTATGCTCGCCAAATTCGCAGCGAGAATCATTCAAGATGTTTGTGTTCTGATCCCACGACAATCTTTTGATATTCACACCTTGCACTTTCAGGACATTGAGTCCCTTGGAGCTGCCAAACAGCGGCAGCCGTCCTATCGGATTACCAGTGGTGAAAAATACGAAGGTGTCATTCCTTGGAGTCGACCAAACCACACCTGAAAGCGAAATAGTCATTTCTGCCAACGCCCCGCTCTGTTGGAATTGCGGCACTGCCGGCGTGACGCACACAATATATGTCGCATTGACATAAATGACATCAAGGGCGTAAACGAGGCATTGTGCGGCAAACTCCCTCAGCGCGAACTTAGACAGGTAGTCGCAGTGACTGGATAAGATTTTCCACTTGCAGCTTAATGATGGCGCGTCCACAAAGGGACCTCCAAGGACATTGATGTAGCCATTGCCGTCAACATGCGAATACAACGGGTATGTTTCCTCAGCCACGGGAATCGTGGTTTGCTGCGCCATAAGAGATACAAAATTGAGTCCGGAGCCCACAGAGATATTATTGCGCTGGACGATGGGCGCGTCGGGCACCTTGTTCACCGTGCCAGCATTGACAAAGCCAGCATTGTTTACCGTGCCCCATGACAAGGACTGCAGTTTCCCTTGCTTGAGTTCGTACTTCTGTTCTTCATAGCCTGAGCTCGTGTTTGAGACGTTGACGAACAGCGTACTCGAGCGCGTCATGTATGAATATGTGACCATCTTCTTCACTTCCGCGGACATCCCGGGAGCTCCATAGAATCGATCGCGCTGGTCCGCCATACCGAAGCCGACCGGGGCGAAGGCTGACAGGCCGACCACCACTCGAGTGTTGGCATCTTCCACTATCTTGGCTTCTTCAGCATACATGACCCCAGTGTCGATATCGAACTGCATAAAAAAGTGCCCTGACGTGTTGTAAATCTGCAAGGACAAGCGAGGCGTCAAAACAGGCTCGCTCTCTCTCCATCCCTCTCTCTTCCCTCTCTCCCATGTGTGAGCTCTATGCCCCACCGATCTAAGGAGATTTCAAAGGCCTCAGCTACAAGATCCGCCTTTCCACGCTGCTAACGCTACATATCAGACACAGGACACAATCGGCATTATCTCACCATCATGTACACATAGCCCGTGGGATCCTTGCCCAGTTCTTTTTCTCGTTGGTTGGTGTAGTACACCTCCATGGATGTGGCAACACCAGGCATGGGAGCTTTGCGGTAGAGGCATCCCGAGCACTCGGGGCAGACAAGCCTATCCAGCTCAACCAGCTCAACCATTTCAGGGCAGCCCTCAGGATCAGGGTTGCCACCCTGATCCATGCCTGATTTTACAATGTAGAGGAAGGGGTCGTTGTTTTCGATGACGATGCACACGTACACCTGTCGAATTGGCTCCAGCCCAGACAGCGCAGGCACCACACCCGTGGCCTGGCGAAGCCGATAAATGTGCCGGAATGTGAGAATCCTGTTCCATCGTTTGTTAGCCGGCCGCTCATCGCTTGCAGAGAAATATCCTGTTGGAGAGTCAGATTCATGTCCGGTGCCGGTCGGGTCCCACAATGGATTTGTGTGTGGCTTTTTCTGTGGGTCGGAGCCTGAAATGGCAACAACGTAATGCTGACCCGATGAGTAGGTGACCACTCCGAAGAGACTGTCGTCTGCGCGATTGTACTCGAGCGCAGAGAGTGTGAAGGATGTTTCCATTTCTGCATTTTCCACACTAGCCTGCCCTATTGAGCCATGTTTCAGGACATTGACGCCTGTCACATAGGCAGACGCAAATCCGTCTTCGCCGTTGGCGTGAAACCAAACTTGACTGATGGGGTCAAAGGCGGACACCCCAATCAACGGCGCCGACTTACTGCTGCCGACTTTTTCTTCGTAGTCCTTGAGACATCTCACGGACTTTCCTGTTGGATCTGCAGCAGTCGAATCAGTAGCCAGCCCCTCTCCTGAATATCCCTGCGACATGCACAAACGAAATTGAACCTCGTCGTTGTCCGGCCCAAAACTCAGAATGTAAGACGTGTCTCCATCCGCTTCGCCAACCTTTCTAATCAGACCCGTGTACATGGCTTGTGTATCACTGACTTTTAAGGCGTCTGTTGTTTGCACTGCGCACAGAATGTGCAGCAGCCCAACCGCAAACCATGCGGCGCAGGTTGGTAATTCTGACCGCCTCCGCCTCGCCTTGCGTGGGTGATCATCGCCCCCGCTTAATTGTCGCCATTCATCAATGCCGTCAGCATGATTCATGAAGCGTCGGTTCTCAGTGAAAGGTCTTTTCGTTCTTTTTTTTAAAAAAGTATCCGCGTTCTTTTTTTTACGCGGAATACGTTACGTGATGAATCGGCCAAGTCAAAGGGAAAGCCTCGTTGTACCGGGGGCTCTCGATTTGCGAAGGAGGAGGATGGTGAAACTTGATTCCTCCAAACTTTTGTAGAGACCGTAATTTACTCCAAAACTG
>Ga0315899_10008148_pt1 | contig 11233 bp, 6 predicted proteins | sample LakEriMetagenome_2_FD_203518 | JGI IMG/M metagenome (GOLD analysis project Ga0315899, IMG submission 203518) | Freshwater fungal communities from buoy surface, Lake Erie, Ohio, United States - Buoy 4 MA112 | ecosystem: Environmental > Aquatic > Freshwater > Lake | place: USA: Lake Erie, Ohio...
TCAACCGGTTTCCCAAACTCACCCCCCCCCCCCCCCCCCCCCCCCCCCCGGCGTCGCCATGGACAAACGCCAACTTAGCGAAGCCGACATCCGGACGAAGTACATCACCCCCGCGATTGTCGGGTCGCCAGACGCTCCCAAATGGAACGTCCTGACCCAGCTTCGCGAAGAGGTCTATTTCACCGCCGGCCGGGTGGTCGTCCGCGGCCGGACCGTCCAGCGCGGGGCAGCCCGCAAGGCCGATTATCTGCTGTATTTCAAACCCAACCTCTGCCTGGCCGTGGTCGAGGCCAAAGACAACACCCACTCCGTCGGCGCCGGCATGCAGCAGGCGCTCGAATATGCCGAAATGCTCGATCTCCCCTTCGCCTACAGCAGCAACGGCGACGCTTTTCTCGAACACGACCGCACCGCCGGCTCGGCCACCGTCACCCGCGAACTCGCCCTCGCCCAGTTCCCCACCCCCGACGAACTCTGGCACCGCTACTGCGCCGCCAAAGGGCTCACCCCCCGCGAAATCGCCGTCACCTCCCAAGACGACTACGACGACGGCTCCCAAAAATCCCCCCGCTATTACCAGCAGATCGCCATCAACCGCACCGTCGAGGCCATCGCCCGCGGCCAGCCCCGCCTGCTGCTGGTCATGGCCACCGGCACCGGCAAAACCTACACCGCGTTTCAGATCATCTGGCGCCTCTGGAAATCGGGTGCCAAAAAACACATCCTCTTCCTCGTCGACCGCAACATCCTCGCCGACCAGACCAAGACGAACCGAGCGGCCCCAGGAAATCGATGCCAGACTTCGGAAGTCACATCCTGGGCACCACAGCGAATCGACTCGCCCGTTTGCCGATCGAGGCAGGATCGTCGCCACAGTCACCGAACGAATGGCCATGGTGGACTGGTCGGCAATTGGAGGAGTCTGGGACGGAGGGGGGCAAAGCTGGTGGAGGCGATTGTGCGGGAATTGAAGCGGAAGATGTGACGACATGGATACACAACGATTGGAAAGCCAAACAGTTCAGGTCTCCGTACCTGACCGAACGCACCACTTAGACTTAGGGGAAGGCTTCTCCTCGATGGTCAGCGGAAAGCCTGCGCATTGGAGATGTCGAAAGGGACCGGCAGGGGTGAACCTCTTCCACCGTGAAACCGGTCTGAATGTACTCTTTGACGAGATCATTGTTCCCTCGTCGCAGTATTCGCGCGCTCCTCGGCAGGTTTCCATCGCGCTCACCAATCGATGCGATTTGGCTTGCGAGCACTGTTACGCACCAAAAACCAGAGTTGAGCTACCTCTTGACAGAGTCACTGCATGGCTCGACGAGCTTGATAAACATGGTACTCTTGCGATTGGCTTCGGGGGTGGCGAACCAACGCTGTACCCGAAGTTTGCGACACTTTGTCGCTATGCAGCAGAAAAAACAGGACTGTCGGTGTCATTCACCACACATGGCCACCATATCGATGAAGAACTGGCTGACAGCCTTCGTGGAAGCGTACACTTTATTAGAGTCAGCATGGACGGTGTCGGTACGACATACGAATCAATACGACGTCGGTCATTTCGCGATCTGCTGTCCCGACTCGGCAACATTCGATCCATCTCCCGCTTCGGTGTGAACGTTGTGATCAACGACCAAACCTTCCCAGAACTCGACGAAGTTGCTCGAATTGCGGCGGACACTGGCGCTGGCGAATTGTTGCTGCTCCCCCAGATACCGATCCAAGGCAAGCCGGGCATCTCCGGCCAGACGATGCAACAACTCCGTCAATGGGCCTTCGGATACCTTGGACCACTAAAGCTGTCGGTCAATGAGTCCAGTAGCGAAGGCTTTCCGACGTGCGATCCCATGGCGTCCGAACGCGGTCTTCGGTCCTATGTTCACATCGATGCAACAGGAGTTCTCAAACCGAATTCCTACTCGCCCAGCGGCGTGCAAATGGGACTGGGAAGTGTCTTACCAGCTCTCGATCAACTTCAGTACCACCTCAAGGAGACAAAATGAAGATCTGGTGCCAGAACGGTTCTGAACACTCCGCAAATCTTGTAATGATCGGACACTTTAAGGATGTGGCCGAGGCCGCAAAAGCGTGCCGAATGATCGAAGAACTACGAGAGCACATGATGCAAGGCCAAGAGCTTGGGGCTTCCGATATCTATGAGCCACCCGATCGATACAACACTGCAATTCTTGATTTGCTTGAACGTCTTGGCATCTACAACATCACTCCTCAAGAACTAGAGCAGTTTACTTACGACGTTCGTCTCAGGAATGTTGAAGATACCTTAGTACTCAGAACTGAGGAGTCCGAGATTTCAGCGTTTCTCAAAGTGATGATTGAAAAAGGCGCTCGGGTTGAAGTGTTTTCGGCCCACGACCATTCAATCAATGCCGAACAGCAGAATCACCCATCAAACTGAGGACCTCATGCCCCCACTAAACTGGGATAGCTTCGTCGGACTTCCTGGAAGCGTTGAAAACAATTTCGAACAACTTTGCAAGTGCCTAATACGAGAGAACTACGGTAGCCACGGAGTTTTTCGAGCATTGGCAAACCAGCCGGGAGTTGAGTGTCACCTCCAGCTCAACCGTCCGTCGAGTTCGCTTGGAGATCCACCTCGTTGGTGGGGATGGCAGTGTAAATGGTACGATTTGGGTCCAACGAAAAAGCTCAGTTCTTCACATCGCAGGCAAATCCTCGACTCTCTTGGTACCACAGAAGAATATCTTCCGAAACTTACCGACTGGGTATTATGGACCCGTCACATTCTTACCAAGGACGACCAAGAATGGTTTGATCGAATTTCATCTCGCATGAGTCTTCACCTATGGACACATGAGGATGTAGAGCGTCTGCTTACGGGGTCGGCCGAAGTATTTCTTGGCACGTTTTTCGGTGAGCTGGTGCTGACCCCAAAAATGCTACGTGAGCGACATGAACGGTCAGTAGCCAGCATTGGAAAGCGTTGGCAGCCGGAGGTTCATCAGGTCCGAGATGCAGAACACCAGTTGCGCCGAATGTTGGGTGAGACTGATTCCTGGTCCGAGCTGAACGCTCTCTGTACTAATTTGCGGAAGATTTCACAACGGATTGACTCGTCTGAATACCCTGCTGCACTTTCTTGCTTTGTACATTCAGTCGTTAATACCACGACCGAATTAGCAGGCACACTGGAACACGTCGGAGCAGAAATCAGTAGCGGAGATTTGGATTCGCTTCGCCTCGACCTCGCTGAATCGCCCACATTGCTGCCGAAGGACACTTTACTTGCGCCTCGAAAACTCCGAGTCGCCAACAATCGCGTGGCGATTTATGTGACTAATGCCGTGGCAGCCTGTAAGGATGCATTGCGTATGCTGCAGAATGTCCGAGTTACATTTGCGACGCGTATTGTTGCACTTCTAGCCCCTGCGGGATGCGGCAAGACGCAAATGGCAGCACACCTTACGGCTAATACAGATGCTCGTCCACACGGTCTATTGCTGCATGGCAGAGATCTACACGCGGCTCACACTCTAGACGACTTAGCACGAAAAGTAGTCATCGCAGGACATCCGTTGCCAAGTATGGATGCCCTGCTGGCGGCGGTTGACGCAGCTGGGCGAAGAGCACAACGTCGCCTGCCCGTTTGCATTGACGGCCTTAACGAGGCAGAAGATCCCCAGAAGTGGAAAAGCTTACTCGAGGAAATTAAGCCATGTCTAGACCTTTATCCGTATGTACTACTGGTTGTCACCCTTCGCCCAGATTTCGTCGATCAAACGCTGCCCTCCAGTACTCCTCAAATCCGGATCGATGACTTCGGTGAAGAATGCGTGGCAGCGATGCAGAAATACTTCGCCTTTTGGAAAATAGATGTACAGGACGCATGGCTTCCCGACTTTCTACGACACCCACTCACGCTACAACTCTTTTGCGAAGTGACAAATCATTCGCGACAAAAGGTCGTACGTATCAACTCAGGAATTGCTTCACTTACAGACCTTTTCGATCGGTATCTCGAGCAAATTGCCGACCGCATCGCTAAGGGGGCATCACTGCCATGCAGATTTGACAAATACGAAGTTCAAATTGCAATCACAAGGATTGCAAACAGGATGTGGGACGCGAGGGCCCGTTTAGTTGGTCGTCGCGAATTACTCTCGCTTTGTAGCGTGAAGCCACGTAGCTGGTCCCAGAGCATCGTGTTCGCGCTGGAACAGGAGGGTTTGCTTCTCCGAATTCCTGGGGATACGGAGGATCACTTTCAGGCGACCTACGATCTACTTGGAGGGCACATAATCGCAAAGTCTCTTCTCGCAGACCGTAGTAAAGACTCTTTTGTCGCATGGCTTCGGCAGCCTTCGACAACTGTACGTTTCAACGGGGACTATAACTCGCGACATCCCCTGGCCGACGATATTCTGAGGTCTCTGGTTGAACAAGTTCCCAGATTGCTTGCTGGAGTACAGTTGTGGCGGGAAGTTGATACGTCCCTGCGCCGAGACGCATTGGGTTGGTCGGCGTTTCTCCCGGCACAATACATTGACGCGGAAACAGTCGATGCAGTACTCCAAGTAGCCTGTCAGGGTGACGACTTAATCCTGTCTCGAATCAGGGAGGTGCGCAGCATTCCCACACATCCTCTCAACGCAGTCGCGCTGGATCGTGCTTTACGGGGTCTAACAGTGGCACAGCGCGACCTGCGATGGACTGAGTGGCTCCGAAGCTCATCCCTGGATTCACCTGCGAATCACTTCAGTATTGTCGAAGATCTAAAGACATTGGAAACGCATTGGCGCACCGGCGCTCATTCACAGGGAGATCAGCTTCGTGCGATGTGGGTCATGTGGACGTTGACCAGTACCGTGCGCGAAGTTCGTGACCAAGCCACACATACACTCTATTGTTTCGGCTGCGTCGATCCACAGGGACTCTTCGAATTGTGCATCGACGCACTTTCGATCAACGATGCGTACGTCGGTGAACGAATGCTTGCAGCCTCTTATGGCGTTGTCACAAGGCATCAAGTGGCAACCCCAGTGTTTGCAAACACGCTGAATGTGTTTCTGGAAAAACTCGCGGCTTCTCTCGTCGGCACCTCGGCTAGCGCACCGATCGCTCATTTCCTAATGCGACTTTACGTTCGCGGCATAATAGAGTTTGCACTCAGGTTTTATGAGTCAACCTTACCTCTGGCATTTCGGGACACTTGGGACTTTGCAGCACCGGCTCCCGATCCGGTCTTATCCAAGGCCGACCCCGGGGGTGGCGAAGCTAACTTGCCAATTTCGATGGACTTTGCGAACTACACGGTAGGACGTCTGTTTGACGATCGGCGAAACTATGACATGGGGCACCCCGGGCAACAAGCCGCTTTGGACCATATCCGGGGGACTATATGGGCACTTGGCTGGAGGGCGACTTCCTTTGCCGAACTTGATCGCGACATCGCCGAAGAAGCGTATCGGTATACAAGGGGAGACCGACCACGCATCGAGCGCTACGGTAAGAAGTACGGCTGGATTGGGCTCTACAAATATGTGGGGTTGTTCGACACACAACAATCTGCAATACGTCGTGATCAGACTTTTGCAGCGACCGTAATCGATCCAACATTTCCGGAGCAACCTTCGGTTGATGGAGAACAGACTCTTCGACTTGCCTGGCTATCTCCATCAGTCACCAGCGCAGAGAAATGGGCTATCGAAACCACAACAGTGTTACCAGACACGGTCTTTGTTCGAAAACAGATTGGAGTTCATAAAGGCCCATGGGTCGCCGTGCACGGGTTTCTTGTGGCTGTAGATAAGGATCTCGCGCGTCAGGTATGGACATTTCTTACCGCGCTCGTGACTCCCCATTCGACGGCAGATCGTCTCGTCAATGCAATGGAACGTGGTATTCAGCCGTCGGTGTGTCGTGATGTACCTCAAGAGTTTTACACTTTTGCAGGAGAGATTCCTTGGCATCCGTGTTTTGGGCAGCGGATATTTGAGAACTCCGACGGGGACAATCCGTATGAGGAGGTCGTTTGTGTCGATAATCATAAAATCATCGTTGAGGTACTTGCTCATCAGTACGTGTGGGAGAGATCCCAAGGAGAAACTGGTCGAGTGGGCAGAGCGCTCGTACCTTCTCGACAGCTCTCACAGTTTTTCGGACTCGTTGGTGTACCGCAGCGGTTCGATCAGTATCTGCTCGACGGCACACCAGCCACCATCACCCTGAGCGGCGTCGATGGATTAGAGGGAGACATTCTTTATGTTCGCGAAGATCTGCTTCGACATTACGTTGGAGATCGCACTGTCGTTTGGCACGCGTTTGGTGACCGCGAGTTACGACCGTTTCCAACGTCGCCAGAGCAATCGTTTATTGAGGCAGCACGACAACAAAAGACCGAGTGGCGCCAGGTGTTGACTGAGGCAGGCCTTCGTGATTTGTTCGAACATTTCGTTGCGCAGCCGACAAAAAAGCAGGTAACTAAACGAGGGGCCAAACCAAGAAGGTCGCAAAAAGGCCGTAAGCAATTCGGTACAACAACAAACAAGCGGTCCAACAAGAGGTCGTGAGTACTTCTCCCACTACTGTGCAATTCTGCGTTGTCACATTCCGTGACGATCCATACCATTCGAACGCGAGCAAGTTTTAAACCCACCGGTAGCTGCCTAAATCAAGGTAACGGGGAAACATGGAGCCCCCTATGTCTGCGAACCCAATCCAATTGCCACAAGCCCATGTGCCATAACGAGTTACGATCCATTTCGAGAATTAGCCAGGCGGTATGCATCCGATCACAAACCCGGTCCCAGCCGGCCCCGTCAAACCAGTCCTTTCCAAACACCACCGTCAACGGCCCACCGCAGGCTCACGCCTGGGCGTTGGCACCAGGTTTGGTTTGTCGCCCCGGACGCAGGTTGGGCTGCCCGTGTTGTCGGAGGGCGCCTGCAGCGGGCCGGCCTCGCGGCAGCCCCGCCGGGCCGGGATGTCGAGGGCGGTGCGTGGAGGGCCGCCGGCGCGGGCCTGGGGTGGGGGAGCGAGGCGTGGTCTGGCGGAGCGGGGGCGGACGATCATGGCCAGCCTCGGATCGCGGTGACGGACGGCTCTCGCGAGAGCCAGCCGAGCGGGCTGGAGTTGCTCCCGGCCCTCCCCCCCCAGGACTTTGTCCTGGGGGGCCTGACGATCGCTCCGCAACTGGCCGGCGGGGAGGGTGCCCTGGGCTGCTGGCCGGCCTTGCGGGAGGTGTTTCCAGCCATCCGGCAGCCACGCTGCCGGGTCCACCAGCCGGCCGACGTGTTCAGCAAGCTGCCTCTTCTTTGTGTGCCGACCCGGTGGGCGCTTTGGTCCCGTTTGAGCCCTCCGACCCGGTGTGTCAGCGGACACCCAAAACCAGCCACAGGCGCCCCCCGGGAAAACGGGTGCCTCAATCAACCATCAACAAGTCCAAACCCACCCCTTTTCATACCAATCCGCTGGCTGGTTTTGGGGCGCCCCCGAGTGGCCGGTTTTGAGGTGCCCGCTGACATATGTAGGCCAATAGAGGTGCTATTCGCCGTGATTTCGCTCAACTCTCATTTGCTCAAAGCGAGACCGTAGGTTAGCCACGAAGATATCAGGTGCCTCGCACTTAGGCACAATCTCGATCACTTCTCTAGGAAGGCCAGACTCCTCGATACATTCCTCGATGATGTCAAGGTCACGATTCGTTAGAAACACAACCAGACAGCGATTCCTTAGAATATACTCCATAAGCTCGCCAACAAGATAAATCCCAGTGGTAAATCCATCTTCAGTAGCGCTATCAGCTACCCCTTCCGGAGTTGGCAGCATTACATCCATAATCAGAATGTCAATCGAGTCGTTACGGCTACAATACTCGAACAATTGCGACGCTCGTGTGAAGAGAAGAAGCTCTCCAACGGATCGCAAAGGGTCTATCCACCGCCTCCACAGATTCGGCTCGTCGTCGAGAATCGCAATGACCATGTGCGCCTGCTGCTAAGTCTGAGGTTTCTTCTTCAATGAAGCCGGGAGAATTATCGAAAACACCGTTTTCGAACCATCACCGCCACACCTTGTTAACTCGACACGTCCTCCATGCGCTTCTATGTATTGGCTTGCTATATGCAATCCGAGACCGACTCCTTGAGAGTGCTTTTTAGCATTTCTACCCCTAAAATATGGCTTGAAAATATTCTTGGCGTCTCTTTGGTCGACACCTATCCCGATATTTGAAATCTCAATACAGTACGCGTCGGAATCAAATCTAGGAGCAACCTCTACCGTGGTACCGGGGTTCGCATATTTTACAGCGTTAACAGCGATATTAAGAAACGCTCGCTCGATCAATAATTTATCCACAAACAGAAAAGGAAAATAGATGAAGTCTTCTTTACGATACTCGACACGGATCTTTGAAACCGCAGCACTAGGATCATAATGCGACGACTTACCATACTGCTGCAGAAGTGCGACATTTCTAGCGATTACATCCCCCAACAATGCTGTCCGTGTAAACTTCGGAGTAATTCGCTCCAACGCACCCGGTGCGATTTGCGCGACGAGCAATTTGACGAGAATTTGAGCTCCTTCCAAATCAGTCAACGCGTAATCACTGATTGATAAGTCATTATCCTTCGACTCTTTAATCGACGCCGCGGAAGCCTGTACAGACTGTGAGAGCGCATCGAGATCATGCTTAACAAGTGCGAGTTGCTTCTCCCGGATGAGCTGAATTGTAATTGCTTTCAATACAGGCCCCACTTGTTCCGCAATAAACGCAAGAATTTCCGCCTCGATTGGTGTAAATGACAAGTACCGCTGGTGCATTGTGCGGTCAGTATTAGTTCGTTCCGTAATACGGACAACCCCGTCTGCAGCCAAATTGGGACCAAGGATTGACATTCCACTGCTGTCCGGAGTCTTGCTCGTTATAGGCCACATCAATGCTGGAAAATCGGTAAGAGCCCCTTGTGTCGAGGCTTCAATGAACTTTGCAGACTTATTGGCAACGTCGGTCCGTGTTACGAAAACTGGGGACGCTGTCCAAAAGCATGTTCCTGTACGCCCCTCATTTCGGTCATATCGGACATCACTCAAAGAATTAGGCTTGACCACATTACTATTTTTGTCAATCAGGCCTGTGGTATAAAGACATTCGACAGCATTCAAATAGGGAATGCGATAAAAAAAAGTGACACCGTTAACTCTTAGAGTTGACCGGATCAAGTTTGTGAGGTGCGCAAGATACTCTCTTCGCAGTTTTTCCGGTCGTTTTGAAAACCTGATCAAGTGATCAGACGACAGTCTGTTCAATTGATACAGCAAGCTCAACCTCTCAGCATTATATGAGGCGCCAATTGCAAGTGCAGTCAACGTTCCCATCGTCATTAGATTTGATTCACTTACTGTATTGAAGAATGAACGTGCAGAGTCTGCCGATGAGAAATGAAGACAGATCGACGCCCTGACTTGCAGGTGCTGAGACACTTGGCTTTGCTGGTCTCTTTCAACACCATGAGACGTCAATAGAGGAATTCCAACGAACGCAGTGCACTTATTTTCAACAAGCCACTTGGCTGACGCGACTCTGTAGGTCGTATCCGACAGCGACGCTTGCCAATTCTCGATCGAGTCGATCAGGACAGGTTGTTTAGATTGCGCAACAAATTCAGACACACTTGTAAGATCGACTCGCAAATCGGTTGGCTCAGACACTCGGTATTCCGGCCGATGTTCATGACAAACCAGGTCCCAGCAATCCAGGTAACGATTGTATATCCAGAGCCATGCCCAGTCTGATCTACTCTCTTCTCGCCAGATTTTTGTGAGTAATGGTAGAACACTGCTTGTGGTTGCTTCTGGTGATATTTGTGCGAGTCGCATAGTGAATGCGGAGAGATTATCAAATTGCTGAGATGATGATGATGCGCCGACTGGAGCAATTGCTCTTGACTCAGTGTTGATACCTTTTGCATGAGAAGTGGTCACTTGTCGGAAACTGCGATTGGTGATTGCAATGCGTTCAGCCTTTGTGGACACGCCAGCAAGTCGGAGACTATGATCAGGAATGAAATGCCACCCATTGGAATCTTTGGCAACGCGAGGCCAGGTCTGCATCAGAAGCGCATCTCTCTCCCAACTGACTTTCGTTACAGCGTAACCGTGGGAGCGTTTTATTGGTGATGTATGATTCTCTCGCTTAATGCCAAAAAGCGACACGCCTTGATGTCTCCGGATTGATTCCGCAGAGCCACCAAATCTGACAAAAGTCATTCCGGATTCATGTTGATGTCCAAACAGGTGAACCATAAATCGTCCCTCGGGCGTAATTTCATTTTCGCCATGTGTACGGCAACCTGGTGTTAGCCATTCAGGACCATGATGCGTCATAAGCAGGCAAAAAATGTGTTTTGACGACCAGGTATCTACTCCACCCTCACATATTGCGTGAAGTTGAGCGACGTTCCACGCCAACTTCTCTTTGAAGTCTCCCTCAGTAAGCTGAAGGAAGGTTGTATTCAGGCCGACGATTCCGATTGAATGGTCACCCCAAGGCAGTGAAGTTGCAAAATCACCCGGAAGAATTCCTTGTTTGATTTGGTGTGGACGAAATTTCAATGCTTCCCACCAGGACGAATAGTTTTTAAATCGCTCATGAATAAACGGTGTCCATGCGGCATGCTGCCTCCATAAGTCGCTTTGAGATGTGTGAAAGTTATCGGGTCTCAGCATTAGGTTAGTCATCACATCTGAATTTGGAAGATTTTTGCCAGGTCGTTCTAGATCATGATTTCCCGGCACTGCGAGAACTTTTACGTCTTTGGAACCAAGGCGATTCAGTTCATCAATTAACGGATCTAGAAAGGTCGACTGTAGATTGACAAATTCCTCCGATTGTCCTCGCTGCACCAAATCACCAGTAAACAACACCGCATTCCACGGTCCTGAGATTGCGTGCAGCTCTTCGAGGTCTCTGAGAAAAGGTTCGCGAAGGTTGGGCCAGAGGCAGTCTTGACCGCCAAGACCGTAATGTAGATCAGTGAGATGAAGCCAAGTAAATGAGTCGCTCATCGTCTTAGTGCTGACCGAAGGTAATGATAAAGGCTCTCGTCGCTCAGGACTTCATCGGAACCCCTCGACTAGAAGCATATTAATCGTGGGTTCGGCGATTCGCAATTCTGAATAATAAGGGATTTCTGCGGAAGCTGGACACACGCAAAGGTTTAGCATCCGCACTGAGTGCCGA
>Ga0315899_10008149_pt1 | contig 11233 bp, 10 predicted proteins | sample LakEriMetagenome_2_FD_203518 | JGI IMG/M metagenome (GOLD analysis project Ga0315899, IMG submission 203518) | Freshwater fungal communities from buoy surface, Lake Erie, Ohio, United States - Buoy 4 MA112 | ecosystem: Environmental > Aquatic > Freshwater > Lake | place: USA: Lake Erie, Ohio...
TCAATAATCCGGTGGCAAGGGGATCGAGCGTTCCGGCATGACCAATCTTTTTGATTCCGACTATTCTTCTGAGTTTAGCCACGACATCAAATGAAGTCCATGAAATTTCTTTGTCAATGAATATAATAGCTCCATTTTCCCGAGCATCAGCATACCATTGCTTGAGAGAAGCCAAAGATTGTTTGGTGAGAATATTCATGGAATAAAGGGAAGAAATGAATCAGCATCAGAGAGTAAATCGCCTGAAATTACTCGGACGCGTGACCATCACGAAGGCGATCATTTTTCTTTGTTTGTTCAACAAGGTTTTGAATTTGTTCCATTGCATCCATTGTTTCATCACGATAAAATCGTAATTCCGGAGCAAAACGAAGCTGAACCTTGGATGCGACATGTTTTCTGATCGCATGTTTTTCTTCATCAATGGCATATAGAACATCAGCAACCGATGCTTTTCCGCCGATAGCACTGATATACACTTTTGCTATTTGTAAATCAGGTGACATCTTGACAGATGTCACCGTGATTAACCCTGCTCTTTTTTCAGAAGCAATTCTTCGAAGAGGTTCGGACAATGCTTCCATTATGACTGAAGCTACTTTTTCAGTTCTGATCGACATATTAGCTTAATTTCCTTTTGACTTCAACTTGCTTATAAGCTTCGATGATATCTCCGACTTGAATGTCATTGAAACCATTGATGCTCATACCACATTCATAGTTGCTATCAACTTCTCTCACATCATCTTTGAAGCGTTTGAGTGCGGACAATGTTGAATTATAAACAGGGAAGCCGTCTCGCAGAACACGAACACGATCATTTCTATTGATTTTACCAGATGTTACATAACAACCAGCAACAGTTCCAATTTTGCTAATCTTGAATACTTGGCGAATCTCTGCTGCACCGGTGATTTCTTCTTTAATCTCGGGGGAGAGAAGTCCTTCGAGTGCCATTTGAATTTCATTGATACAGTCATAGATGATTGTATACAATCGTATGTCAACACCTTCATTTTCTGCTGATTTACGAGCTTGTGATGTTGGTGAAACATGGAAACCAACCACAACTGCACTGGATGCAGCTGCCAACATGACATCCGACTCTGAGATTGGTCCGACACCTTTGTGAAGAATCGTAACCTTGGCTTCATCTCTAGAAAGTTTCTGCAATGAATCAGACAATGCTTCCAATGAACCACTAACATCACCTTTGATGATAAGTCGCAATTCTTTTGTTCCACCACGCAAGATATCTTGAGAAATCTCATCGAGGGTGGTTGGTCGCATTTGCTTGAATGTTTGTTCGCGCTTGAGTTGTTGTCTCTTGGTTGCAATTGCTCTCGCTTCGGTTTCTTGTTCAAGTACTGCAAATAAATCACCTGCCTGAGGAGCGCCATCAAAACCAGATACTTGAACGGGAACAGATGGACCTGCTTTCTCAACACGATTTCCGCGTTCATCAAACATTGCACGAACTCTACCGGAATAAATACCTGCTACGAATGCATCACCAATGGAAAGCGAACCTTTTTGAACCATAACGGTTGCCAAAACACCCTTTCCTTTGTCTAGATGAGCTTCAATAACTGTACCTCTCGCAATGCGGTCAGGATTTGCTTTAAGATTCAAAATCTCCGCCTCTAAGAGAATCTTCTCCATGAGACCTTCAATATTGATACCTTTCTTTGCAGAAATATGAGCACATTGATATTTTCCGCCCCATTCTTCAACCAATACACCGCGATCTGCTAATTGTTGCTTCACGCGATCAGGATTTGCATCTTCTTTGTCGATTTTATTCAATGCAACAACAATGGGAACATTGGCTGCTTGAGCATGGCTGATGGCTTCTATTGTTTGAGGCATAACATTGTCATCGGCTGCAACAACAAGAACGACGATATCAGTTACTTGAGCTCCTCTGGCACGCATTGCTGTAAATGCTTCATGTCCGGGAGTATCAAGGAAAGCAATTGTACGACCATCGGGCAAATCAACATGATAAGCGCCAATATGCTGAGTAATACCACCAGATTCACCGGCTACAACATTAGCTTTTCTGATATAATCGAGAAGTGATGTCTTACCATGATCCACATGACCCATGATGGTAACTATCGGTGGACGAGTTACAAGTGTATCTTCTGCATCTTCAATGTCTGTGATCTCTTGTGCGGCTTGTTCATCTAGGAATTCTACTTGGAATCCATAATCATCAGCAATCAATGTAATTGTGTCTTTGTCGAGTCTTTGATTAATGCTCACCATTAATCCCAAAGACATACACTTTACGATGATTTCTGCAGCTGTTGTGCCCATCAGTGCAGCAAGATCGGCAGTAGTCACAAATTCAGTTAGGCGGAGAATTGTACTTTCGCGTTCAACTTCTTCAATACGGCGAGCCTCTTTTTCTTCGCGCTCCATTTTCTTTCTTTGCTTGAGCTTATTTCTGAAACCGGAACCGGAATCTTCCATGCCGGATAGGGTTTCACGAATTGCTCTTGTTACATCCTCTTCGGTGATTGTCTCACGAATGGATTTCTTTTTCTTTTTCTTCTTATCTATTCCTTTCGCATCTTTTGGAGGTGCTGGACGAAGATTCTTCTTTGCTGCTTTGTCTTTATCTTCCTCCGTTTTGGCTGGAGCAAGACCTAATCCACCCTCTTGACCTTTAGCGCGAAGTCTTTCGCCGATGGATTGCTGATTTCCTGCTGTAGGTCTATTTGGCCTACGATCATTATCTCTACTATCTCTACGCTCTCCACCTGCACCTTGTTGTTGCTGTGGACGATCTCCGGTTTTTTTTGCATTTCGATCGGGACGACCATATCTGCCACCTTCTTCTCTGCGAGAGGAGACATCAATTTTTCCAACAACAGTTAAGCCACGAAGCTGAGGCATTGCTCCTGCTTCATACTCAACTTCCATGATGCGTTTCTTTCTCTTCTTTTTTGGATCTTTGGAGTCATCTTCTTGAGATACTGCTTCAGATTCCACCGGAGTAGTATTTTCGACTACCTCTTCAGCTTCCTTGACAACTTCAACTTCAGGTGTCTTTATCTCTACTAGTTCGGCTACTGGTATAGTCTCAGGTTGTGGCTCGATTTCTTTTTTGATTTCAATATGAATTGTTTCCGGCTCAGAAGGCTCGGGCATGACTTCCGGTTCAGATGCTACTTCTTCAATTGGAGCCTCAATGATTTTCTCTTTCGATTCAACCATTACCGGTTCTTCAATTTCTACAGGTATTATAGTAACGGGAATTTCTTCAATGATCGCTTCTTCAATATGTGACGATTCTTCAGAATCACCCTTTTCAGGATTGCGAGCATGATGATATTTTTCTAGTTTCTCTCTCTGCTTTTCAGCTGCTTTCGCTTCACGGGCAAATTTGTCCATGACTACTTCCACCATCTCATCATTTAAGACAGATGTTGGTTTGTTTTCAATGGTGAATCCTTTTCCTTGAAGGAATTCAACAATGGCATCCTTCCCAATATTAATCTGGGAGGCAAGCTTAAAAAGACGTGTTCCGTTAGATGCAGGCATACAACCTATGGTTGAATGTTAAAAAAAAACGAATGCATGAACTTTCATGCAATATTCCGGCTACAGGCTCAATTATTCTGCAGAATCTTCATCTGCAGTTGAATCATCCGGAAAAGTATTGGCTACAAGAATCGCATCGCGAATCTCGGGTCTTTCTTGTTCTTCAAATTCAGACAATATGATGTCTCTGATTTCAAGAAGAGTGTTCTTTGTCATGCCGGGTATTTCCAGCAAATCATAAATATCGGCATCAAGGAATTCTCTTGCTGTGTCAATTCCAAGATTAATGATATTCTCATACATTTCTTTACCGATTTCATCTCTGAATTCGATAAGCTCGATGTCTTCTCCACCTTCTTTGATCAATGTGATATTGTAGCCTGTCAATTTGGATGCAAGGCGAACATTTTGTCCATTGCGACCAATGGCAAGGGAAACCTGATCATCGGGCACAACAACGGTTGCAGATCTTGTTTCTGTGGATACAACGATATCACGAATGCGTGCTGGAGCCAATGCCTTCGCAATGAAAACTTTTGGATCCGCTGAATATTCAATCACATCAATGTTTTCATTGTTCAGTTCGCGAACGATTGAGTGAATGCGAATTCCTTTCATTCCTACGCAAGCGCCCACAGGATCGACTCTTTCATCATATGATAATACAGCAACCTTGGCTCTTTCACCGGGATCACGAGCGATGGACTTGATTTCTATGATTCCATCATATACTTCGGGGATTTCAATTTCAAAAAGGCGTGCGAGGAATTCATCAGCAGATCTGGAAACAATGATGTCAGGCGTGCCACTGCCTTGCATTCTGCGTACTTCCTTGATAACTGCCTTGATGGACATATTTTTCTTATATCGCTCATTGTGAATCTGTTCTTCTCGTGGCATGCGCATTTCATTTTTATTGTGCATGATGAGAAGACTTCCTGGGCGAACTTGATATACTTCACCTACAATGATTTCACCGACTTTGTCATTGAATTCATTGAAAATATTGTCCTTTTCAACATCACGTATTCTTTGTCCCAAAGTTTGAGTGGCAAGCGCAATCAATCTTCTTCCAAAGTTATCTGAAATGTTTTCAAGGGTGATTTCTTCAATAAATTCATCGCCGATCTCATACGCTTCTTCGGAACGAGATTGTATTTCTTTCATGGAGATTTCCAGAGAAGGATCTTCCACCTCTTCAACGATTGTACGCATGAGATAGATTTCCAAATCACCTTTGTCCATGTTTACAACGATGTCGAAATTAGCTTCCTGACCATACTTTTTTCTAATCAGCATGGAGAGTGTTTCGACAAGCATACCTTGTAACAGGTCTTTGTCAATGCTTTTTTCTCTTGCCATTTCTGCAAATGCTTCGATGATAAGCTTTTTGTCGTACTTAGGTTTGACTTTACGGCGTGCCATTGTGTTGACTATGTGTAATGTGATACTATCTATGCAATCTATTACAGCGAAATGAGAACGATTGCTTTATGAATTTCTGAATAGGGTAAAGAGAATGTCGTATCTTCGTCGGCCTTGTTCTTGCTTTTCTTCTTCGGCTGTTGAACAATGAGTTTCTGTTCATCAGCTTCAAGCAATGTCAATGATTCGGTGATTTGAGCATCTTCTTTTGTATATGTCAATTCTAGTGTTCTGCCTATATTCCTAGGAAATTGCCACCAGTGAATCAGCGGTCTATCAGTCCCCGGAGAAGAAACTTCTATGCTGCGGACAGCATCCAAAAAGGCATTGGACTCAGCTTCGATAAGTAATGCACGATTGATTGACTCGCATTGCTCAAGTGAAATTCCTGCTGGTGTATCCACATATAATTCAAGAATCATGCGCTCTTTTGTTCCTCGCAAAACAACATCTATCAGCGTTGCATGCTGTGCTGAACAAGCAGATTCTAATATTGGGCGGATATCGCCAGGTAATTCCAATGGCATGATATAATGTCAACAATCCATACAAACAAAAAAGGGACTTCCGCTGAGAAGACCCAATCACACATGCAAATATATGTCTTTTTTTAGTTCATCGGCATTTTCGACTTGTAAATTCTTCATTATCACCATTTTATGTGTGATAGTACAAATGTTGCATTTTAGTTTGTCACTCCAAGCAAGTTCGGATGACTCTACGTTGCTTTACATAGTAAAACCAATTGTGAAAGTTGCGGATTCTTCATCTTTCCTTCTAATAAATGGCAAATATTCATTTAAAAAGTCATTAAGTAATGAATTGCAAGGATTTTTGGGGAATAGTCGGTTGCAAGCGATTTCAATGCTCATTCCTTCGATAGAATTGCGTGATTATGGTGGGCCCGGAGCATTGAATTTGTTCTCCATTCGTGGATTGGGTCCATTGAGAAATGTCATACTCTTGGATGGCATCCCTCTTACATCTTCTCAATCGGGTCTTTTTGATATTTCCTCAATTGCGATGTTTCCGGGACAATCCATTGAAATGGACATGGGTGGTGGTTCATCAATTATTGGAAGTGGAGCAATATCTGGAATATTGGATTTATCAATGAATTCCCTTACTGATACAAGCTTTGCTTCCATTTCGGGAGGAATTGGGAGTTTTGGTGAAGAAATATACCGAATCGGAGGCGGTATTGCGAATAACTCTACATCATTCATGGTGAATACTGACCATTTGAGTTTTGACGGCACATTTCCTATCCGATTTCAACCAACTGGTAATGTACCATCTATATCAGTTGAAAGAGGAAATGCTGGGAATTCCAAAATGAATGTCTTTGCTCGAGTTTCACATCATTGCAAGGAAGAAAAGCTGAAAGCAACTTTCTGGACTTCATTTGTGAATGGCGATAGAGGAGTTCCGGGTGCTGTTCTTACCGGAAAAATAGAGGATTCAGAAGCTAGTTTTGGGGATCAGGATTTTATGATTGCAGGTAATGTCAATGCTATTGTCTCAAATAGGTCAACTATTAATGTAAAAACTTCACTTCGTACATCATGGAGCTATTTCAGGGATCCATTTGCTTTATATGCGGGCAATGAGGGAGCCAAATATGTGTTTTCAACAAAAGAATTATTCTCACAAGCTGAATTATTGCTGATGCCTTCTCATGAAATTATCATCAAATCAGGTGCAGTATTTGCACATGCTGACCTTAGAGGTGAATTGTTACAACCTTTTGCAGGAGATAACCCCACAAGAACTACAGGTGCATTATTTACCAGATGGATGATGAATATTGAAGAACATGATATTGATGCTGGTTTACGATTGGATGCATTCAGTGATCAACAAGGACCCGCATTTTCCGGTCATTTGGCCATTGCTCAAGAAATCTTGTCGGGATATACTATATCAGGAAAGGTAACTCGAGATTTTCGAGTGCCTTCTTTTAATGAATTGTATTATCTCAATTATGGTACTCAGTTTCTCAAACCAGAAACTTCAATGGGAATTGATATTGGCTGCTCTTATGATGAGGGAGATGTAAAAGGTGAAATCTCTATCTATCACATGCAGGTAAAAGATCAAATTCTAGCAATGCCGATTTCTCCAGTACAATGGAGAGCCAGTAATATCGGCATGGTATGGTCTTCCGGTATTGAAGCATCTTTTGGACATAAGATTTCTATTATCAATGGAGCGATACAATGCAACTATGCATTCAAACATGTCATAGATAAGAGCCCTGAATCTGATACGTATGAAAGTAGTATACCATATGTGCCAAAACACACATTTTCTTCCACTTTGATTTCGACTTTTTCTACACATTCTTTGGGAATAATGGTAACAGCCATAGGAGAACGCTATGGTATGTTGGGGGAATTGCCTGAATCTAAAATGAATCCTGTGATACTTGTCAATCCCCATGCTGAATTACGAATGCGATTATTAGACGGGATGCTTAGAATCAGAGGTGAAATTCGCAATCTTCTCAATGAAGAATACCAAATGATTCTCAATTTCCCACTTCCCGGAAGATCCTATATTATATCAATGGGGTATGATCTGTAGTATCAAGGGAATTGTGATGGAAAACAAGGGCAGATGCAGTATATTTGTCATTACAATTTCGGGCATATACCCATTTTTGCTTCTCTTTAGATCATCGGAGTCACAATGATCATCGTCATGTTTGGAGCCCCCGGAGTGGGCAAAGGAACACAAGCCGCAATTCTTGCCGAGCGTAAAGGAGTTCAACATCTCTCAACCGGTGAAGCATTCCGTTCAGCCATCTCTGCCGGAACCGAACTCGGAAAAACTGCTCAAAGCTATGTACAATCTGGTGGTTTGGTACCGGATGACATCGTGACTGGAATCGTGGAAGAAGCAATGTCAAAAGCAGAATATGATTTGGGAGTCATACTTGATGGTTTCCCCAGAACACTTGGTCAGGCACAAGCATTGGATGCATTGTTGGAAAAGCAGGGAAAAGCGATTGCTCATATTGTAAATATTACCGTTGACAATGATGAAATTGTAAAGAGAATGCTATTGAGGGGTAGACAAGATGACAATGAGGATATCATAAGGCATCGTTTGAATGTTTATAATGAGCAGACAGCTCCATTATTGGAGTATTATGCAGGATCGGGAAAAATGCTGAATATTGATGGCGATGCAGATGTAGAAACTGTCTATTCACGCATTGATAACAGTATTATGGGTCTATGATTTACAGCGGGAACATTTACTTCTGATGCAATGTTTGCGGTGATTGATTTATAGGCAATCACCATGCACTCCTTTACTCGAAACATCATCATCAGATCACCGATAGAAGAAGTATTTCTCTTCCACACTGATGTGAATAATCTTATTCGCATCACTCCTCCATTCATAAAAGTTATTGTTGAACATGCTGATCCTGCTGGTCAGGGACAAAGAGTCAATTTGCTTGTGAAGCAGTTTGGCTTTATTCCAATGCGGATGCACATGGAATTTTTCCTCTTTGACTATCCTTCTTGCTTGGCAGACAGACAAGTCAAAGGTCCATTCAAGAAAATGGTGCAATACAGATATTTTGAGGACATGGGCGGGGGATATACTCGAATGCGCGATGTGTTTGAATATGAATTGCCTTTTGGCAGACTTGGAATATTGGCACATTCACTACTCATCCGAAAAATGATAGAGCAAATGTTTAGACATAGGCAGAATATCACAAAAAAATTACTTGAGATGTAAAGCTAGGCCGATTGTGCAATTGCCAAAAATGATTCCACATTCAAAGATGCACCACCAATCAGCGCACCATCTATATTTGGCATGGCGAAATATGCAGATGCATTCTCGGGTTTTACACTTCCACCATATAAAATTCGAATCATGTCTGATTGACCGGGAAGATATTCATTAAGAATCGATCGTATGAATTTGTGGACATTCTCTGCCTCATTGGGATCTGCGGCAAGTCCTGTACCTATCGCCCACACAGGTTCATATGCGATTACAATGTCAGAAGTCAAAATAGATTCCAAGATTGCTTCATTCTTCAACATTGACAATAATTGTTCCCTTACAATTCCTTCGAAATTCCCTGCATTTCTTTCTTCCAAAGTTTCTCCAATGCATATGATTGGTATCATGCCGGCTTTTAAGACAGCGTGACACTTATGTGCAATAATCTCATTGGATTCATTGAATAAAACCCTTCTTTCAGAGTGGCCGATAATCACATATTCCACGCCCATCGATGCAAGCATCAAAGGTGAGATTTCTCCGGTATATGCACCAAATTCATGGTAATCACAGTTTTGAGCACCCAAGCTAATGGTAGCATCATTACTTTCAATAATGACAGAACACTGTGCCAAATGCGTGAATGGTGGACATATGAGTATTTCAGTCTCCGATGAGATACTCTTCATTCCCTCACAAATATCATGCGTGAGAAGCATGCCTTCATGAGGCAATAAATTCATTTTCCAATTACCTGCAATTAACATGAATCACCATTCTGCTGAAGGATCAATTCGGAATACTTCTGTCATTTCTTCAAGCAATGGTTGTAGATGATCTGAATGAAAGCCTTTGCGACCACCATATACAGGATTAATGGTCTCACGAGAAGGAATAGTTAAACCTGCTTTCTCGCAAATTGCTTGAATTCTTTCATGCCATGCTTTTTCAAGTTCTTGCTCACCATTGAAAATCTTCTGTTCAATCAAAATGTGTTCGGATTCGGAAGGTTCGAAAATACCTAGAGCCAAAGGATAACACTCATTTAATGCACTCTGCATTCTTGATTTACTTTCTTCATTACCTTGTGCACCTAATTGAATAATCCAAGTATCAGCATGAAATACGTGATATTTTATTTCGCCACGGATCTTGGTTGACAATTTTGCTAAAGGTTGATAAGAACTTCGTTCAAGCATTTCAAAACGCAATAGTTCTGCGCTATCAAAAAGAAAATGTCTCATTAAACTGAAATCATATCCACCAATAGGATATTCCACAAAGTGACAACAAGTATAATCTTTCTCATTTCTCGTGAATGCAGTGATATCAGGCTCCGGTTCACCTAATTGTTCAAGCAAAGTATAGAGAGCCAATGCATGGCCTATCTTATCTTGAGCAATGGATGAAAATGCGATGTCTTCTTCCAAAATAGGTCCTAATCCTGTCCATTCTGAATTTCTATGAGCAATGATGAGTGCATCATCTGCCATGTGATAGAGAAGGTCTTTGAGTGCTTTGATTGATGTTTGATCTTGTGTCATTGTTATATCTCCGATTGAAATCACATACAAACATACAATAGTTACTGCTATGCATTGATATATCCAATTCCACTGCTTGTTCATTAGGTAATCATGAGTATATTTGGAGGTTAAAAGGAAGCATTACAACATGGTAAAAAATCTACTATTTCTGGTCATCAGTCTTTTTGCACTCTGTGGAGTGATGGTACAAGCCGATTTGACTGAAATTTTGAGCTTTGGTGCACCCCCTTCTTCAACAGGTGCCCCCGGTGAAATTACTTGTGCTGAATCTGGTTGTCATGATGATGGACCAATTCCACAGAATCATGTGTCTCATACACTGAGTTTAGAAACGAGAAATGGTGTTTTCATTCCCGGTGATACTGCATTGATCACTATTCATGTACAAGACCCTGAAGTTCAGAGATTCGGTTTTCAATTGACTGCAATAAATGAAAATGGAAAGGCATTAGGAGAATTTTTGATTACAGATTCTATGCATACTCAGATGATGCAAAATCATGTGAATCTGACGGATAGAGAATATGTGACATATACAAAAGCCGGAACACTTGCACAGCAAAGAGGGAAGCATTCTTGGACTTTTAAATGGATCATACCACAAACACAGTCTAGTTTTGCCAGGTTTTACCTTGCAACAGTTTCAGCGAATAATGACAATAGAGATAAAGGTGATAGAGTATTTCTGAGAGACACTATCATTTCTCTTCAGAAAGTAAATTCTGTGCTTGATAATAAAGAAATCTCGATTGAGCAAAAAGGTAAAAACTTGATCGTGCATCAAGAATTCAATCCCAAACCGATAAAAGTCTACACAATATTAGGTGATATCTACAGAGAATATCCCGGTAATTATGTTCAATCAAGTATTGATCTTACTGATTTTCCAAATGGATTGTATGTATTGAAAACCGGTAATATTCTTCATTCATTTATTCCTTGACATACAATGAAAT
>Ga0315899_10008151_pt1 | contig 11233 bp, 11 predicted proteins | sample LakEriMetagenome_2_FD_203518 | JGI IMG/M metagenome (GOLD analysis project Ga0315899, IMG submission 203518) | Freshwater fungal communities from buoy surface, Lake Erie, Ohio, United States - Buoy 4 MA112 | ecosystem: Environmental > Aquatic > Freshwater > Lake | place: USA: Lake Erie, Ohio...
AAGGGTGAGGAAGCCGTTTTCAATCTCGATCCCCTCAAAGGGATCGTTCAACAGTCGCTCGAATTCGCCAAGCTCGCAGGCGTAATCCGCTCCGGGCAGGGCGCAGGCCAAGTGAATCGCCGCAGCCGACAGCAGGCGGCTGCCAACGGCGGCGCCAAGCCTGTATCGCACGCCGCCGGCCTCACAAATGCGCGCCGCCGCAAGCGTGTTGCGAAGACCTCCAAGCTTTGGGATCTTCAGGCTCACGGCGTCTACAATGCGTTGCGATACGAGATCATAGACGTCGCGCAACGAGCCCGCGGATTCATCGGCCTCGATCGTGATGGACGACATGCGCGTGACAAGAGCAAGGCCTTCCCGATCGTCGATGTGAACAGGCTGCTCGGCGAGATCGATATTGTATTGCGCCATCCGCTGAAGCGCAGTGATTGCGTCCTTCACATTATAGGACTGGTTTGCATCGATCGTGATGTGAACATCCTCGCCGACTTGCTTCCTGATGGCCGCGACGCGCGCCACATCCTCGCTGATGTCTCCGTGCACTTTTATCTTGATATAATTATATCCTTGATCGACAAGCTTCTGCGCCTGCGCCGCCATTTCCTGAGGCGACTTGATCGCCAAGATGCGCAAAATCGGCGTCTTGTCGCGGACAGGGCCACCGAATAGCTCGCATAAGGGAACGCCCAGGCGTTGTGCGTTCAGGTCGTGCAACGCGCAATCGATCGCGGCTTTGGCTTGCGGCGCGCCGCGCATGGCGGCGTCCAGCTTCAAATGGATGGCCTCCATCAAGGTGCAATCCACTCCGACCAAAGAGCTCGCGAGATATTCTATTTGGCCCCTGAGAGCTTCCTTGATCGCGCCCATATGCGCTGTCGCAGACGCATAGCCAAACCCCTGCGAGCCATTGACCGTCCTAATCTCAACGATCCAACCTTCCGTCGTTGGGCTCGCGCCAAGCGCGAAGCGCCAGGTCGGATCTTCTTTCGGCATTGTGCAGGGACTCACGCCAACGAAGGCGATCTCTGTTCCGATCAAGACTTCTCTCCCTGTCTCTTTTTATTTCGTCAGCGTTCCCGGAAAAATTGTAGATCAGAAAAAGATGGTCTGCCAATAAGGAAACTGGTTGATTTCCAGCCAAATTCGACGCCTTTTCCCGGTATGCCGCGCAGACCCAAGGCGCGGGAAGATTCACGATCAAAGCGCCCCCTTGGTGCGATCGACTTGAGAGATGCTCTCCCCGCCTGATCAACGTTCGAACGTTCGCTGATTGACCCAGACTATTGTTCAGATCAAGATCTTAGTCCAGTCGCATCTAACCAAAATGACCATGGCCGACGCCTCGCTTGCGCGCGCAGGCCCCCGCGATAGACTATCGCCAACGAATATAGGGGGAAGCGCATTTCGGTCCTCCTGTGCGAAAGACGCCGGCCGTGTCCGGTTAAGGAACCAGCCCTCCGTTCAGGCGGGCTTGAGTTGATGAAAAAGTGAGGCCGTCGCGATCATTCCAAAATCGCCCCGGCAAGCCGATAGGATGCGCAGGAATGAAATAGCCTTGATTTGAACAGGGGTGGACAATGCATCACGTCAGTTTTCTCTCGCGTATCGCCATCGCCCTTTTTCTGCTTACGCCGTGCGTCGCCGCGCGAGCCCAAGACGAAAAACCATTTTACGCCGGGAAGAAGCTCACGATACTTGTCAACTTCGCTCCTGGCGGACCCAGCGATATTGAAGGGCGCTTGCTCGCTCGACATATCGGAAAACATATTCCGGGTTCGCCCGCGATCATCGTGCAGAATATGGATGGCGCCGGCGGACAGGTCGGCACGAATTACCTGGGCGAAGTCGCCCCGCGTGATGGCTCGATGGTTGGATATCTTACGGGCGCGGCCTGGATGTACGTGACATCGAAGGATAGCGCCCGCGTGAACTTCCTCGACTATAGCGTCATTGCCTATCAGCCGGGAACGACGGTGTATTTCGTGCGCTCGGACGTCGCGCCGGGGCTCAAGAGGCGAACGGATCTCGCCAAGGCGAAAGGCGTCGTCATCGGCGGGCTTTCCGCAGAATCCTCGAAAGACTTATTGCTTCGCCTCACCGCGGATATGTTGGGATTCGAATACAAATATGTAACCGGCTATAAGAGCAATTCGGCTGCGCGATTGGCGTTTCAGCGAGGCGAAATCAATCTGTTCGCGGAATCGCCCCCGGGCTATCGCACTTCAGTAGAGCCGTCGCTCGTGAAAAACGGAGAAGCGATAGGATTGTTCTACAATCCCGGCTGGAACGGCGTTTCATATTCCGAGCCCGCGCAAGTCAGGGGGCTTCCTTTGCCGACATTCACCGAATTCTTCGAGGAGGTTCATGGAGCGAAGCCGTCCGGGGACATGTGGCGCGCTTATCTTCACATTCTGGCGACCAATGGATCATTGCAGCGCATGGTTGTTTTCCCGCCCAAAGTTCCCCGCACAGCCATCGACACCTTGCAGAAAGCCCTTCGGGCGCTGGAATCGGATTCCCAATATTCGCAAGAGGCCCAAAATCTTCTGGGTTTTGTCCCGGACTATGTCGCTCAGGACGACACCGAACAGAACGTGCGCAAGGCGCTGGCCATTCCCGTGGCGGATAAAGAATGGATCGAGGCCTATGTGAAAAAGGTCTCAAGATAAAGGTCAGGAGAAGGTCGCCACGCGCTGATGGCGGCGACCTGTTAGAGCCCGCATCGCAGGGCTCTCCAGACGATCGCGGCGACGGCTCGCCGCGATCATCCTGACGCCTTATTTCGAAATCACTTCACGATAATCTTTATCCGCTCCGACATCACGGGCGGCGCATGGGGAACATGGGTCCAGTCAGCGAGCACGAGCTGCAACGTGTGCGTTCCGGCTGGGAGCGCGATCGTCGCTTCGGTCTGCCCCTTGCCGAAATGGCGGTGGTTGTCGTCCATCGGGATCGCCTCCTTGATTGCGGAACCTGTCAGCTCCGTATTGATCAAGAGATGATGATGGCCCGTTCCCGCCGTCGCGTCGCCCTGAAGGCCCGCAGGCGAAACGCCCATGCCGACAAGGCCGAATTTGACGACGACCGGGCTGGAGACCGTGTCGCCGTCCTTGAGGTTGATGAAATAGACTTTTGCACCTGCGGCCGATGGCGAGTCTTGCGCAATGGCCGATGCCGACAGCGCGATCGCGATAAAGGCGCAAGCAAGCGTGGTCTTGAGCGTCATAACCTTCTCCCTCGGTTTAGCGGAAAGACTGTTTGATCACCCATTATTGGGCTTTCAGCGGCGTCTTCCATCCCGGTCTGGGTTGTCTTCGCTCGAATGAGAGGGCGGACCAGCGTGTCGTCTGGCGCGCTTCTCCGGTTGTTCAGGCTGCGACCGTCAGCAGAATGTCCGTCAATCGCTCGGGCATTTCGACCTGCACGTTATGACCGGACGGCACGTCGAAGACCGTCCAGCCACCAGCTTTGCAGGCGTCGTAGAATCTGTCGAAATTGGGATTCGGAAAATCGCGCGCGCGAATGAAGGCTTTCCGCGCAATGCGGTCGCGGGCGCCGGTAAGCTGGATTGGATCGAGCGAGACGCCGATGGGTTGCGGGGTCGCTTTCGCGAGCAACCATTTGCTGTCCGTCTCGCTCATTCCTTTGCTCGTGCTCGGCGTGGGCGGTCTCGACACTTCACCAAGTTTAATGGCCGCAAGAACGGCGTCGCGGCTCTGGGGCGAATTCAGGTCGAGACCTTTCTGCCCATGGGCAGGCATGAAGGCGTCAAGAAAGACGATGGACCCGATGGCGTCGCCGACCTGCTCGGCCACGCCCGAAACAGGCCAGCCGCCGTAGGAATGCGCAACAAGCGTAATGTTCCGCAGATCTTCCCATTTGATCAGGTTGACGATGTCCGTGATGTGGGTTTCGAGCTTTATGTCCTTGCTCATGAGATGGGAGCGGTCGCCAAGGCCGGTGAGCGTGGGCGTATACACCATATGACCCTTCGCCCGCAGGAGCGCCGCCACATATTTCCAGACATAACCTCCGCCATAAGCGCCATGGACGAGAACGAAAGTCTTCTTTGTTTCGGTCTGCGCCGCCGACTCGCTATGGGAAGCGGACAACAAGCCAGCGGCTGCGCCCATTGCTGCGATCGATGCGAGCGAGCCTCGCCGCGTAGGCATGTTGTTGCTGAAGCCGCTCATCGGATCGTCCCCCCTTTTTCTGCGCTTGGCCGGCATTCTAGATCATCGGCCTCATTGGGTCGCAACCTCGAACCAATTCAGGCGGTCTCATCCCGCTATTTCGCTCAAGCGCGCGCGGCGCGACGCAAAAATCATCGCCGCAGCCGGCCCGCTCTCAAAAGCTCTAAAGCTCGCGACCGATCTTGCGGTCAAGCGACCAGGGCCCGCCTCCGCGCAAGGCGATCGCGAAAAGCACAAGGCCCCAGAGCAGAACATATTCGTAGCCCCGCGCCGTCCAGCTGAATCCATTGCCCCAATAAATGTAAAAGGTCAGCACGGCCATTTCGACGGCCGCCGCCGCCGCGAAGAAACGCGTGAACAGGCCAAGCGCGATGCACAGGCCGCCGATGAGTTCGACGACCATCAGCACGAAGGTGATCTCCGCGCCGATCGACGCCAGCTCCGGCGCGCGCTGCAGCAATTCATTGGGTCCGCGCGTGCGCCCAACCTTGCCCCACCCATGCACGGCGAGGATCAGCCCGGCCCCGCATCGCACGACAAGCCAGGAAAGGGGGATGGACAGCGCATAGAAAGGGTCAAGCCCGGAAAAGATGCGCCGGGGCTCCTGAGAGCCCGCAGGAGCTGGCATTCGCTCGTCCATGACGTTTCCCTTTCGAATCGCAGGCGCAGGGGCGCAGCCCTTGCCGCAGGTGGGCGCGATGCTAGACTGCGCGCAAAGACGCGTGAAGCGTCGACGCCGGGAGGTTCCATGTCCAGCCCATTCGATCCAGCGCAATCGAAGAAATTCGCGTCACGCGAATGCGGCGGCGGCGCGTCCGCACGCGCCATCGCCCGTCGCGTCTTCGCAGGCGCAGCCCTTGCGCTGGCCACGCTCATGGCGCCTGCGTCCGCGCAAACCATCGTCGACGAATGGGCGTCGGTGAACCTTCCCCCGCCTCCCGCCTTGAAGGCGGCCAAGGTCGATCCGGCGAAGACGGCGCTCCTCCTGTTCGACTTCACGCACCAGACCTGCTCGCAAGAGCGTCGGCCGCGCTGCGCGGCCTCGGTCCCCAAGCTCGCAAAGCTCCTGGCCGACGCGCGCAGGACCGGCATGTTCGTGGTCTGGTCCGTCGCGACCGCCGACTCCACCCGCGCGGACATTCTCCCCGCCATCGCGCCGCGCGCGGACGAGCCGGTCCTGCCGTCGCTGGGGCCGGACAAGTTCCTCAACAGCGCGTTCGAGAAAATGCTGCGCGACAAAGGCGTGACCACGGTCATCATCACGGGCACGGCGGCGCATACGACCGTTCTGCACACGGGAGGAGAGGCGGCGCTGCGCGGATTCTCCGTCATCGCCCCCGTCGACGCCATGTCCTCGAACGATCAATTCACCGAAGCCTATACGGCCTGGCATCTCGCGAATGCGGCGCGCATCATGAATGCGACGATTCTGACGCGCGTCGACATGATCACTTATTGAGGGGCTGCGTTTCCTCGAACGCGTGGGACGAAAGACCCGCTTCGCGCAGGCCAAGAGCGGAAATTTTGGGAGCAGAGAAATGAAGTCCGGTCGTTACGACATGTATAACAACAACAAGTTCAAGGTTGGACTCTTCGGCGCGAATTGCTCCTCCGGCCGCGCGATCGTGAAGAACCTGCCCGAACGCTGGCGCGCCGATTGGGACAGCTGCTCGGAAATGGCGCGGCTGGCCGATCAGGGGGGCTTCGACTTCATCCTCCCGATCGGCCGCTGGAAAGGCTATGGCGGGGAGTCGAATTTTCAGGGTTCGACCTATGAGACGGTCACATGGGCGACCGGCCTTCTCGCGCAAACCAAGCGCATCACGATTCTGGGCACCGTCCATGCGCCGATCTTCAATCCGCTCGTCGCCGCCAAGATGATGATGACGGCGGATCATGTCGGCCATGGCCGTTTCGGCCTCAATATCGTGGTCGGATGGAACGAACCCGAATTCCAGATGATGGGCCACAATCAGCGCGAACATGACGCGCGCTATGATTACGCCGATGAATGGATCAGCGCGATGAAGCGCATGTGGACGGAGGATGAGGTTTTCGATTTCGACGGCGATTATCTGCATCTCAAAAACGTCGTCGCCCAGCCGAAAATGACCCATCGCGAGCCGCCGCTGCTCATCAATGCGGGCTCTTCGGACGCGGGCAAGAATTTCTCCCTGCGCCATTGCCACGGCTTCTTCACCAATTTCGTGCGGCGCGACCCCAAGTCCACGATCGATTTCGTCGAGAATTTCAAGGCGGAGGCCCGCGCCTTGGGCCGCGAGATCAATGTCTTCACGCAAGGCCATGTGGTTTGCCGGCCCACCCGCAAGGAAGCGGAGGATTATTACCGGTTCTTCACGACGGAAGGCGCGGATTTCGAGGCCATCGACGAAATCCTGCGGCTGAAGAACGTCACGCGCGCGAACACGCCCGATTATGAAGAGATCCGCCGCGCCGTGCCGTTCCGCAACATCGGCTATCCCATCGTGGGCTCGCCCGACGACGTGGCCGAGAAACTGGCGGAGATCCACGCCATCGGCATTTCGGGAATCGCGTTCTCGCTCGTGAATTACGTCACCGAGACGCCGCTCATCGCGCAGGAGGTGCTGCCGCGCCTGCAAAAGATGGGATTGCGCGCGTAAAGCCGCGCGGCGCGACGGCGCTCTTTTAGGGCGTCGTTCGCGAGACGACCTTGCGGAACGCCTCGATGACGGGTTTGGGCGTCGCCTGCGCCTTGGCGAGCAGCGCCTCGATGGCCGTATGGTCGATGGGGCTGTCGTCGATCTCGAACTTGCCCGCCTCGCCGCGATAATCGGCGTCCTGCGTCATCTTCCGGAAAGCGTCGCGCAAGGCGCCGGCGCGCGCGGCGGGAATAGCCGGCGGCGCCACGAAGGATTGCGCCATGAAAAAGGGAAGCTCCGCGAATTCGATCAGCGCGCGCCCGGCCTCGTCGCGCACCAGCTCCTGCCCCGTGGGCACGTCCGGCAGAATGGGATGACGCGTGCGCCGCGCGAATTGCACGAGCGGACGCACGGCTTTCGACTCCCACAAATAGCGCTGACTCGCCTGAATGGAGACGATGCCCATCATCTGCCCGTCGACTTCGCGCGCGGTCATGGCGAGGGAGATTTTCGCGGTTCCCGCATAGCCGGAGATCGGCTCGACATTGAGCCCCAGCACGTCCCGCGCGATAAGGGCGAAGGTGAGATTGGTCGAGCCCTGCTGACTTGCGCCCAGCCGCGCTTTCGCGCCGCCCGAACGCAGATCGTCCGCGCTGCGCGCAGGATGATCCGTATTCACCAGCAGCATGAAGGCGTCGTTGCGATAGGACGAGAGCGAGCCGAGCCAGGTCAGCGCCATCGGATCGAAATGGACATTGGGATCGCCCATGATGGCGAGCTGGGGAATGGCCCGCTCCATGGTCGCGAATTCCGTTCCGTCGCGCGCGGCCACATTCGCGATGCGGTTGGCGCCCACAAGCCCGCCCCCGCCCGGCTGATTCACCACCACGACGCCCGGCTGGCCGGGCACGAACTTGCCGATATGGCGGGCGAGCAGGCGGGCGACGATGTCCGTGCCGCCGCCGGCCGAGGAGCCCACGGTGAGGCGCAAATTCTTGCCGGCGTAGAAGGCGGCCGTCGCGTCGTCCGCGCGAGCGGCGCCTGCGGCGAGCAGGGAAAGAAGCACGAGGCGCAAACGTTTCATAAGACGGCTTTCTCACGGAGGCGGACGGATTGTCCGCGCGTTTCTAGTTTTGCTGATCGAGGATGGCCCGCACGCGTTGCTTCACGCCGGCGGGCGCCTGCTCCATTTGCAACATGACCTCGCGCATGCGCGCCCCGCCGAACCAGCGCGTCTCCACGCTCGTCTTTTCGGCTTCGGCCTGGAATTGGGGATCGCGCATCGTGTTTTCGAACGCCTTGGCGAGAAGCTCCGCGCGCTCGCGGGGCACGTCGGGCGGCGCCATGATGGGCCGCCCCAGCGCCAATTGGGCGAACAGAAGCTCGAGCGCCTGGCGGCCGGAATCATCGGGCGCAAGCTCCAGCGCGTTGGGCACGTCTTTATATTTAGGATGGCGCGACAGGCCCATTTGAAGCACCACGCCGAGCTTCCCTTCCGCGAGCGGCTGGGCGAACTGGGCGCCGAGCGTGGAGACGAATATGCCGCAGGAGCCGAATAATTCGCCGCGCTCCATGGCGGTGGTGCGCACCTGCGCGCCGCCCGAATAGCCCGGGATCACCTTGAAGCGCGTGCCGATGACCGCGTTCATGCCCAGCGGGAACGTATGCGAATTCGAGCCGACGCCGGCGGTTCCGATGATGACGTCGCGCGACTTCAGGTCCTCCACGCTGCGAATGCCCGTCGTGTGCCAGACGGAGCAGGTGTCGGCCTCCTCGTTCATGTTTCCGATGAAGGTGAAGCGAAGGTTTTCGAATTTCGTATGCGGATCGCCGATCGCGGCGAGCAGGAAGGTGCTCGACGCCAGCAGGCCCATCGCCGTGCCGTCCTTGCGCGACAGGCCGAAAAGATTATTGGCCGCCACGATGCCGCCGCCGCCGGGCAGATATTGCACGGCGAAGGACGGATTGCCGGGAATGTTGCGGCCCAGATGGCGGGTGAGGAGGCGGGCGTACATATCGTAGCCGCCGCCGGGGCCCGAGGCGACGATGAAGCTGATGGTCTTGTCCGCGAAGAAAGAGCCCGGATCCTGCGCGCGGGCGGGGCCGGCCAGAGCCAGGACCGGCAAGGCGAGCGCGCAAGCACGCGCGGCGAATAGACGAGCGCGCGCGGCGAATGCGCGAGCGCGCGCGGCGAATCCCATCGTCATGGCGTCCCTCCCGATCTTCCTTTTCGTGAAGTAAAGGCGAGCGCCGGGGCTTTGGCAAGGCCGGCCGCGCCGACGGCCGCCTTGAAGCCGGCGGCGGGCGATCTAACTAGGTCGTCGGCGGCGCCTTGCCGCGGCAGCGGGACCCCATGGCCAGCCTCGACGCGCTTTTCTCTCCGGCGATCCTCTTCTTCGCCTTGGGCGCTTTCGCCGCTTTCGCGCGTTCCGACCTCGCCGTGCCCGAAGCCGTCGCCAAGGGCCTGTCGCTCTATCTCATGGCCGCCATCGGCCTGAAGGGCGGCGTCGCCGTCTCCGAAACCGGCTTCACGCGCGACATGGCGGCGGCGGCGGGGCTCGGCGTGGCGCTGAGCCTGCTCATTCCCCTTCCCGCTTATGCGCTGTTGCGCGGGTTCGGGCGGCTCGATCAGGTGAATGCGGCCGCCGTCAGCGCCCATTACGGCTCGGTCAGCGTCGTCACTTTCGTGACCTGCGTGGAGATTTTCACCGCCGCGGGCCTGCCGCCGCAAGGCTATATGGTCGCCGTGCTCGCGCTGATGGAGACGCCGCCCATCGTGGTCGCGCTGCTGCTCGCCCGGCGGGGCCAGACGATCGCGGCGCCCAAGGGCGCGCTGCTGCATGAGGCGATGCTCAATGGCTCGGTCGTGCTGCTGGCGGGCAGTTTCCTCATCGGCCTTGTCGTGGGCAAGGCGGGCTATGCGCCCATCGCGCCGATGTTCGACGCGGGCTTTCGCGGCGCGCTCTGCCTGTTCCTGCTCGACATGGGGCTGGTGGCGGCCAAGCGCCTGCGCGATTCGCGCGCGCTCACCGCGCGGCTCGCCGCCATCGCGATCATCCTGCCCCTCGCCAATGGCGGGGCGGGCGCCGTGCTCGGCGCGCTCGCGGGCCTCGACGCCGGCTCCGCGGCCGCGCTGGCCGTGCTGGCGGCCAGCGCCTCCTATATCGCCGCGCCCGCCGCCATTCGCCTTGCGCTGCCGCAAGCCGACCCGGGCCTCTATCTCGCCATGTCGCTCGCCGTCACCTTTCCCTTCAACATCACGCTTGGCATTCCGTTTTACGGCATGCTCGCGACATGGGCCGCCTCATGATCCAGACCACGCGCCGCCGCAAGATCGAGGTTCTGGTGGACGGGCCGCTGCTGCGCCTTGTCGTGGCGACCGCGCAGGCCGCCGGCGTCAGCGGCTATACGCTTCTGCCCACATCGGGCGGCGCGGGCGCCAGCGGACCGTGGAGCGACGACCAGGTTTCGGGCGCGCAATCGAAGACGCTGTTCATGACCATTCTCACGCAGGACAAGGCGGACGCGCTTATCGACGCGCTGGCGCCCATTCTCGAAAGCCATGGCCTCCTGCTCGCCATGAGCGACGTGGAAGTGGTGCGCGGCGGCAAGTTCTAGGCCTGAGTCAGCGAAAGGTCTCGTCGAAGGAATAGCCCGTCCCGCGCACGGTGCGGATGGGGTCGCGGTCCGCAGGCCGGCTGAGCGCCTTGCGCAAGCGCCCCACATGCACGTCCACCGTGCGCTCGTCGATCTCGGCGTCCATGCCCCAGACGGAATCGAGCAATTGCGCGCGGGAGAAGACGCGGCCGGGCTTTTCCATCAGCCGTTCGAGCAGGCGGAATTCGGTGGGGCCGAGATGCAATTCGCGTCCCGCGCGGCGCACGCGGCGGGTCTGTCGATCCAGCTCGATCTCGCCGCAGGCCAGCACATGGGCCACGCGTTCGGGCCGGGCGCGGCGCAGCAGCGCCTTCACCCGCGCCATCAGTTCGGGAACGGAGAAAGGCTTCACGACATAATCGTCGGCGCCGACGGAGAGGCCGCGCACGCGCTCGCTCTCCTCCCCGCGCGCCGTGAGCATGATGACCGGCAGCGTGCGCGTGGCCTCGCGCGCGCGCAGGCGCCGGCACAATTCCACGCCCGAGACGGACGGCAGCATCCAGTCGAGAATGACGAGATCGGGCGGATTCTCCATCAGCATGGATTCCGCATCGTCGCCGCGCTCGGCGCGCTCGACGCGATAGCCCTCCGCCTCCAGATTATACGCAAGAAGCATGGCCAGGGACGCCTCGTCCTCCACGACGAGCACGCGCGGCGCGTTCGCCGCAGTCGAATCCGCGCTCATCACGCGCCCTTCGGTCTTTCGGTCGGCATGGTCGTTCCGGTGCGCATGTAATGGATCGTCTCGGCGATATTGGTGGC
>Ga0315899_10008152_pt1 | contig 11232 bp, 14 predicted proteins | sample LakEriMetagenome_2_FD_203518 | JGI IMG/M metagenome (GOLD analysis project Ga0315899, IMG submission 203518) | Freshwater fungal communities from buoy surface, Lake Erie, Ohio, United States - Buoy 4 MA112 | ecosystem: Environmental > Aquatic > Freshwater > Lake | place: USA: Lake Erie, Ohio...
CGAGACCTTTCCTCCATAATCAGACTTTTGAAAATGTCTGAAACACACGACACGCGCACAGACGCATGCGTGCATGCACCCGCATGCACATGCTGGTACATGTGCAGATAAGCACTCGCACAGAACACCTTCCTCGCAAGCGAATGCGGAGTAGATACACACACTCGAAGCAACCAACCTGGTACATTTCGTCGAAGTAGTCGGCACCTAACAGTGAGCGGTAGAGCGAATAAAAGGTAAACTCGTACGTTCGATACGCTGGCATTTCGCCACCAAACGCTAGCAGATTCGCCAGTGTGAAGCCGGCCAAGATGATGACGAAAATGGTCAAGAATGAAGTTATTTGTCCTGTGTGTTTGTGGTTGCAAGTTGGAAAACGTGTGCGCGTATGCGTGCGCTCGGAACTTCGCTTGTGCGGTGTTCGCGTTCTTGTGTGCGTGCGTGCGTGCGTGCGAGCGAGCGAGCGTGCGTGAATTATCGTGTGCGTGCGCTTGTGTCTCTGAGCGCGAGAGAAATGAGGTGTGAGTGGTGTGAGTGGCGTGGAAGCGGGGCTGGGAGGCTAGAAGGTGTTTACCCATGGCGAGTTGCACAGTGCCAATGAGAAGTTGCATGAACGGCACCGTGCGCAGATACTTGAATAGGCGCAACCAGGTTATTACGGAATTGATCGACATGATGTTCTTCCACTGCGAATGAATTTATGGAAGTGGATAATAAATCAAGGAGCATGCGGGAGTCAAGATGAAGCGCGCGCGCGCGCGCCCACACACGCACACACATGATCACATGCAGCATGCATTAACGCGATCAAAAGCAACCCAGCAGTGTGCGACTTCATTGTGCTCTACGTATGGGGGAATTCAAGCCGTTATCATGCGCTTGCATGCCGTATTGAAATCGTGTAGCGACCGAGAGGTGGTGAGTACACAGTGTGCATATACGTACATTTACATACACATATTATGTGTGTGCTGTGTGTTATGTGTTGTGGGTATATACTCTACATTAGGAGGAAAAATGGCAATGTCAAGGATACCTGAATGATAGCCCACATGGGGGTCTCATAGTTGATGAACTCGTCAGGACGAGGTGGGAACCCGTGTTTGTAGACGAAGTAGAATGGCTGAAAGCGCATGATGAACGCACCGAAAAAAAGCAGATAGTTGATAATTTCTAAATACACCCACTTGTCGTCAAAGTATCCCCAGCGGCGACGCCGAACGTTGTACACTTCGTTCAATACATAACTAGACGTCAAGACCAACAGAACGAATTCCGCCAACATCGATGTGTTGGTCATTTCTTTCTGCACTAATCTGTCGATTTGCGACGTACGCAACAGCAGGAATGGCCGGCACCCCGAGGAGGCCGGAAACTCCACTGCGACTTTGATCAGGGTGATGAGCCGCACATTGGCATTATAGACGATGAAGTCGATAAATACAGCACGCGTCTGCAGGTCAATCCAGTTATTATCTTTCAAGAAGTATATTTCCTTGAGGGCATGGCTCTGTTTCAGAGGCAATGTTACATTGTAACCCGACCCAGGGTACTGAATTCCAGAGCGCCCCACGTACGAGCCCTCCATCATTTCCCTTTCACTGAACCATTTAAATACCGGCACTTGCGTTTTGGGGTCGAGAGGGCCGTACGGCACAGAATCCATGACCTCTTCCGAAAACGAAGCATAGCAATCCTGAATGTAACCATTGAGCTCTTTCGGTATTTTACATGAGCCCTGTTGTCAGTGCATGTCAGATTCCAGCGCAGTCCACTGCAGGCAGAGTTGGCTACGGCAGGGTCTTGAGAGCATTGCTTGTCGCGTGTAGCACGCGAAAAAAGCGTGCACCAGGGCCAAACCTTTTTCACGCGTACTTGGCGCAGGCGCATCAGGCCGAGAATGCGGAAGTAGCCGGAGAAGAAGCCGGGCTTGTCCGGAAACGACTCCGAGAGCACAACATTCACGAATGGCGTGAGATAGTTCCAAAAATCGGATACCGCATCAATGTCATAAAAGTCTTTCCGAATGTGCGAGGCATTTGCCCAGAACTCCTGCTCTGCTACCGCTGCCTTGATGGCACGATTCTGCAACGCAGACCAGCAAGCGACAGTAAGAGTGTTAGCTGCCTGCCCCCACGCGGGGCCGGGGGCAGGAGGGGGCGCGCCCGCAGCAGCAGCAGGCAGCGATGACCTGCTCGATGAGGTCCTGGCCCGGGTTGGCTTCCATTGCGACAACCGTAAACGCGATAAGGAAGGAGGAGTAGGCGAGAAAGTCGAACAGGACGCGGTTTTTGCGGATCCAGCTCATGACCTGCCGCCTGCGGTGCTCGAGGTGCTCCTTGAGGCCGTGCGGCTCGTGGTAGTCCGAAGAGGCGTTCGACGACGCGTCATCATCGTGTGCCACCGCTCGGTGGCCCGCGGGCTCCGCCGCGCCGCCAGAGCCTGCATCCGGCTGCGGCGGCATGCCCGGCCCGTGGAGACCGGCTGCAGACGCGGCGCGTGGCTGCGAGTGAGGTTCGGTCGAGACTCGAGAGTAGCCCCGCCTTATTCAGTGCGCCGTACGCAGCATAGCCCGGCGCAGAACTAGCCAACTAGCCCCGCCTTATTCAGTGCGCCGTACGCAGCATAGGCGTGGTGTGTCCTTCAACCGAAAACTGGTCAGCCAACTGTTCGTTGGGAAAAAAAAATATCCAGAAGCGAACAGAAATAGAGATGGCATGAGCGGCATGTTGAAAGCTCCGGCGCGCTTGGCGCCGACGCTCGTGCTGGCGGCGCTCTTTGCCGCGACGCTTGTAGCATGGGGTTACCAGCGATGGAGCGGCGGGGTGGCTCAGTCGCTCGCCGAGCACCGGTGGGGATTTACCCCACCGAGCTGCCTGCACTGCAGCTATGTGGCTGCGTGCGATGCGTTGGTCACGTGCTTCGCGTGTGTCGCGTGTGTCGCGTGCATCGTGTGCATTATTAATTGGTGTCCGCGATCCTGCCGCCCGCCCTGAGGTGTGTGGCCTGTTCCGCTGACCGCCGCCAGCACCGCGAGCAGGATGGCACAGGACTCTGGGCCCGAGACGCGTGCCGAGAAGCAGTCGCTGGCGCTCGAGGCCGTGGGCCGGATTTTGGAGCACCATGCGCCCGCCGCCGCGGCTGCTCCGTCGAAGCACCCTGACTACTGGCCGGGGATCTCGTTCTTCGCCAAGCGGCGCGAGCAGGCGTGGCGGGAGCGCAAGGCGGAGGAGAAGCAAAACGCGATGAAGCAGGAGCTGCGCGAGCAAGCCCCCGCTGGGCCCAACGGGCAGAAACTGAGCCCAGCGCAGGCAGCTATTGCAGCAAAGTTTGATGCGCTCAATGGGGGGAGCAGCAAGAACTACGACGAGATGCGCAAAGAGTACGAAAGGGAAACCGGTCACAAGCTCCGCCCGAGTGCACCTGCGCACAGGGGGGCCCGCGAGTGGGGTTCAACCTGGAGGTTGCCTGACGCGCGTGCGGGTCCCGAGGGTCGTGAGCACGGGAGCAGGCGCCAGTCACTTGAAGGCCGGGGGACGCACGAGCCCATGACCGGCGACGAGGAGGGCCCGGGCATCGAGACGGAAGAGAGGTACCAGCGCCCCTACGGGAACGAGAATCAAGTCCACGAGGAGGGCAAGGAGGTAAAACTGGAAAGGGAGATTGCCGATCTCAAGCATCAGCTGGAAGTACGCAATGAAGCTATCAATGCCCCAGTGCACGAGGACAAGACGGCAGCCCTGGAGCGCGAGGTGCACGAGCTCAGAAAGGAGCTGGGGGGTGTCGAAGAAGATGTTCGGCATGGCTGGGAGGGCGGAATGCACATTGAGGGCGGCAGCACAAGGTCTGGTGGCATCTGGGATGGAGCCAGCAGGCGTGCGGTCGTTCCGACGGCGCGCGGCGGGTCTGGGTTGCAGGAGGTGGGGGGCGAAGGAGGGGAGGCGGAGGAGGAGGGCGGCGGGGTAGCAACCGGGGCACCAGGCGAAAAGGACTATGACAAGTATGGGGTGGAGCTCGACAAGTACAAGGATCCTGTACCCCTGCACTACCGCGACGATGTCGCTGGCGGCGTAGAGGTGCACACCCGCGAGGACGAGATTCGCAAGATCCACGAGTACCAGGCCAAGATCGCAGAAGAGCAGGGGAAGATGCGGGATGATTGGAAAAAGCTCATGGAGAAACCGGCCCCCGTGACGGACGCGACACGTCCTGACATCATGGACCCGGATTCGTTCCCGACCGAGGGCGCCGCTTTCCGCAAAAAGTACCAGGAGATGAAGGACTTTAAAGCAGCCGTAGAGGCTTTCAACCACGACCCGGAGTTCAATCCTATGATTGTGCTCAAGGCACATCATCTGGTAAAGTACGGCATTCCCGCGCCGGAGTCAGACAGCATCGATGTATGGCGTCAGTGGTACCGCGAGACGCTCGACAAATACAAGGTGGTGCGGCACCAGGTGACAGACATGGCCTCGGGTAATTGGCATGACTACGAGACAGACTGGGACATTCACGGGATCCACCGGCCGGGCGCCTACAAGAAGGTTTGGCGCACGCGCGACGATTGGGGCCCGGGCAAGCCACACGCGCCTCTCGTCGAGTCTCCGAATGCCAACTTCACCTTGGTGGCGGGTGGTGGCGTGGCTGAGGAGGGGGTGGGGGGGGAGCTCCAAAACGAGACTGCGGCCGAAGTAGCTGAAGCCGAGGCGGAGGCGCCAGCTGGAGGCGCCGCAGCGGAGGCTCCAGCGGAGGCACCAAGCGGAGAGGCCTCAGCAGAGGCTGCGGGAGCTGCCAGCGAGGCTGCTGCGGTGGGGGAGGGAGGTGCCAACGAAAAGGCCCCGGTGGCGGCGCTCGCCAACAAGGTTGATAACCTGGAACACAAGCTGGACCAGGTCGTCAACTTGCTCGAGGCCAGCCGCGGTTCCGCCGTTCCAGCCGCCACGCTCCGGTCCCGCACACAGCAGCGGCTAGCGCAGCAGCATCACAACCTTCGCAAAGAGTACTTACCGTCGGCAGCTGAGCGCGACCGCATGGCAAGGGCGGCGGACGCGCGGCGTGCGGGTGCGAGCGCAGCGGCAGCAGGGCATGTGTCGACGCTAGTCGCGGCTAGGAAGGCAAGTGCGACGCAAGGGGAGCTCAAGGCGACGGCGACAGCCGCTGCCATGGAAGCGCTGGGCTCCCATGCCCAAGGCGCGTCGTCGGCTGAGGAGAAGATCCTGAAGCATCCTCCTAAAGCTGTGCTGAGTTGGCTGGTATGTGTTGGGTGTCGTCCTTTTACACCTCTCCAAACATATTCTTTTTTTCTTTTGGTACAGCTTGCTTTACATCACTTTGCTCGCGGCAAGACTTCGAGTGCGCGGACACGGCGTGTTGACCGTTTCCCTCTCCTGATCCCGATCCCGACCCCGATCTTGCGCAGGCCTCGGCGTTGGAGGCCGCTGACAAGAAAGACAGCTCCCCAGCTGCGGCCACTGCTGTGCCCAACCGTCCGGCGCAGAGCCTCGTCAACATCCACAAGGCGCCGGCAGCACCCGTCACTGCTCGACAAGGCCCGCCTGCCACTCCCCTCGTCTTTCAAGTGAAACCGGCGGCGCCGGCAGACCGCATCGAGAAGGCGGTGCGGGGTGGTGCCTCGACTGCCGCGGGGTCCCACGAAAAGATGCCAAATGCCGTGGCGCAGATGGTGCAGCAGGGGACGTGGCAGGGCGGCGAGACGGTGGCGGCGGCGCCGACGACGGTGCTCAAGAAGGGGCCGCCGTTGTATACGGCAGCGGATGCTAAGAAGGACGTGGCGGCCATGGCCTCGGCCAACGCCGCAATTACCGCCGCGGAAAAGGTAAATGCGCCAGACACGGTTGTGCACGCCAAGACTTCCTCCAAGTCCGTCATGCAGGTGCCGTGCCGCTGCTGTGCGTCTATATCTGCCTCTTTTCTCCGTCTTCCTCGTGTTATATGTTGCAATGGCTCGATCATTTTGTCTCTCACACACTCTCGTTACCTGTCACGCGCATGAGCGCGCTGGACGCGCGCGGAGGTGGCCTCTGCGTGTGCCCGCTGAATTGCGTCCCGGGCCGCCTGCCGGGCCGCCTCCCCTGTTGCCACCTCGTCCCTCGTGTGTGCGTGACGTGACGTATTGCGGGTTTCGCATGCAGACGGGCCCGGACCCATCCCTGTCGGCCAAAGAAGCGGTCAGCACATACGTGGACCCGCTAAAGCGCGTGACCAAGGCTATCCTTGTGGATGCGGGCAGCGCCAAGGCCAAAGCCGCTCAGGCGGATATCAGCCAGGTCCGCCACCCCCGACGCCACCGCACCCCTCCCTGCCCTGCCCGCAGCATCCATAGACATCGGGATCCTTGTCCATCTTGTGGCCCGCTTGTGCTGTGTCGGGCGCGAGGGTCAGACGCGCGAGGCTTTTGACTGGCAGAGATGATGGCGTGCGAACACAGGGCGAGGTGGAGCCTGAGGGCCAGCGCGATAGCGCTCAGGTGCCCAAGGGATTGGTGAAAAAGTTCGTCGGCGGGCGCACCATGTACGTTCCGAAGTACGACCACGCCAAAGCCGGTGGTGACGGTTGGGACTGGCTGTGGTAGGCAGCCGTCACGTTTACAAAACATGGTGGGGGAGGCCGTGCTGATGGCATTGCTGCAATTGGTTACGGTGGTGCGCTGAAATGACGCGTGTTGTTTTATAAGAGGCTTCGGTGCTCGGTATGTGCCGGGCAATCCGGGAATAATAAAAGTGAATTCGCGGGTCGTGTGCAGGGCGGAGCGTGAGTGTTTCCGAACGCGAGTGTGTCACTTGCATACACATGACCGCGGTTCTATGTTTGATGTGATCGACAATATTCCTTTCAACAACACTGAGGACACATTTCGGGTGTTAATGTGCTCATCGCCGCCAGTGCTGTTTGGTGGGGGGGGGAAGGAGGACAGGCTCAATTTCCCAGGCGCAGACTTGATAATAAAGGTCATCCTGCGAGCGCAGGTCTGGACCATCGAAAACGGGACACATCAGCGTGCTGATGGCATAATATGAACAAGTCACTGCTAAACTCACGTCATGTTGGTCCGGCCTAGAAAGAGGGAAGTGGCATAAAGTGAGGGCGTGAATCTGCCTCGTGATGCCGGATCTTCATGAATTCAGATTCTGAGGTCATTATCTTCACACAGGCAGGTGGACTCGGAGGTAGTGAGCGTGTGATAAGGCCCCGATAATGAGGAGGGAGATTCTTTCAGTGTGAGTCACGGTCAATGAATGGAGTTCAAATCGGCAGAACAAAGGTATGATTTAGGATTATTTAGGGTTTCAAAGGCACACTTGTCTAACCATTATGCACACGTCCTCCACTACCCTCCTCCCACGCGCACAGCTTTGTATTAGGTACTGCAGTAATAAACAACAATTATGCAACATGAGCAGATTGCCTCCTGCTGCGTGCCTTCGGAAAGGACCCCTCCCTACACACCTATTGACTCTCTTTCTGTTACTGTCGTCATAACCTAGCTTGCGATCCCAGGCTCGAGTGCACATTTTGTTTCGCCCTTCTGTTTGCTCAATAGTATTCATATTGGGACGACGCAAGATGGCAGCTCTTTGATGTGATGATGATCGGTTGGGAAGAAACTGCTTCACGTGAGAACCCCAGCGACGCTTCATCGTTTAGCCCGCCATGCTCGTTGTCCTGTGAGTCTGACCTTGAACCTAGCAGAAAATCAGCAAAAGTCAAAATGGATTCTTCTGAAGTTGGACAATGTACCAGTAACAACAACATTCTGCATCACCGCGTGGTGTTGAGAAGCTCTTTTCGCTGGCTGGACTGGCGCCTAGGACGACTGGTCTGAGATCTGATGCCGAGTCTGAAAACATTCTCTCTCTTGCACGAGGAGAGGAGAGGGCGCGGTAGTCCGCTCCTGCACGGATGCAGTAGTCAGTGATGCCCTGACCCGCGACATATACCTCACTTGAATTCCCACCGCAAAAACAATCACACGACATTGCTCACCTCGCGGAGAATCAAGCGAGCACAAAATCGAGTCGAAAACATTGCGCGGCGAGGACACGGACCACCGAGCATGGTTTCTGTCCGGTGAGGACCCCAGTTTGTGGTTGAGCTGTTCCAGTCTGCTCCAAGTCGATTCGATTCCGTTCCCTGACTCCACTCCCTCAGAGAAAGGCTTGTCTTCAGTCAGGCTGGCAGCCGTCTGTGTTCGTTGAGCTGATTCCGCAGCCCCACCCTCAGTGGAGGAAAATGAGAGTTGCACATTTGCGGGCAGAGGAGGAACCTCTTCCAATTTGAAGTCCTTGCGTTCAGAGAGGGAGAGAGAGATGGAGAGTGTGGCACTGCAGTTATCCTTCCCGATAACGTTGAGTTTGCCTTTCGTTGGTTGCACTACCTCAAGAATACACGGCTTCCCCAGCAACGGTCCCAGGTCACGTAACGCGACGCGGCAATCGCCTATCACTTCATTCGCCTTGAAACGATCCCAGTCCATCAACTGCTCCGCAATGTGAACATCCATCAGCAACGTGGTTATTTCAAGTCAAAAACAGCGACAGAGGCTTTCACAAGACCTTAACCATGGCATGACACGCGCTGTCGTGCTCGAACCCGGTTACTTAAACACACCATTTGTCACTTTACTGCGGCATCTCTCTCTCTCGCTACTGACTGCCCGGCTGCTCTCGTATCTAGTTCACACACCGTGAAGAGCAGCTCGTCACAACCAGCGTCCAGCTGAAACTCAAAGTGCTCGTCCCACACTGGGCTCACTGTATTTTTCACAGTTTTTGAGACTCTTTGGTGCTCTCCTAAGGTCATCTTCACATAGGGGTCTGCGGCGCCTGCAGAAAAAAATGCAGACCAAACAAGTTTAGCGCGGACATTGCACGACATGGTTCGTGGCAAAAGAAAAAGGGGTTAACCTGTGAAATCCATCTTTGGAAGGTGCTCAGCCTTGATGATATGAACGTAGAGTTTTCGTCCAACTAGTTGCTGTTTTTCCACCAATCGTTCATTGTCATCGTTTCTAACTTCCTGCCCTTGCTCTGCCGCCGATGCTGGTGTGTGTGCCACGTACTCAACCACCGCTGCACCTACAGAGGTTACTTCGCGCGCAGATGAAGCAGGATCAGAAAATGAGCTTCTCCGAGGAGACCAGTCGACGCCATCGTTTTGAAGCGTGGCATTACGCGCAGAGGATGCTGGTGAACCTTTCCGAACGGACCAGTCGACGCCATCGGTTCGTGGCTCCGAGTCATCGTCGCTGTATGCTTCACCATATCCCATTTCTCGGCTTGGCCTATTTGCATGTGTGCTGCTCGAGGATAACGACTTGGAAGCCGCGGCCGGCGTCGCCGCAGAGCCATGCCCTGCGGGGGCCGCCAGCGCATCAGAGAGGCAGAAAAGAATGGTGGGGACGAAGCCAGTGATGTTCTTGACTGTAGGGTGATTCGTCGCAGCCATGGCCACGAGGTTGCTTCCTCCCAGCGACACGACTTCGCTTCTATTGGCACGGTGCTTGGCGGTAAGCCAGTACAGACACCACAGTGCTTGCTCCTGTACTCCTGGCTTGTATGGGTGCGTGCGCATGGCTGTAATGATGGATTCTGTAGCGCCGCTTGAGGCAACACGTTTCACGTAGCGTTCCTGCGCCGCCAATGTCCATAATGCCCACAGAGCCTGATGGGCAAGACAGAAGTGGGCAAGGCAGGGTTGCTCAAAGATTGTGTGTCAGGCTGCGTGTCGGATATAACGCTTGCTGGTAATGAAACTAGTCAGCCGGCATGTCACAGACGAGTCGCGGCCTAGGCTGGCGAATACATGGAAGTGTAGAGGATACTAAATTGAGTACCAATAAACAACACTCTCTCTCACGACACGTTGCCTGCGTTTGCTTACCGTCTCCTGGACTTCGGCTTTGTCTGAATGGCGACGCATGCAGTCTACCAAGGCCTCGATTGCGCCTGCCTCAACAAGGAGCGCCCCCGCCCCACCAGCACTCTCCCGAGCACCAATGGCTACCTGTCAATGCCATTTCTGAGGTCGGCAGTGTTCGCGCGTGCGTATGTGCCACAAACTGCGTGTGTATATGTGCCTTGTTTTGAAATTTTGCACCTGCAGCTGGAGCCAAATGCAGCATTGCATAAGAATGTCTGGACGATCCTGACGCTCCTTCATGTGATTTACCAGGAGCGTAAATGGCTGCTGCAAGACTTCTGGTGGTAGACCAGATCTTCCGTCGAAATCTGTGATTTGCTTAGCAGGCCTGATATCGGCGTCCTTCCAGACGCTCACCTTCGGGGCCTTTCTCGAGGAGGAGGCCATCGACACCGGCTGGACGCTAGCACTCTCGAGGGCGGATCCTGCACGCAGCGCGCAGACAGGTAAGATTACAGAGGGCAGTCGGGACCATCTGCGACTACCGTAACAAGGGATCGCGAAACGGGTGGATAGAAGGGACAGGGACATCTGCTGGGATCCGGAGGGAAGAATAAAATTACCTCTGGCCCGTGCTCCCAATGAACCAGGACCGTCGAGGTGTCTCAGCAACAATGAGACCTTTTCAGTAAGCTCGGCAACGTTGCTGTTAGGATATACACGCACAGGGTCAAGTCGGACAATGAGTGGAATAATCGCCGGAACTGAGCGTGTGTTTGTGTGCGTGCGCGTGCGCGTGTGCGTGTGCGTGTGCGTGTGCGTGTGTGTGCGTGTGCGTGTGCATTCCGCCAGAGACGAACCACAGCGCGAAGAGGGCGGGCGGGCAGGGGCGACGGGAAGGGGCGGCAGACCTGGTGAGGCCCTGCCACTCCTCTCTGGACACTTGGTGGACCTGAAACTTCTCGGCCGCGACGCTGGTCACGAAGGGCGTGTTGACAGGGCCCGCGCTGCGGTTGCAGCCGTCGTTTGTACGTGGCGCGCCCCAGCTCCTGGGGAGGCAGCCGCACGTCGCCTCTTGCACATCCCCGACTGGCCCAGGGTCCGCGCGCCTAGCAGAGCTGGTGGGGGGCATTGTGGATGTAATCTGGGGTCCTGGCCCCGTTAACACCGACGGCTGCACGAACTTGAGAACTAAAGTTTGTAACCGTGAGCGTTTTTAAAACAGCCATGGAAGACGGCGGGCGGCGAGGAGGAAGACGGGGACAGCACGCATCGTGCTGTACCTGATGTGGCAGCGCACGTTGGCAGCAGCAGCACCCGCAAGCGCCGGAGACGAGAGGAGGCCGACGCAGA
>Ga0315899_10008153_pt1 | contig 11231 bp, 10 predicted proteins | sample LakEriMetagenome_2_FD_203518 | JGI IMG/M metagenome (GOLD analysis project Ga0315899, IMG submission 203518) | Freshwater fungal communities from buoy surface, Lake Erie, Ohio, United States - Buoy 4 MA112 | ecosystem: Environmental > Aquatic > Freshwater > Lake | place: USA: Lake Erie, Ohio...
GACCGGTTCAACCTTTAAGACCTTTGTACTCCTGACAGCGCTGGAACAGGGCGTGTTGCCTGATGACACCGTCGGCGGAGGCGGCTCATGGCCAAACCCCGGCAGTACGCCCAATCCCTATGTCATCACCGGTGGTGGCGGAACGCTCAATGGCGTGACGGCGTCGTCATCGAATGGAGCGTTCGTTCGTCTTGGTCAAACTGTTGGTCTCGAAAACGTTATGTACACGGCGCAGCGACTTGGCGTGAGTAGCCAGTTCGATCCACGTGCGAAGTCGATGCCGCTTGGCGTCTTCGACGTGACGCCGCTTGAAATGGCCTCGGCCTATTCGGCGATTCCAAACGGCGGAGTTCGCGAACCTTCGTATTTCATTGATCGTGTTGAAGACCGCACGGGCACAGTATTGATTCAGCATCAAGCGAATCCGACTCGCGGCGTGAGTTGGCAGAGCGCATGTCTCGCCACACAGATTCTTGCCAACAATGTTCAATACGGCACCGGTACGAATGCTCAGCTGAATGGGCAGCCTGCTGCAGGTAAGACCGGAACAACTGAAAGCAACTCAAACACGTGGTTCGTGGGTTTCACCCCACAGCTCACAACTGCTGTCTGGATGGGTATTCCTGCCGAAGGAACCAAGCCCATGGGCAATCTTGGTGGTCGCGAGCAGTTTGGTGGTTTGTGGCCAGCAACGATCTGGCACAACTACAACCAGGCCTACATCGACGAGGCGAAGCCGAAGCGGGGCGAGTGGCCGAGGTGTGCTGCCCCCACAAGGGAACCCAAACCAGCATCGGGCGCGAGTGACCCCTATGGGATCCTGAACGGTGCCGAGTTGACAGTCGAAGAGACCACGACCACGACCACGGCTCCGTCCACGACGTCGACCACACTTCCCAGGCCGAACACACTTCCCAGGCCGACCACTTCAAGCTCATCGACAACAACAACGACTCCACCTCCGACGCCTACAACGCCTGCAACGACCACGACAATGGGCTCGACTCCACCTCCAAACTGATCGATGCGACAGCAAGGGCACCCACGCGTAAGGCTGTGCCCATGAGTGATCTTGAGCGGCTCCTGGATCTGCAGGCCAATGACACCGCCGCCGACCAATTGCGTCATCGTCGCAAGGTCTTGCCGGAGCGTGAGACGTTGGTTGAACTCGATCGTAAGGAAAGCGCGCTGCGGGCAGAGGTGGCAGAACCACAGGCTGAGCGCGATGGCTTGGCTCGCGATCAGAAGCGACTCGAAGACGAGATCGCAACCGTTGAAGGAAAAGCAGCACACGTCGAGAAGCAGCTCTACGACGGATCGATGACCTCGCCGAAGGAAGCTCAGGGCCTTCAGGCCGATCTTGAATCACTGAAGCGTCGGCAATCAACGCTTGAAGATGAAGTGATTGAACTTATGGAGCGAATCGAACCGCTTGATGAGCAACTTGCAACATCGGTTGTAGCGCTTGGTGCGATCGATGCAGAGCGGGAGCAGGTCAAGGCCTCGCTTGCATCATCTGAGAATGTTGTCGACAGCGAACTCGCGGAAACTTTGGCGGCACGGCAAGCTCTCGTCGATGCGGTGCCCGCAACATTGATTACTGAATACGAGCGCATCCGTGGAGGCGAGGGCGGTATCGGTGTCGCCCGTCTTCAGGGAGCAACCTGCATGGGCTGTCATATCTCTTTGGCTGCGGCCGAGGTCGACGTCATGAAGCGAATGCCCGCCGACGAACTCGCATACTGCCCCGATTGCGGGAGATTGCTCGTCCGATGATCCTCTGGTTCGCCGGAGTCAGTTTCGTTTTCGTGTGGTGGGTGTTCCGAAGCCCAGCACTCGATTACCGATTGGTGATGCTTGGAGCAGTTCTCCCGGTGGGTGAGTTCTTCCTCGGTGGCCCGCGGGTGCTGCATTCCCTACTTGCTCCTGTTGCGCTTCTGGGCATCTTGATGCTGGCAACACAGAAGCGTCGCTTGGTGCGTCGCCGATGGATCGGTATCCCTATCGGCATGATGATGCATCTTGTCCTCGATGGCATCTGGGCTCGACCTGATGTGTTTTGGTGGCCATTCTTTGGACTCGATTTTGGAACCGAAGGTCTGCCGGAACTTGGTCACCCGATAGCAGTCACGTTGTTGTTCGAGTTCGTCGGTCTTGGATGTCTCGTGTGGGCATGGCGTGCGTTTGATTTTTCGAATCCTCAAATTCGCGAACGATTCTTCCGCACAGGGCAGCTCTCTCGTTCGGTACCCAAACCTCCAACCTGTTAGGTCACGTCATGCTCCATATCGTTCGTCACGGTCGCACCGAACACAACGCGTCGGGTCTGTTGCTTGGCCGAATTGATCCGCCGCTCGACGACCTTGGTCGGGATCAGGCCGCCGCGCTTGCTGCGACGATCGGTCCTGTGGATCGGTTGATCACGAGTCCGCTGTTACGCACACGACAAACCGCCGAAGCATTTGGTATCGAGCCAGTCGTGGACGATCGGTGGATCGAACTGGATTATGGCGACTTCGACGGAGTTCCGCTTTCTTCGGTCGAGCCCGAGATCTGGAAACAGTGGCGCACCGACGCTGATTTCTCTCCGCCCGGCGGAGAATCGCTTCGGAAACTCGGACAGCGCGTCTCTGAAGCAATGGACGACTTAGCCCTTGCCGAAGATAGTGATCTGACCACGGTCGTGGTTACGCACGTGTCGCCGATCAAGGCGGCAGTGTGCTGGGCACTGGGTGTTGATGATCTTGTGTCTTGGCGTTTATGGGTGGCAACCGCATCGATCACGTCAGTTGCCGTCGGCGGCGGCCTCCGAGCAATGCACGGGTTCAACGACATCGCGCATCTTCGGGCAGCAGGGCTAGCTGACCGCTAGCGTCAGCGCAGCAAACACCCTCTGAAAGGACATCCAATGACCATCGTCATCCGAGGAACTCTTCCCGTCCGTGCCGACAAGCGTGACGAAGCAATTGCGGCATTCATTGCGGTGTCAGAGGGTTCGGAATCTGAAGCCGGTTGCCAGGTGTACCGGTTCTCTGAGGATGTTCGCGAGCCGAACACGTTCATCATCACCGAGCACTGGGATGACGAGGCTGCTCTGGGTGGTCATTTTCAGACTCCACATATGGCTGCGTTCACCGCAGTCGTTGGCGACCTTCTCGCTGGTGCACCCGACGTGGTGAAGTATCAGGTCAGCAGCTTTGGACCGCTCCACGGCTAGTCGAAATGCGTGGGACCATCGTGGGATGAAATCCACGACGGCGTCGTTCTACGGGCTATTGGGAGCGGTTGCGTGTGCTGCACTTTTCGTTGCCAGTTGCGGAAACAGTGATGCAGTCGGTGCAAACGAATCCGCAAGCGCTGTCGCCATCGAGTCGACAACAACGACAACCGCCCTGCCCATGACGACAACCTCGCTGAAGGTCTATGCGGCTACGGCATTCGATCAAACCGACGTGCTGATGGCCGAACGAGTGGCATCGGCGGGGCTTTCTGGCGGCATGGTGCGCATCGGTCGTGCCGATGGATCGGTGATCCATGAAAAATCGATTGGTGCGGTTCGTGGTTCAACACCGTTGTCGGTGGCTTCATCGACAAAGTGGCTCACAGCCGCGACGTTTATGACGTTCGTTGATCAAGGTGTCATCGGACTCGATGACAACATTGCGAAATGGCTCCCGGAGTTTTCGAACGACGCTCCATCCGTGACACCTCGACAACTGTTGAGCCACACCTCCGGTGTTCGGGACAACAAGTGTCAGTCCGGAGGAATGTCGTTGAGCGCGTGTGTGAAGGCGATTGCATCGTCCGCCCGCCAGTTTCCGGCGGGGTCGAAGTTTTCCTACGGCAACTCTGACTTCCTCGTCATCGGTCGTCTCGTTGAAGTCCTTGGTGGCACTGACTTCGCAACGATTGTGAACCAACGGATCACTGGTCCACTGCAAATGAACGCGACCACATGGCCAGGAGCGCCGTCAATGGCGAATGCTGCATTCGGCGTGCGAGTGACGATCGACGACTACGGCAAATTCCTGCAGATGATTTTGAATCGGGGGACGGCCAACGGAACACGAGTGCTAAGCGTGGAAGCCGTTGATGCGCTCATCTCGAATCAGGTTTTTGCCTACGACACCACGAATGACTTTTCAGTCGGGATAACAAAGATCCCGCGATATGGACTGGGCAGCTGGCCTGATGTGGTCAACGAATTCGGCGGCACTGTTGTCGTGAGCGGAAACGGCGGTATGGGTTTTTACCCGTGGGTCGATTACGCCACGAACACGTGGGGAATAATCGGGGTGCAGGATGCACGTGGCGCACAGGTGGCGGTTCCTGCATCGCAGAAGGTCGAAGTCGAAGCTCGAAACGCTCTTTCCCGCTGATGGGGTTCTGAATTTCGGCTGGTGAAGGTTGGTGGGATGAATCTGCGAGACTTGGATCGTGAACCGTTGGGACTCAGTGCACGCCGATGCGCTCGCTGATGGCAAAGGTTGGTACTTCGATCCCGACACGAGACTGTTGGTGCTGACAGAGATCGCCCTCCTTGAGAGAGGTCACTGCTGCAATTCTGGATGTCGCCATTGCCCGTATCCGTTCACAGCCACCGAATCAGACGAGCCCGAACTGTCCGGCGAAGATCGGGCCTAGTTCCGAGAACTGTTCGTCGCTGCGGACAAATCACGCACAAGAGGGGCCATGTAGGGGAGAGATCCCATGCCTGCTTTGAGTGCGATGGTGAGTCGGTCTGTAAGCGGGGGACGTTCATCGGTATTTCGCTGAACTGCGGAAATGCCGATATCTCCTGAAAATTTATGGAGAAAGTCTCCACGCACGTTCACGCAGTTTCACGTTGTTTCTTCACCTATTGCGGACAAATCGCGGACACGATTGGCGACCTGCCCGCTCTATCCCACAGGTGCGCCGGACCGGCTATCCAACCGGGCGTAACGTCACTAGAGGCGATTCGAAGGGAAGGGCGATGAGTGACCATTGGGGTGGTCCGGACTGGTGGCAGGCATCAGACGGCGGCGAATCGTGCAAATGGAGTCACCGTCGTCGATCACCGCGACCCGGCACCGACTGATCACAGTCGCCTGGCGCCCGCCCGGCCCCTTCTCCTGCTCGTCACCATGGCCAGCGATCCAGCAGCGACCAGGACGAGACTGACCAGCACGAACATGACGGTATACGTCCCCGTCGCGGGGAGCTCCCCCGGCGGTGGCGTCGTCGCAGGAGGCGTTGTCGGTGCTGTCGTAGGAGGAACCGTTGGTTCCGACGTCGTTGCCTCGCTCGTGCCGAGGGGACTCACCGAGCCGTCCGGCCACATCGCCGTAACGCCGATCTCGTAGGTCGTCGCGTCGGTCAAACCGGGTATGAGGGTCGTCCGACCCGAGAAAAATCCGGGGCCGTTCTCCCACAATGTGCTGCCCTTCGGGCGGTACACGACGAAGTACATCGGTGGGCCCGCTCGTCCGCCCGCATCGGGCTCAGTCCAGAACAAACGCACCTCGGCAGCGCCACCGGATCCCGACACGATAGGAGCCACGGTCGGCGCGAGTGGAGTGGCGAGCACCTCGTTCGAGGGGGGACTTGGCTCGCTCGATTGTCCCGCCAGCGCAACGACCGTGCAGGAGTACTCCGTACCGTTGAACAGACCGGAGACGGTCGTCGCAAGAACGGTGGGGTCGGTCACGTCGACGGTCACCGTCGGAACGCCGGTACCGCTGCACTCGATTCGGTAACCGCTCACTGCACCAGCCAGGGGATCCTTGGGCCGGGTCCATGCGAGGTCGACGGTGCCATCGCCGGTACCGGTCACGGTGAGGTGTGGCGCCAGCGTCAGCTGGATCGCGCCGATGTTGCGCTTGTTGTTGCCGTCCACCCGAGGGTTCCCGAGCACGTCCTCGACGATGCACGAAAAGTCGATGGGGTTGATCAACTTGTTGAGTCCAGTGCACTGGGAATCCGGGATGACATCGAGCAACTTGCCCGGGTCTACGACAGTTCCCAGCAACGGCATGCCACGCTGCTCAGCCGTGCCCAAAAAAAGTTGCTTCGTCGGCAGACCCGGTGGGTCGGTGAGCAGGGGCGAACCGATCAACGTTTCGAGGGCGGCTTTATCCTGGCCGTTGACCGGCTGGATCCACACGTCCGGGCACTCGGGTGAGGAGAGCTGGCAGTCGGCTTCGAATCCGGTGTTCGTGGTGGCCCCGGATTCGTTGCCGAGGATGAGGCCAGGATCGTCGGACTCCCTGTTGTTGACGCCGATGGCAGTGCCGACGAAAGAGATCTTGCCGGCGCCGGTGCCGTGAAGGATCGGCGGCAGGGGCGAAGAGAGGGAGGTATTCGGCTTGACGGACTCGGCCAGCAGAATCGTCGAGGCCTCGAACGTCATCGAATCCGAGGGGGAATTGTTTCTGATGCGGTCCGCGTCCCGGAAGTTCTGCCTGTCTCCGGTGGGACGCCAGAGGCTGTTCACCACGTGGGTCTTGCCATTGCCCCGGTGGACGATGCCACCCGTGTCGTCCATCAGCGACGAGACGATCTTCACGTCGCCGTCGAACCAGTTGATGAAGCCCGAGCTGAACACATCGCGGAACTCAGAGTCCTCGATGGTGAGCGACCCCGATCCAGAGATCGCGCCAATTCCCAGCTCCACTCCCCAGTTCACGACGGTGTCCCACACGTTGTCCTTGATGACGACCGTGGCGGAGCCCTCGATGACATGGACGGCCGGGCGCACGCACGACCGCTGGGAGAAGATCCGGTCTGCCCGCACCCCGTCCATCGTCAGGCTGGAACCGCCGAACATCGATGCGATCGACTCCAGCTCGAACATCTTCAGGTTGTTGATCACGACCTTGGCTTCGGAGTTGTCCTGCCCGGAGCGACCGATACGAAACAAGCCCGGACTGATAGCAATGGTTGATACATTGTTGTTCCGAGGACACGATCCATCCAATCCGGTCATTCTCCCTGTTCTTGATATCCAGATGTTGTAGCCCTTCAGCGTCGCACCGTTGCCTTCGATCGTGAGCTCGTCCGTCACCTCGGCTATCCACTGCCCGTCAGGCTGCGCGACACCCGCCGGGCAGGTCCCAGTAGCGACGACCAGGCCCGGCGTGAACGAGATCGTGTCAGGTCCCGGATTACTGGCGGCGCTCGCGAGCGCCTCCGCGAAGGAACCCGGTCCGGTGCACACAGTGGAGGTCACGGCGTACGTGGCCGACGACGTCGTCGGCGTGGCCGACGACGTCGTCGGCGTGGCCGGGAGGATCAGCAGCGCGAACGCCAGGCCGCCGATCGCTGCGGCTATCTTGTTTGTCCGAACCATTCCGCCACCTTCATAACAGCGCTCGATCCTGCCCTATCGAAGCCACTGAAGAGCACTGCGATGGCGAGGAGCATCGGCTTTGACTTCAAATGACGTTATCACTGAAACTCGGCATGTAGGAGACTAGTTACGTGGAAGAAATGATTTCCATTCCACCAGCCATCCAGATGGCCGGTTCCGGTGCGGGTCGAGTTGCTGAGGTCCGGCCGGACCTCAGCGAGGGCATCGCCCTGATCGCTTCCCTCGCCTTAGTCGGCATCCGCGTCACCGAGAGCATGGCGGCGGTGGTGTCCGGCCCGGCCGTGCTGACCAAGGCAAACCAGAGAAGGCGGGCGCCAGTCTTTTCGGCCCGACTAAGACGTCTGCATCGAACCGGACGATCCCGATGCCCGAGATCGTGGTTAGTGCTCTCGCCGAGCATCTGCGAGAGTTTGGAGAACGCCCCGAGCGACTCATCTTCACGTCGACGACCGGCGCCCCGATGCATCGGAACCGATGGGCAGAAGTTTGGAATAGGCAGGTTCGATCGATCGAAGGTTTCCCCGAGTGGGCCACCTTCCACGACCTGCGCCACTTCTATGCGTCGCTGCTTATCAGGCATGGCGAATCGATCAAGGTGGTCCAGGCTCGCCTAGGTCACGTTTCAGCCAGCGAAACGCTCGACACCTACTCGCACCTCTGGTCCGACTCAGAAGATCAGACCCGAAGCGCAATCGATTTGGTCCTCGGCTCTGCTGGTGTGGGCCAATTGAGGGCCAAGGTTGCCGACTAGGGCGGAGATCCCTTACCTGCTTTGGGTGCGATGGTGAGCCGGTCTGTAAGCGGGGTTTTGTCCAGCGCCTCCCGGCGCCTGTGTGACCATCCATCTGTGCGGCCTACCAGCGGGTGTTGCCTCTTTCGAGACAACTGACGGGCAGCCAATCCCGACGCTCGGCCTTGCTCCAGGTGGGGTTTACATAGCCATCCGAATCGCTTCGGATGCTGGTGCGCTCTTACCGCACCGTTTCACCCTTGCCTGTGCCCGGTTGCCCGGGCCATCGGCGGTTTGCTTTCTGTTGCACTTTCCTGCGGATCACTCCGACTGGTTGTAAGCCAGCACCTTGCCCTGTGGAGCCCCGACTTTCCTCGAACCGGTCAAGCCGGCCCGCGGTCACCCAACCGGCTCACCATCGCCTGTTCAGTCTGTCACGGTGCGGGGCGAACGACCACAGAGCCCTTCATAGAGTTATGGAAATCGCAGTAATAGTCGTAGTTTCCCGCCGAAGTGAAGGTTTGAATCCACGAACCCGCCGGCTTGATGGCGCCGGAGTGGAGTTTGTTTGGTGCCACAAATTTCACGTCGTGGGCGGCGACATCGTCGTTGATCCAGATGACTGATCCACCCACTTCGATTTCAATTTCTCGTGGTTCAAACTTTCCGTCTGCGATGTGGATCGTCGCAGCGATCGCTGGTGGGTTCTCACCTGATGACGATGTTGAATTCGTTCCGCAGGATGTGGCGGCAAGCGCGACGAGTGCGAACAAAGCGATTCCGAAGAATTTGGCGACCGGTGTGCGGTTCATTGGTTCACCAACTTAGAAGTCGAATGTTGAAAGGTCGGCATGCCAACCACTTGCGCGTTCGATTGCCGATGCCCACCGTTCGCGGTTTGCATCACCCGCGGGTTCAACGACTCGCAAGGGTTTCCACGTTGCTGCGATGTCGTCGAGTCCACCCCACGTGCCGACCGAAAGTCCGGCGAGGAAGGCTGCACCGAGAGTCGTGGCCTCAAGTACTGGCGAGATCTCAACGGTGCGCTGCGTTGCATCGGCAAGCGCCTGAGTGAATGTCGGGTTTGCGCTCATTCCTCCGTCAATCCGTAGAGAAGGAATGGTGAGACCAGTTGTGGCTTCGGCGGCATCGACAAGGTCTGCGCCGCGTTGAGCGACACCTTCAAGGACTGCTCGAACAATGTGCGGACGAGCCGTACCGCGGGTAATGCCGAGCAAGGTTCCGCGTGCGCCGTAATCCCAGTTAGGTGTTCCGAGACCGAGAAGCGCCGGTACGTAGACAACGCCTTCGGTATCGGCGCACTGTTGAGCAATGTCGTGTGATGCAGCTACTGAATCGATGATTCCGAGGTCGTCGCGCAGCCACTCAACGTTTGTTCCTGCCGAAAGCATGATTGCCTCGATGCCCCACATGGTTTCGCTTCCACGTTTCCAGGCAACGATCGGGAAGGTTCCCGATGAGCTCCGAACGGCAGATGCAGGACGGTCAGGGCCTACAACGAGATCGAGCATGCCCCCGGTGCCGAATGTGATCTTTGCCGGGCCAGGACGCACACAACCTTGACCAATAAGCGAGGCTTGCTGATCGCCAGCGACACCGCAGATCATCGGCGAACCGTTCAGTGCTGTCGCAGGTGCAATCGGGCCGCTTGAATCGACGATCGTTGGCATTGCCGATCGGGAAATGTTGAGCTTCGCCAGCAGGGCGTCGTCCCAATCGAGCGTTTCAATCGAGAACAAGCCCGTTACCGCAGCGTTCGACGCATCGGTGACATTCACCGCACCTTCGGTGAGCGTCCAAATGATCCACGAATCAACGGTGCCGACGCACAGATCGCGCCGGCGATCAGGATCGGCGTTGTCGAGCAGATGCTTGATCTTGGTTGCTGATTGGTTCGGGGCGAAGCGCAGCCCTTCTGCCTGCAGCACGAGACAGTCACCAAGAGTGCGGAGGTCCTGCCAGCCGAGTGCGGGGGCCACTGGTTCACCAGTCGCTCGATCCCAAACAATGGTTGACGCGCGTTGTGTGGCGATTCCGACGCCGTCGACCTGACCAACCTCAGCGAGTGCAGCCCGCGCAGTGGCGAGGGCCGCTGCAGCCATGCGAGTTGCGTCGAACTCGACGAGTCCCGGCGCGGGCGTGTCGGGCAGAACCTCTTGGCGGTGCTCAACGGCGATGGTTGCGTCGGGGCGAACAATTGCCGAACGAACGCCAGAGGTGCCGATGTCGACGACGAGAAGACTCATTTTGTTCGTGCTCCACGTGAGACGGCGATCATCGCACCGATTGTTCCGAGTGATGCGAAGATAAGCGCAAACAAAATGATGCCGAGCAACAGGCCTAGAGGTTCGGAAAAGTCTCGTGTTGCGATCAGGTACACGATTTCGGCGCCAAAGAATGTGACAACGCCTGCGGCAGCGCCGTGGGGGAGGGCGCGCGGTGGAAGTGGTCGAGCTGCCGCATAGCCAGCAAGCGCACCGGCGAAGAACACGATTGCCAACATCACACCGGCAAGAGCCGTGCCTGAGAAAACCGTGCGTTGCAGAATCGCGGCGGGAAGTGCGAAGAACAATCCGTTGAATGCTCCGACGAGGATGCTCCGACGATCGAAGGCGCCCATCTACTGCTCGCTCCCGAAACCTTTTGGCAGATCACCGAATGCAGTCGGCATCCCGAGCTTGCCCGGATTGAGAATGCCGTTCGGGTCAAGTGCCTTCTTCATGGCGTGCAAGACCGAGGTCGCACCTTCACCCTGCGACGCGCTCATGAATCGGGCTCGATTGAGTCCAACTCCGTGATGGTGGCTGAGCGAACCACCGTGTGCGAGAGCTGTGGTGGTTCCAGCGTTCCATGCAGATATATACATCTCTTCGATCGCGTCGGGGCCTTCGACTGCGGCCTTACCTGCGAAGGTGAAGTACAAACACGCGCCATCGGAATAGGAATGCGAAAGATGTGCTGTAGAAGCGATGATGCCCGGAGTCGCTGCGATCGCATCTCGTACCGTGGTGTAGAGCACTGGCAGATCTGTCCATGAGACGGTGAGTTCCAATGTGTCGACCATGTAACCACGAGAGATCAGTGCTTCGAGAGCGCTCACGTCGTTGCGGTGGCCAAACCATTTCGTAA
>Ga0315899_10008156_pt1 | contig 11231 bp, 12 predicted proteins | sample LakEriMetagenome_2_FD_203518 | JGI IMG/M metagenome (GOLD analysis project Ga0315899, IMG submission 203518) | Freshwater fungal communities from buoy surface, Lake Erie, Ohio, United States - Buoy 4 MA112 | ecosystem: Environmental > Aquatic > Freshwater > Lake | place: USA: Lake Erie, Ohio...
CGACGTCCGCCCACCAGCACCTCGCACTCGCGCCACGAATCGCGGCGGAGGCCGTCGGCGTAGCCGAGCGGCAACGTCGCGACGGTCGAGTCGCGATCGAGCGGCCTGCGCAGTCCGTACGACACCGCCTCACCTGCGCGTCGCCGCTGCACGTGCGACACCCGCGCGTGCAGGGACAGGACCGGCTCGAAGCCCTCGGGCTCGTCGCGTGCGGGATCGGGGTCGATGCCGTAGGCCGCGATGCCCGCGCGCACGATCCACCCCTCGTCGCCGTCGACGAGCCCCCGCAACAGTGCGGCTGAGTTCGCGGCGTGCAGCAGGCGCGGCCGCCAACCAGCGCGGACGCACACCTCGACTGCGTCGCGAAACGCCGCCACCTGTGAGGCCGTCGTGCCGTCGCGACCGGGCTCATCTGCGACGGCGAAGTGGGTGAAGCAGCCCTCTCCGTCAAGCCAGTCGTCTGCGGCAATCAGCTCCGCGATCGCCGCCACCGCCGTCGGCTCGGCACCAACACGGTGCATGCCAGTGTCCACCTCGACGTGCACCGTCGCAGGAGTTCCGGCAGATCGCGCGGCGGTCGAGAGCGCAACGAGTACGTCGACGCGCGACGCGGTCAGTGCGAGGCGCGCGCGCAGCGCAGCGCCGAACTGCTCTGGCGGCTGTTCACCCAACACCAGCACCGGCGCCACAATGCCGGCCTCGCGCAGCTCAATGCCCTCCACGACCGTCGCGACGCACAGACCCGACGCCCCCGCATCCAGCGCGGCGCGCGCACACGGCACCGCGCCGTGCCCATACGCGTCCGCCTTCACCACGGCCCAGGTTGCGGAAGGCAATGCGGCTCGGACGATCCGCGAGACATTGCGCGCATAGGCGCCGAGGTCGACCTCCGCCCACGCCCACCTGAGGTCGGCGACCATGTCCGCTATCCAGCCGACACCACTGCGACGGCGAGGTCCCGCGTGTGCGACAGCGACACCAGCCACCGGGTGATGCCGCGTCGCGCCGCCAGCTCGGCTGCGCGGCCAACGACGTGCAGCACGGGTTGCCCCGACCCCGACCGCTCCACCCACACGTCCCTTAGGTCAATGCCGCCGAGCCCGGTGCCGAGCGCCTTCATCGCCGCCTCGCGTGCCGCAAACCTCGCCGCCAGCGCAGGGATCCAATCAGAGCGGCCCTCGAGTGCCGCGCGCTCGGCGTCCACGAACACGCGGTCAAGCAGCCGCGGCGAGCGCTCGACGGCGCGCCGGAACCGGCCAACATCGACGGCGTCGATCCCGAGGCCGATCACGTCGCTCAGGACCGGCCCGTACGCCAGAGATCGGCCGCGTCACTGACGGGAAGGATGAGCAGATCGGCCACGGACATTTCGCCCAAACGGTCCTCGCGGAAGGTGCCCTCGGTCTCCATGACCCAATCCTTTAGGCGCTCGTAGCGGTTGTCGTAGCCCTGCAGCACCGACTTCAGCGTCGCCGCCGGCAAGCGGTCGTGGAACACGACGTGCAGGAGCGTGAGCCCTACGACGTGCGCGCCCTTCGTCTCGGGAACAAAGACCACTGTGCGCCCGTCGCGGCGGCCGCGCGCGACGAGCACGTTGCCCTCGCTGGCGACGCGGTGCTTCGTGCCGACCAGCCGCCCGCCGCGCTCGACGGAGGACTCGATCTCCCGCGCCACACCGCCCTTGTCAACGATCGAGACCGTGGCATCGTCGGACGACTCGTCGCCGTCGATGCGGTAGCGGGTGAAGCCCACCACCTTTGCCACTGCAGGGTCGAGGTCCGCCACCACCTTGAGTACGCGGTACGAGAGTCCGTCGCGCGGCGCGCCAGCCTCGAGCACCGACTTCACAAGAGCCCGGTCGAGCAGACCCTCGTCGTTGCGTGAAATGCCCACCGTTACGGTCTTGGCCTGGTGCTTGATGGCGTCGATCGGTCGCGTCAGTTCGTCGATCGCGCGCGTGAGTGCAGCGGTCACGTCGTCGAGCAGCGCCTCAGGCGAACTCACTTTGCCCGTGCTCGCGTGGTAGGCCTGCAGCGGATCGTGCGCCATCACGTCGCGCAGCATCGTGACCGTCCGCACCGCCGTCGACGCCTCGAGATTGCCGTCGTAGTTGCCGGTCGCCAGTGCGTCGAGGAAGCGTCCAGCGGGGGCGCCCATCTCCCCACGCACTCTGGCCAGCAGCGCCTCTCCCTGCCCACCGCGCTCGACTGCGTGCTCCACCACCTCGCGGGCGGCGCGCAGCGGAAGGGCGAGGGAGTCAATCGCCATCGCAGCCTCGTAGCCGAACAGGTGACCCACCACCGCGGCGAGGATGAAGCCGAGGTTGGCGTCAAGGCGCGGAACCTGGATCAGCGCAGCGGCGGCGTCAAACCTCGCGCCGTCGGTCACCACGATCGGTAGCGCCTTGTGCGCGCGGTAGATCGCGACTTCCTTGGCCACGTCCGACGCCGTGCCGTCGTTGAGGCCCGTCGCACAGACGAAGATCAGCGGCTCGCACGACAGGTCGATGTGCTTCTTGTCCTCGGTGATGTCGCAGGCGATCGACTTGTAGCAGAGCTCGGAGAGCTTGATCCGGACCTCTTCTGCGGCGACCACGTTGAAGCCGTTACCGACGACCGTCCAGTAGCGGCGCGACGGCGCAAACGACCGAGCCGCCTCGGCCACCTGCTCCCGCTGTCCGAACACCTCCGCCATCGCTGACGGCACCTGACGGAGCGCGGCAAGCAGACGGTGACGATCGTCGTCGCTTCCTGCGCCGACCGCCTCAGAGATCGCGCACGCGAGGAGTGCGCCAGCCGCGACCTGCGAATAGAAGGCCTTCGTGCTTGCGACGCTCATCTCGACGTCGCGGCCGTCCGACGTGTACAGCACGCCGTCGGCTTTGGCCGCAAGTTCGCTGCCCCGCCGGTTGACGATCGCCACGACCGTTGCGCCGCGCGTGCGGGCGAGGTCCACCGTGCGGTTCGTGTCGGTCGTCGTCCCACTCTGACTGATTGCCACCACGAGCGTGTCCGACATGTCGAGGCCGAGTTGGAAGCCCGACAGTTCGGTCGCAGTCAGCGCGTCCACTGCGAGCGAGCGGCCACAGAGCGTGCCGAGCAGCATCGCGGCGCTCCTGCCCGCAATGGCTGCCGTGCCTTGCCCGATCACCCTGACGCGGGATATCCGGCCGTCGGCGAGAGCAGCGCGCACCGAGCCGGGCAGCGAGTCGGCGCCGAGGTCGGCGCGGAGCTTCCCGTCCCGCTCGGCAATGCGTCCCCGGATCGTCTTTCGCACGCTCGACGGCGCCTCCGAGATCTCCTTCGCGAGGAAGTGGCGGTGGGGACCACGATCGATGTCCCGAGTCGTCACCTCTGCCGTCGCGAGACCGTCCGCACCAAGCGGCAGGGCTCGCCCGCCGTAGCTGGAGCGTGCGATGCCGTCGACCGTGCCAGCCCGCGCGCCGTCAAGCACCGCCACCTGTCCCCGACTCGCGGGATCGCCTGGCTCCATAGGTGTCTCGCCGTCAAGGCGCAGGTAGAGCGCCGTCTCCTCCACAACGCCGTATGGCTCGCTGGCGACGATGTACCGGTCCTCCGCCACGCCGATGTAGATGCCTTGGCCGCTACCACGCAGTGCAAGTAGTACACGCTCTGGTTCGTCGGCGCACATGGTCGCGATGGCGACGGAGCCGTCGAACGTCGCAACCGACTCGCGGAACGCGCCCTCCAGCGTCTGTCCGGCGGCCAGCCTCCGGGCCACGAGCGTCGGGATGACCTTGGCGTCGGTGGTGATCGGGTCTGCAATCTGCAAGTCGTTGCGGACCTTCAGGTCGGCGTGGTTGTCGACGTCGCCGTTCAGCACCGACACGAGATAGGGCCGACCCGAAACGTCCGTGCCGGTCTCCTCGGAGTTCACCGGATGGGCGTTCGGCTCAGAGATGATGCCCACGCTCGCCCATCTCGTGTGGCCAATGACGGAGACGCGAGCGCCCGGTTGCACAAGCAGGTGGCGGAGGAGGTCGTCGGATGCAACTGCGGCGCGCATCGCGCGCGTGTTGTCGCCGAGTTCGCCGATCTCGGCGGCTGCCTTATAGACGAACGACCACGCGCGGCCGTCTGCTCCGGGGCGGACCGACCGTGAGGTGAAGAGTGGGTCGCGGTCGCGGTCGCCGAGCAGGGTCGTCACCGACGGATCCGTGACCGCCACCCCGTGGCCCCAGACGAGCACGTGGACGCCGGCTGAATCGCGGCCGCGCACCTCCATCCGGTCTAGGGCCGAGAACGCCTGCTGGATGGCGAAGTATGCAAGTTGGGCCGACCGGGGTGCTCCCGGTCCCGCGAGCTCCAACACCAACCGAGCGCTCCGGAGCCGGTCGTTGACGAGCGCGAACGCCGCATCCCGGACCACACCGACCAGCGCTGAGGCCTCGTCCAGTTCGCGCGCGGACCGCGCGCCGCCGGACTCGAGTGCCGCCTCCGCCTCGTCGGCGATCCGGACGAGCTGTTCGGCGCGCGGCGTGAGCGCGGGCGCCAAGTCGGCATGGTCGAGGAGCGTGGCTAGGCCCGCATCACCGCGAAGCGACGAATCGGCAGCGATCGCCATCGCCGCACACACCTGCAGGTTGCCAGCACGACCCGCCGTGATAGCGGCGTCCAACTCGGCCAGCACCGTGCCCGGCGCAGGAGCCTGCCGTGCCGACGGGCGCGACACGATGCAGACGATGCCGCACATAACGGTCAGGCTACCGATCCGCCGAGTAGCGCCGTTCGACGGCCACCACAAGATCGCGCGCGACGCCATCGGCGAGCACTTCCGTCGCGGCTTCCACCATCACGCGCACCACGGGCTCGGTGCCGCTCGCGCGCACGAGGACGCGTCCCGTTCCGCCCAACCGCGCCACCGCAGCGGCGATCTCTTCCGCCATCTCGTCCGCGACGTGCGGCGCGGCGACCCTCGCATTCACCAGCACCTGCGGCAACGCACGCATCGCGGACGACGCGAGGTCGTGGAGCGTCGTCCCGCTGCGACGCACGATTCCCGCGAGCAGCGCGCCGGTCAGGAGCCCGTCCCCCGTCGTCGCATGCCGCCCGAAAACGACGTGCCCGCTCTGCTCCCCACCAAGCACGGCGCCCAAACGCTCCATCGCCGCGAGCACATTGCGATCCCCCACGGGAACAGTCTCCACACCGACGCCGAGAGCCGCCATCGCGTCGTGGAATCCCGCATTCGTCATCACGGTGACGACAACAGTGGGTGGCTCCAAGGCACCTTGCCTGAGCAGGTCGGCCGCGGCGAGCGCAATGACCCGGTCGCCGTCGACGATCTTCCCCTCGTGGTCCGCGGCGATGACCCGGTCACCGTCGCCGTCGAAGGAGATGCCAAGGTCGGCCCGGTGCATGCGCACCAGTCCTCCGAGACGCGAAGGGTGCGCGGCGCCGCATCCGTCGTTGATGTTGCGGCCGTCGGGTTCGGCGTTCACCGCCACCACGGTTGCCCCCAGCTCGGCTACTACTCCAGGGGCGACCGTGCTGAGCGCACCGTGACCGCAGTCAACGACGACCGTCAGCCCATCCAACGACCCACGTCCCGCCGTCTCGACGACGTGCGCCGCCCACGTCTGCAGCATCGATGAACCGTCGACGGCCGTGCCGATCTCACCGGAGGAGTGCTGCCTCTGGTCGAGCAGGCTCTGCACGGCTCCCTGCTGCTCGTCGGTGAGCTTGGTCCCCCCCGGCGCGAAGAGCTTCACGCCGTTGTCCTTCCACGGATTGTGCGACGCCGTGATGACTACGCCCGCGCACGAGTGCAGCCGAGCGAGCCATGCGACGGCGGGGGTCGGTGCCACACCAATGTCGGTGCATCGCGAACCTGCCGACGTGGCGCCCTCAACGAAGGCACGGAGCAGCGCAGGGCCCGACTCTCTCGTGTCGCGGCCGACGAGGATCGCAGACCCCGAAAACACCGACGCGGCAGCCGCGCCTGCACGGCGCGCCAGATCCTCCGACATCTCGCCGGGGTAACGGCCACGGAGGCCATCCGTCCCGAAGCGCACGCCTACCGCCCGTCCAGGACGGTCCGTCCGTCTAGCGCTTCGTGTACTGCGGCGCCTTGCGCGCCTTCTTGAGGCCGTACTTCTTGCTCTCCTTGCGACGCGGATCGCGGGTGAGCAAGCCAGCCTTGCGAAGCGCGCCACGCTTCTCGGGATCAAGCTCCAAAACCGATCGCGCGATTGCCATGCGCAGTGCTCCGGCCTGTCCAGCGACGCCACCGCCGACGATGTCAGCATCGACGTCGTACGACGTCTCGGCCTCGACGAGGCGCAAGGCCTCAATCGCCTCGGCGCGCTGCACTTCGCTCGGGAAGTACACCTCAAATGCACGACCGTTCACGGTCACCTTGCCCGTGCCAGGGCGCAGTCGCGCGCGTGCAATCGCGGCCTTGCGGCGGCCCGTGGTCTGCGTCAGCGGCTTCGTCCCCACTCGTGCTCCTTACATCAGCGGGCGCGTGCGCCCGGCAGGTCCAACTTCGTCGGCTTCTGTGCCTGGTGATCGTGAGTCGACCCCGCGTGCACCTTCAGCTTCTTGATCATCTGGCGGCCCAACGGCCCCTTCGGCAGCATGCCCCGCACCGTGCGACGAATGGCGTCCTCGGGCTTGCGACGGAGGAGACTGCCGTACGTCTCGCTGTGCAGACCGCCCGGGTATCCGCTGTAGTTGTGCACCATCTCTACCTCGGCCTTGCCGCGCGTCAACACGACCTTCGATGCATTCACGATGATGACGTGGTCGCCGGTGTCCATGTGCGTCGCAAAGATCGTCTTGTGCTTGCCGCGGAGGATGCGCGCGACCTCAGTGCACATGCGACCGAGCACGAGACCCTCGGCGTCGACGAGGTGCCACTGGCGCTCGATCTCGTCGGTCTTTGGGGTGAAAGTGCGCATGGTGGGTGGATCTCCGGGTCTGGCTGCGACGGACCCTTCAGGATAGGGGTGGGGGCGCGGTCGTCACAATCCCCAAAGCCGATTGACTTGGGCTCAACCCAAGTCGAGGGGATATCCCACCTCGACGAGGACGAGCCCGTGGGGAGGCGCCACCGTCGCAGCCTGCGACCGGTCCCCCGACAGCAGCAGCCCCCGCACGTCGCTCGGTGGACGCTTGCCGAGGCCAACCTCGACGAAGGTCCCCACCAGCGCTCGCACCATCTGGTGGCAAAAGGCATTTGCTCTGATCTGGAACGTTGCAAGCCCGTCGCCGCTCAGGGTCCAGTCGGCGTCCATGACATAGCGCCTCATCGACGACTCACGACCATCCTCATCCCTTGGGCGGCGGCAGAACGCCGAGTAGTCGTGCTCCCCGACGATCGCGTCCACCGCGAGACGCATGGCCCGGACGTTGAGCGGGCGATGGACGTGCCATGCGGTATCAGCGAGGAACGGGTCGGGAACCGGTGTGTTGAGCACCAGATAGCGGTACGAACGCCACAGCGCCGAAAACCTGGCGTGGAACTCCGCGGGGGCCCATCGGGCATCTCGAACCACGATGGCCGGTCCGCAGAGCGCGTTGATCTGCCTCGCCAGCACGGCGGGATCGACGCGATCGGGCAGATCCATACTGACGACCTGACCCGTTGCGTGCACACCTGCGTCGGTTCGCCCCGCCGCAACGAGCGCAACGTCCTCTCCAAGTACCTGTCTGATCGCACCCGCGATCGAACCGGCCACCGTCGGGACGCCGTCACTGGGGGAAAAACCCCGGAACGCATCGCCGCGATACGCGACGGTCATTCTCGCCCGCCCCATGGGCAGCCGGTCAGACGAGTTCGATGCGGGCCATCGGGGCGTTGTCGCCGTGACGCGGCCCCAACTTGAGGATCCTCGTGTACCCGCCGTTGCGGTTGACGTACCGCGGCGCGAGATCCTTCACGAGGCGGTTCGTGATCTCCTTGTCGTTCAGGTACGACTGGATCTGGCGGATGCGGTGGAGCCGCATCGGCCCCTCCTCCTGCGCCTTGACCGCCTTGGTGATCAGCTTCTCGGCGATCGGCCGGAGGGCCTTCGCCTTACCTTCCGTCGTCACGATGCCGCCCGCGGCAAACAGGGACGCGGCGAGGTTGGCCATCAGCAGCTTCTGGTGGCTTGCGCTGCCGCCGAACTTGGGCGCCCTCCTGGGTGTTGCTGGCATGACAGTGACCTCCGGGATCTCGTGACGGTCAGATACGCAGGGACAAGCCGCGCTCGTCGAGCTTCAACTTGATCTCGTCGAGGGACTTCTGGCCGAAGTTGGTGATGTTCAGGAGGTCCTCCTCCGTGCGGAGGACCAGCTCGCCGATCGTGTTGACCTGGGCGCGCTTGAGGCAGTTGCGGGGACGCTCGGAGAGGTCAAGGTCCTCAATACTGAGGTCGAGATCGGGTGAGCCGGTGCCGCTGCCGACGAGCTCGCCAAGCTCCAACGCAGGCGCGGACTCGTTCAGTCCGGCAACGAGGTCGACGAGCACACGCAGCGTCGCACCTGCCGAGGCGAGAGCGTCGCGGGGCTCTAGCGACCCGTCGGTCTCAATGTCCAGCACGATGCGGTCGTAGTTGGTCGACTGCTCAACACGAGTCGGCTCGACGACGAACGTGCAGCGGCGTACCGGCGAGAAGATCGCGTCAATCGGGATGACGCCGATCGACTTGTTCATCTCGCGGTCGCTGGAGAAGTAGCCCTTACCGCGCTCGATGGTGAGGTTGACGTTCAGTCGGCCCTTTGCCGACAGGGTGGCAATCGGCTGCGACGGGTTGACCACCTCAATGCCGGTCGGGCACGGGATGTCCGCTGCAGTGACGTCCTTCGGGCCCTTGATGTCAAGGGTGATCATCGTGGGCTCGTCCAACTCGGACGTCACGACGACATCCTTGATGTTGAGGATGATCTCGGTCACGTCTTCGGAAACACCATCAATGGTGTCGAACTCGTGAAGGGCCTGCTCGAACTTGACCGTCGTGATCGCCGCACCGGGGATCGACGACAGAAGCATGCGACGTAGTGAGTTACCAATCGTGTGGCCGAGCCCGGGCTCGAGCGGTCCGATTGCGAACTTCTGCCGGTTGTTCTCTGCCTGGCCGATTGCCTCGACCTGAGGGCGCTGAATGACGAGCACGGTGACCTTCTCCTCCTGGGGTGGACTACTTCGAGTAGAGCTCGACGATGAGCTGCTCACGCACCGGCACGTCAATGTGCTCGCGCTGCGGCAGCTCACGGACGGTGACTTCGCGGCCCTCGTCTCCGGCCTCGAGCCAGCCAACCATGCGGCGGTCGAGGGTGTCGATGTTGTGCTGGATGATGATCATCTTGCGTGCCTTCTCAGACAGCGTGACGACCTGACCGCGAGTGACGCGGTATGACGGGATGTTCACGCGCTTCCCGTCGACCAGCATCAAGCCGTGGCTCACGAACTGCCGAGCCTGGGGTCGGGTGCAACCCCATCCAGCGCGATACACCACGTTGTCGAGTCGGCACTCGAGGAGGCGCAGCAGGTTCTCACCGGTCGGCCCGGCGAGCCGGTTTGCTTCCTCGTAGGTCTTGCGGAACTGACGCTCCAGCAGGCCGTAGATGTACTTGGCCTTCTGCTTCTCCTGCAGCTGGGTCAGGTACTCGCTGCCTGCACCACGACGACGGGTGCGACCGTGCGTTCCGGGCGGGAACGGACGGCGCTCGAGCGCCTTGGAGCCCTTTGCGTTCTCGAAGATGTTGACGTTGAGGCGCCGCGAGATGCGGACCTTGGGACCGGTGTAGCGCGCCATGACTACGCCCGCTTCCGCTTCGGCGGCAGGCATCCGTTGTGCGGCACCGGCGAGACATCCTTAATGCCCGACACCTCAATGCCGAGGTTCTGGATCGAGCGGAGCGCCGTGTCGCGACCCGAACCTGGGCCCTTCACGTGCACCTCGGCGCGCCGGAGACCCTGCTCCATCGCTGCACGACCAGCCTTTTCGGCGGCCATCTGTGCGGCAAAGGGCGTCGACTTGCGGGAACCGCTGAAGCCCACGCCACCGGCCGACGCCCACGCGATGACATTGCCTTCGGTGTCGGTGATGGAAACAATGGTGTTGTTGAACGAGCTCTTGATGTGCACGATGCCCGTCGACACATTGCGACGGTCGCGCTTACGCTTTCGGGGAGCAGGGGTCTTGGCCACGGCTACTTCCTCACTGCCATCTTCTTGTTCGCCACGGTCTTGCGCGGTCCCTTCCTCGTGCGAGCGTTGGTGTGGGTGCGCTGGCCGCGGACGGGGAGACCCTTCCGGTGGCGCGAACCCTGGTACGAGCCGATCTCAATCTTCCGCTTGATGTCGGTCTGCACATCGCGGCGGAGGTCGCCCTCGACGGTCAGGTTGTTCTCGATATACATACGGACCTTGTTGACCTCCGCGTCAGTGAGGTCACGGACTCGGGTGTCTTGGTTAAGCCCCAACTCGGAGCACATCTTCTCGGATGTGCTGCGGCCGATGCCGAAGATGTAAGTGAGCGCAATCACCATGCGCTTCTCGCGCGGGATGTCGACTCCAGAGATGCGTGCCATCTACCCGTTCCTCTCAGCCCTGGCGCTGCTTGTGCCGGGGGTTCTCGCAAATCACCATGACGCGGCCGTGCCGCCTGATGACCTTGCACTTTTCGCAGATTTTCTTCACACTCGGCTTGACCTTCACTGCTGTCCTCTTCGTCGCGTGTCTGTGGCGTTCCTGAAATCGTCTACTTATGGCGGTAGGTGATGCGTCCCCGAGTTAAGTCGTACGGGGTGAGTTCCACCTGCACCTTGTCGCCTGGAAGGATTCGGATGTAGTTCATCCGCATCTTCCCAGATATGTGAGCCAGAACCGTATGGCCGTTGTCGAGTTGCACCCGAAACATTGCGTTCGGCAGCGACTCGAGGATCGTGCCCTCCAGCACGATCGCATCTTCCTTGTTCTTCGGCAGATCCCTCTCCTCAACGGCTGGCCGGTCCCGGGGACTTCCCCGAAAGGCGAAGGACGAGCCTACCGGTTCCGGCCCAGAGGCCAAACCCGACGTCAGCCCCCCAATGCCCCCGCAACCGCTCGGCTCAGCCGCCCGAAGACCTCCGCGGGCACCCCCACACCGTCCACCACGACGAGCCGCGATCCGGACCTGTAGTAGTCAATCAACGGAGCCGTCTGGGAGTCGTAGAGATCAAGTCGACGGCCAATGGCCTCTGGGGTGTCGTCCGCGCGCTGACCAACTGGACCGCCGCAGC
>Ga0315899_10008158_pt1 | contig 11229 bp, 8 predicted proteins | sample LakEriMetagenome_2_FD_203518 | JGI IMG/M metagenome (GOLD analysis project Ga0315899, IMG submission 203518) | Freshwater fungal communities from buoy surface, Lake Erie, Ohio, United States - Buoy 4 MA112 | ecosystem: Environmental > Aquatic > Freshwater > Lake | place: USA: Lake Erie, Ohio...
TGTGTACGAGGTTGTGATGACGTGCCCGCCGGTCGGGGCCGGCCACGGTCTCGATGACGTCGTCGAACGCCACCACCGACACGACATCGTCGGGGTGCAGGCGCTCGATCGCGCGGGCCGCAGCCACTCGCGCGGCTTCGATACGATCACCGCTCATGGAGCCGCTGCGATCGATGACGAACGAAAGGCCGATGGGCGGTCGGTTGGCGTTTAGCGGTGCCGTGCTGCTGATCTTCAGCAGCGCCCGGACGATGATGCCGGGCTGGCCATTGGGTGATTGTGTGGCGTCGACGAACTGGTGATCGACCCGCAATTGCGTTTCCATGCACTGGCTCCGTTTTGGAGGTGTGCAGGGAGTATGGGGGAAGGGTCTGACAGTCCCCGAAGCCGCCAACTCCTTATGGAATCAGCATTTAACCTTCGGCTTCACTTCGGGGCCCCGGAGCGATGCCGCACGTCAGTGCGCCGCGGTGGGGCGCATAGCGACGACGGTAGATCGGGCTCATGTCACGCTGCCGCAGCCCGAAGCCGTACTGGATTCCGAAGTATCCGACGTTCATGTTCACGGTCGACATGACCGACAGGTGCGGACAGGTCGGCGCAGAACTCACCGGCGCCACAGCAATCCTTCGCCCTGCTCTCCAAAGGCTTCCCCGCATGTCGTTCGCTCGCGCAGCCGGTCTGCTGCTTCACCCTACTTCGCTTCCGGGACACGGTGGCATCGGCGACTTCGGTCCTGATGCCCATCGATTCGTGCAGTGGCTCGCCGATGCGGGCATGAAGATCTGGCAGGTGTTGCCGCTGGGCCCCACCGGCTATGGCGATTCGCCGTATCAGTGTTTCTCGGCGTTCGCCGGCAACCCGCTGCTCATTCACGTGCCGGGATATCAGGTCCCCAAGGGACTGCCGGAACACACGGTGGACTTCGGCGCAGTGATTCCCGCCAAACAGGCGGCGCTGGCCGCTTGGCTCGACACGCTGCCGTTCGATCACGCAATGCAGCAGTTCGTGCATGAACAACCGTGGCTCCCCGAATACGCGCTGTTCATGGCGCTCAAGCAGGCGCACGGCGGTGTGGCGTGGACGCAGTGGGAGGCCGGCGCGCGCGAACGTGACGCTGCCTCGCTCGCCTCGTGGCGCCAGCAGCTCGCACCGGCAATCGAGCGCACCTACAAGGAACAGTACGTATTCTTCGCGCAATTCCATGCGCTGCGCCATGCCTGCCGAGACCGCGGCATCAGGCTGATGGGGGACGTGCCCATTTATGTGGCGCACGATTCCGCCGAGGTGTGGGCAAACCCGTCGCAGTTTCTGCTCCATCCCGGCGGCACGCTCAAGGTGCAGGCCGGCGTCCCCCCGGACTACTTCAGCCAAACGGGGCAGCTGTGGGGCAACCCGCTCTACGACTGGGAGCGCATGCACGCCTACGGCTATCGCTGGTGGATCGAACGCATGCGCGCCAGCCTGCAGCTGTTCGATCTCGTGCGTCTCGATCATTTCCGCGGCTTCGAGGCGTTCTGGGAGGTGCCGGGCGATGCGCCCACCGCAGTTCACGGCCGCTGGGTGAAGGGCCCGGGTGCCGCGCTCTTTCAGGCGCTCACTGACGCCCTGGGGTCGCTGCCCATCATCGCCGAGAATCTCGGACTCATCACGCACGAGGTGGAATCGCTGCGAGAACAGTTCGGCTATCCGGGCATGGCCATTCTGCAGTTCGCGTTCGACGGACAAGATTCGAACTTCATCCCGCATCGCTACGGGCGCGACCTCGTGGTGTACACGGGGACGCACGACAACGACACCACCGTAGGCTGGTGGCAGTCCACTGGTGAGGGTGACAGCACGCGCTCGGCCGAAGCGGTGGCGCGAGAGAAGGCGCTCGCCCGGCGGTATCTCGACACCGATGGCGCCGAGATGCACTGGACGCTGATTCGTGCCACGCTCGCGTCGGTGGCGGACACCGTGCTGATCCCGATGCAGGACGTGCTCGGACTCGGCAGCGACGCGCGCATGAATCTGCCGGGCCGTCAGGCCGGCAACTGGGGTTTCCGCTTCACGTGGGCGCAACTCACGCCAGCCATTACCGAGCGTCTCCGCGAGCTCACAGCGACCTACGAACGATGAGCGCGCCCACCGGCACCACTGCCGCCTCACCGGCCCGCTCGAGCTGCGTGTTCACGCCCTGACCGTCTTGTCCGCCAGCGAGCAATCCCACGCGGGCATTACCGGGTCTCCGTGATGCCCGCGTCGGCATCCGGGGCCTCGTATGCCCAATTCATGATCATTGCAATGATCCAGCCGATGATGGTCCAGCCGGCGAGCACGTTCACCGCCACGATCTTCCATTTGCGCCGCTTGCCGCCGGCGAAGGCCAGCATGCTTGGCAGGAAGTAGAGCAGCACGAGGGCAACGATCATGACGCCGCCCTTGGGGAGTCCGCCACCCGTATAGCGGAACTCCGGCTCGACATTCTGGGTGAGGAGGCGCAGGATCATAGTGTGAATATATCCGCGCGCCTGTCTGATTCCGCGATGAGGGAGGAAGACGTCCGGCGCCCGTGACATTTGCAGGCGAAAGCGGCATCATGTGCTGGGACACACAACCCGGCCACTGGATTGGACGACACCTCACGCTTCCGTCATGGTGTCGCCAACGCATTGCCCCCCTCGTCATCTGGAGATCCGCATGTCGTCCGCACGTCGCACTTTTTTCAAGCAGGCGGGACTCGGCGTCGGCGCCCTTGCCGCGGCCGCCACGCCCCTTCTGGCGGACTCGGCCACGCCTGCCGGTCGGACGACGCGCAGCGAACTGCTTGCAGCGGCGGCGCACTGGGATGAATTGCAACAGCAGGCGGAGCCGTGGGATACGTCGTGGGCGCAGAAGATCACCGGCAAGTACAAGGCGATGTTCGATGTGCCCGAAGTGGAGGGTGGGGTAGGTGTCATGCGGGCCGGGATCTGGCAACGGCAGTACGCAGACGTGCTCAAGGCGAAGCCAGCCGATCTGTCCACCGTGATCGTGATCCGTCACGCGGGGATCGTGCTCGCGATGAATCAGGAGTTCTGGACCACGTACAACGTGGGCAAGAATCGCAAGATCAAAGACGATGACGGCAAGACAATGCGCTTCAATCCCGTCCTGCCGCGTCCGGGGCAGGAGCCTGCCGGCGGTGCCGCCGGGCTCATGCTGGATACGCTCATCAAGGGCGGGGCCATCGCCCTTGGATGCGGGCTCGCATTCCGGTCCGTGGTCGGCCTGGTGCAGAAACAGGACAAGCTCGATGCCTCCGCGGCACGCGCCAAAGCAATGTCGATGCTCGTCCCGGGCGTGATCATGCAGCCTAGCGGCATCTTCGCCGATGTGATGGCGCAGGAAGCCGGTTGCGTGTTCGTGAACGCCGTCTGACGAGACGGCGCAGCAGGCGAGATGCGTGTTGGTGGAGGCGTCGCGGTAGCGGCGGGCTGTCGAGGTACGGCTATCGCCAGCCGGCAGGGAGACTATCGCGCGCTGCGGGAAGTTCGAGCCGAATCCTGGTGAAGGGACGGAGCGCATCGATGCGGACCGTCTGTCGGATGGTGGTGCCCTCGCGCGTAACCGAGGCGGTCACGTCGCTGCCGCGGGCGAGGCCACACACGCGCCACCGGCCGCGCTCGTTGGGCATTACCTGCAATGCGTCCGGCGTCTTGCGTACGACTCCGGCGCGCAGCAGGCGCGTGTCGAGCCGATCGAACTCGAGCCGCACGCGCAGTTGGCGAAGCGCACCGGCATCACCGGTGATCACGTCACCGACCAGCACGCCATTGTTGGTCGGGTCGGCCACAGCATCACAGGCGTCCGCCAGCGTGGACAGGCGCGGCAGTGTCCACTCGACCATGGTCGGTGACCCGGCCTCCACCTCGATGTCTCGCACCGGTCGTGTCGCACCGAGTGAATCGAGCAGCGGCACGGCGAGTCGCACGCCCCAACGACCAGACGGCAGGACACCGAAGTCGACCAGTCCCTCCTGTGCCGGCGCGGACAATTCGCCATCAAGGAGTGACATGCTCGCACCCAGCAGCTGCATGGAGTCGGGACTTTGCAGCAGCACCACCGTGCGTTCGGCCGGTAGCCATCGGCTCGAGGATCCATCACCGGTGGCACGCCGGAGCAATCCGCCGGCCTCGTCCACGGCGACGACCTCCACCCGCGCGCCGGCGGAGAGTCGGCTTGCCCCGCGCAGATTCACCGTGACGGGGCCCCGCCGTTCGAAGCGCGGCAGTTTCGCCTGCCAGCGGGTCACCATCCACTCGGCACCATCGAGCGTATCGAAGACCACGAACCCGCTGCGATCGGCCGAATCCGCCTGGGCCGGCAGCCCTTCGTAGACGAAGTCGACGCGTGCCAGTCGGAGCGGATTCGTCGCGAGCCACGCCGTTCCGCTGATGTCGACGATGTTCGGGCGACGGGCGGCCGGACGGAAATCCACACCGATCGTGTCGGATCGCCCCCGCACCGTGCGCACGGCAAAGCAGTGGCTGTTCCGGAAGGCCGCCGAGCGGAGTACGTCGGGATCCGGTGCCGAGTAGAGCGTGGTGTCGGCAGCGCTCACGACGAAGCCGTCGCGGGCGATGTCTGCCGGCGGACGACTGCGGAAGATGCGTCGGGTCATCCCGGCCCCGATCCGGAGCGATCGGGTTTCCCGTACGCCGGTGGCGCGCGACGAACGGCGCTGATATTCGAGCCATTCGGCGGCGATCGCGCGACTCTCGCCCGCGAGCGCCTCGAGCACGAGCGCCTTGTCGACTTCCTCCCACAGCTGGGAGACGGCGAGCGACGAATCGGTGGCGAGCCGGCAACTCGAGCTGCCACGCACCTGCATACCGGCGAGCGTCACGGCGCGGCTGTCGAAGACGATATCCGGTACAACGACTTCGCCGGCGCGGAGGGTCACGGGCGGGCCGACTCGGGGCTGAAAGCCGATGCGCAGCAGGCGCAGGGTCACCTGCCCGCTGTCGCTCCGCCAGCGTAGCTGGAACTGACCGGTTCGGCCGGTCACGGCGCGTACGGTGTCACGCGCGTCAGCGGTGGTCGCGATGACGAGCACGCCCGCCAGCGGGGTCTCGGCGTTGTCCACGACACGACCGCGTACCGTCTGCGCACTGGCCACGGAACCCGACGCGGCGGAACACAGCGCGAGCCCCGACAGGATCAGTCGCGGGCGATAGCAGCCGGCTGTCATATGGCGGTTTCCGTCGGCGGACGGTGGGGCCGACCGCCGGACATCAGCGGCCGGCCCCGTGCATCGATCACACCGCGTCGGAGAGACTCGAGAAGGTGAAATCGCGCACCTTGATCGCCGGCATGAACACCGCACCGCCGGCACCGAGATTCTCGCTGGCGTTGATGCGGACCGACGGCCCCATGTCCTGCAGGTTGTTGAGGAAGAAGATGGGGCTTTCGTTGAAGCGGAAATTCTTGATGGGCCGCGACACCTTGCCATTCTCGATGAGGAACGTGCCGTCGCGCGTGAGGCCCGTGTAGAGAATGGTGCGCGCATCCACCGGACGGATGTACCAGAAGCGCGTGACGAGCACGCCGCGTTCGGTGCTCTTCACCAGATCGGCGATGCTGGAGTTGCCGCCCAGCATGCGCAGCGAGCGACCGGCGCCACGGAATCCGCCGCCGCCGGAGCGCGTGGGCTGCACCCCCTGCTTCTGCGCCCAGTAGCGGTCGTAGTTGAGGTTCTTCACCACGCCGTTCTCGATCCAGACGACCTTCTGCAACGGCATACCGTCGTCGTCGAAGCCGCCGCCGGTGCTGGGGCTGTCATCGGGGTCGGAGAGCAGCGTGACCCGGTCGTCCACCACCTTGAGGCCGATCTTGTTGCCACCACCCGGCTTCGTGAAGAACGAACGCCCTTCGTCGGCGGCGCGCGCCTGCATGGCGCCGGCGATGAGCTGCACGAGATTGCCGGTGGCCGTGGGTTCGAGAACGGTGGTGTAGCGACCGGGCTCGATGGCCACCGGATTGCGTGAATCACGCGCCTTCTGCACCGCCGTGGCGGCGAGCGTGGTGGGATCGAGCTCGTCGAAGCTGTTGCCGTCGCTGCACGCCCAGCCGGAACCCGTCCCGTCCGGCGAGCGCACGGTGCTCGTCATGGTGACGCTGCTGCTCGAGTCATAGGCGAACAGCCCTTTGCTGTTGGCCTGCGCACTCGCGCCCGCGCGGCACTCGATGAACCCCGTCGCAATGAGTTCGTTCTTGCGCGCGAGCTCCGTCACGATCTTCGCCGCGGCGGCACGTTCGGCCGGCGTGGGCAGCGAGAGCAGCCGTTCCTTGAGCGCGGGGAAATCCTGCGCCCCCAGTTCCGGCATCCGCTCGGGGTTGGGGGGCACGAGCTTGGCGATTTCGTACGCCTGCTTCGCCGCCGCCGCCAGCGACGCTTCGTCGAGACGGTTGGTGTTCACGCTCGCCGCGCGATTGCCGTCGTACGCGGTGATGGTGACCTGCGTGTCGGCATTCTCGCCGGATGTGGTGACCTGGTTGAGCGCGAATCGCGTATCGGCGCGGGCGCTGCTGTTGATCGTCACGCGCGTCTCGGGCGCGGGCGAGTTCTTCAGTGCCCGCTGCGCGATTTCCTGTGCTTCGGCGCGCGAAAGGATCGTGGCCGGCGCAAAGAGCGAACGGGGAGCAAATTCGCTCATGCCGTCCTCCCGGTGTTGATGATGTTGACCTGCTGAAAGAGCGACGGCACGCAGCCGTGGCTGACGGAGTTGGACTGGCCGGGTTGCCCCTTGGCGTCGCCGAAGGCGCCGCCGAGGTGATAGCTGCGCGGGCCGCCGATGGCCTTGAGCGACTTCCAGAACTCCGGCGTGCGGAACTGGTAGGCCACATCCTTGAGCTGGCCGACAATCTTGCCGCCCTTCACTTCGTAGAACACCTGGCCGGCGAACTGGCCGTTGTAGCGCTGCTGGTCGATGGAGAACGAGCCGTCACCCACGATGGCGATGCCCTTGTCCATCTTGGCGATCATGCTTTCCCACGTATCGTCGTTGTTCCCCGGCACCATGCTCACGTTGGGCATGCGCTGGAACTGCACGTCGGCCCAGCTCTGCGCGTACGAGCAGCCGTAGCTGCGCACCGGCTTGCCGATGCTCTTGTAGTAGTCGCTCATCATGGTAGCCTGCTCGCGCGTGGTCTGATAGTCCACGAACACGCCGTTCTTGATGATGTCGAACTTCACCGGCTTCACCGCTTCGTCGTCCCAGCCGATGGCACCGAGCGAACCCTTCTGCTCGCGGTCGCCCACGATGTTGAGCAGGTCGCTGCCGATGCGCAGCTTGCCCAGCACGTCCTTCGGCGGCGCGATGAAGCTCGTCCCGGCGTAGTTGGCCTCGAAGCCGAGCGCGCGATCGAGCTCGGTGGGATGCGCAATGACCTCGTGTACGGTGAGCCACAGGTTGCTGGGGTGCAGCAGCAGGTCGTAGCGGCCCGGCTCCACCGGCTTCGCACTCAGCTTCTGCACGGCGAGTTCGGCCCAGCGCGGCGCATGTTCGCCGAGCTTGCTGTTCACCACGTGCTCGTAGCCTAGCCCCATGGGCGCGATCTCGTTGCCCTGCACCGACTGGAAGTCGCGGAAGTCGGGGCTCACGGCCGTCACCGTCATGCTGGGCGACGTGCGATAGATGGTCTGCACGATGTAGGAGCCGTCGCTCGTCATGAGCGACTTCTCCTCGCGCAGGAAGAACATGCTCGAGTTGACGTTGCGGATCCCCTTCACCTTGAGCGCCGCTTCGTTGGCGGCGAGCAGGTACGCCACCTTGTCGGTGATCGCCACGGTGAACGGGTCGATTTCGATGGGGCTCTTCCAGGTGCCCACCTGATTGCCGGGCGTCGGCGCCAGATCGACCGGCTTGAGCTGCGACGCGCGATTGGCGCGCGCCTGTCCGAGCGCGGCCTTGGCGGCATTGGCGACACTGTCCTTGTCGAGGCGGCTCGTGGCGGCGAAGCCCCACGCACCATCGACGAGCGTGCGGACGCCGAGTCCGTACGTGTCGGTATCGCTCACCCCCTGCACGATGCGGTCGCGGGTGTTCACGTTCTGCTGACGGCGGGCCGCGACGCGCACGTCGGCGTACGACGCGCCGCCGCTCTTGGCGGTGTCGATCGCCACCTGCATGAGCGCCTTGATGACAGGGTCGTCGGCGGCGGGCAGGTCGGAGACGGGCGTAATCAGACGCGCGGGGTCCGCGAGCAGCGGACTGGCCACCACGAGGGAGCCGGCCGCGACGGTGGCGCTGGCCTTGAGGAAGTCACGACGTGAGCGTGTCATGATCTGGGCATGATCGGGACGGGGGGAGGAGCGGCGGAAATCCGCGGGGCGCGGAGCACGATAACGTACGGCCGGGACACGCGTCCTGTTGAGGCCCCTGAGGCCCATCGATTCACCCGCGCCCTTCGCAGATCTCCGTGCCGGGAGGTATCGTTGGGGTTCACCTCCTCCCGCGTCCCATGTCTCCACGTCTCGCTCTCGCGCTTGCGCTCACGGCGGCCGTCTCGGCGCCCGCAGCCGCCCAGCCCATTCTCCGTCCTGCGCCCGGCGCGCCGGTCACGCTCACGCCTGCGCAGCAAGCCGCGCGCGCCATCTACAAGGAGATGGTGGAGATCAATACCGCCGACTCCGTGGGGAGCGTCACCAAGGCCGCGCAGGCCGTGGCCGCCCGCTTCCGTGCCGCCGGCTTCCCGGCGGCCGACATCCATCTCGTGGGGCCGGCCGACAAGCCGGCCAAGCAGAACCTCGTGGTGCGTTACCGCGGCAAGGGGCAGGGCAAGCCGATCCTCCTGCTGGCTCATCTCGATGTCGTGCAGGCCAAGCGCAGCGACTGGGCCAACGACCCGTTCGAGATGCGCGAGGAGAGTGGCTACTTCCTCGGCCGCGGCGTGGCCGACGACAAGAGCATGGCCGCCATTCTCACGGCCAACCTGCTGCGCTACAAGCAGGAAGGGTGGGTGCCGGAGCGCGACCTCATCCTCGCCCTCACCGCCGACGAAGAGGGGGGCAACGGGAACGGCGTGACGTGGCTCATCGAGAACCGCAAGGAACTCATCGACGCCGAGTACGCCATCAACGAGGGCGGTGGCGGCACACTCGGCCCCGACGATCAGCCGCTGTTCCACAGCATTCAGGCCGCCGAGAAGGTGTACAACGACTTCACGCTCACGGTGCGCAACACCGGCGGGCACTCGAGCGTGCCGCGCAAGGACAACGCGATCTATGCACTCGCGGCGGCGCTCCTGAAGATTCAGCAGTACACGTTCCCGGTGGAGCTCAACGAAGTCTCCCGGCCGTTTTTCGAACAGACGGCAAAGGTGGAGATGCCGTCGCTGGCGGCGGCGATGCGCGCCGTTGCCGCCAACCCCGGCGACACGGCCGCCGCGCGCATCATCAGCACCGACCCCCGCTACGCGAGCATGCTGCGCACGACGTGCGTGGCCACGATGCTCGAGGGCGGACACGCGCCCAATGCGCTGCCGCAGTTCGTGAAGGCCAATGTGAACTGCCGCATCGCGCCCACCAGCACCGGCTCGCAGGTCAAGGCGACGCTCGAGCGCATCGTGAACGACACGGCGGTGAAGATCACGGGCGACCGCCCCGACCGGTCGAATGGCGCGCCCACGCCGATTCACCCCACGCTGCTCAGGGCCACCACCGAACTCACCAACACGATGTTCAAGGGCGTGCCGGTGATTCCCACCATGAGCACGGGCGCCACCGACGGGTATCGCCTGCGTGCCGTAGGCATTCCCACGTTCGGGGTGAGCGGCATCTTCTCGTCGGCCGGCGAAACGAACGCCCATGGCCGCGACGAGAAGCTGCGCGTGAAGAGCTTCTACGATGGGCTCGACTTCCTCTACCAGCTCGTGAAGCAGGTGTCGGGACCCCAGAAGCCGATTTCCTGATCGACCCGCACCGAAACGACCTGGGGCCCGAGGCGCGTTTCGACGTCTGCAGCGCCATCGAGACTCAATCATTGCGGGGCACGCCGCCCAAGCGGGGCTTCGGGATCGACACTGCAGCAACTCCGCAGACTGGAGCGCGCTCCATCACGAGAAGTACACCGGACACGCCGGGACAATTCATCCTGTAGCTTTCGCGCATGTCTTCCTTCAAAAGTACTCTCGTGCGGGTGCTGCTCATCCAGGTGGTGACGCTCGCCCTGCTGTGGCTTCTGCAGTCGCGCTACACCACCTGAGGCCGTCTCCCATGCATTGGATCAACTGGGTGGTGGTGGTCGTGTATCTCGTGGTGGTGGTGGGCGACAGCCTGCGACGGACGCGCGGCACCAAGAGCCTCGAGGGATTCTTTCTGGCCGGCCGTCGGCTTCCCTGGTGGGCGGTTGGGCTGAGCGTGATGGCCACGCAGCTGTCGGCCATCACGCTGATCGGCACCACCGGGCAGGGGTCGATCAGCGGCCTGCGGTTCGTGCAGTTCTACTTCGGTCTGCCGGTGGCCATGGTGCTGCTGGGCGTCACCCTCGTGCCGTTTCTGCACGGCGCGAAGGTGTATACGGCGTACGAGTACCTCGAGCGCCGTTTCGACGCGAAGACACGCTCGCTCACCAGTCTGCTCTTCCTGCTCTCGCGCGGCATGTCCGCCGGTACCATCATCGCGGCGCCCAGCGTGGTACTCAGTGCGGTGTTCGGCTGGGATCTCGTGTACTGCGTGTTGCTCATGGGCATCCCCACGGTGCTGTATACGGCCATCGGAGGCGTGGAGGCGGTGGCGTGGGCCGACGTGAAGCAGATGGCCGTGGTCCTCGGTTCACTGGTGGCGATCATCGTGCTGCTGGCCATCAAGCTGCCCGTGCCACTCGACGAAGCGTTCCGCATCGCCGGGAGTACCGGGCGCATGCGGGTGTTCGACTTCTCCTTCTCGCTCACCGAGACGTACACCTTCTGGTCGGGGATCATCGGCGGCACATTCCTCATGCTGAGCTACTTCGGCACCGACCAGAGCCAGGTGCAGCGGTATCTCGCTGCACGGACCGTCGAGGAGGCGCGCACGTCGCTGCTGATGAGCGCGTACTGGAAGATTCCGCTGCAGGCGATGATTCTCATCATCGGTGTGCTGGTGTTCCTGTTCTTCACGTTCAATCGGGCGCCGATGCTGTACAATCCGCGCCACGATGCCGCGTTGCGCGAGAAGGCCCCGGCGCAGTACGCCGAACTCGAATCACGTTACACCGTCGCGCT
>Ga0315899_10008159_pt1 | contig 11229 bp, 7 predicted proteins | sample LakEriMetagenome_2_FD_203518 | JGI IMG/M metagenome (GOLD analysis project Ga0315899, IMG submission 203518) | Freshwater fungal communities from buoy surface, Lake Erie, Ohio, United States - Buoy 4 MA112 | ecosystem: Environmental > Aquatic > Freshwater > Lake | place: USA: Lake Erie, Ohio...
CCTAAGGAGAGCGCACACCCCCAAACGTTCGGGTTGAGAACTGTCTGGTTTGAAATGTCCAACCCGATCCATGTCTCCAACACAAATCAGTGTCAGAATGCCTCGCACATCGGTCGGCCAGCGTTTGCCAAGGGACGCAGAACCTGGCCCAATCTGACTCGATTCAATCTGAATTGATTACCTACGATCAGACGGATCTCTCAAATGATCGCTGTAGGTCATGGTTGATAGGAGCCGACTTTGCACAGCAAAAAATTGCACATCAACTCAGAAAAGTATCCTCGACAGGATTCGAACCTGAAACCTTCGGCTCCGGAGGCCGACGCTCTATCCAGTTGAGCTACGAGGACGTGAGTCACAACGGCGTTGTGGAACTCGATCTTAACGTCCTCAAACCTAGGCTGTCAAACACAACGGTTTGGGTGCCGTCGCACGGCAGCAAGCGGCCGCGCGACTCCGATTTCGACTCTCCTGTGTTCATGCCGTAAGCCGGCTGAAACCTCCGCTCCACAGACACAATCAGGGAGATCTCTCGCCGAATCGTGGGGCTACCCCCCCTACATCACCCCCGTGCCGAACCCCTCTTCGGATACCCCGTCTCCCTTCCGTTCGGCGGCGGCTGCGTGCCAATCATTGCCACCGCGCGACTCTCCCGCGATTCCCAACCCGAAGTGCGGTCCCGACAGAGTCTGGGCCGCCGGGCCAACCGGCACCCCGGCAGGGGTGTCCAAACGCAGGGTCCGTCCCTGGAAATCCCGCTCAACCACGGGCGTCAAGAGTTCCGAATCATCCAACACCGCAAACCCGTCTTCGCCATAGTCGTCGTAAGTGCAGATGTAGCCTGGCAGCGTCGCCTTGACCTGCTCCTCGGCGAACGCCTGCATCACCTTGACCTGGATCTGCTCCCGGCACCGGGCATTGATCGGGTGGGCGATATCGGCATAGAGCCGTGAACGACCATCCGTGTCTCGGCTGGCCCGATCTTCCTTGAGCCGGGCCCCGCACTGGCTGCAGAAACAGGCCCGCAATTGGTTCTTCGTACCGCAGCGGGGGCATCGGTCGGTCAATTTGCGGCTCGGCATCGCCACAAAAGAGCCCCGGGTCCCCTCGATGATCTTTAAATCGCGAATGACAAAGCAGTGATCGAAGGTGATGGAACAGAAGGCCTGCAGACGTTCCTGCGGGTCGTCCATCAGCTTGATGCGGACCTCGGTAATTTCCACGGCGATGCTCCTCCTGAACTGGTTCGACCGTGCCGGTGCGGTCAGGCACCGGGGACAAGTCCATCATGGTGGGAAAATGTTGTGAAGACTCACAATCCGACCGGTCCGGACACAGTGCACACCCCCGCGACGGACCTGGTCCGCAAGGGATGGATTCAAGCCGCACGCACTCCAGAGGCAACCGAGGTCACAAAAACGCTTCCCAGCCGGCGTGCGACCAGCCGGCCGGCAAGACGGCGGGCCTCCCCCAGATTGCGGCACAGGCCGAAGTAGCACGACCCACTCCCGCTCATCAGGTGTCCCGCGGCCGACAGTTTTCCGAACGCCTCCCGCAACCGCACGACGTCCACGCTGACCGACTCAGCGGCTGGCTGCAGGGTGTTGTGGAGCTGCGAGGCGGCCGCGGCGAGACAGCCGCGCCGCAGGTCGGCGACCAGTTGTGCGACCCCCGGGCGACGCCCTTCGGGCCGACAGTGACGGAAGACCTGCGGAGTCGAGAGCCCCTCGGTTGGCTTGACCAACACCAGGGCCAACCCCAGGGGGAGATCGAGCGGGGTGATCAGTTCCCCCCGTCCCCGGCAAATCGCAGCCGGACGCCCCGCAAGAAAGAATGGAATGTCGCTACCCAACCGCGCTCCCAACTCGCGCAATTCGGCCAGAGATAAACCGAGATTCCAGGCCCGGTTGAGACCCCGGAGGGCGGCGGCGGCGTCGGTGGAGCCCCCCGCCAGGCCGGCGGCCACGGGAATTCGCTTCCAGAGTTCCAGCCGAGCCCCACGCTGAACCCCGGTCTGATCCCGCAACAGCTGGGCGGCCTTCCAGACGAGATTCCCGGGCCCGGGGGGCAGGTCCAGAGGACGGGCTCCCGTCGCCAGCCCGGCAACGCCACGGGCGTCGTGGCAGACGAACTCGAGTTCCTCACCTGGCAGAGACTGAATTCGCAGCGTATCCCGCAGTCCGAGAGAGACCATCAGGGTCTCCAGCTCGTGATACCCATCGGACCGTCGCGACTCCACATTCAAAAACAGGTTCACCTTCGCCGGTGCGGTCTCCCAGACCACATCGGACCACCTGTCGGCTGTCGGGGACGACAGCTCCTCCTGTGGTACATCTTTCGACAGCACGGGCATCACATCCTGCGAGTCCACCAAGGCTGAACGAGTCACGGCCACGGGGGGAGTCCGAAGAACTCCCGCACCACGGCCGCACCACCCCCAAATCGCCTTAACTCCCGGCCATTACGGGGGATTCTGCCAAGTCACCTTGGCATTGCTCGTGCTGTTATCTGAATCCCTTGTTTTTGTCAACCCGTTGTCTTGGTTTTTCGCATTTCACCGGATGTTGGACCGCAAATCGCTGTCTTCTGGCCGCTTTGCGGCAGGTGCTTGTCAGTCCGGGGGCGGATCTTCTATTCTCGCCATGGTGGTGGGCAGGCCCGAAGCGGCGCACATTTGATGAGCAGTGCCGGGGCTCGCCCAGGCGGTCTAGATGCCCCTTGGAAGGACGGTTCCCTTGTTACGGACCCATACGTGTGGTGAGTTGCGGAAAGCCCAGGTCGGAGAGACTGTGACGGTGTGCGGCTGGGTCGACAGCCGGCGCGATCATGGTGGGCTGGTGTTTGTCGACCTGCGCGACCGGTACGGGAAGGTGCAGGTGGTGTTCGACCCCTCGGAAGGGGCCGACCAGCATGCGGCCGCGGGAGACGTTCGCAACGAGGACGTGCTGCAAGTGACGGGGCGGGTGGTCGCCCGGTCCGCCAAGGACGTGAATGCGAAGATTCCCACGGGCGAAATCGACGTTCGCTCTCAACGCCTGGTCGTGCTCAACAAGAGCCGCACCGTGCCGTTTGAACCCTCCACCAGCAACCCTCCCAATGAAGAATTCCGGCTGAAGTACCGGTTTCTCGATCTACGGCGTCCGCGGCTGCAGGAATTGGTGATGTTCCGTCACCGGCTGACCAAGCTGATCCGCGATTACTTCGACCGTGACGGTTTCCTCGAGATCGAAACCCCCATGCTGGGGCGCAGCACGCCCGAAGGAGCCCGCGATTACCTCGTTCCCAGCCGGGTCCACCCGGGGTGTTTCTACGCACTCCCCCAGTCGCCGCAGATCTACAAGCAGATCCTGATGGTGGCCGGATTCGATCGGTACATGCAAATCGCCCGTTGCTTCCGGGATGAAGATCTCCGGGCCGACCGCCAGCCGGAATTCACCCAGGTCGACATCGAGATGGCGTTTGTCGAGCGGGAAGACATCCTGCGGACGGTCGATGGCCTCGTTGGGTTCCTGATGCGGGAGGTCCGGGGGGAAGAGTTTCCCCTGCCGCTCCCCCGGCTCACCTACCGCGAGGCGATGGAGCGGTACGGGTCCGACAAGCCCGACCTGCGGTATGGCATGGAACTGCACGACCTTGGGCCGTTGGTGCGGAACTGCGGTTTCAGCGTCTTCAAGAACACGCTCGAAGCGGGAGGACGGGTCCGGGGACTGTGCGCCCCCCAGGCGGCCGACAAATACAGCCGGCGGCAGATCGACGACCTGACACTCTTCGTGAAGGACTTCAAGGCTCAGGGACTGGCATTCTTCCGTGTCACAGAGACCGGGCTCGATTCGCCCATCGCCAAGTTCTTCACCCCCGAAGAGCAGGCGGCGCTCAAGGCCGAGTTCCAGGCGAAGACGGGCGACCTCATCTTCTGCGTGGCCGACAAGCCATCGGTCACCTCCGCCGCCCTCGGTGCGCTGCGCAGCCGGCTGGGGAAAGAGCTGAAGCTGTTCGATCCCAACCAGATGCATTTCGCCTGGATTCTCGACTTCCCGCTCTTCAGCTGGAACGAGGAAGAAAAGCGGTGGGATGCCGAGCATCACCCGTTCTGCAACCCGGTCCCCGAAGATGTTTCCTTTTTCGAAACCGATCCCGGCCAGATCCGCGCCACCTCGTATGATCTGGTGATCAACGGCTACGAGGGAGCCAGCGGCAGCGTGCGTATTCATGATCCGGCGGTCCAGCAGAAGGTTTTCGACCTGTTAGGAATCCCGGCCGAACAGGCCGAAGAGCGATTCTCCTTCCTTCTCGAAGCCCTGCGGTACGGGGCTCCGCCGCACGCCGGCATTGCTCTCGGGCTCGACCGGTGGGTCATGCTCTTCACAGGCTGCGATAATATTCGTGACGTCATTGCGTTCCCCAAGACGCAGAAGGCCTCCGACCTGCTGAGCGGGGCCCCCTCGACGGTCGATGCGCGGCAACTGAAGGAACTGAGCATCCGCGTCGAAGAAGCTCCCAAGTAACGCCGAGCCCACGGACCAATCTCATGACTGGTCCCCACCTCACCCCCAGGAATTACCACCATGCGCCGCAGTCTGCTCCCCGGAGTTCCCCTGCTCGGTCTGCTCTGCACCGCCCTCCTCGCGGCGACGGCAGTCCAGTCCCGCGCGGATGACAAAGCCCCCGCCACCAAGCCCGCCAAGGCGGGCGACCTCGAAATCGCCGTCCCGGAAGGCTGGAAAAAGAAGCAGCCGAAGTCCCAGATGCGGCTCGTCGAGTACGAAGTCCCCGCCAAGGAGGGAGACAAATCCACCGGTGAATTTGTCATCTTCCACTTCGGCGGCCAGGGGGGCGGTCTCGAAGAGAATATCACCCGCTGGGTCGGCCAGACGGAACCCGAAGGACGCAAGGTCAAGCTGACCACTGGCAAATCGCCCAAGGGTGAGTACACGCTCGTGGATGTCTCGGGCACCTACAAGAAGTCCATCGGCCCCCCCATCCAGCAGAAGACCCAGCGGATGGACGGCTGGCGGGTCATCAACGTCTATCTCAACTGCCCGGGGGGCCCGTATTTCTTCAAGATCGACGGCCCCGCCAAGACGGTCGAGCAAGAACTCGCCGGCTTGCGGGCCACCTTTGGTGGTGACCCCAAGACCGAGAAGGAACGCCCCTACGACGGCAAGTAGGCGAAAGGAAGTCGGCCAGCCGCCACCCCCGGAAACAATCCTCCGGCGAGAGAACTGCCGCTCTTCGCGATTCGTGTCGCGAAGAGCGTTTTTTTATCCTGGCCGCGGCCAAATCCCGGACCGCCCACTCCCCAAACCAATCCCATCAATTCGCACTGGGCCCGGCGCGATCGGTCGCCGCCGACGACTGACCCAGCAGATCGAGCCGTTCGAGAGCCTGCACCAGCTTGCGGGCGACGGGACCGGCGGCGTGCCCCCCCGGGCCGGCGTGTTCCAGCACCACCACGAACGCCACCCTCGGACGGTTGGCCGGAGCATAGCCAGCGAACCAGGCGTGGTCGGGCCGACCTCCCCCCGGCTCGGCCGTTCCCGTCTTCCCGGCAATCCGTGCTTCGCGGCACCGGACAGTCTTGAATCCGGTCCCCTGCGGATTCTCGACCACCTGCTCCAGACCCCGGCGGACGAAGGCCAGCGTACGGGTCGACAATCCGGAAATCCGCTCGACCGTCTCAGAGGGAGAGGTCTCCGACTCAGCTTTCCCCAGGTGCGGGGCCTCGAAGTCGCGCTGCTCACGGGCGAACCGTGGGGTCACCAGCCGCCCCCCATTCGACACCGCCGCCAACAGCCGCGCCACCTGCAGGGGAGTCGCCGTCACCCGCCCCTGCCCAATCGCCAATTGCAGCGTCTCTCCCGAACTGCGAGACCGGCCCCGTCCCCCGGCACGACGCTCTTCCCGGGGAAGTGAACCGGTCTGCTCAACCGGCAGGTCGACGCCTGTCGCACGACCCAGCCCCAGGCGGTCGGCCCAGTCCAGAATCGGCTCGGCCCCAATCCGCCGGGCCGCCGAGAAAAAGTACACATTGCACGACCGGGCCAACGCCGAGACCAGGTCGACGTCGCCATGTCCCACACCGTGGTGCTTGAACGTGTAGCAGCGGTATCGCTCGGGACTGTCGAGATAACCGAGGCAGGTCAACGACTCCTCGGGATCGAGCTCGCCACTCTCGAGAAACCCAATCGAGCTGACAATCTTGAAGACCGACCCGGGGGGAAGCGTCATTTCAACCGCGCGGTGAAACAGAGGTCGGCGGGGATCGTCAAGAATGGCCCGCCACCCCGCCGGATCATGGTTCACCAGCACCTCCGGATCAAAGCGGGGACCCGAGGCGGCCGCCAGCACCGCACCGGTCCGCACATCGAGGGCCACAATCGAACCTCCTGTCGGGGTCGGCAGGGGCTTGCGATTGGTCTCGTCGACCTGCGGTCCGGACAGGGCGGCGTCGAGCAACTCCTCGGCCGCACGCTGCAGTTCCACCGAGAGCCCCAACTGCACATCCTGCCCCAGCCGCGGTTCGCGCACCACCTGCGAGTCGAGCAGTTCCCCGCGGCGGTTGAACACCAGCCGCCGCGCACCGCGCAGACCGCGCAGCCGATGTTCGTATTGCCGTTCGAGCCCGTTGAGTCCCGCCCGATCTCCCGGCTGATAGTCGAGCGGATCGCCCTGGGGAAAGCGGGCCCGCCTCTCGGCCAGGAATTCGTCAGACACTGGCTGACGAACTCCCAGCAGATGCGGTGCGAGGTCTCCCTGGGGATAGACCCGCTGGGGAATCGCCTCAAGCCGGACCCCGGGGAAGAGTTCCGGATGCCCCTCAATCTCGACCGCCAATTCCGGAGTAAGCTGCTCGACCACCACGTGGTAGTCGAGCTGTTCCTGGATCACCACCGGTTCCCGGGCCTCGCGTCGCGGCGGGGTGGTCAGCGTGGTCACCACCAGGCGATGGCACCTAGCCCACCACGATTCGTCCGGGTCCGGCGGGGCTTCCAGAGCCAGGCGTTCCGCCCTCTCGTTCTGCTCCCGCTGCGCGGCAACCCGCGCCTGCAGCCGTTCGACCCGACGCTGAATCCGCTGCCGGCGTTGCGCCAGCCCCTGGTCCTCCAAACCGGAACGCCCCGCCAGCCGCCGCCAGAGCGCTTCGCGCTCGTGGACCACCTCGGCCTCGGCCGCGGCAATCAGGTCGGCGTTCCGCCGGGCGCGACGGTCCAGACGCCGCAGCGCCAGCGAGCGCAGCCAACCCGGGTCGGCAGGCTCCTCCAGCCACCGGTAATGCACCTTCAGCCGGAAGAGATCCACATCTTCGGCCAGTACAGTTCCCTCGGCCGCCAGCAGCCGTCCATCCCGGCTGGGAATGGGCTCCCAGCGTTCGAAGGTCTGTTCAAACTCGCCGCGGTACTCATCGCCCAGCGTCAATTGCACCTGGGCGAAGCGCAGGCCAATCGCCACCAGCGGGAACACCATCGCCAGCGCCAGCCCCAGCAGACGCAGCCCCGGCCGCTCGGACGAGCGTTCGTCTCGCTCCCCCAACCAACCGACCACATCGCGCACTCGGGAATCCATGCGGGCGCACCCGTCGAGACCTTTAACCAGAAGAATTCGCCGCCGACCGACGCGGCAGCAAACCCGCCAGCAGCGCCAGAAACCCACCCCCCCACAGCGTCGACGAGAGCGTCGCGTGGGTGACCACCTCGCGCCACGCCGGCCACTGTAGCCCCGCATCGGTCGCCATCAGCGACCCCGCCGCCGCTCCACTCTCAATCGCAATCCCCAGCCCCAGCGGGAACAGCATCTGCGGCATCATCCAGATCCCCCGACGGCGCCACCAGCCGAACGTCGCCGCAAGGGCCAGCGACACCCCCGTCTCGACCCCGGGTGGCCCCGCTCCCAACAGGTCGAACCCCATCCCGGCGATCATCCCCCAGACCACCGCTCCCCGGGGAGTCTGTGTCCAGACCAGCAGGGCCAGCGTCATCGGCAGACAGCGCGGGGTCACCCCCGCCAGCGCCAGGTGCGGTGCGACCGTCGTCTGCACCACCCACGCCGTGTAACAGATGAATGCCGCCAGCAACCACCGCATTGGCTTGAGCCCCCGGAACCACCCCAACCTGAAAGGGGGCGGGTTGTAGAGCAAGGCATTTTCGCAGATCAAGCCGAAGTTCGAGCCCAACTCCCCCAATCCCCCACAGCGTTCCCCCAACCCCCCGGAAGCACCCCGCCCCACGTTCCGGTTGAGGCTGCCGTTCCCCGCTCCCGACTGTTTTCAGAAAACGCCGGTTTTTTTGTACGGCTGCGGGCGTCACCCGCCACCAATAGCAGGAGAGAGTCCAGCCACTCCTCCCCTCTTGGTCGTCGCTGGACCGACCTGGCATGACCGACTGCCGTGGCCACTGACCAGAACTGCCCCTCGCTGTTGGGAACCCAACCATGCGTTTGACCCTGCGAACCCTGCTGGCCTATATCGACGAGGTACTTCCTCCGGCTCAGGCCGAGGAGATAGGCCGGAAACTGCAGGAGAGCCCTGTTGGGACCAGCCTCGTGCAGCGGATCCAGGACGTGCTGCGTCAGAAGCGGCTGTCGAGCCCCACCCTGTCGGGATCGGGAATGGGAATCGACCCCAATGCGGTGGCCGAATATCTCGACAATACGCTGGCCCCCGATGGCATCGCGGCGGTCGAGCGGATCTGTCTCGAATCGGACCTGCACCTCGCCGAAGTGGCGGGCTGCCATCAGATCCTGTCGCTGGCCGTGGCCGAACCGGCCGAGCTGCCCCCCAGGATTCGCGAGCGAATGATCGCCCTCGGCCCCAACACCCCGCGGCTGCAGGTCCCCCAGACGGAAGCCGGGACCGGGCTGACCAGTCCCGCGGCGATGACGGGGGCTCTCTCGTCGGCCGGTCTGTCGGCCGTCCTGGCCCAGGCTCCCAGCCTCGGCACCGCCGACCGTTCGCCTCCCGTCCCCCTTCCTGATGCGTCCCGGGCGGCAGCTCTCACCCCCGCCCCCCCCCGTTCGTTTGAAGAGGGATTGCCCGAATATCTGCGTTCCGGCGAGAAGTCCCGCTGGTGGCCCTACGCCCTCGCCGCCGTAGTGTTGGCGGGCTGGGGCATCCTCACCTTCCAGTCCTCCCCCTTTGGACAGCGGAGCACTCAGGCGACCGCTCCCGGGGTGGCCTCCCCCGAAGTCGCCGCGGAGGGACCGAATGCCGACGGCGTTCTCTCCACCGACGCCCCCGTGGACCTGGCGGGAACAGCCCCCCCAGAAGCGACCGAGATCGAAGAGACACCTGTCGCCCACCGGCCGGCGTCGACCGCTGGCCGGAGCACTCCCCCCACCGACACCAACCTGCCCCCCGATGTCGAGAACGATCCCGATGTCGAAGCTCCTCCCTACCGCAAGCAAAACGGGCGGGGCACCGACGCCCCGGAGGGCACCAAAACGGCACCCCGGGGCCAACCCCGGCCCGACGCAAGTCCGGCCAACTTCAGTGCGGCCAGGTACATCTCGACCGATGGGGTGGCCATCGCCTACATGGAAGACGCAGAGTCATGGCGGGTACAGCCGAGTGGGTCGGCGATCCCCGTAGGACGCGAGTTCGCCTCACCCCACCCGTTCGAAGCCAATCTCGAACTCCCCGGCTGGCAACTCACGCTCCAACCGGGCGGCCGGCTGGCGCTGACACCCCCCGCCCAAGGGAACCTCCCGGCGATCGAGTTGCGCCACGGTCGGCTGGTCGTGCAGCCCGGGTCCAGCGGCCGTAGCGAGCCCACCACCCTCGAACTGCACCTGGCGCAATCGCGGTGGCTGATCAGTCTCTCGGGGGATGCCGTGCTGGGCCTCGAAACCACCCCGCCGGTCGCCACCCGGTTTGAACAGCGGGCGGGGGTCGATCCGGGACGGGGCGGGCTGCACCTCGCCCGGGGCCGGGCCGACCTGGTCCGGTTGGGGGACGAAGAATTCGCAATCGAACTGCGGGGTCCCGCGTCGCTGGCCATTCCCCTCGAACGTCCGGCCGAGTCCACGCCCCGGCCGCAGGTCGCCACCACCTGGCAACACCCCGACTGGCTCAGTCCCGCCAAACCCACAGGGGGCAGCCGGAACCCCGTCGCCCTGTTCACCCGCAGTTTCTCCGCCGACGATGCGGTCGAAATGACGCTCCCCCCGCTCGCCAACGATGCCAACCCGCGGCTGGCCGAATTCGCCACCCAGTGCCTGGCGCTCATTGGCAACGTGCCCGAGCTGGTGAAGGTCCTCAAGTCCAACCGGCATGAAGAGGCCCGCCGCACCGCCATTCTGGGACTGCGCACCTGGCTGGTCTCCGACGCCGGCGATCCCGCACTGCTCCAGGAAGAGCTGCGAGAGCGGTACACCGCCCGCGAAGCCGAGTTGGTCTACAAGCTGCTCTGGGGCTACTCCCCGGCTGACGCCCGCAGCAAGACCACCTCGAAATTCCTCGTGGAGTTGCTCTCCGATCCCGAAGTCTCGCTCCGCTCGCTGGCGATTCATCATCTGAAGGGACTGACGGGTCAGGATTTCAACTTCCAACCCAACGCGACAGAACTGCAACGTCAATCGTCAGTCCGCCTCTGGCGCAACCTGCTGCGCACGCACGGCGAGACACTGCTCAAGCCTGATCCCAACGCTCCCGCCGACGAACCCGAGGGAGAAGCGGCCGACGGGCTCTGACAATCCCCCGGACACCACCGGGCCGGACGCGGCCGCCGCCCCCTGCATCCTCCCGCCCCCCCGGCTGCGACCCGTTCAAAAGTCGCGGCGGGAGATGTACAGGCAAGTCAGCCCCAACACCACCACCACAAACACCGCGCTGTGCCGGATGGTTCCCCACGCATCCAGCTTCGTCCGCGCCTGCTGCAGGTCTCCTTCGTCCGGCCCCCCCATCGCCAGTGAGTCTTTCTCGGTCAACAGCCACGTGCTCACATTGTCGAGTTCCACCGGCTTGCGGAAAATCGAGTAGAGCGGCTTGACGGCATAGCGATAAGCGTACTCCAGCAATCCCGGAGCGGGAGCCGCTCGCGACGTCTCGCGCCCCTGCCCCAGGTCATAAAAGATCACCCGCGCTCCCTGGTCACACAGCATCAGCCGGTCCTCCGCGTCGAAGCCCACCGCCGACAGATCTCCCCGTCCCGTCAGCCGCGGCCGGACTGGTTTTCCCGCCTCGGCGTCGTACAGCCAGACGTCTCCCCCGTGATACAGCACCGCGCACCAGCGCCC
>Ga0315899_10008160_pt1 | contig 11229 bp, 10 predicted proteins | sample LakEriMetagenome_2_FD_203518 | JGI IMG/M metagenome (GOLD analysis project Ga0315899, IMG submission 203518) | Freshwater fungal communities from buoy surface, Lake Erie, Ohio, United States - Buoy 4 MA112 | ecosystem: Environmental > Aquatic > Freshwater > Lake | place: USA: Lake Erie, Ohio...
GCTGCCGGTGCAACTGCTGGATCAACGGGTGGAGTGGGTAATTCCAGGGTTCCCGAGATCTTCTTTTCGGAGTCCTTGAGAACTAGCAAGGTCTGAGCTGGCCAGATCGATGGTTGGTTGTTGATGAGTTTATTCTCGAGGACTTGGACTTCCCATGTTCCGTCGATGTTGGTCGTGTTCTTGTAGGCGGCGGGTGGGCGTGAGCCGCGAACCCAGACTTCTTCAATCTTGGTTTTTTCATCCCAGAGGTCGCCGGAGGTGATCACCATGTTCGCCCAATGACCGATGGCGATCTTGCCAACTTGGTTGTCCACTTCGAGGAGCGATGCTGGTGTAGTGGTGATGGCTGCGAGAGCTGCATTCGGATCCAATCCCCGCTGGATCGCTTTTCGGATTTGCGGGATCCATTCCGAGCTATCGGAAAGGCCTTGGCTGGTCAGCACAAATTTGACCCCAGCCTTAGCGAGTCGTGCAGGATTTTCGGGAGCTAATTCCCAATGCATAAGTTCCTCGAGTTCTGCGTCGACAGCAGCTTCGAGGGTTGCGACGTTGGGAGGCTTTGGAAAATTGACAGGTAGGATGATCGTACGGCCGGTACGGGCAATTGGATCGATCAATTGGTATTCTTGACCGGACCCGCGCAGGACTGCTTTGAGCCCAAACTCTTTCGCAAAGGAATCAGCGCGCAGCGAGTATTGCTCGTTCAATGCGTCGAAAATCACGAGCTTGCCAGCGGCCGTGTGTTGCAGAATCGCGTCGAGGGCCGCGTTCCACTCGGGCTTGGGCAAAGTGGTTGTTGCGCGGTGGGCGCGCCAAGCGTTTTCGTACCAAGTGGCGTCTAAAAATGTTTGTCGCGCGAGTGCGACGGCGCCCATGGGGCTCGATGGGTAGCTGTCTCGGCCTCGGCCACGGGAAACGGTAAGTCGAACGTGGAGGGCTGCGTTGGGACGAATGAGTGTTGAGGCCAAATCGCCGTCGCTGGTGAGGACAACGGCACTGGTACCTTTGATGATTCCATCGCGTGGAGCCAGTAGGGCGGTTGTGATTCCCGATTTTCGGAGTTTGCTCACGATGGCGGTAGGGGCCGTTGAGATCTCGGCGACAGATCGGTTGGGCGTGATCTCCGGACTCCAATGGGGGGCACCGCGAGTGCCATCGATTTCAGGGAGTTCCATTTCGATGCCAGCGTCGATGAAGCCTGGGTAAATGGTTTTTCCCTTCAGTTCGATCCTTCGAGCGCCGGCTGGAACATCGACTTTTTCTCCGACTGCAACAATCTTGCCATCGGAAATCAGAAGCTCGCCGGATTCGATGATCCGGCCTGGTTCGAGGACGATCCGCGCGCCTGAGAGGATAAACTCATCGATCGGATGTTCCTGAATACCGATCTCGGGCTTCACGTCGGTTTTTTGACCAAACGCGGAAGGATTGGAAAACGTGAAGAGAGCCAAAAACGCCAAAGGCCACGGGGCAATTGTCTTGATCATCACCATCGTCATTCGTAGAGAACCGCAGAAGTGTGTCACAGAGGATGTGGAACCGATTGTAAATAGCGGGATCCACGATTGGGCTTGATGAGCCAGAAAAGTAGGCCAACAAAGAGGACTTTCTCTCCGGATTTAAGGCCTTTAACGGCTTGCAACCATCGTTATCTCCACACGGCGCCGCAAAGCGGCAGCCGTTTCATGGGTAGATCGATGGAGCTGGCGATGCACCCAATTGACAGACCTTGGGTAGTCTCAAGGTGGCTATTTCGCAGCGGCGCACTGGCGCCTACGACGGAGACGTTGGCGGAATATCGCCAAAAACGATAGCCCTGGGATGATGGCGAATGCGCTGGGTTCCGGTACCGTTTGTGCTCCACCCATGGTGACGATCAAACTATCATTGCCGCAGCTTGGGTACCACGAAATCGAATTGATTTTGACGCCCGAACCGAGCACGCTGAACGCATCAAAACTGAGTTCGATCATCGCGTGCGAGTTCGTACTCGAGTTTTTGGTATAGATGAAATTTGCGGAACCGACAAAGATGCTGGTGCTCGTTGATGAGTGGTTGAGTTGGACGGGGTAGTCGGGAGCTGCCGGGATTGCATCGGAAACCCAATTGGTTGTCGAATCCGGACTGGAGGAAGTTTTCCAAATGCTGCCAGCAGTTCGCGTGTCATAAGTGGTTACGGAGGTGGTGTATCCACTAGTGTTGAGATTGTATGTGGTCGCGTTATTGTCGTTCGCGTTGCCGCCGACTTCGATACCAAATACACCGACCGAAGTTGATATTCGAATATCGCCCGGACTGTAGTTCGATAGTCCGTTGTCAGGTCGCTGACCGCTGACCACGAGGATCGAAAGAGTCTTGCCGTTGCATAGTGACGCCCCCAGAAACTCGGCGTCGTAATTTTGACCCCCGTAATACGGACCGAGGTACCCGCCCGTTCCGGCGGTATCGTCTTGGTCTTCCGTCTGGAAGAACAAGGTCTCCTTGCTGTTGGGCAGATTTCGGTAGTAGACGGCGTTACCGCCATATCCATTGCCAGCTACGGCGGGAACCAACAGGCTGCCAGTTCCGAAATTGCTCGGTGTTTTGTTGGTGCTAGTGCCGTCGATAACGGTTACGCCCCAATCGGAAGTGCTCCCGTCAACGACGATTCCTGCGAGCGATAAAGGTGAAAAAAGGACTTGGAAAAAAAGGACGAATAAGGTGAAACGAAAGACCATCGAGGTTGTGTGTGTATCTACAAAAACCAAAAGCAAGCTATCGGCGGCGCATCCTTGACGCCCCCGCGTTTTGCGTGACGACCCGACGTTAATTCGACTTTTGGACGAGTCAAATAGGTTAAGGATTATTCATCGAATCAAGCGCTGCTTTTGCGGGGTGTCGTGGGCGTCTTGGGCAATACTCGAAACGCAACCATGGCCGTTCGGTTTTGTTTGCCAAGTACGATTTTCGAGCGGCTTGGACGTCGGAAAAACCGAACAAAGAGGTCTGAATCCTTGAAATCTTCGAAGGAATTCCGCAGCGTGGATTCGAAACATCAACGTGGGGATCGTAGAATTGTGGAGTAACGTATCCCGCTCTGCGCGGTATGATTGCGAACCGTGCAATAGAGCGTGCAGTCGACGTGGCGTTCTTCGCACGTCGGGTTGCGACAAAAAGTCACGAGTCCCGGCGAAACGATTTGAGATCCTGTTGATTTCTGGGATCGAGAACGGCGCGATTGCCGTGAGGCCTCCGGATGCGATTGCAGTCGGGAGTCTTTCACCTAGGACGTGGCTAGGTGTGCTCGATGATCCGTCGGTCATAATCCAGCCGTGATAAACCAGCTGTGATCCCCTTCGAATTTGGCCGTTCGTCGTTTTTACTCGGTCCTTTTCGCTTACTAATTGGTTTTCATTCACAGTATCAACAAGCTGAGGGTTTGGAGCATGCCAATCTATGTTTACGAACTTATCCGCGACGATGGTGCGGAGGGGGAAGAGTTCGAAGTGTTTCAGAAGATGTCCGACGCACCCTTGACGCATCATCCTGTGACAGGGCAACCGGTTCGCCGAATCCCTGCCCGCACGGCCATCGGCGGGATGTGGTCGGAGGGGGCTATGTCCAATTCCGTTTCGGACGACAAGCTGAAAAAGCATGGCTTTACCAAGTATGTCAAAACTGGGGATGGGACCTACGAAAAAACCCTCGGTTCTGGACCATCGATGATTTCGGGAAATGACCCTCCGGGCTCGTGATCCAAACCAATTAGCGCGAGTGCGGGCCGCTCGCAACGCAGGGTTTTAGGCAGGGCGGGATTGTTGGCGACATCACTTTTGGGGACGAGGATTTGCCTAGACGGTTCGGTGAGATTCGCGATCCTGCGGACCAATCTCAGCCGTAGTCCTTAAAATTGTGGTGTAAGAACGCAATAGACCGCTTTTGCGGGAAGCTAAACCAGGAATTGTCGCGAAAACCTGCGTCAAGCGGCTTGAAGGTATCCCGACGGCTTGGGATCATCATCGAACAACCTGTGGCTGCCGAATCCTAGGCAGTTCAATAGCCCGCCCGAAGCGGTTCCCGCAGAGGCTTGATCGCATGCCTCTGTCGCCCTGAGTGACTTAACGTTCAGGATGGGACGATTCGTCTGCGGTGAGCAACAGGGGGTGCGTTTGGGAAGTCGATTCGTAATTACCATGCGGTTCATAAGGACTCAGCGGGGGACGGTCGGCTTTGTCACGGTCGGTGAATGCGATTGGTACGATTCGCAGGGGAAATCCCGCGGAGTGAGGGAACTCGGATGGGGCAAGACGAATTGTTGAGACCGACACAAGCGAAGGTCGGTGTGATAATGGGTTCCCAGTCGGATTGGGAAACGATGCGTGAAGCGTGCCGTGTGCTCGACGAGTTCGGCGTTGTTTATGAAGCCCGCGTCGTTTCGGCCCATCGAACGCCAAAGTGGATGGTGGAGTATGCCGAGAGTGCATCGGGACGGGGAATACAAATCCTCATCGCTGGAGCTGGTGGCGCAGCGCACTTGCCTGGGATGGTCGCCTCATGCACTACCCTTCCGGTATTTGGTGTACCCGTCCAGAGCAAATCCCTTCAGGGCCTCGATTCCCTTTTGAGTATCGTTCAAATGCCCGGTGGGATCCCGGTGGGGACACTGGCTATCGGAACCGCGGGTGCGAAGAACGCTGGGCTTTTGGCAGTCCGTGTTCTGGCGTTGCACGATGATGGGCTGCGTACCCGGCTTTCGCAGTACATTGAATCGCAAACTCAAAAAGTGCTCGATGGGGCAGTGCTTGAAGAGAGGGACTTCCGTTAATGGCAATCCATCGCAACAAGATGATCCTTCCCGGAGCGACATTGGGTGTTTTCGGTGGTGGTCAATTGGGCCGGATGTTTACCCACGCTGCCCAGCGACTGGGTTATCGGGTGGTGGTGTTCACCGACGAGGTCGACAGCCCCGCCGGTCAAGTCGCTAACGAAACGGTGCAAGGGGATTATCAAGACCCTGTGGCGGTCCGTACCTTTGCCGAGAAGGTAGATGTGATCACCTTGGAATTTGAAAACATCCATTTGGAAGCCGTGCAAAGGGCCGCAGAAGTAACCATGGTTCGACCCAGCGTCGAGGTGCTTGCGATCGCCCAACATCGATTGAAGGAGAAAAGCACGTTGAGGGATTGGGGAGTCCCTGTGACACCATTCCATGAGTTGAGGTCGTATCAGGAATTGCCGGCTGTCGTCGAGCAGCTCGGCTGGCCTTTAGTGATCAAAACCACCAACTGGGGGTACGACGGCAAGGGGCAGCGTAAGGTTCAATCGATGATCGAAGCGAACGATGCCATTGAACTTCTGGGCCCAGAACCCTTGATCGCTGAAAAATGGATCCCCTTCCAAGCCGAGGTGTCGGTGTTGGTCGCGAGAAATCCGAGCGGACAAATCGCGACGTATCCCATGTTCACCAATGTCCATTCCAACCACATCCTCGACATCACAACTTGTCCTGCGGTTGGCGAAATGGAACCGATTGCGATCAAGGCTCAGGAGATCGCGCGAGGGATCGCAGAGTCGTTTCGGTTAGAAGGTTTGCTCTGCGTTGAGTTCTTTGTCGGCCGCAATGGGGAGTTGATGGTCAACGAATTGGCTCCACGGCCACACAATTCGGGGCACTTAACCATGGAAGCCTGTAGGACGAGCCAGTTCGAGCAGCAGGTGCGAGCCGTTTGCAATTTACCTCTCGGCGACACATCCATGTTGCAACCGGCGGCGATGGTCAACTTGTTGGGTGACGTATGGGGAGGGCATTTTCCGAAGTTTGAGAATGTGCTTTGCGAGAGTCGGGCGTACTTGCATCTCTACGGCAAGAAGGATGCCAGGACGGGTCGCAAGATGGGGCACATCACCGTCCTGGACGATTCTGTGGAGCGGGCATCGGAGCGTGCAAAGTCGATCCGAGAGAAAGTGCGTTGGGCAGAGCAAGGGTTGTTCTAGAGAGTCCGCTATCGCGAATAACCGGCCCAAGGGTTTCGCTGTTGGGCTTGGAGTTCGTTCCGCTTGGGCTCGGGGAGCGGATTAAAGAATCCGGGGGGACGGCCTCCGACCACGGCTGGCCCGATGTCGTTGAGCGGGTATGGATCGAAATCGGCCGCACGTGACTTCTGGCTGTCGATCGTCCCGAAACCGTAAGGCTTGCTGTACCTCGAACTCTGGCAACCGAGGCTGAACAAAGTCGTCGCAAGGAAGATCGACGCAAGGATTCGGAGCGATTTCAAGGGACACCTACGATCATGGAAGGCGACTGAGTGACTGGACACGACTGTATCGATTTGCAGCTGTTGCTTGCTAGACAGATTTAGCGTTCGAAGCATGGAGCTTTGCCACTTTTACCGGTGAACGCATGCCCTGTAGGGCGAATGCTGCTATTTCTCCCTTTTCGGATTATGCAAGGGAAATGGCCTTTTGGCATCGGTTTAAACCTGATGGGCAGGTTGGAGCGGTTGGTGATTTTGATAACTGGGAAATCAGTAGAGGTTCGGGAGTTTTTGACTGTTGTGGGGGCCTGTAGGAATACGATCACACCAATCGACCAGCCCGCAAAGAGCGACCGGACGCTCGTGCAACAGCAAGTGCTTCATCTAGATTCGTCGACTCCTCCGTTGACGGCAGAGGGTTTGGCAAAGCGAACCGTTTTCGAACGAGCGGGACTTCTCTCGGGAAGTTCTCTGCGTACCATGAAATTGGTAATGCCATTATTGGTGAAGACACTATGCCGATCCTGAAACACGAACAAGACATTTGGCCGGACAATCTTTTAATGGAGGGTGGCGAGGGGATCGTCGCGCAGCCTTGGTGGGCGATGTATACCCTCCCTCGCTTTGAGAAGAAGCTGATGCGGCAGTTGGTGGATCAACAAATCCCTTTCTACGGACCCACGATCGGTCGGCGGTATCGGTCCGCGCAAGGCCGGATACGCAAGAGTTTCGAACCATTGTTCCCCAATTATGTTTTCGTTTGCGGCGACGAGATGGCTCGCTACAACGCTGTTTCCACGGGGAGCATTAGTCGTTGGTTGCCTGTGCCTCGCCCCGAAGAGTTAGTGAACGATCTTCGGCAGATTTTCGAGTTGATTCAAACCGAAATGCCTCTTGCTCCAGAGTTGAAGTTGCAGCCGGGACAAAAGGTTCGGGTGAAGACCGGAGTATTCAAAGGATTCGAAGGAGTGGTGATTCGCCGCGAGAATGAGATCCGATTGCTTATTTCGGTGCGTTATATGGGGCGTGGGGCCAGCGTTGCATTGGATGACTGCCAGCTTGAGGCAATCTAGCCGGTGGCTGGTGCGGCGTGATAATGCTGGTTGTGCGTGAGGTGCTTTCATCACGACGCAGCGGACCGCTCGACTGCGGCAACCCATTTTATAAGACAGTACAGTACATCGTTGAGTTAGGTCGCGAGTTATGATCAAGGTAGGAGTGATCGGGCTGGGTTATATCGGACTACCTTTGGTTCGAAGCTTTTGCAATTCGGGATCGCATGTCTGGGGGTTCGACGTCGACACGAAAAAGGTCGCCAGCCTGCTTTCTGGTCAGTCCTACATCAAGCACCTGGATGCGTCGTGGCTGCCGAACGCTTTGGAGACCAAGGCATTTCAACCTACCTCGGACCTGAGGCGGTTGAGTGAGCCCGACAATATTCTTATCTGCGTTCCGACCCCTCTGAACCGAAGTCGCGATCCCGATTTGACCTACATCGAACGAACCAGCGAATCGATTGCGGAAGTCTTGCGGCCAGGGCAATTGGTCGTCTTGGAGAGTACTACGTATCCAGGTACGACACGCGAAGTGGTCAAGCCGATCCTGGACCGGAGCGGGCTCGAGTGTGGTAAGGATTACTTCCTGGCGTATAGTCCTGAACGCGAGGATCCAGGGAACCTTCAGTTTTCAACGCAATCGATTCCAAAAGTTGTCGGTGGGATGGATCCTGCAAGCTCTGCGCGAGCATTGTCGTTGTATGAAGGTGTGATGGAACACGTCGTGCCGGTCTCTTCGTGCGAAATCGCCGAAGCATGCAAGATTTTGGAGAATACCTACCGCAGCGTGAACATTGCGATGGTAAACGAGTTGAAGTTGCTGTTCACCAAGCTTGGCTTGGATATTTGGGAAGTGATCGATGCGGCCAAAACCAAGCCATTCGGGTTTCAGGCCTTCTATCCAGGACCTGGGTTAGGTGGGCACTGCATACCCATAGATCCTTTTTATTTAACATGGCTAGCGCGATGCCACGAGATGCCGACGCGTTTTATTGAACTCGCTGGCGAGATCAATACGGCGATGCCTTTGTTCGTCGTCGACCGGGTGGCCGAGGCGCTCAACGACGCAGGCAAACCGATCAAAGGTTCTAAGGTTTGCGTTCTGGGAGTCGCTTATAAAAAGAATATCGATGATCCTCGTGAAAGCCCCAGCTTCAAGTTGATGGAGTTGTTGTTGCATCGCGGGGCTTTTGTGTCATACAGCGACCCGCATGTTCCTCATTTGCCCCGGATGCGTTCGTTTGATGTTCCGGAGTTGTCCAGTCAAGAATTAACGCAAGATTTTCTAGAGGGACTGGATTGCGTCTTGATCGCAACAGACCATTCGGCGTTCGACTACGGTCGGATCGTGTCCGAGGCGAAGCTTATCGTCGATACGAGAAACGCCACAGCGCCTTATGTAGGACGCGCGAAAGCCAAGATCTGGAAAGCGTGACGATACGTCATCAGGCCATCGCGAGATCCGTTCAGCACGGCCCCTTCGCGGTTGCTTCGATGCGATCTCGGTTCATCTTCCATAGGGCGAGAATCAAGGCGACGATGGAGGCGATCCACATAATCGTCCATAGTCGCTGCGGGCCGTTACCGCTTCCTGTGGTCCACGCAGCAACAAATGTGGCTGTGACGTACCCCAACGATTGAGCCAATGTCATAGACGCAACTCCCAGGATGCTCGGTTTCATGCGATGGGCATGTTCATTGGCGGAGACCTGGAACGGGCAATTGAGGGCGAGAGCCAGTGCGAAATAGCCCATCGGGTACCAGCCTGCGATCGCCAACAGGCAACCGCTGAACAAACAGATCCAACCCAGGGGTCCGACAAAGAGAAGACGCTGCTTCAGGGCGTTGAGCCGAGGCATGGCCAGGAGGAGTCCGATCTCCATGGCTATGGCGGTCGCGAAAACGAAATATCCCCAAGCACCGTAGGTCGATGTCAAGAACTCGTGAGAATAAAGGCCGTACGACATCTCGCACATAGCGATCATCCACACCAACACGAGTAAGCACCACCATTCCAGAGCATGGGATTTAGACACTCGCGTTGGCTGTGTTTCGGTGCAAAAGGCAGCCGATGTTGCTGCGGTGTCTGGAGGAGACGCATCTGGGTGGGGTGCTTGAGACGAGGAGCGAGATGGGTCCGGTGTCCAGCGTACGAAGGCAAAGCTTAGGGCCGCGAAGATCGCATGGACAGCGCTGCAGGCGGCCCCGACGAAGAGGTGCCGTTCAGAGACCTCAAGCTGAGAGCCGCCGAGGAGTCCCATCAGCATCACTGCCACCATGTAACCGGCGGATCCTGCTGCACGGACAGTGTATGCATGGCTTCCCATCGCAGCGACACCGATGTGGTTCAGAACGGTCATGCAGCTCGATTGGACGCAACCCAAAACGAGCAGGCAAGCGGCGACATCGATGGCTGGCCCGATCCAGTAGGAGTGACCGGAAACCCAATGGAGCTTCATCCCCAGGGTGGCTTGCATGATCGACAGGGACGAAGCCAGCGCGACGAGCATCCATTGTGGGGAACGGGTCCAGCCTCGGGCTTCTGCGAAGCGAAAAAGGAAGTAGGTAGAGCAAGCGGCGATTGGGACGACGCTTGCAACCAAGCTTGCCGATGCCGGCGAGAGGACTTGGCGAAGGTGCGTTTGGAGAGGGAAGGATGCAAATCCCAATGCCAGAAAATGGATGAAGTAGGCGCCACCACTGAAGAATATCGACGAAGCCGAAGGCTTCGTGGCGGACGATGAATGCGGTTCCATGCGAGAAGCGATCGCACTGGAAACGCCAGAGCGATGGGTTGTAGTCGACGACGGGTTCACGGGGGGGCCATTAAAGAATAGTGCTCGAGGACATCCTTGTCCCGGCTATCTTGCACAATCGACTTCGCCGCGTCCAGATACAAAAAGTTGAGTGCTCGGAGCGAGTCGATATCGTACATGGTTGTGAAAAGAGCTTCTCGGTCCTTGGCATCCATAGTGCCATCCCGAGTCTCTCGATCGAGCCTATCGTAGTTGGCTTGAACAACTCTCTCTAACTCGGCAATTTGGGTGTTGATCTCCGCCTTAATGGCTCGGCTCACAAGTTCGTCACTAAACCTCTCGTCGGAGTTCCATCGGACATCGATTGATATTTTGCGATTTAGAATTTTTTTGAGCAGTTTTAGCAATCGAGGGTCGGTGCTGATAGACACGTGGTCGAACTCGTGTTTCATCAGCGGAGATTTCCATGGATCTCTCGGATTGAAACCCGAACGAATTGAGATGTCGTGTAGGATTTCGATCTCGGGGACGGTAATTCGAGCGTTGATTTTCGCGACGTACCCTCCATCATTTTTGGGATCGACCCGCGTGGATTGCTGCGTGTACAGATAGCGGTAGTCCGCTTTGATCTTAAAGTGGGTTAAGGCTTGTTTGCGGGCGATATCGAGACGCTTATCGTCGATTTTGATTTGGACGCGGCCGAGCTCTATCAGGCGAGCGAAAGCGGGTGGAGCCGTTTCGATCCATGGATGCGGCGACGCATCGGCGGTTTGATCGGAATCGAATGGTTGCGAAGGGGCTTGGGATTCTTCCTGTGCGATCGTGCTGGTCGCAAATCCATAATTAGGTAGGCAGAGATGCAGAACGAGGAGAAGTAAAGCGAGGAAACGGTCAGGGAAAAATGCAAAGGGAGTTCCTTGGAGGAAGGGAACGGCATTGAGGAAGGGAACGGCATAGACGGGATGCGTGTTGCGCTGGCACTTAGGCGATTTCGGAAATTGCCAAAGAGACTTCGAAAATCGGCGCTCAGTCTGCAATGATGTGCACTCAGTCTGCCCTGATGTGCACTCAGTCTGCCCTGATGTGCAGTCAGCCTGCAACAGTGTGCACTCAGCCTGAAATCGTGTGCAATCAGTTGTTGAGTTGGACGCGCGAGGGTAATTCAAAAGGCGGTGCTCACTGGCT
>Ga0315899_10008161_pt1 | contig 11229 bp, 9 predicted proteins | sample LakEriMetagenome_2_FD_203518 | JGI IMG/M metagenome (GOLD analysis project Ga0315899, IMG submission 203518) | Freshwater fungal communities from buoy surface, Lake Erie, Ohio, United States - Buoy 4 MA112 | ecosystem: Environmental > Aquatic > Freshwater > Lake | place: USA: Lake Erie, Ohio...
AAGAAAATCGACCACCAAATCTTGATACCCAAATGTGGTACCTCGCTCGGTGAGCCATATGTTGTTGTTGCCGGTTTCCTTCACCTTGTTGACCGCATGCACCATGCTTTCGGGTGAAAGGAATTGTCCTTTCTTGATATTGATGTGCTTACCTGTGCGACCTGCTGCATGCAGCAAATCGGTTTGGCGACAAAGAAACGCCGGTATTTGTAACACATCGGCAAATTGCGCCGCCATAGATGCTTCTTCGGCTGTATGAATGTCGGTCACCACGGGAACAGAAAAATGATCACCTGCTTTTCGCAATGCTTCCAGTGCTTTCTCGTCGCCAATGCCACTGAAGCTGTCGCTGCGCGATCGATTGGCTTTGCGATAAGAAGACTTAAATACAAATGGTATCTTCAACCGATTGCTGATGGCCGAAATCTGACCAGCCACTTCCATCAAGAGCTCCTCGCTTTCGACCACGCAGGGGCCTGCAAGTAGTATGAAATTGCCGCTATCGGTATGTTGTAAATTTTTCAAGTTCATTGCGTCAATCGCTTAAAAATTCTTTCCTAAGTTTAGATACACATTTCGCCCACCTGCGGTAGGTAATAACCAACCTTCTAATTGCATGGAGCCTGCCCTAACAAACCATGAGTGCGATGACAGCCATTGAAGTTCCGCACCCAACGCAAATCCGCCATAACCGCCATAGACCATGCGCCCCGAAAGCATGAGTCGCTTGGTGATCGAATGCAAATATCCCACGTAAACTTCCGGCACAGAGGCCGCATTGGGTGTGAATCCCACACCGGTTTCGAGGTAACTATTTCCCTTCCAGTGTCGCACATACCTGAGTCGCACGGAAGCAGGCAGAAGCTTTACAAATGAGTCATTCACTCGTTTCTCTTGCAACGAATCCTTCCAATTGGGCAGTGTAAGCGTATCGCTAGCTCCCGACAAATAATCGGTCACATTCAAACCATACCAATCAACCGGCATTTCAGCACGTACCTTTTCGCTCTTTTCATTCCATGCAACGAAGCCCAAATTGCGCACAGATAAACTTACAAGCTCTTTCCCACGGCTTAGAGGAAGGTTGAAGTCGAAGTCTACACTTGCACCCAGGCCGCTTCCGTTGGCCCATCCCATTCTGGTGGTATCCGATTGATAATAACAGGCATCTGTAAAGAGCGTAAGGCTGTCACCAAGCGCTGATGTATATAAATCGGCCTGATTCACCTTCAACGATTGATAGGATTGTCCTTCAATAAGTGAAACAGTGAAGCTACTTAAGCTCGACTTATTGAAAAATCCAATGCCAAATTTCTGCCATGCCTGAGTGCCGCCGACAACGGGTCCTAATGGAACAGTGGTACCACTCGTCGCTGAATTACCCAAGTAAACCGTGCGAAACAAGTTAGGTGCAAAAGATGCATAGCCCTGATAATTCGTGCTCAGCGCTGCACATAATCCAATATTAGCATTTCCGAAAAGCGTATCGCGAAAATTGTATAGCTCCAATTGAGCACCAACTCCATATCCCAATCGAGCGTGTTGCGGCATATCCTTGGCAAGTCGCTCCAGATGGTCTCTGTCCAAATGCCCACCCAATATTGATTTTCCCAGAAACTCAACATCCAACGCATTGGAGCGAATACCGGCCTCGCCTCCCACAAATGCCATCATGCTTTTACTACGCCATGCGGTATCCGGTGAAAGCAGCAAAATGGATGGTACCTGTGCGGCAAGTGTTTCTGCCAACACAGCAATCAGTAAGGCGAATATTCCAAGGCGCATCATTCGTCTCCGTATTGTATCATGTAGGTTCCGTCTACCAGCAGTTTAAAGTCGATAAACTGATGAGCATAGAGTCCAACCACTCCGGGCGCATTGGGTGTTTGCAACACCACATCGATGAGCAGCGCATTGTTCTCGTTGACCTTGGCCAATAACTCATCCGTTACCGGCATAGTTACCCACGATTCAGCGGGTATTGGTTGAGAACTATTGGCAGAAGGAATAGCAGAGGCCACCTCGACATGCTCGGCAAGGGGGATTCGCTGGCCATTTTCCAACACATACAAACTAATGTCAGTGCCCACAGGATAGGCATTCAGCACCCATAGTGTCAGCTCGCCATTCAGTGGAACATCTTGCGCATCATTTTGGACATAGAGCGTGTCGCTGATATGCACATCCTGCATACCGATGCGCAGTGGCACATCCAATTTTATGCGGGCTTGAAGCGCATCATCGGTATAAATGAAGTCATTTGCATCGGAAACATTTCCCAGCGGATTAATTGCAACATCGCCGTGTAACTTGAATTGGTTGGGTAAATTTTCGAGAAACGCATCCAGGTTGCTATTATCTGCATTCACGTCAATAGTATATTCATATGCCTCCACTACCCCACCCTGATCTTGGGCGCGTGTGATGTTGATAGGATTATACAATTGCTGTTGATCAAGAACTACTGTGCTTTGTTGGCCTGAATTGAAATTGCTGATTTCTGCGAAGTCAATTTGTGCATCCACCCCCACAGCATTCCGTATTATAAACTGCATTGAAGCGCCTTCCAAATTCAACATTCCATCGGGCATGTGAGCAAGCGATGTAAAGTCGACGTCCTCATCGAGCTGATACAAATGAGTGCCGAAAAAACCACGAGCGTAGCTTAGCTTGGGCTCAACAAATTCCAATTCCATTTCGAGTGCATCGCCTTGCGACACATGTGCGGGCAGTTCGGCGGTAGGATCCACAATGACATTGAATGAAGCAGCTATGCGGTTGAAGGAACTACCCGACTCGCCCGTCAGATTTAAATCATATCCGCTCAAATCCAACATACCCTCTGCTACATAATCACCACCGTTAGAAGGTGGCTCGGTATTGAGCAGCAGACTTTGAGGCACTCCATTGAAGGTAAGACCCGGAATATTGAATGTGCAATTGAGATACCCATCAACGGGCGAATGAAGGCGGTATTTGAGCAGGCCGCTTTTGATGCGAACTTCCTTCAGCTGGACCGTTGGAAGCTGAATTCTGATTTCCTGGGTTGGGGTAATTGGCAATGCAAAACCCTGCGGGAAATCGCCTACTACGAAAAGTGGATATTGTTTTACGATGCTCGTATCGGGGATTTTCACAATGGAATCCAAATCAAAATCGGATAGATTTTCATCCAGCATCAAATGCCACAAGCCCGATTCATCGGCCAGCAGCAGCGAGTCGGCGACGATGTTTTCCAGCGATAACCGCCCATAGGCCAACGGACCTTTAACATCGGCATCCCAGGATGTGGGTTCACTTCGCTTGCAGGAAAAAAAAACTACCGCGATAAAACCGCAGATCCAAAAGCAAGTAGAGAGTGGATTGAGTACTCGGCGCATAGGCTGATTTCAATGCTCAATAATACGCGCATTTCGGTAGAGGCTGATATTCGTAATTATCAACATAACCGCAATAAGCAGTGTAGCGGGATGCAGCGCCTGGGGTAACCAGAATACACCCGTGAGCACAAGTGCACAAGCAATCAGGTTGATGATGGCGCATGCATGAACGAGTCTCTTCCGGCGATAGAAGAACAGCACAACGAGGTTGAGCGGAGAAGCCCACAGCAGATTCCAATTGTTTGCCGTGGCGGAATGATCGGTGAAAAACCAGAGAAATAGAATGAGGAGCGACAATACTCCCGTCAGCGCAAGCAAAAATTTGTCGGCCCGAGCGGTTACGTTAGCTCGCTTTCGATAGCGCACGGCAATCGCCATATGTATGAGCATCCACAGCACCATTATGACAATGGGCGACATCCATGTATTGGCATGAAGTTCCAACTTTAGCGGAAGCAACAAGACCTTGGGAGCACACAGTGCGTTTCCATTCAGCCGTGCGAACTCTAACTCACGCATGAGAGAATCGGGCAAGAACATAAAGCCATACTCTTGGATTACCCGGTCGCACGGTTGACCCAAAGCGAGGTCGATTCCGAAATCGCTCCACGGCTGATAATTCAAATACGTTTGAATAGCCTGTCTGTAGGTTGTGCCTGATGAGCGAGGCGAGGCAAACTCAACTGTGTTGATGCGCACTAAACTATCGAGTGCAACATACCGAAAGCCGAGTACATCGGTGGGTTCAACGGCGCAAGCTCGGATAATCATGTCGCGAATGCGAGAAGAGCAATTGTCGTAAAAAAAATCGTAGCGATAAACGCAATTGGGTTGCTTCACATTGGCCTGCAACAAATCGAACAAGCGCTGTTTTTGCAGCGGTGATAAAAGTAATTCTTGCTCCCACACCGCTCTACCCTCCTCCTCATACGATGCAATGAAATATTCATAATACTCGGCCTGCAGCATGTAGTCCAGTTTTCCGCGCGCGAACTTCACGTAGAAGCCATCGTCGAAGGCATTGAAGGTGCCGTAGTTAAACACCACATCGATGGGTTGTCCGGAAAGCGTGTCCTGCAAGCGGAAAGCCGAGTGACCAAAGAGCGAGTACAAATCTGCACCCGGAGAACACGTGAGCACCGAGAATTTTGCCGAAGACGATAATCGCGCGCCGGCAACAGCCGACCTTGAGACGCAGAGCATCGCAAAAAGCACGAGCAACACGTTGATGCGATGGAGGAATACTTTCATATTTCAATTTCTCCTCGGAAAACCGGTTGGGCCGGGCCACACAGCCAGATATCATGAAAGCCGCCTTCGGCCGTGGGCTCGAGCTTCACAGACAAGTCACCGCCCCGTGTATGCACCAACACCTTTCGCACATGCGGTTGACGCGACGCCAAACTGAGTGCTGCGGCAGTTACGCCGGTTCCACAACTCAACGTTTCCGCTTCTACACCGCGCTCATAGGTGCGCATCCAGAGCTCCGCTTCACCATAGCGTACAAAGTTGACATTGATACCTTCTGCAGCAAATGACGCGCTATACCGAATCGCTCTTCCTTCGCGTTCAACATCCAACGCATCGGGCTGCTCTGAAAGGACTATATAATGAGGCGATCCCGTATGAATAATGCATGCATTATCAATCCATTGTAATGTTTGCACGTCGCGCATGTGGATGGCAATTTCTTCGTCGTTTACCAGAAACGGATGAACTCCATCGATGGCTCTGAACACACCGTGATTGGTCACGATGCCGAGCGAACGGGCAAATGCAACAGCGCAGCGGCTTCCGTTGCCGCAAAAACTTTGCGAGCCATCCGGATTATAAAAATTCATGTAAAAGTCTTCATGAGCATCCGGTTCAATGAGCACGATGCCATCGCTGCCTATACCGAATTTGCGATTGCACATGCCTATGATTTGCTGAGCCGAAAGCGCAATGTTACCTGCGCGATTGTCGACCATGATAAAGTCATTGCCTGTGCCTTGATATTTGTGAAAGTGGAGCTGCACCGGCGCAAATTAACACTCCGAATTCGCTTGTGCTCACTAAAAAATAAAGTTCCGGTCATTCGCTTGTAAATTGCGCTCCGTTCAACCTAAAACGATTGTATGTCGTCGATTGTCGAAAAGAAAGAGAACAAGAAAGAGCAACCGCTCAGCAGCGACGTATTGCTGAAGGCTTTCGGGCTGATGGCCACTGCCAAAAGCATGGCCGACATTTATGAAGCAAACGCCAAGGTTACTTCCAAATATGTACACGCTACTTCGCGAGGGCACGAGGCTTGCCAGCTCGCGTTGGGTTTGCAGCTTCATCCACGTGATTTTCTCAGTGCCTACTACCGCGACGACAGCATCATGCTGGGCATAGGCATGACGCCTTATGAGCTCATGCTGCAATTGATGGCCAAGCGCGACGATCCTTTTTCGGGCGGTCGCACCTACTATTGTCATCCTTCGTTGCGACGCGATTCAATGCCTAAAATTCCGCATCAGAGCTCAGCAACGGGCATGCAGGCCATACCGACCACAGGAGTTGCCATGGGAGTGCAATACCGCGAGCAGCAAGGGTTGGCCAAAGAAGATGAAACCGGAAGCGTAGTTGTTTGTTCGATAGGCGATGCCGCAATGACCGAAGGCGAAGTAAGCGAAGCGTTTCACATGGCCTCGCTAAAACAGCTTCCGATACTATATTTTGTGCAAGACAATGAGTGGGACATCAGCGCGCATTCATCCGAAATTCGATTTGGGGATGCCTCAACGTTTGCAAAAGCCTTTCCCGGTATTCGCGTAAAACAGGTGGATGGTACCGACTTCATGGAGTGCTATGCAGCCTTACAAGAGATCCTTTCCGATATGCGCAAGAACCGTCGCCCATGGCTTATTCACTGTAAAGTGCCATTATTGGGGCACCACACCAGCGGTGTTCGACGCGAGTGGTACCGCGACGATTTGGAGAGTGCTCAAAAGCGCGATCCATTTCCGAAGTTTATCAAACAACTGAAAGGCCTAGGCTTCGAAGAAACTCAGCTAAAACGACTTGCCGACGAGGCCGAAGCATCGGTTAAAGAGCAATACAACATGGCACTCGCGGCAGAAGACCCTCATCCGTCCGACTTGTTTCTGCACGACTTTGCTCCCACTCCAATCACAGAAGAATTAGGCGAGCGTGAGCCGAGTGGCAAAGAAGCCACTGTGATGGTAGACTGTGCCTTGTTTGCAATGCAAGAGATATTGGCCAAACATCCTGAAGCGTTACTCTATGGACAGGATGTTGGTCGCCGACTTGGCGGAGTATTTCGCGAAGCAGCCACACTGGCCGAAAAGTTTGGCGACAATCGCGTATTCAACACACCCATTCAAGAAGCTTTCATCATTGGAAGTACGGTGGGCATGAGTGCCGCCGGATTGAAGCCTATAGTAGAAGTTCAATTTGCCGACTACATCTGGCCGGGGTTGAATCAGCTTTTCACGGAAGTAAGCAGAAGCTATTATTTGAGTAATGGCAAATGGCCGGTGAGTGCCGTTATTCGTGTGCCGATTGGAGCCTACGGCAGTGGCGGTCCGTATCACAGTAGCAGCGTGGAAAGTGTTTTGGCGAATATCCGCGGAATAAAAATCGTGTATCCTTCGACAGGCGCCGATTTGAAAGGCTTGTTGAAAGCTGCTTTCTACGACCCAAATCCTGTGGTTGTGCTAGAACACAAAGGGCTTTATTGGAGCAAGGTGAAAGGCACTGAGGATGCGCGCACCATTGAACCCTCGGAAGATTACGTGATACCATTGGGCAAAGCACGCATCGTACAACAAGCTTCGCATGAAGTGAGTGTTGCCGTGATTACGTATGGTATGGGCGTGTATTGGGCGAAAGCTGCCGCGAAAGATTTTCCGGGTCAGGTCGAAATTATTGATTTGCGCACCATTCATCCGTTGGATGAGGAAACAATATTTTTATCAGTTCGAAAGTGCAGCCGCTGTTTGGTAGTTACAGAAGAGCCGGCACAAAACAGTTTTGCCCGAGCACTGAGTGGCATTATCAGTGAAAAATGTTTCGCCCATCTCGACGCGCCCGTCATGACTATAGGTTCCGAATGCTTGCCCGCCATACCCCTCAATAGCACACTTGAGCAAACGATGCTTCCCAATGCAGATAAAGTTTCTCTCAAAATAAAGGAGCTGCTGCAGTTTTAATTACGTCATGAATTCTCGTTTCACCCTGATTTTTGTACTGCTCGTGGTGGGCGTATTTTACCTGTGGCGCTATAGAAGAGCACCGGAAATCAACCCATTCGACCTTCAGGTCGAAACAGAGGCCAATACCGTTGTGCCTCTTAACACACTTCTTTCAGACTCCAGTATTGTTATTTGCTACGCTTCGTGGTGTGGACCATGTTTAAAGGAATTGCGGATGCTTAAAGAACATTATGCACTCTATGCCGGTTCAGGGGTACGTTTTTATTGCATCACCGATGATACAGCCGATAAAATAGAGGTGATGCGTTCTAACATGCCTGAAGCAATTACTTTTTTAAAGGTGAACTCGTTGAAAGAGCTCGGTGTATACACCATACCTGCATCCTTTTTCATTCTTGAAAACAAGGTAGTCGATAAGCAACTGGATATCCTAGATTTGCAGCAGCAAGAAAAAATTCTTGAATCATTTAACCCATAACATGGCCAAAGTAACCACCCTTATAGATGAAACAGAAACCACCTTCGAATTGGACGTTCAAGGTAAAAGCATACTCGATGCTGCGTTAGATGCAGGGGTAGACGCACCCTATAGTTGTAAAGGCGGAGTATGCACCTCGTGTATGGGTAAAGTGCTCGAGGGCACCGTTAAAATGGATGCCAACTACGCCCTCACCGACAAAGAAGTCGCCGCAGGCTTCGTTTTGTGTTGCCAAGCCCATCCGACGTCCGATTCGGTTAAAATTACCTGGGATATCTAAATTATTTCATATAGAAGGACCTTCTTTATCCGATTATTAGGGGGTTTTCCGTTATGTTGATACCATCACGTAAGGGTTTTGGAAAGAACGCGTTTCCGATTCTTACATTCGCCCCGCCACTGCAAGTTTTTTTTTACCGAAACCCAAGATTTCGTTTTTTCCGGTTGTATGATGTATCAGATTCGAAGTGTTTTCTTTTGAATTTGGTTGTATATATATAGCCGGACAGAGAGGAATCTAATGTCAAACCGCATTGGAAAACCGCATCGATTATCAGCTTATTGAGCGTTGTCTGAAAGAAGACCAACGAGCTCAGAGCGAGCTCTACAAGCTCCTCTACAAGCAGTTAATCGGTACCTGTTGGCGCTATGCCACCGACAAAGAGCAAGCAATCGAATATATGAACCTTGGTTTTGTGCGAATCCTGCTCAACCTGAAGCAATACAGACCCGAAGTACCCTTCGAGCTGTGGGCGCGGCGAGTGACGATCAACACCATCATCAATGAGTTCAAGAAAAATAAGGTTTGGAAAGACCGCAATCGTGTGGGACTTCCGGATTTCATGATGCAAGCAACCGAAGAAGGTGATTTATCAGGGGCGCAACAGGAAATGCTTGAAGTGATTCGCACCAAAGCGCTTCAACTGCCGCCCATGACATTGAAGGTTTTTAACCTTTTCGCAATCGACGGTTATTCGCACAACGAAATATCGGAAATGTTGGGCATCAGTGAAGGAACGAGTGCATGGCACTTTTCCGATGCCAAGCGACGAATACGCGAGGCGCTAGGAATATCCAAACCCAAAAAAAATGAGTGAACATAATTCACATATTGGCGACTCATTCATCCCGGAAGGATTAGAATTCCGAGAAGAATATATGCACGCAGCGCTGGGTAATTACCGCAGACGGAAACGTGCAATTCTTTGGAGGAAAATCGGCATAGCTACCGCAATTTTGATTGCCGGATTGACGGGTACTATGGAACTATGGAACGATTCCGATAGAGATGTCCATGCAGAGGAGAACAAAAAAGGCTCGTTCATCGAGCCAGAGAAAATATCAAGCGATTCTTTGTCGACCATTGATCTGGATAATGACGAAGGAACCATTAACAAGAATAGACAAAGTCCCGCTGTTGAATCTTTAGAGGCAACGCAGGACCTGTCTATCAAGGCAGTTGACGTGGGTGATCCGATGAGTAGTGGCGTCGGGTTGCCCGGTCAGCTGTCGACTTCCAGTAGCAATCTACGCGCGAAGTCAAAAGAGTCCCCAACGCCTGACTCACAATCCAAATTAGTATTTAACAATACAGGGGTTGCAACAGAAAACCATAACAATAATCAAACTTCTCAGACTGAATACGAGCAAAATCGCACAGTAGAAAGAAGAACGATTCCGGCAGACCTACCTTATTTGCCTTTTAAGGCGTTCATATTCGAAGGCCACTTGCAAACCAACCGACCACTTCCCCAATTGCCAATGATTCGATGGAGCATTTACGCGTCACTTGGAACGAAGTTATGGGCGGATTATGGCTTTGGCTCAGGTTCTGCCCAACTAGATCCCGTTGTTGGTGTTGGCATTGACTATAAGTGGCGTAAAAAAATGAACTTCAGGCTCTCCGGGCAATTCTTTACCGTAAGCGGAGTTGCAGCACCTTATGTTTCGACGCAGCGTCAGTATGGAGAAGGTTTCCGTGAAACTACTTACAGTTATCACACCGACCGTTTCTACCATGCGGGGCTTTCGTTGGGTGCCTGTTATCGCCTCAGCGCCAAACACAGCTTGAACCTTTTTGCTGAAAGCACCGCACTTTTAACCGCAGATAACCGTATTGAAACCGGGCAATCCTCCAGTTATGAATCAAGATCATCCAACGCAGTGGAAGCAAGAGGATATGTTGAGGGATTCCAAACCTTGCAACATAGCGTGGGCATCGGTTATGAATATGTCCTTGGCAAAAACAAGGCGCTAGGCGTGAACTATCGACACGGTCTTACCGACGTTACAATCAACTCGTTTTTCGGAAATGAGATGTCCCGAAACTCCCTGCTATCGTTCTACTTCAAAATTAAACTGACCCGATGATGCGTTCAATTCTATTCATACTTGGCATTGCTCTCATTGCTTCCTCTTGCGAGCACAAAGACTATGAAGAGCCGGTTTTAGAAACTCCCATATTCACAATCAGTGGTTATCGCAACGGGGAGCCGTTTACACTTTCCGCCGGTGACAACGGACTTATCCAAACCGGTTCGATAGAACGCAATAAATATGGCGTTATGGAATGGACCAGTTCATTTACAAACGCTACCTGCCCCACTTGCGATCCTGAATTTTCATTGACCATTAATGACCGAGAGGGTGTTGATTTGAGTGATTGCGCCAATCCGGAAATCTTTTCAGTTGACCAAATACCATTTGCGCAGGAAACGAGCGCTTCGGATTTCCAGGAATGCGAATTGAGTATGAGTGGCATGGGTGATACAGACGAGATCAGCTTTTTAGTTCCGGGCTCAACGCCGCTGAGCGCGACGAATTTTTCGTTTGAAACAGAAGGGGTCTATCAGGTTACAGCAGATTTAGAGATTGAAGTTGAAGGCTCTTCTGAAGAAAATGAGGTACACATTCATCAGACCATCTATGCCGGAGCGCATCAGCGTGTTTCTGCCCCCTTCCTATATGAAGTGCTCGAAGATGACAATGAGGAGCAAGAGCTTCGCTTATCCTTTCCTGAATTTCCAAGTCTTCGGGCAACGCATTGGGAAGTAAATGGAATTACAGATGAACAAGAAACTATCACCCGCGAATTCCAACGCAATGTCGAGAATCGCATTGAAATTTTTTACGTTAATGACCTAACAGGGATTGAAGGCAGCTATGCCATTCG
>Ga0315899_10008164_pt1 | contig 11227 bp, 8 predicted proteins | sample LakEriMetagenome_2_FD_203518 | JGI IMG/M metagenome (GOLD analysis project Ga0315899, IMG submission 203518) | Freshwater fungal communities from buoy surface, Lake Erie, Ohio, United States - Buoy 4 MA112 | ecosystem: Environmental > Aquatic > Freshwater > Lake | place: USA: Lake Erie, Ohio...
AAGGGAGGGAGGGAGGGAGGGAGGGAGGGAGGGAGGGAGGGAGGGGGAGGGAGGGGAGACCATACATTCATACATGTATACATTTGTGTGTGTGTGTGTGTGTGTGTGTGTGTGTGTGTACACACACACGCACGTATATACATACATACATATAGACCTGCAGCAGGGCCACGATAGTTATCACCAGCGCTGATGACCTGTCTGTTGTCGAAGGTTTCCATGGCATTGGACCCATCGCCCACCACGCCGACCTGCAACAATTAAAAATAAAAAAATAAAAAGTAAAGGTTTACATGGCATTGGACCCGTCACTCACCACGCAGACCTGGCACACAGGCGCACGCGCACACGCTTACACACACACATACGCGACACAAATACACATACACATACGCACACACACACACCGTCAACAGAGCCAGAGATCCCCGTAGATGAATGCATACTCGAGCCTTCCATGTATCATATACTATATAAATCGATTTCCACTCATTACTTACGTCAAGACGTAGATGAATGCATACGATGATGAATGCATACGTCCATCTACACCCCCTATACAAACAGAACACCCCCCACCACACACACACAGACACACACACATGCAGTACCTGACCATCACCGCCGTCGAAGCCATCCTTAGCGTCGACGAAGCCGGTATAGGCACTGTCAGGCATGATGACGTTGCCCTTGCCGTCCAGCGACGCCCTGTGCACGTGCGTGCAGTGAGTGCACATGCACACATCCACTCGTCCGCATGCATATACAGTGCTGAGCTGATCAGTCCTCTCTCTCTCTATCTCTCTCCATATCTCTCTCTCTCTCTCTCTCTCTCTCTCTCTCTGTGTGTGTATGTGTGTGTGTGTGTGCTTGTGAAAGAGTGTCTCTCGCACTTGTCCTTCTCCTGCTTGGCCAGGTCATCGAAGTAGCCCATCTTCGGCGCAATGACTGAGCGCACGCGGGGCGCCTGCACGCACACCTGCAAGGAACAGCGCGTGAGAAGACGGCTTGAGGGATGTCTCTCTTCAGTACGCATGCACACAAGTACAGGCACAAGTACAGGCACAGACCGCGACGCGGGCTCGCTCTCGCATACATAAGCGCACGTGCGGGGCCAGCGAAAACAAAGCAAAACCGGCGAGGCCTTGCTGAGAGAGGGAATGCCAGGAGCGCGCAGCGTAGGCGCAAAACCCTCGGCGGTGGAGGCCAGCACCGCGGCCACCGCCATCTTGGAAGCGGTCTCTGCCACGTCAACAGAGTTATTCTCCCCATCTACAATAATCCACGCGAAGCATATCCCGCACGCCGACTCCCAACTCCCTCGGGAACCCCCAGTGGTCTTGCGGCCCTGGACGCCATACTTTGAACCCTCTTGCGCACAGTGCTACGGCTCTCTTGAGGCTGCCAGAGATCGTTTCTTGAGCCATGGACATAGACGTGCCGGTGTTGATGATTCGCACGGCAACGCATGCCGCACCCAAACACTTCCCGCAGAGTTGCATGTTGCATTACTGGTTGAGTGGATGCTGTCGCGCACTCCAACACGAAACTCACTTGACGACAACATTGTCGAGGTTCTGAGAGGCGGATCGTTCGGCCTCTCACGTCAATTCATAAGATTTTTTCCGTTTTTTTTGGCCAAAAAAAAAACGAGCCGGGGAGCGGCGATGGCGAGCGGCGGGGTCGCCGCTGCCGCTGCAGGGCTGCTGCTTTGCGTGCTGCTGGCGGGGCAGACCATGCGCACGCCGGCCGATGAGCTGGCGGCAGCAGGCGGCGGGGACAGTCTTGCGGTCATGCAGGGCGAGGTGCAGCTGCAGCTGGTCAAGGCGGCCAAGCGCCACGCCGCCGCAGAAAAGCACAAGGTTGAGTCGGTGCAGTTTGCTAACTCGGCGCAGCGAGAGCGGGAGCAGGCGGCGGTGCTCAAGAAACGCGCCGTGCTGGCGAAGAACGAGGCAGAGCTGCAACACGCTGCGGACGAGGTACACCAGGCTCACGCCACGGTGGAGAAGCTGCGCGCGGACGCGCAGACACTGCTGGGGACTGTCAAGGCTGATCACAACAAGGCGGATACGGACAGGGAAATTGTGATGGAGCTGGAGGATAAGGCTGGCGCCCTGTCCCAGAAAGCCTCCGAGGAGCAGGACACGATGAAGCTTGTGGAAGCCAAACAGAGCCAGGCGGCTGCCGCGCTGCCCAAGCTGCTCAAGGACGCCGAGGGCGAGGAGGTTGAGGCCACCGAGATGAAGGCACAGGCTCAGAAGCGCATGGCTGATTCGGAGCGCAAGGTAGCTGCTGCCAAGCATCTGGACGCGATAGCGCAGCAGAAGGAGCACGACGCGCACGTAATGCGCAACAAGCTCGTGGGCATCTTGCAGAAAAAGTCTCAGATTCTAGCGCGCGAGGAGAAGCAAGCATCGATATCCGACAGCCTTGCCAAAAAGGCCGCACAGGCGGAGGAGGAAAAGGCGCACACATTTGCGGCTGAAGCTGTGGAAAAGGCGCAGCTGGCCAAGTCTGCGGCCACGACCACTGATGAAGCTAGCACACCAGAGACACCAGAGGCAGAGCCGGGCCCTGAGCCAGAGTCGGCCGCTGACAAAGTGCGCGATGATGAGATGGTGAAATTGGAGGCCGAAGCTAGGGCCGCTGACGCCGCCGATGATTCTGATGCCACAGTAGCGAACGTGGCAAGGGAGGAGGTGGAAGACACAGCACGTCGGACCACGACACTGCATTTGGTTGCGCCGAGGGATCCCCATGCGGGTGCAGCGCAGATGCATGCTTCGCATGCAGTGGTGCAGGCAACACGGGCCAGCAATCTTCATCGCGCCGGGCTGGAAGCTGCGCGGAGGGCCGCGGCGACGTCCGCCCGTCAGCAGCAGCTTGCTTACGTGCGCCAGTCGGCGATGATGCAGGATGAAAAGATGTTGGGCGACACAGAACCGGGTGGTTCAAACAGCCTGTTCACTACACAGCCGAATGAACTGCTGTCTGTAGGTGCAGGCTCGAGTGTGCAGCTCGAGAAGGAGGGCTTGGGAGACAATGCCGCTAATGCGCCTCTCTTTTCCATGCTCTGGACTGACCCTGGCTCGCTCAAGGCCGACACCGAGGACCTGGAGGAGACAACCACAAGAGAGCACCGCTTCGCGCCTGACGACGCACACAGCCCGCGGGCAATGCTTGAGATGGCGACTCTGTATGAGACTGGGCACACGTCGCGTGCCGAAAGCTCGTTCAAGGTGGACATGGGTAAGTACCGCAAGGCGCTCAAAGAGGAACGCCTGGCGCATGAGGACAAGGTTAAGCGTTTGGACGAGGAGCTGGCCGATCTGCCGGCGGCCGGCAGGCACAGTAGCGACTGGAGGCAGGACCGTGAGGGTGTCTTCTCTACCATGCTTCACCAGCCCCAGAACCATTGGAACACCCACGGCGAGAACGCCTACTCTCACACGCAGAAGCAGGCTCTGTTAGCTTTGCCCACTGTACACCAGGATGAGGAGGGCCATCTGGTGTTTATCAGGCGGCGGCATGCGCGGATGCACTTGCTGCACGAATACGCTGGTCGCCGGGTCCGCCTGCACGAGGGCCGTGGCCGTCGTGAAGATTCGGAGGGAAGCGATCATGCCGATACCGTGCTGCGTGTGAAGGAGGAGTTGGCGCGGGAGCGCCGTCGCGACAGGCGTCTCGAGGACGTGACCCAACGCCTGCAGGGGGAGATTGATGAGCTGCGCGAGGAGCGCGGTGGTGGTGCACGCACCGAAGATCTGGCAAAGATGAGTCGTGACCGCGAGGAGCACGGTCGTGGCGAAGGTGAGAAGGACAGGCGCTCGAGGATCGAAGGCGCTCGCGGCCGCATCAGGCATTATCATGAGCGCGCCCACAGGGGAGGAGGGGAACAGAAAGCATTTCATCCAGATGACACTTACAACCAAGAGTATGCTCAGGATTCTGGCCATGTTAGTGTTGGAGAGATCAAGTTCCAGCACGCACTCAAGGACTTTGACCGCACCAAGTCCATCCTTCGTGAGGGAGCCATGAAGGACCAGGAGGACTTCCGCATGCCGCAGCTTGTGCCCTCCCGCTTGCCTGGCCAAGGATTGCGCTGATCTCAGCGACTACCGCTAGCGGTGCTCGCTCAGCGAGCGCGCGCGTGCTGCTTTAATCTGCACAACCACAACTTTCACCGGATATATGTAAACAACGTTCCATTCTTAAAATTGATACCAATTCTTTTTAACTGCTCCATGCATGCTCCCAATTCCCATCACAAAAGAAAATGGTTCTAACACACAGACACCGCGAAGCCTAGTTTAAGGAAATAGCACGCAATTATTTCCTCTCACCCTTAATTCGCACAAAGATCACAAAGAGATAACCGTCCGGATCTCGAAAACGAAAACAACGTGCCGGATTCCAAGGACACCCGTGAAGCTAGACTATATATCAGAATTCTCTCTCCATCCCCATGAAATATATACCACTCCAGGGACTGCAAGCATTTCTAATAAACAGTGGAAAAGTCCCAACGTATAAACCTTGTATACGCATGGAACCATTCCCAAAATCGTCGGGTAACTTAGTTACACAAACACCACACAACATAGTCACTGCATGCATCATTGCATGCACATTTCCTCAAAAAGCTTCATCCACTCATCCATCCTAGTCCTGCCCTGCCTGCATTATAGGAGCGAGACGGGCACAGTCCCTGTGATGACCTTCGGCCTGACCGGCGATCTCCTGCATGTATACGTCTCTGGATCTTGCGGGTGGTCACGTGCTCGGGAACCCTAATACTCCAAATTCCAAAGGCCGGGGTCCCGGGTCACGGTAGCTGCCCTTTGGGCCCGGGCGCAAGCCCCGTAAAGGGCTTGGCTTGGTGATCTTAAAAACAAACGCTCGACACGCACCGTGACACGCGGGTGGCTCTTCCTGTCCCAGAGGGGCTACTGGGGTCCCGGGACATTCAGCTGCGGCTGTCCCAGAGGGGCTACTGGGGTCCCCCTATTCACAATATGGGACTCTGTAGCAGGCCCGGGGAGGACCCCAATGCCTGGAAACAGTTCGGGCAGGAGCCGACCTGGGCAATAGAGCCTCGGTATAGGCCGCCTGGGCAGCGATGGATTCTGGATGCGGGACTACGCAGGGGGGGTCCGAGTAGGCGGCCCTTTTGGCGCACGTTGGACTCGCAACTTCGCAGGCCAATTATCATAGGCGTCTCAGGTGGCCAGGGGGCCGGCTGAGATGCCTGGTGCCGGGTGAGATCCTGAGGGCCGGTTGAGATTCAGGTGAGTCTCAGACTCTCAGTCTCTCAGCCCATCACTAACAGACTTCACTACAGCCATAGTGACTTCAATAAAACAACACAACAAAAAATCGGGCCTCCGGCGGATACAGTCATAGTGACTTCAAAAACAATTATTACAACCGCCGCCCGTGACACTCGGGCCAGCCGGCCCGGACGGGCCGGCTGAGACTTGGTCTGGGCCGGTTGAAACTGACTTTCAGTGTGACGTGACGAGGTGCGTGAACCTGGTCACGTCGCAGACAAAGTCATACAGATAGGTTCGTGACAGGAGTTCGTATGGTATAGAGATACATGCGATAGCGAAGGACCAATATCCGCGTTATCGAAGCCCCAACGGGGCCGAGGCTTTTGATAAGGGGCGTATCCTGGGGATATACCAATCTGGCATGGACCAAATAGAAGGGACGGCTCGAGCAAAGCTCGGGCAGGTGTGTTTACAAGGTAAACGTGTCGCGTCGCCGTGGTCGAGGACGTCGCGTGTGGTGGCCGCGCGTGGTCGTGCGTTCGTTTCGTCATATTCAGGGCCAGCTGAATCTCTAAGATAGCAGCCCTGCGCTGGAGGAGTCCTCTAAGGGGCTCGGCTCGGTGTCTTTAAAAATAAACACTCAACACACACACACACGCAAGTGAGTCCGACGTCTGCAGTGATGGGTCTCTTTGGAAATCTGGGCTGCAGGGGCCTCCCACGCTCCACGCGGATGGCTCTCTTCTCCGGGACATTCAGCTGCGGCTGTCCCAGTGGGGCTACTGGGGTCCCCTGTTCTCAATATGGGACCCTGGACCCTGTAGCAGGCCCGGGGAGGACCCCAATGCCTGGAAACAATTCGGGCCTGAACCAGACCCGGGCAATAGAGCCTCGGTATAGGACAGAGGGATTCTGGGTGGGACTACGGGGGGGGGTCCGGGTAGGCCGCCCTTTTGGCGCACGCCGATCTAGCCCCGTAAGGGGCTTGGCTCGGTGACCTTATAAACAAACTCTCGACACACACACACAACACTTGGCCGCGGCAACCACCGGGCTCGCGCGACGGCACAAACAGCCCCGGGCTCGCGCGAGCCAGTCCATTGGAAGCTTGGATGCACACGCAGCCTGGCGCTGGAATGCGCAAAGGCTACTGCCAAGAAGCCAAGCAGCGTGGGGCGCACTAAGCGCCAGGGCCTCCGACTCCCGTCGCGGACTCCTTGCCCACCCCCTCTCCCGCTGCCCCGGAATCATCCGCCGCACCTGTTGCTGTGGACGTCGACGTCACGTCCCCCTCAGCGCGCTTATCTTCTGGCCTTGGGGGCGACGCGGGCCCGGGACCACTAGATACAACCACCAGTGCCGCGCGTACCAGACGGCCGCCGATGCGGTACCCGCGCTGGTATTGCTTGCACACCACTTGGTCCTCGTACTCCATTGACTCCTGCGGGGGGGGGGGAGGGAGGGAGGGGGAGGAGGAGGAGGAGGAGAAGAAGTGGTGGAGGAGTAAGGCACAGCGCCCGCGAAGGAAGAGGAGGAAGAGGCGTGTCACAAGGTCAGTCCTCGAGTGCGCAAAGGCGTCCTTCACCGTGTGTGAGGCCGCACACGGTGGAGCGTCAAGGGGGGCGAGGAAGACGGGAGAGGAAGGGAAGGCAGCATGTGTGTGTGTGTGTGAGTGTGTGTGTGTGTGTATGTGTGCAAGGGACCTGGAGTTGCACCGCCTCATGCTCGCGCGCATCGAAGGGTTTACCCAGCGCCTCAACCCGATGCACCCCCTGCTCCTCGAGGAGCGTGAGGAGGCGTTGGTTCACGTATTGGTAGCGCGCGTGGATTTCTTCCTCCCCCGGGGTGTCCGGCTTGATGCCTTGCTCCGCCATCTCGAAAGTGTCGAGCACCTTGAAGAGACTGTCAAGAATCTCGGCAGCTGCACTTTCGTTGCCCCTTTTCAGGTCCTCCTCGGCCCTGATCTTGTAGGAATCAAAGTCAGCGGCCTGGCGGGAGTAGGTGTCGACGAGCTCCTTGATCGATTCTCGATTCAGCTTCTTCTCGGCAACCAGGGGCTTAAGGACCGCGAGCTCGGCTTCAAGCTCGGCCTTGCGTTCTCGGGCGGCGTAGAGCGTGGCTTGGAGCTTGTTGGCCGCAGACTCTGTCATATTCTTCTGCGGGGGCATCGCTGAAGATGAGAAGAGACGCACGATGGGCACGGAGCCATCCGGGAGCTTGTCAACAATGTGAATCACGCCGTTGGAGCACTGTATGTCGGTTGAAACGAGCGCTGACGCACTGCAGATCTTGACCTTGCGGCGCAACTCCACGTCGAGAACGTAGTCCGTGAAGTCAGACGCTCGCGTCCCGGGCATCAGGTCGAAATTTGCGCTCCTGCCACAGCGCGTGGTGATGGCCGTCTTCTTGCCGTCGAGCGCGCTCACACTGTAGCGCCCGTCGGCAATGCTGCCCAACAGCGAGGAGCGAAGCTCGTCGAGCAGAGCCGGCTTCATCGGCGCGGGTCCCTCTAGCGCCGCAACGCAATCGGCCATGAGGCAGTCGGGCGGCAAGCGGGTAAATGCGCTATTGAGCGAGGCAAACAAAGTCACAGGCTTCCTATTCTTGTTGTCCGTGCCCTCTGCGGAAAGCTCTTTCCAGAGCCCCGTGACTGTGAGCGCATCGACAATCACCTGCAGCTCCCCGCCTGTTACCTGGTCGAGCATCACCAGGGAGTTCCACACGTCCTTGCGATCCCTGTACTGGTCCTCCTCGCTCCTCTTGAACGGCCATAGGTTTGTGACCACATCGCGCAGCCCTGCCCGCAGCTCGAGGCGTGCGGGACGCCGGCGCGCCGCGAGCGTCGGCCGCTCCTCTCGCGCAATTCTCCGTCCCCTCGCAAAATGCCGAGGAGCACACGACTGTACTGCCTGCGGGACGAAGAAGCCGGCGTTCGAGGCGTGCGACAGCGCTTCACGCAGCGGCACACCCGGGTTCGCCAACAGTGCCAACAGCACCATTACCGGCCCCAGGCCCCGCCCCGCCCTCATCATAAAAAGCTCCTTGCCCCCTGTTTCGTAGTTCGGTCCTCGATGCGATGTGGGCGTCCGTCCACGTGCCGGCTGTGATGATGGTGATGGTGTCGTCGTCGCGGCTCTTGAGCAGCGCAGCCCACACCTCTCGTGGCGTCGGCACTTGCGCGGCTGCTTGGTGTGCCTTCACGCCACGGCATGGTGCCGCTCCCCTCCACCGCCGGTGTTGCTCAGGGCACTCAGGCCATGCAAGGGAGAGGAGGGAGGGAGGAGGGAGGGAGGGAGGGAGGGAGGGAGGGAGGGAGGGAGGGAGAGAGAGAGAGAAGCTGATAATATCATTCGCATGGCGAAGGCGCAGGGCCGGGATGGGGGCGCTCAGTGCGCGACGTGCAGCAGAGCCCGTTATCGACGCGATCCTTGACGTGCAACGTCGCTGCCCCAACGCCTCAGCAAACTCGCGCTATTGCCAAAGGAAAGGTAGATGTATGTATGTATGTATGTGTTTGTATGTATGTATCGTAGGTTGCACCCTATCGTAATATGTATGTAGGTGCTCCCTACGATATATACATGTACAAGACACACACACATACATACTGTAGAATATTGCGGGTGCATGCAAGATCTTTTGGTGCACACGTATCGTAGGGTGCACACATGGGAACATGATATGCACACATAGGAACGTGACATGCACACATGGCAACATGATATGCACATGTGCGCGCGCAAAAACACACACCATTGCACGCACGCACACGCGCGAGCGCGCACACAGGCAGTAGTGTTATTAAGCGGAGGCGTCGAAAGCACTACCCTGCTACACGGCATGCACAAACACGCATCAGAGCATGGCGGCAGTCTAGGTACGACGCGCCTCTTGTGTGTGTGTGCGTGGGAAGGGGGGGGGCGGGGGGGTTGAGTGGGTGTGGGTTTGGTTGTGGGTGTGGGTGTGGGTGTGGGTCTGAGGATACGGTGCATGTACACACACACACACACACACACACACACACACACACACACCTGGCACCGCAGTTGCTCTATTCTGCGACTATGGACAGCGAGGGGGCGAACAAGAAGGGCTCGCGTGTCGTTTCGCCTGCACCAGTCTTGGGATCGATTTGGTATTAATGAGGAAATAATAAATAAATAAATAAATAAAACAGAATAGAATAATACGCATACACACACACTAACACTCACACACACACACACACACACACACACACACACACACACACATACATGTATATACATATACAAATGAGAGGGGGAGGCCTCTCGCTCCGGATGCATCAGTCTTGGGGGACGATTTAGTATTAATGAGGAGAAAGAAAATAAATGCATAAATGAAAAAAGAATACATGTACATATGAGAGCACGAGGCCTCTCGTTTCGGCTACTACATACTTTACTGCACTTTACTACATACTTTACTGCATACACGTGTCAGTCACTTTACTACATACTTTACTGCATACACGTGTCAGTCACTTTACTACACACTTTACTACATACTTTACTGCATACACGTGTCAGTCACTTCGCGCTTCGGCTGCACTAGTCTTGGGGTCGATTTAGTATACGAATATACTAATTAGTATGCCATTTTTTAGTCTACTAATTTCAATACATCCGTCTTCGCCCGCGTCAACAAGTTGGGCAGGCGTGCGGGGGGGTGGGTGGGTCTGCGGGTGGGTTGGTTGGTGGGTGGGTGGGTCTGCAGGTGGGTAAGAGCAGGGCGCGCGTGCATGTGAGTATGTGAGTCTGCGCTGCAAGCGCCCGCGCGAGTTTTGTTTTTTCTGTTGCGCTCATGCGCGAAAACACACACACAACCACACAACCACACAACCACGCAACCACACACACACACACACACACACACACACACACACACACACAGGTGGAGCTGGACGGGTCGTCTATCGGGGACGGTTTCAGGTCTCGGTCCCCGTGTGTGAGAGAAGAGAGAGGAGTGAGTGAGAGAGAGAGAGAGAGTTGTATTTAAAGATGAATATAATATATATTCGGGTTTCAGGTCTCGGTCCCCGTGTGTATATACCTGTATGCACACATCCATACAATACATACACATACACACATACACACGCGAATTTCGACTCCTAGAACTGACGCTACCTGGCTCAGCATGGCGGTAGGTGTTGCTAATGTGTTGCTAATGTGTTGCTAATGTGGTGCTAATGTGTTGCTAATATGTTGCTAATGTGTTGCCAACACGTCTAGAACGTTCTCAGAGCGGGTACTGCTTCTGCGCATCTGTTTGTTGCTAATGTGTTGCTAATGTGTTGCTAACGTGTTGCTAATGTGTTGTTAAGGTGTTGCTAATGTGTTGCTAATGTGTTGTTAACGCGTCTAGAACGTCCTAAGAGCGCTGGGTACTGTTTGTAGCATCCTGTCTACTCTATATCTACACATAAAGTTGAACTAAACCCTAGCTACTATATCTACACATAAACTTGAATACGCTGCGTAAGAGCTAAAACCTCATCCATGCACCCTAAACCCTAAACCCTAAACCCTAAACCCTAAACCCTAAACCCTCATCCATGTGCCCTGACCCCGAAACCCTAAGAGCACAGGCAGAGGCAGAAGCAGCCTAAACCCTAAACCCTAAACCTTAATCATAAACTATAAACCCCAAACCCCAAACCCTAAACCCTCCATACAGGCAGAGGCAGAAACAATGGCCTCACGTGCCTTTGCCAAAAAAGAAGCCTAAACCCTAAACCCTAAACACAGGCAGAGGCAGCAACAACGGCTGCATGTGCCCGTGCCACATCGCAACCTGCTTATTCTCTCTCTCGCACTCTCACTTGCCTCGCAGGTGCTCTCTCTCTCTCGTCTCTCCTCTCTCTCTCTCTCTCTCTCTCTCTTTCCTCTCTCTCTCTCTCGCACTCTCACTAGCCTCACTGGTGCGTACAC
>Ga0315899_10008169_pt1 | contig 11223 bp, 15 predicted proteins | sample LakEriMetagenome_2_FD_203518 | JGI IMG/M metagenome (GOLD analysis project Ga0315899, IMG submission 203518) | Freshwater fungal communities from buoy surface, Lake Erie, Ohio, United States - Buoy 4 MA112 | ecosystem: Environmental > Aquatic > Freshwater > Lake | place: USA: Lake Erie, Ohio...
GACTTGCGCGTGCCCGCGTCCGTCTCCTCCGCCATGACAATCAAAGTGGCGTGCATGTGCTTGCGCGCTGAGCGAGCCTGCGTGATGGGCGGGGCCGATTGCGCGGTCGAGGAGGGGGGAGCGTGGCCGTTTCGGAGGCGCTCCAGGATCTTTTGCATCTTGTAACAGTGCCGGCCACAACGTGTGTGCTCGTTTTCGAGCGAGGGCAGCATATCAGTGGCATCCTGATCCTGCTCGTCCTCAGCGGCTGCGCTTGCTCCGCCGCGAGCAGGGCCTGGATGAGGAGGGCAGTGAGGCAAGCACGCCTCAACGAGCTCTGCGACCTTGACGACATTCATGGATGCGCACTGTGCATTCACCCCACGTCAATGCCACGCTCGCCGCCGCTTGTTCGTGTCGCGTGTCACCGCACATGCACATCGACAGCCGTTTCAGTTACGCAAGGGTCAGCCCGTGCACTGCGCCCATGCTCGCGCGCACACGCACACCTACGCCCCACCTCATCCAGTGCCGAGGCGTTTTTGGGCAGGGCGAGTGCGTCGCGAAATTCTTCGCCCCATGACTGCTCGTGTGTGTGTGTGTGTGTGCAGCTTCAGAGGTTTGCACGTATGCATGTGCGTGCGAGAGGGAATGAGCTCGAGTTTGTGCGCGTGAATGAGTGAGTGAGAGGGTTTGTGCGAGAGAAAGAGTCCGTGAGGTGTTTGCAAACGCCCCCGCACGCGCCTGCGTGCCCGCATCTGCATGCGCCTCAGTCATAGACTGCACGAGTCTCGACCTGTTCGCACATCAGATACAAGGGGGCGAGCAGCAGAGGGCTAACGACGGTGGCCTTGTACCACTTGGTGTCGATGGGGAGCGAGCGGAGCATGTTGATCTGCTCCCCCGCCCTCATCACACTCAGATGATTGCAGATGAAGGGGCAGAGGGTGGGGCAACGGCATGAGTATAGGAGAGGGTATGGGCCAAGGCAGAGAGAGAGAAAGGCTTTGTCGTCAGTCAGGCTGGCAGCCGTCTGTGTCAAACGCACGACACACGCAAGGACCTTGCGCGGAGTAGCCATGAGCATGGCGCGCAGCACGTTCTGGTTGTCGTCTGAGGTGTCCGGATACCGCACGGCACTCTGCATGGGCTCAACGCCTCGCCACACCCGGTGCTCCTCCTTGTACCACTCGGCTTGCAGGAAGGCTGCCACCACGTCGTGCATGCCCACAGGTTGCCACCCCGCCACCCCGCACCACTCCTCTTCCGCTGCCTTGCGCGACCTGGTGGGCAAGGGGCGAGCTCCCAGCGGAGGCCCAGGACATCGACCTGGGCTGGAAGGTTCCCGCTCGACAGGTGCATCGAGACGCTGCTGCCTCATGCGCCGTAGATGCTCCAGCAACGGCCACTCGTCATCGGATCCCTCACCAACTTCATTATCCTCGCCACCCGTGTCTCTGCCCCCGCTCTCGCCAGGCACTCTCCCGGGTATCTCGCTGATGCGCGAAAAGATGCAGGGCTTCGACCTTTGACGCTGGTGCGGTGCAGCTCCACCGCCTTGCAGGCGCAGTTCGATAAACGCCGCGTGCGCGCCCATCGGCACGTTGTTCCACACAATGGATGTAGAGCCCGGCGCGAGCGGGATCGGGTTGTCAGAGCTCAGGTGTGGCCCGTAGCCATTGTCGGCCGACACCACGTGGAGCCACGCACTTTCTGAGGGCTCGCGCAAGTTCTTGACGCAGGCGACGAGGGTCACGTTGGGCTCCCGGGACGCGGTTATGTTTAACGGCCGCAAGACAGCCGCGGCTGGCCCGGCACCTGGCGCCACCAGGCTGTTGCAGTCCTCGGGCAGAGGGTCCGGGACAGCCGCGACCTGAAAGTACGGGCGTTCGATGCCTTGATGGTTGTGCGCGCGGTCTAGCGCGGCTAGCGCAAGCGCCAGCGCGAAGGCACGCCTCACCGGCAAGAAGGAGCGAAAAGGAAGACGCCGGCTGTGGCTCCGCAGCGAAGAGGAGGACGCCGCGCGGCGTCCCCTGCGCATGAAACGATTTCTGAGGCAGGATTGTTTGCAGTTCGCGCAGCGGAAGTCACTCACGGATGATTCGACATCGTCAGCGTGGGCCGTCAACAAGCAGATAAGTTCGTCCAACGACTTGCCGATCTGCCCGATGGGCGCGCTTCTTGCCCCACTTTTCATTCTCTCCTGCTTCCTCGCGGCGGGGGCGGCCGGCGGTGGAGAAGAAGGAGAAAACATAGAAGGCGAGCTACCAGCGGGGGCGCGGTACGGGGTCTTCATGTTCCCGCCGCCGGGCATGTGCTTCCCCGACAGCGCCACCGTCTACGCGGCCACAGCGCTCGCCGACGGCCTGTTCACGCAAGCACGCGTGCGGCGAGAGGGCATCCGCATGCGTCTCCGCATCAACGGCTTGGAGATGGCGTCCGTCTCCTGGGACGCCGGGAGCGGGCTCGAAGCCGACGAGGGCCTGGCCCACCACTTTAGCATCCCGGAGCTGCCCGACGGCGAGTACGAGGCAGAGCTGGCGATTCTGCTCGGGGGCCCAGACGGCGGACCGGTGGGCCTGTCCGCCGAGACTTGGTTCCAGGTGGACCAAGCCGGCCAGTGCCTGCCCGACGCTGTGGAGGCGCCGCAGCGCAGCGAGGGGCACGAGCGCCACACTGCGGGCGACAGCGACAGGTCGGGGGACCGGTCACGCAGCCGGCAAAAGATCCTGGCGAATGCTGCACTCGGCAAGCGAGCGTGGATGTCGTCCGTCGCCAGTGGGGGCCATGCGGGCCACGCGTGCGATGGCCTGACCATGGTCACCACCCGCGTGCAGCGCAACGCCCTCTCTGCACCTCCCTCTTCGCTGCTTGCTCCCGCGTCCGCGCCTGGTGCGGCACCCGGCCACCTGTATGCGTCCTCAGGAGGAGCGGCAGGAGCAGCGGGCATGGAGGGCAAGGGGCGCGCAGGAGCGGCAAGCACCAGCGGCCAAGAGGCGTGGTGGGAGGTCGACTTGGGAGATGTGCATCAGGTGCATCTCGTCGATGTGTGGGCGGGAAAACAAGCGGCGGCGCAAGGGGCGTATCCGCCAATCATTCCATTGCCAGCTAGGCACACATTGGCCCAAAAGTCAGCTACCAAGTCACACATTTCGAATCTGCTGTACTGACCTAGTGTAGCTTTGGAATCGCTGCTTGCTGCTAGAACTCTCTGCAAGGTTTGCAGCGGCCCTGTCGACTGTAGCCCTCCTCTCCAGCTGCTCTGCTTCTCTCTAGCAGCATAGGGGAGGCGGGGCATGGGGTGCTTGCCATGATGCCGGCCATTGACAGTTTTGGTGCTTGCGTGCGCTGTGTTGCACACGCCAAGTTGCATGCTGACGTGTTGCGTATGAGCAGTCTTCTGCCGCTGGAGCTCTCGCTGCTTGCGCCTGACTGGTCTCCGATCGCAAGCTTTTTCTTCGCCGGCAATGCTTCAGGAGGGGGCAACGGCTATGGGCCAGATGGCGGCAATGGGCGGAGAAATCACGGTCTTGGGGTTGAGGGCCACAGCATGCTGTCGTGGTATGTTGCGGGGAGAGGAGACGGCGACGTGGCGGGGAGAGGAGACGGCGACGTGGCGATCTCTGCCAGATATCTGCGGGTATCCTTGCCCCGCAACTGCGCGTTAGACACGGACGAGGGGGACCAGACAGGCGGCGGGGGGAGGCAGCGGCAGCTGGCGCTGCTGGAGGTGGCAGTCTTCACCTGGCAGCATTGGAACTGCACCCTCCACTGCGAGGATCTAGGGCGCGGGCGTTGCCCGACGGCCCAGCCTGAGCGCGCAAGCGGTGCCTGCGAATGCGCACCCGACAGAGTTGGCCCCGACTGCGCCACGCACCTGCTCACCGACTTTGCCTCTCTGCCACCGGCGCTCCCGCTGCCGCCCTCGCGCTCAAATTCACTCCACCATGAGCATCCGCGCTGGAGCGAGCACGTGCTGCGCCAGGCGGAGGCAGAGGTGAAGGAAGCGCAGCGCGGCGGCGACTGCACGTCGCGGGACGCACTGGTCGTCGGGTACCACCCAGGCGGCATGGCGGCTTCGCTGTCTTTGATCGCCTCGATCCTTTCCATGACGCTCTCTCTCAACCGCTCCATGCTCCTGTGGCGCAAGGCCGAGTGGTTTTACGCTGACACTCACGAGTGCCCCGATCACCAGGTGCCTCCCGACACCTCTCCTCCCTCCTGTCTCCTCCTCTCTCCTCCTCCCCCTTTCTCTCCCCTCCTCGCTCATCCTCGTACTCCACCACCTGATAGTAGCAGAGCGCGGCTCATAGATGATCGACGGCCAGAAGACAGCAGACCAGAGCATGTGTTGTCTCTCTATAAAGAATGTGTTATCTCTCTATAGAAAGTGTTCTCTTTAGATAGATGATTGACGGCCAGAAGACAGCAGACCAGGCCGACCTGGGCTACCTACTAGCTACTTTTGGGTTTAGGGTTTAGGGTTTAGGGTTTAGGGTTTAGGGATCAGGTTTGGGACTCATGCCAGTAACAAGTGGGCTAGGGTTTAGGGTTTAGGGTTTAGTGTTTAGGGTTTAGGGATCAGGTTTGGGACTCATGTCAGTAACAAGTGGGCTAGGGTTTGGGGTTTGGGGTTTAGGGTTTAGGGTTTAGGGTTTAGGTATCAGGTTTGGGACTCATGCCAGTAACAAGTGGTGCTCTTAGTGCTCTTGTACTTGCGCACACGTGCTGATGCCAAGACTGGTGGAGCTGCGCGGATGATTCTGATGATGTGATATTTAACAACAAAAATATGATGTGATATGCGTTGTTGGAATTGGTAGAATTGGTGATATTTAACAACCAAAAATACTCAAATGTGTAATTACCCAAATTAAAATTTTGAGTAATTGTAGAATTGGTGATATTTAACAACCAAAAATACGATGTGATTTTTGGTATTAGAATTGGTTCAAAGAGTTTAGATAATCTTCTAAAATATTCGCCATAGGTCAAATTCACGATTATGTCCTTTGTATTGGCAGATGTCGTGCTTCTTCGAGGCGTGGCACCAGTGCGACGACCAGCACATCGACTCCTTCCTCGAAGGCGCCTTTCACATCAAGGTGGAGGAGAGCACCGCTACCCGCGGCGTGCAGCCCTTTGCCTGGGTGCCACGGGCGCACGCGAGCAAGGGAATCTTCTGGTGGCGTACCGTGCTCAATCGCTTCATCTTCAGGGTGCACCCTAAAATGGCGGCAGAGCTCGACATCAAGGGCGTCTTGCGGCGGCTGGGGCTGGCAGGCGAGCGCTTCATAGGCGTGCACGTGCGTCTGGGCGACTCGTGCGTCAAGTGGCAGCAGCTCTTCCAGGGTGATTGCATCTCGGTCGCCCAGCACATTGTTCACACGCGCTTTGTCGCTCAGCGATACGGCATTTCTCGCGTCTTCGTTGCTTCTGACGACCCGGGAGTGCCCCAGCAGTTTGCGCACGCCTTGCCCGACCTCATTGTGGTGTCTGCCGCCACCCTCAACATGTATAGGGACGTGTTGCACCACATGGAAAAGAGTAAGGGAGAGTGGACCGAAAACCGCCTGCGCACAGGGAGGATTGAGCGTGGGCAGCTGCTCCGCTCTACGCTCTTGGATATCGAGGTGTTGTCTCGGGCGGCGGTGATAGTGGGGCACTTTGCATCGAATTTGTCGCGCCTTGCCTTCTCTCTCGCCGTCGGCTTCTCGGGCTCCGGACTGGTGCCCTTCGTCTCTGTCGATGGACCTTGGTGCTACCACTGGCAGATGTGCTGTGACGTTGACGAAAACGGCGTCTCTCACATGTGCTCGTGATCTCCCCTCCCGTCCCCGGGCACGCACACACATAGTGAAAGGCAAGCCTAGTTGAACTTACCAGCTAACTTGTTTTTAGTAAACAGTGACTTTGGAAGCAACAGGACGTAGAAACGAGATAGAACGGAGTCAGAACCATTTCTACGGCCGGCTTCGAGAAGGATTTCATACACGCAGAATCGGCGCCGATGATCGAGCCCCGGAGCGCGCCTCGAGCGCCGCCCGCATTCAGATATAGATCATTCTGATTGCATCGCACTAAAGGAGACTGCCAGCAGGTAGCAAGGAGGAGTCTCGGCAGTGCCCTCAGCCGCGCAAATATCTCACTGCGCGTGGAGTTAGCCTGGCCCACGGTGAGCGCTTGACGATTGTCCTCGGTAATCTTTGATTCAAACATTCAAACATCTTCGATCTACCGTATCTTGCAGCACAGCAGAGGAAACGCATAAATGCCGGTATCGAGGTGGCCGGTTTCACACCGGCGCATGTGAAAACTACTTTGTTCATTTACATTGCAATATGCTTCCCGCCTCGAGGAAAATAGAGTAGATGACAAGCTCTGTCGGCGGATTCAGCACGCACCCACTGCCCCGTCGTCGCAACTTGAGCGCACTTCTTACGCCTCTCGATCCACACTGGCACGGTCTGCCAGCAGCATTTGTGATCCTTATTCGGCAGGTGCCGCCTCTGCGGGTGACGCCTGAGCCTCTGGCGCTGCAGGTGCTGCTTCGCTTGCTCCTGATTCTCCTCCCGGTGCTGCTTCGTCAGCGGCAGATGCCCCGCCTGTTGTGGCACGAGCTGGCTCTTCTTCCTCCTTCTCTGCCTGTGTGGGTTGCGTCGCAGCCCCACCTGGGGCTTCGGACACCGGCTTTGCAGCCTCAACTGCGGGGCGTTTAGCGGCAGCAGCATCGTCGTCATCGGAGTCCGCATCCTTGTCTGCGCCAGGTGCTGACGGCTTGTGCTGTGACACGCTTTGCGAAACCGGCTTGGGCTCGTCCGCCTTCTTTACGGCCGGTGCCTCCTTCTCCTCCTCGCCCTCGCTCTCGCTCGACGAGTCTGCGCGCAGCTTATCCATCGACTTGCCTCCACCTGCGTTCCGCATCGGAGCGGTCGTCCCCCCGCTCCCCCCAAGATCAGGCCTCGCGAGCGGCGCGTGTGCGGCTTGTTCCTGGCCTGGCAGCACTGGCAACGCCCAGGGTTGGCCAGGAGAGTCGGCGCGCGAGAAGCGCATGTCGCGCCCCTTCGTGAGCTCTGGCAGCGACAGCGCCGACTTGCGGGAGAGGGATGTGACACTGCGCAGCCAAACGTCGTCGACATCAGTGTGCGAGTGCGTTTGCGACCGCGCGCGGATGCCCGTGCCGTCCCCGTAGGGGTACATGCCGATGTAGCTGAGCATGTGCTCCTGCTCGCGCCGCTCTGCCATCCAGACCCTGTGGTTGTAGTAGGAGGGCGTCTCCTCAAGAGCCCGCAGCATGCGCAGGTTCTCGTGCGTCACGCGCTCCATCTCGCGCCTGCGCGTCACTACGTTAAGGCTGCTCAGAGGCGGCTTTTTGAGGCGCGACAGCTGGTCGGGCGCGTCCATGATGCGCGTCATCTGGCTCAGCAGCCGCGCGTTCTCCGCCTCGATCTCGGCGAGGCGCTCGTCCTGCTGCATGCGCTTCTTGAGGTTGGCGCGGCACACCTTGGGGATCATCTTTGGCTTCTTTGTGAAACCCAGCAGCGCCAGGTGCGATGTCATGCCGTCCACCTGGCACCCCCAACACGCGTCACCACCCCCCCCCCCCCTCCACGCGTTGAGGAACACACACACACACACGCACACACAGTTCCGGTGGCGCAGGATACAAGTTGAAATGTACAATGGGTTGAAAACGGCCGGGCCATCATAGCCGGGTCGCCGATACCACATCACGCTCCCCGATGAGGGCCGCGGGTCTAGCTGCATGTTGATCCGCCGCTCGCCACTGGCCCCAGTGAGGCCGGCAGAGCTTCGGAGATATGTGCAGCGGCTGTTGAGGGTGCGGGCGGAGGTTGGGCGGGGCGCAGGGGACACAGGAAAGACGCACGCACCTTTTTGCGGTGGATGTCATAAGTCTCCCGCTTGTGCCGCTCGTGCAGGATGTTCCTGCCCCGCTCGGCGGGCGGCAGCTTGTACATGGTCGGGACGCTTCCTTCCCACCCCTTCTTAGCCGTTGCTCGGGGCCCGATTGTTTTTTGTTTTTTTATGTTTTTTCGGATTTAACAGCTTTCAAGATTTATTTGATGGTGTAGGAACAGCCGACCGCGTGTCCGCGTGCACTCTGTCCCCTGTGATGTCGGACGATGAACACGATCACGATGACGGGAAGCCCAAGAAGGAGTGGGTGCGCACCGTGGCCACACACCTAAAGTTTATTAGCGGCTTCAACGCCTTTCCTGGCAAGAAGCCCGGCGGCCTGAACCCGTCGATGGTCTTTGACGCCGTGCAGGTGCGCGCGCCGTCTTCGCGCTCGCGCGACACACCCCTGGAACACGCGCTGACCAGCCGCGTTGGCAGCGCTGTAACGTGGACCGTGCGCGGGAATTGCTGATGATCGAGGGACACGTGAACGCGACCAACACCAGCGGCTCAAGCCTGACGCATGTGGCCGTCCGAACGGGCGACTGGCGCATGCTTGACCTCGTATGCACACCTCTCCCTGCCCTCCGTCTGGCGCGTGGCGGCCCGTTCGCGCGCAGCTGCGCGCGAGTGTCCTGGGCCACCGGCAGCGTCTTCGCGCGTTCGCAATGCAGACCCGCCAGCGCTGCAACGATCGGCCACGCGGGACGCATATGCTGCGCATGATAGCGGGGCGTTTCTGTCAAACACCACATCGCATGCCGAGTCGCTGCCCCCACCTTTTTCCTGCCCCAGGTTGCCCAACTTGCGGCTTAGCCGCAAGTTGGGCAACCTGGGGCAGGAAACAGAAGCAGCAGCCGCAATGCTGCGGCGGGCGACGCCTGACGTGCCGCGCCACAGGTGCTGTCCTTCCACCCAAACGTCAACGTGAAGGAGAGCAAGGAAGTGGGCGGTGGGACGCCGTTGCATGCGGCAACCGACTTGGGCAGCTCTCGCATGGTCACGCAGGTCCCGGCTCTTCCGCTCTCTCGTTGCGGTTATGTGTTTGGAAGAGGAGCATCTAGGCAGGGAGAAAGAGACAGAGAGAGAGAGAGAGAGAGAGAGAGAGAGAGAGAGATTAAGCAGGGCCATGCGTCAGGCCTTGCGCACTGCTTCACGAACCCACCCTCACCCTCATCCTCACCCTGACCCTCGACTGTCACGCACACGTAGACGTGTGTGTGTATGTGTGTGAGTTCATTTACCGCGCATTTTCATTCGCATATATACGCCGGATAGCTGCTCAAAGTTCATGCGGACCCCAGCATCGTGGACAACACTAAGAGCACAGCTCTGCATATATGCGCGAAGAAGGGATACGCCGAGATTGCCCAAACCCTCATCCACCACTGCCAAACCAACCGCATCCTGGTGTGTTTGTGTGTATGTGTGTGTGTGTGTGTGTGTGTGTGTGTTTGTGTCCTCTGGCGTGTTTGTGTCAACGGCGATCTCATGCTTTAATTGTCAAATGTGCGTGTGTGTTAGAGAGGGAGCGCGAGACAGAAAGATTACGCGCGCGCGTGTGTGTCCATTGATTGTGTGTGCATATAGCTGTGTGCGGATTCAGGAGCCGAACCTGCAAAAACAAAAATGCAGAAATGTGGTAAGCAGAGTGGCAATATGTTAGAGAGAGTAGGATAGACTGCGGAGATGTATTTTTTTTATTTTTTTATTTTTTTTATTTATTTGACGCAGAGTGGCAATATGTTAGAGAGAGTAGGATAGACTGCGAAGATGTCTGCGACAAGAGTTGCAATACGTTAGAGAGAGAATATGACAGATGTGTGTGTGGATGTGTGTGTGTGTGTGTCCGTTGACTGTGTATGCATACCAGGGGCCGAACCTGGAAACATTTTCAGAAATGACTGACAAGGGCGGCAAAGTTGCAAATTACTGGGCGCGCGAATTCGGCCATCATGCAATGTGAGCCTCCTCCACACCACTCGCCCCCCCCCACACCTGTGCATGAATCTGCGCTCTCTGCATGTGCCTGCGCTGCATGCACGCATCTGGTGTGTGCGTGCGCGCGTGCGTGCATGCACACATGTGTGCGTGTGCGCGTGCGTGCATGCACGCATGTGCACCTGCACTCCACGCACGTGATGCGTCTGGTGTTGGTCTGGAGAATCGTTAGCAACACATTAGCAACACATTAGCAACACCTGAGCCCCCAGAGTGTGATGCAGGTCAGGCATGTGTCTAATCAGTTGACAGGAAACTACATAGTTTTCTAGTATGTACACATTCCAACTCCCATTTCGAAGCAAAAAAAATCGAAGCAAAAAAAAAGAAACTGCATCTCTAGTATGTACACATTCCAACTCCCAGCCAAATAATATCGTGCTCTCGAGTTTGCTTCTATTTTGAAATTATTTGTGTCGGTGCCGGGGTTGCACGTGTCAGCTACGGATGCTTGCCTCCTCCGCCTCCTCGAAGAATGGGGAAGGAAGCTTTTTTGCCCCCTGATTTTTGTGCGTGAGCGTGTGCGTGTTGTGGTTGCGGGGGGTCGCGTAGTTGCAGTCTGTATGTGTCTAAATCTTTTTGCCTCTATGGTAGGTTTCTTTGCCTCTGTTGTAGGTCTCTTTTGCCTGTATAGTCTCTCTTGCCTCTCTGGTGCTCTCTCCCCCTCCCCATCTTTCTTGCGTGCTCTCTCTATGTCTGTGTGAGTGCGGTCAAGCCTCAAGGGAGGCAACCACGCAACCCACCCATCTCCCGTATCCATCGCTTTTTGCTTCGAATTAACCCTCCTCCTCCCCCAACCCCCCCCCCACACAGGGCCGAAAAGCTGCCGCCCAAGCTGTATGATCCCCTGGAGCACTTTGAAGGCTCAATCAAAGACCCCGAGAACCGCGTGTGGACTCAGGAGAGCAAGAAAAAGAAGAAGGGCAAAAAGGGTGGCAAGAAGGGTGGCAAGAAGAAAAAAAAATGAGGCCCCCTTTTGGGATGAGGATGCAGAGGAGCAGGGAGCAGGAGGAGGGCAAGAAAATGTCTGCTGGCAAGGCAAACAAAGGCGAGAAGAGAGAAGGGAGGTCAGGAGTGTTGATGGTGGTGGCTTCCAGTTGTCAAGCTGAGAGAGAGAGTAAGAGAGATAGAGACAGCGAGACAGAGGAACGGGGTTGGGGGGCAGAGAGAGCCCAAATCCTCCCCTGATTGGGGGGGGGAGAGGCAGCCGAGGAAGCTCGACGTGGCATGTACAGTAAAAGAGCAAAAGGAGTGTGTCACACCAAGACACAGGGAGGTGGTGTGACAGGGCAAGGGTGAGCGGCAGCGTCAAGCTACTGTCAC
>Ga0315899_10008170_pt1:0-2500 | contig 11222 bp, 13 predicted proteins | sample LakEriMetagenome_2_FD_203518 | JGI IMG/M metagenome (GOLD analysis project Ga0315899, IMG submission 203518) | Freshwater fungal communities from buoy surface, Lake Erie, Ohio, United States - Buoy 4 MA112 | ecosystem: Environmental > Aquatic > Freshwater > Lake | place: USA: Lake Erie...
TGAGCTTCGCCTTACGATATTGCATAGCTGTCCTACCTGATGCTCTGTCCAGTGCGCACACGCGCACACTTGGGCGCGAAACTCGCAACAGCAAGTACAAAGGGCCAGTTGTTGTGGCACCTAGGGTCCGTTTGTTGCAGTGTCCATTGTTGCAGTGTTGTTGCAGTGTCCACGCAGGCAGCAGCCTCCTGCCTTCTTCTCATGCCTGAAGTTGCAGCTGTTGCTCCCGGAGCAGGCGCTGGTGCAAGTTGGCGAGCAAAAAGGTTGGCGTGGGCACGCGCACACCCTGCGCACAATACGCTCCAGTGGCATCAGCTTAGGGCGTGCTCAGAGAGTCTCCTCTCAATCGACCGACGTTGCTCTGCGACCATACAGGCCTCCCGGGTCGGGGTCAATTTAGACTGTGTGCGCCGCAACAAACACCGGCATTTCGACACACAGACACGCCCACGCGCGCACAGACACACACACACAAACACGTACCTTCGGGCCTACCATCTCCACAGCCACACCACTACGAGCAGCGGCATTAACCAACGCCTGTCTGTCATTAACGTCGAGCTCAGTTGACCCCAGCATCCCAGGCAGCGGCAAGGCGAGAGGAGAGAGGAAGAGAGATGGCTGCTGCGACGTAGTACTGAGCGAATCCCTGTCGGCGTGCGCTGCTGCGGCGAGGTGATCCGCAGACACCAGGCTTCTATCGGAGTGACCATCAGCCCCCTCTGGAAACCCACCTCCGCCTGTCACCCCCTGGCCCTCACCCTGTTTTCTTGCACCCTCCTCCACGGCTGCGTAGCCTCCCGCAAACTCCCCTTCAGTGAGGCGCTGGGTGCTTGAGGCTGCGTCACTGCCGTCTTGCAGCCCAGGAACTGCGTGTTGTTGGAGGTCGAGACCCATAATGACCTTGACGCCGCCCACCGTAACCTCGGAGCCATCCAACCATGACTCATCTGCCGCCCCAAGCAGCTTGTGCCCGTTCGCACCCGCGCCGTCGACGCCGGCACTCGTAAGCCATGCGCTCAGCACCTCACTAGATTGCCCCAACTGCAGTGCGCGCAGGCTGGCGTCTGGCGAGCGGTTGCGGTCTTCAATGGCGGCAATCCACTGCTGTGCGTGAAGGAGCGCCAGCTGCTTCTCTCTCTTGTTTCGCTCAATCTGTCGTTCAAGTGCACGCATCCTGGGCAGGACGCGCACCTCATGTCTGAACAGCATCTCCCGCGGCGCTTTCATCCGCTTGGCCAGCAACTTGCGCGCGCGCCGCCGCAGCTCGGTCTTGGCCCAGTTGAAGTGGTTCAGCCTGTAGTCGAGCTGCATGCTCTTCCAATCGAGCCCATGCGCGAGGAGCAGTTTGGAGATGCAACGTTCCTTGGCCTCCACAGCGGGGCGCGTAAAGTAAATCTTGCCAAAGTCTGCAGCCTGTGGGTCATCAATGATGACGCACCGCGGCACCTTCTTGCCCTCTGCGCGCACCAGGGTCGCCAAATCCAGGGGCGACCCGTCTCGATAATCTTTGGGGTTTCGGTTCCAGCGGATAGCGTTGAATTCTGATAGTTTGACAAGGCGCTTCGGCTCCACGGACTCTTGCACGTGCTTGGCACTGGGTGTGTCTGACATGGGCTGCCTCAGCTCGCGCTGCGCTGCCCCCTGCACCACGCCCTTTTTGATGCGCGCCCCGCGTCCAAAAACGCGGTTGTGCGCCGCCTGCGCAAACCAGTATGCACCACGATAGGGATCCTTGATGCACCCAAGACCCTCAGTATAGCGCAGGGCGAGGTTGAATTGCGCCTTTCCGTGGCCCTGATGCGCCGCTTTGCTGTACCAGTAGCACGCCTGTTCATGGTTTTTTTCAACGCCCAGTCCCTTACCACAGGCAACTCCCAGCGCAAACTGCGCGTTGGCGTCGCCCTGCTCAGCCGCTTCATAAAACCACTCTGAGGCCATGAAAGCATCCTTTGCCACGCCGCGCCCGTGCTGGTAGAACATCCCGAGCTTGAACTGCGCCGCCGCATGCCCAGCCTCAGCAGCCCTCGCGAGCCACTCCACTGCAGCCAAGTCGCTGGGCGGCAGATTGTGCTTGCCGCCCGCGTGCGCCTTGCCCATGAAATACATTGCCTCTGCGCAGCCCGTGTTCGCAGCTTCCTCCACCATATCTAGCCCCTGCGCCGCATCCTCATCCTTGTGAAGTCGAGCGGTATCCGACAACAAGAAGGAGCCATAGTGGAACTTAGACTGTGCGTCACCACTGTCGGCAAGCAGCTTCAGCATATTTGTCGCCACCATCTCCTGCCGCCGCTTCTCCTGCACGCTCACCACCAGTGCCCCCTCGCCCTCTTCCTCCTCGGACTCTTGCTGGACCCCCTCCCCCGTCTGCGCCGCTCTCGCCCTCACCCCTTGCGCAGCACCTCCCTGTCGCGCAAGGAATATCTCAACGTACAGTCGTCTCGCTTCCACCGCAGCAGCATTCGATCCCCCGCCTCCTCTACCTCCGCCTCCATCCCCC
>Ga0315899_10008170_pt1:5000-11222 | contig 11222 bp, 13 predicted proteins | sample LakEriMetagenome_2_FD_203518 | JGI IMG/M metagenome (GOLD analysis project Ga0315899, IMG submission 203518) | Freshwater fungal communities from buoy surface, Lake Erie, Ohio, United States - Buoy 4 MA112 | ecosystem: Environmental > Aquatic > Freshwater > Lake | place: USA: Lake...
CGCCGCTCCTGCCCTCTGCAAACGCAAGGCCGAGCCGCGTCATAGCGCGCTTGCTCCCCAGCGCCGCCGCCGCCCGCAGCATGCGCACGGCTGCTGTCGCGTTGGGCGTCTGCCCATACGACCCATCCAGTAGATTTACGCCGAGCTCCTCCTGAGCGTCCACGCCGCCACGCGCCGCAGCAGACCCTAGGAGGCGCTGCGCCGTAGCGTTGGATGCTTGCACGCCCTCGCCATATCGGTAGCACATGGCCAATTCCGTCAGCGCTGCCACGTTGCCCTGGCGGGCCGCGCGAGAAAACCAGGCGCTAGCCTTGGGCAAATCTCGAGGCACTCCCTGACCCATGCTGTAGCAGAGTGCAAGCTGTAGCTGCGCTTTCGCGTTTCCCTTCAGAGCCCGCTCCTGGAACCATGCCGCATCCCGCCGCTTCCTGCCGGGCAAAGCAGGCCCCCCGGGGGCGCCAGCACCAGTCCATGTGTCGCCGAAGCGTGGGTCTTTGGAGCCAGCTATAACCCGCGCAGGGCCCCATGCGCTGTTATAAACGAATGTTCCGTTGGACATGCGTTCAAGATTCTCAAGCGAAAAGCCTTTGACATGCTTGAGCATGCGCTTGTGCTTGCTCAACTTCACCTTGCCCTGCTTCAGCATGTCCACAAATTGCACCAAGCTCACGTTCCTCCGCCCTGCCTCTTTGGCCAACACCTGCACCGCCTCCCCTACTCCGCCGTCGAGCGAAGAACTCCCCCCCCCTGTCCCCATTACACTAAGCGCACTAGACGTCGGCGCTGAGTTTGCACCCTGCCCACCCGCGGGGGTTCCTCCCTGGCGCACACCGCCCGCGGGGGTCTCTCCCTGGCGCACATAGCGATGCAGACGCTCATGATCCGCGATGGAGAGTGTATTCGGCGCGGCTGTTACGAATTCTCAAAAGTGAGTGCCCTAGCATATTTCATATATACAAAGCCACCATGGAGCTGACTTTCGAGAATTTTAATTTTCTATTTTTGTTTTTTTAACCTGCGCCGGGAATGGGCTCAGGCAATCCTGTCACTACATTTACACGCCACGTGTCATTGGAGAAGGTAGGCACTGCGACCACTCTGCCGTTCCTCTCCTCTCTGTCATAGCGGCCTGTAAAGTGGAGGCCCTTGGCCTCGTTGTCCATGATGGCCTTGACGTGGGGGAACAGGTCCTGCATTTAATGAATTTAATTATTTATTTCATCTTTAATTATATTCATCTATTTCATTTTATTGTATATAATAGAGTAAAAATGAAGTAAAATAAAACAAGACCTTTTTCCACCGATCCTTGTCGCCACCCCCCTCGCGCGCAGGCGCTGTCGCCGGTAAACCGATGTACTCCTGCTGACTTTCCATGTTGAGCTGCATGGCCTTGAGGTAGGCCTCGGCGTCACGCTCGCACTTGTCCTTGATTTCCTCCTCCGTCATTTGGTCCCAGCTGTTTCGGAGGTATTAATGACGAAAATTTATTAGCAATGTTCAATAAAAACCTTATATTCAATGAATTAAAAAGAAGAGACCTGTTTCGGAGGACTTTGCGCTGGACTTTCTTGCCACTGAAGCCATACACGTCCTGGTACAGCATGGGGCCGCTGCCCTCGTAGGGTGCCACGACAGAATTTTCAAAATCCGCTGCATTCACCTTGCGCTTCCGCCGCCAAGTGTCCCAGTTAATGCCCGTCACCCGCACGCGCTTGCCCTTGACGTTCTTCCAGCCGCTCCCCACGTCCTGCAGCTCCGGCCTACGACGCAAAGGCAGCGGCACAGACCCCTCCTGCGCCACCGCCAGCTGCTGCGCAGCCCCCGCCTTTTTTGGGCCCGCAGCGGGTGCTGCGCAGGCTGCCACAAGGCGCGTCGACACGGGGCCTTCTGTGGTCTCACGGCGGAGAGCATTCCCGGCGCGATGTGGCCGCAGCTTGCGCGCCAATGCTTTGTCTGTGGGTGCCTCCACTGCCCCCCTACCGCCGCGCAGGCGCGCGGCGCCCGCGCAGCCGTGGGACGAAGCTGCCTCGCGGAGCCAGACCGATGCATCTGCAGGCGCGGGCGGTCGCGAGGCGTGGGACGAGGGGCGCAGCGCGCAGAGGACCAGCGCACCGCTGAGAAGAAGACCCGGAAGCCCCCCCGCTCGGCCGCACCGCGACCACTTCCGCAGGTGCCCCATCCCCGCTAACTTGTAGGCTTCCACAGTCCGGACACACCGGGCGTGTGCAATCGTCGCTGAGCGGTGCTGCACACTCATCGGCGTAGCGACGCTCAGCGCGCGTGTGTGATCACGCCACCGCACCGTGCGCCCATCTCCCGCCATGCTTCCTCAGCGTCAGCAGCCCCGCGTATCACGGGGGGCTGGACGTCAGCAGCCCGACCACGCAGATGTTCATGCCGAACCAAATGGCCCAGTTCGTTCTTTGAAGAAATTCCCGCCAAAACGTTATTCCCGCCAGTTCTAGCCCGCATGAGCGCGGCGGGTGGGAGCGCGGCCTCCGCGGAGGCGCCAACGATTCGGCGGCTGGACCAGGCGACGGTCAACCGGATCGCTGCTGGGGAGGTGCGCGCGTGATGCGCCGCTGCCGCGCGCGCTGGGGCCCTGCTCTGACGCCTCGCGCAGCGTCACTCGTCCGTTTGCGGCGCCGGCGGCGGGGGGAGGGTGAACGGTGACTGGCCTGTGCGCGCCGCGCAGGTCATCCACCGGCCTGCCAATGCGCTCAAGGAGCTGCTGGAAAACAGCATCGACGCGGGGTCTACCAACATATCCGTCGTCGCCAAGGCCGGCGGGCTCAAAATGCTCCAGGTGGCCGCGGCCGGCGTGCAGCGTGCCCCTGTCGTGCACGGCGGCAGCAGCCGCCCCCGCGTGACACGGCGCTGGTTGAGCTGTAAACCCAGGATGCGCTGACTCGTGGTCGTGCAGATTACGGACAACGGGTGCGGCATCAAGAAGGACGACCTGGGCATCGCCGTCGAGCGCTTCACGACCAGCAAGCTCCGCGAGTACGACGACCTCCAGAGCATCGGCACCTTTGGCTTCCGGTCTGGCTGCTGCGCTCGACGCCGCCGCGCGCCGTGAACGCAACGAGCGCTCTGCCGCCGCGCAAACGCCTGAAGAGCAGGCCACTAATGGTTGGGTCTGTGCGCGCGCTGCTGCAGCGGCGAGGCTCTTGCGAGTGTGAGCCACGTTGCACATCTGACCATCACAACCATGACGGCCGACAGGTGACTTCCTCACCTCCCCAATCCGCCAGATCCTTCCCCGCCCTCTCCTTCCGAGCCCACGCGTAACCCTTGTTTATATCAACGGCAGTTTGTGACTTTGGTCCGGCTGGGCTTCCGAAGCACACAGAGCTGCACAAGGGGACAAGCATAAACCATCCCCGTGTTTCCGGTGTTTCTGGATGCTCCCACAACGTGCTAACCACTTTCCGCCTCCCCCGTCTGGCAGTCCGTGTGCGTACAAAGCGCACTACAGCGATTCGAAAATGGTGCCTGCGAAAGAAGGCGAGTCGGCGGAGCCGCGTGCGTGCGCTGGCGTCAAAGGGACTGTGATCACGGTGGAGGACCTTTTTTACAATGTGCCTTCGCGGCGACAGGCGCTGAAAAATCCGACAGAGGAATACGCCAAAATCGTCGAAGTGGTCAGCCGCTACGCGCTGCGCTTTCCGAAAGTCTCTTTCACATGCAAAAAGATGGGCGACAACACTGCCGACGTCAAGACGCGCCCAAACTCCTCAGTCAAGTGCGCTCAAAGAACGTGTGTGTGCATGCTGCTGCTCTCAGTGCACCGCCACGCGAGCGTCTGCTCACATGCGTGCTGCTGTCGTGTTTGGGTGCAGAGACAACATTCGAAACATCTACGGCGCCGCACTGGCCCGCGAGCTGCTCGAGATGACGGAGGAGTCTAGCGCGCCAAAAGTCAAGGTAGAGGCGTACTTGTCCAACCCCAACTATTCGCTCAAGCGCTTGACCTTGGTGCTGTTCATCAACGGGCGCCTGGTGGAGTGTAGCCCGATCCGCCGCTGTCTCGAGGCGGTGTACGCTCCCTATCTGCCCAAGGGCTCGCACCCGTTTGTCTTAATGTGCCTCGAGTTCCCTCCAGAGTCGCTTGACGTCAATGTACATCCTACTAAGAACGAGGTGCGGTTCATGGACGAGGAGCTCGTCATCGACTTTTTGCAGGAAGTGATCGAGAAGAAGCTACTGGGCTCCAATGCCTCGCGCACCTTTTACACGCAGACGCTCATGCCTGGCGCGGCAGAGCCGTCGCAGGAAGACGCAGACGACAGCGTAGCCGCTGGTGCCAAAGGCGGCCCTGTGATTGCGCCGAAGACCATCATCCGCACCACGGCTGCAACGGAGTTTGGGCAGATGGAGGCCTTCCTGACCCGTCTGCCAGCGACCACCGACCGTGCGCAGTCGCGCGTCAGCAGCAAGCGCGCGCACGGCGAGCCTGCAGGGGGCATGGTGCCTTTGAATGATCATCGCAAGGGCGCACCGGCAGCGGAGGGGGAAGATGAGGTTTTGCCACCAACAATTCGCAAAAAGGCGCGTGCACGCAAAGATTGCGGGCTCACATCTGTGCGCTCGCTGGTGGCCAAAGTCGAGGACAAGGCACATGAGGGCCTCAAAGAACTGATGCGTGACCATGCCTTCGTTGGCAGCGCCACAGACACCCTCGCGCTGGTGCAGCACGGCACCCGCCTCTTTCTCGTCGACTTACCCCAGTTGACCAAGGAAGCTGTCTATCAGGCTTGCCTTCGCAGGTGCTGACTGTGTTTGCCGGGTTGTTGGCCTGGTTATAGTCTCTGCTGTGTTGCAAGATCTGCATGCCATGCCTCTTTTCGAGGTTGGGCTGACAGCGCGACGGACGATGCAGATTCGGGGATCTGGACCTTATTCGGCTCCGACCGGGCGCACCTGTACGTACGCTGGTTCGCGCCGTGCTCGACACCCCTGACGCCGGCTGGAGCCCAGAAGACGGCGACAAAGACGAAATCGCCGAATTCGTGACGGACTTGCTGGTGAAGCAGAAGGGCGAAATGCTCAGCGTCTATTTTGGTCTGCGCTTCGACGTTTCTGAAGGGACGCTCGAGACGCTGCCCGAGCTGCTTGACCACTATGTGCCGCCGCTGAACCTGCTTCCCATGTTTTTGCTCCGGCTTGCCATCCAGGTCGACTGGACATCCGAGGAAAGGTGCTTTGAGACAATTGCCAAGGAATTCGCTGAGTTTTACATGGTGCGGGAGGGATGCACGACCGCAGATGCGCTGCCAAAAGAGCTGCGCGAGTTCGCGGCCGGCGCCGCTGCGGAGAGCAATCGTGGCCGCACATCGCAGACGCAGCTGTCGCAGATGCTGGAGGCCTCTTCCGACGTCAGGGCGGCGTCCGGAGGTGATGCTGATGAGCGCAGAGCCAATGGGGACACTGGTGACGCCGGAGCAGCAGCATCCACGCCGGCGTGTGGAGCAGGGAGAGAGGCGCAGGCGCAGGGTGCGCCAGGTAGAGGCTTGGAAACGGCCGTGCAGGCCCATGTCAAGTCCTGCCATATCATCGAGGGTGGGGGTGAGTGGCGGTGGTGCGTGCAGCACGTCCTCTTCCCAGCGATGCGCTATCTGGTATTGCCGCCGAGGGCGTTTGCCAATGATGGGACGGTCGTGCAGCTCGTGTGCACGTCGCAGCTCTACAAGGTCTTTGAGCGCTGCTGATGCTGCCCCTTCCCTCTGTATTACGCTGCAATAAAGCGAGCCGCGCCGGTTGTGTTCGTTCTCTCTCTCGCAGTGGGCTACCGCCCAGAGGTGCCAAGACCCTTCAATTTTTCTAGCCCGGTGCAGACGGGCCTCCCAAGAGAACTGGCTGAGTTGCTCACTCGCGCTGAGCAGCCAGAACTAGTGTCTCCTGGCGGTGGCGACCAGGCCCAACGGTACCATCCGGGGAAAGTCTTCGCCATACTATGGCGGCTACTCTCTCCAGCATGAGTATGGTGATGCGGAGTCCGTGCGTGGGCGCCGCCCTAGACCCCCCGTGATGGAAATCATGATTCCTAACAATTCAAACTCTCTCTCCCCCCGCCCCCCCCTTGTGTGTGACGTGACAGCGCAGCGAACATTTTGAGTTCGTGAAAGGGAACATCCAGCGTTCTTGTATCTGTCGGATGATGATGATGTCTTTTATTTGTTCTTGCAGAAACAAAAAATTGGAGCCGAGCTCCATATA
>Ga0315899_10008174_pt1 | contig 11220 bp, 9 predicted proteins | sample LakEriMetagenome_2_FD_203518 | JGI IMG/M metagenome (GOLD analysis project Ga0315899, IMG submission 203518) | Freshwater fungal communities from buoy surface, Lake Erie, Ohio, United States - Buoy 4 MA112 | ecosystem: Environmental > Aquatic > Freshwater > Lake | place: USA: Lake Erie, Ohio...
CTTGACGCAGGCGACTCCGCGACGGCGGCACCGCTGGCAGCCGCGGCTTTTGAAATTTGTCGGTCGGTTGGGTTGGTCCTCAACGCTGGTGGCGAAGAAGTTCCTGCTGAGATTCTTGACCGTGCCCGTGCTCGCGACGAGGCCCGCGCAGCCAAGGACTGGGCCGCTGCCGATGCCATTCGTGATGAACTCACCGCCGCCGGTTGGCTCGTTGAGGACACCGCCGACGGCACCCAGGTTCGTCCCGCCTGATGGCAAAGAAGAAAGAACGTCAACCGTTCCCGCGCGGGTTCTGGGTTATTTGGACAACCGTCGCAATTGACCTCATCGGCTTCGGCATTGTGCTGCCGATCCTTCCGCAATACGCAGAACGGTTTGGTGCCGGTGCGGCTGTTATCGGCCTCTTGTCCGCGACGTTCTCACTTGCACAACTCGTGTTCGCTCCGGTGTGGGGAAAATTGAGCGACCGTATTGGTCGCAAGCCCATCATCATTTTGTCGTTGTGCGGAACGGCAGTTGGTTCGCTCGTAACGGGTTTTGCCGGCGCGTTGTGGATTCTGTTTCTTGGCCGGATCATTGATGGCATATCGGGCGCGTCGGTGTCGGTCGCACAGGCGGCCGTGGCCGACATTTCTCCGGCTCGTCAACGCGCCCGCTACATGGGCTTGATCGGTGCAGCATTTGGTGTTGGATTTGTTGCCGGTCCCATCATCGGCAGCCTTGCCGCCCTCGTTGATCCGAAAGCGCCGTTCTTTGTCGCGGCAGCGATTGCGGCGACCAATGCGCTTATTGCGCTGAAGCGACTTCCTGAAACCGCGCACGGAGTAGCGGGACATCCCCTCGCTCGGCCCGATGTCGTTGCGGCGCGCGCGGCGGAAGCTGCTGCAGCGAACGCTGACGCGGAAAACATCGCCGAAGCCCCGGCACTCGACGGACCAGGGATTGTTGAACCAGCTCACGGCGTGTTTCATCACGCTCATGCCGATCACACTTCTCCGGCCCGTCGCGCAGAAATCATTCGCCTGATCGTCATTGCGTTCGTCGGTATTGTCGCCTTTAGCGGTTTCGAAGCGACATTTTCGTTGTTGGCGAGCAATCGCTACGGACTTGGGCTGTCGGGAACGGCAGCCGTGTTCGCAGGTATCGGCGTCGTGCTCGTTGGTGTGCAAGGTGGTCTCGTCGGTCCAGTGACGCGTCGACTGGGCGAGACCCGAACTCTTCGCTTCGGTTTGATCTCGAACTGTTTCGGGCTATTCGTTCTTGCCTTTGATCTTGGTTGGGCGGGTCTGGTCGTCGCTCTGCTGCTGCTCACGGTCGGGCAGGGGCTACTGACCCCCACGCTTTCCTCGGCAGTGGCAGGTCGGGCTGGGCGCGACACGGGCGTCTGGCTGGGCTGGCAGCAATCGGCGGGAGGCGCCGGACGAGTTGTCGGGCCCCTTGCCGCAGGGGCGCTCTTTCAATGGGCAGGCATGGGTTGGCCGTATGCGGTGGGTGCGGCGTTGGCTGCTTTCGCCCTCACACTTCTGCCTGGTCGCCCCAAGTCGGCATCGGCGGTTACCGCAGGGTAACTTTGCGGACGCACGCGTCGTCCCCGGATGCAACCGGGTCCCCCGAGAGGAACGCCAATGTCCGATTACAGCCTTGATCTCAACGAGGACCAGCAGACACTCGTCGACTGGGTCCACACTTTTGCTGCCGATGTGATTCGTCCCGCCGCTGAAGAGTGGGACGAGCGCGAAGAATTTCCGTGGCCGATTGTGCAAGAAGCCGCCAACATCGGTTTGTACGGCTGGGAGTTCATGGCCGCAAACCTCGGCGATCCCACCGGTCTTTCAATTGTTCTCGCAATCGAAGAATTGTTCTGGGGCGATGCCGGTATCGGTCTTTCCATCTTCGGTTCTGGTCTTGCCGCCGCGGGTATCAGTGGCAACGGCACGCCAGAACAGGTCATGGAATGGGTGCCGCAGTGTTACGGCACTGCCGACAAGGTGCAGCTCGGTGCGTTCTGTGTGAGCGAACCCGACGCTGGTTCCGATGTTTCGTCATTGCGCACGCGTGCGGTGTACGACGAAAAGACTGACGAATGGGTGCTTAACGGCACCAAGGCATGGATCACCAACGGTGGCATTGCCGACATTCACGTCGTTGTTGCTGCGGTTGATCCCGAACTCAAGGGTCGTGGTCAGGCATCGTTCGTTGTTCCTCCCGGCACCAAGGGTTTGTCGATGGGACAGAAGTACAAGAAGCACGGCATCAAGGCCTCGCACACGTCTGAAGTTGTTCTCGACGATGTGCGCGTTCCGGGTCGTTGCTTGCTCGGCGGCAAGGAAAAGCTCGACGAGAAACTCGCTCGTGCGCGCGAATCTGGAAGCAGCGGCCAGAAGCAGCCGGCAATGGCAACGTTCGAAGCCACTCGTCCCGCTGTTGGAGCGCAGGCCCTTGGTGTTGCTCGAGCGGCCTACGAGTACTCACTCGAATACGCGAAAGAGCGTCAGGCCTTTGGCCGACCGATCATCATGAATCAATCGATCGCGTTCAAGCTCGCTGACATGAAGATGGAAATCGACGCTGCCCGACTTCTTGTCCATCGCGCCGCGTGGATGGCTGCGACTCGCAAGGAGTTCAAGGCGGGCGAAGGTTCGATGTCGAAGCTCAAGGCCGGCGAGGTTGCGGTGTGGGTGACCGAACAGGCAATCCAGATTCTTGGTGGCTACGGCTACACCCGTGAGTACCCCGTCGAGCGTTGGCACCGTGACGCCAAGATCTTCACGATCTTCGAAGGAACATCAGAGATTCAGCGCCTGGTGATCAGCCGCAATATCTCTGGCCTGCGAATTCCGTAAATCGCACAACTCATGCGGCGCGTTCAGCGCCATCAGTTCGTGTGTTGCGCGTACCACTGCTTCAACGCGGTCTCGATTGCGGTTGTGAGGGTTGGAGCGATATGGGCAGATCCGGCAGTTGAGTAGTGTAGATGATCAATTCGAATGGTTTTGCCGCTCGGCGTGAGCTCTTCGCAAGGTCCGCCTGCGCACAACAGCTCATTGAGATCAATCGACACCGTTGTGTCGCTATTAGCGAGCGCGTACTCGCGTTGGATCTGGCGCAACTGGGCAAACTTTCCGATGTTTGAAGCCGTGAGACTGTCCTCGCGTTTCTCATCGGGGAGGACTTTTGGATCGGCCTGAGAAACGATGACGAGCGGTATGTCATTTTCGGTGGCAATCGCGGCGGCTTTATCGAGTTCTGCGTTGTAGAGAGCGATCCATTCAGACGAACCAAAGGTGACCCAAGTTCCATCAACAAGTACGTCATAGGTATCGCGCAAGGCGCCCGACCAAACGATGGCGTCAGGCGAAAACGAAGCCGATGCATCGCGCCAATTGGCTTCCCAGCCGACGCAAGATCCTCCACCGCTGCGCAGGATTCCAAAAGACTTTGTTTGCTGTTGCATGAATGAACATTCGGAGATTCCTTTGTTCCAAATGACGATGTGTGAGGGATCGAAAGGCGAGTTGTACCCGGTGGGCCAGGGAAATTCGACGATTCCGCCACCTATCGTCCACGCCACTGAATCGCCGAACCACAACAGTGAAATGGGAGGCTCAGCGTTCTTTGTGCTGACAGACGATGGCGCAATCTTCGAAGAGAAGTCGGTTTGCGCCGGTGCTGATGGCGCAGCAGCGACCCAGACGATTCCGACAAAGAGCGCAGTGAGTCCGATTGCTCCGATGCCGGTGCGACTCAATCGGGTGGTTGTAGCGGTATCGTTCGACGCTGGTTTGCGTCGCCGGAAAGGCTGCTCAATCAGGTACCAGCTGAGAGCGGTGGCACCTGCGGTGAGAGCGACGCGAATGACGAAAAGTTCGATACGGCCGGTCTGATCATCACTGAGGTGAAGACGCTCTCCCGTGACGAACACTTTGATCGGCCAGTGCCAGAGATAGAGCCCGTACGAAACAAGCCCAAGTGTTCGTAACCAGCGAAAACTGAGCGCCTTCGTGAAGAAAGAATCATGACCATTGAGTGCGAGAACGACGATGCCAGTCGCGATCGCAATGAAGAGAAAGCCCCCCGTATACAGCCAGTCCGAACGAAAGTCGGCAGTACTTGCAATGCCGACCAACGCGGCGAGCGCGACAAGTGCGGCGGTCGTAAGTGTGGTGCGCGTGACTGCCCGCAAGGATTTCACCGGCCTGAGTCGAACTATGCAGGCAATAGCAATCCCAACGAAGAGCGCCTGTGAGCGCGTATCGGTACCGAGGTACACGCGGGATGGATCGGATCCCGGTGTACGCAAGATCCACATGAGCGCACATGAAGCGATTGCGCCCACGACAGCACCGATGAGTGCGACGTGCGCGAGGCGGTGGACTCCGATGCGGCGCCGTAGAAGTGCAACTGTTCCGATCAGGGCAATCGGAAACATCAGATAGAACTGTTCTTCGACTGCAAGTGACCAGAAATGATTGAGCGGAGATTCGGTACCGAACGCGGCTTGGTAGGAGTTCTGTTGTGCGATCGACCACCAGTTCGCGATGTAGGTGAGCGAGGCAATTGCGTGTCCTCGGAGCGAAGAGTCCACAGACCCGTGATCAAGGATTCTGGCAACGATGACGACGACCACGATGGTTGCGATTGCGGCAGGAAGGAGTCGACGAGCGCGTCGGGCGAAGAATCCAGAAGCAGACATTGACGTTGTGCGGTCGACTTCTTCGAGGGCAAGCGAGGTAATAAGGAAACCGGAAAGCACGAGGAAGACGTCGACGCCAAGGAAGCCGGCTGGCACAAGTTCGGGGGCGAAGTGGTAGAGCACCACTGCGAGGACCGCGAGGCCACGCAATCCATCGAGCGCGGGGATGTGTTTGAGCGTCTTGGCGTCAAGCCCGGCAGTTGTCGTGTCTTCCGACCGTCCACTCATGCGAGAGAAACGGTAGCGACCGCGGCCTAGCGATCGAAAGCACTCGAATTACTGGGAAATTACAAGACCTTCATCACGGAGATCGCTCAAGACTTGGCCGAGATTGAGCGTGGTGCATGTCCGATTCTGGACAACGGCTTGTCCGTCAATCCACACGTCAACGACATCGGCGCGTGAGGCGGCGTAGACGATGGTTGAAATTGGGTCGTAGATCGGCGTGAGCGAGGGTGAGGAGGGGTCAAGGCGGACAAGGTCGGCCTTCTTCCCGACTTCAATGGAGCCGACCAGTTGATCGATCCCAAGCGCTGCAGCCGATCCCATAGTTGCCATTCGAAGAATGGCTGCAGCGGGCAGAACTGTGGGATCAAGGCGGTTGCCTTTATGGATGAGGGCGGCGACGCGCATGGCGGCAAGCATGTCGAGGTCGTTCGATGACGATGGGCCGTCAGTGCCGAGACCCACGGTCACTCCTGCAGCAAGCAATTCGGGAACACGACAGAACCCAGAAGCCAGCTTCATATTCGAACTTGGACAATGGGCGACGGCGGTACGGGTTTCCGCTAGGCGTGCGATTTCCGCGTCAGAGAGGACAACTGCGTGTGCAAGAACAGTGCCGGCACGAAGAAGTCCCTTGTCGTCGAGTAACTCGACTGGTGTCCGCCCATAGCGACTCTGGACATCGGCAACCTCACCGGCATTCTCTGAAGCGTGAATATGAAAGCGAGCGCCCTCACTGCTAGCGAGTGCACCAACTTCACCAAGTTGCTCGGGGTCCATCGTGTAGGTGCCATGCGCCAGGATCCACGAATGCGGAGTCGAGGCTTTCGCGTTCGTGAGCCGTTGTTCGAATGGGATGTTGTCGGGCCCATTCGAGCCAATGAAGATTGGCCCGGTCTGCAGGCGGAAGCCGGCCTTTGCTGCTTCTTCGAGGCTGGCATCGGCGTGCCAATACATGTCGAGTGCTGAGGTGCAGCCGGAGAGCATCGCTTCGGCGAACGCAGCTCGCACACCAACACGCACATGGCGATCGGACATGATCTTCGCTTCGGCAGGAAAGAGTTTTCCGAGAAAATCTTGGAGATCAACGTCGTCAGCAAATCCGCGGAACGCAGTCATTGCGAGATGTGTGTGAGCGTTAATCAGACCCGGCATCACGATTCCACCACCGGCGTCGATTGCGTGATCGATAGCTGATGTCGGCTTGGCGCCAGCGGGCAGTACCTCGGAGATGACGTCGTCGTCAATGACGATGGTCCCGTTCACGATCACGGAGTCTTTGGCATCGACAGTGACAATCATTGCGTTTGTGATGGCAGTGCGAGTCACGAGAACCTCAGAGTCATTGGGGGCGAACCCACAGAGTGTGCCAGTCGAACGCGTGACGAGGCGTGGTTAGTGGAAGATCCAGTGGGCTGACGAGTCCGGGTGCCGTGTCGACCATGAAGGGGATCGCGTTCACGTTCCGGCCGATCATTCCCCCTGTGAGGGCGCAGATGCGCCTACTGCTGTGGCGGAGATCATTGGGTAGTGCGGGGCCGGAATCTGCGTTCTTGTCAGCATTGTGGCGTATGCATCTGACTGCCGTACGATTCGCCAGTCCAGACAACGGCGCACCGGCGCTGTGAAGGGGGAGCAGTGGCTCAGCAAATTCCAATGGTCGACTATCTGGTGCTCGGAGACACTCCACACCTCGTGGCCAATGAGTGCACCGACTGTGGTGCAAAGTTCTTCGACCGACGCAATGCGTGTGCATCGTGTGGCGGAACGTCATTCAAGAAGACCGATATCGCCACTGAAGGCGAGATTCGTTCGTTCACGATCGTTACCGCGTTCATCCCAGGAGCCGACAACTACGTACCCGTGGTTGTTGACCTCGGAGGCACAAGTGTTCGCGGTCAGCTCATCAATACTCCAGCCGATGCCGCAAACATTGCACTCGGCCAGAAGGTTCGACTCACCACCTATTCCATCGGCGCCGATACCGCAGGCACCGAGGCCATCAACTACGGCTTCGAGCCGGTCAACTGAGGGGACTGACAATGGCAAACGATGACATTTGGATTCTCGGCATCAACATGACGAAGTTCGGAAAGCATCCGGACAAGGACGTTGTCGATCTTGCTTCCGAGGCTGCGCTCGCTGCGCTTGCCGACGGTGGCGTCACTATCAAGGACATGGGCATCCTCGCTGCCGGCAACCTCATGGGTGCTGCGGCAGGTATCGGTCAGCAATTGCAAAAGCAGATTGGCCAGACCGGCATCCCGGTGTTCAACGTCGCAAACGCATGTGCAACGGGTGCAACCGCGCTTCGTACCGTGATCATGGCGATCAAGGCGGGCGAATGCGATATGGGTCTCGCCGTTGGTGTTGAAAAGCTTTCGGGTGCAGGCATGCTCGGCGCCGGTTTCGGCGGCGCAGCGTCCGACGAATGGACACCGGCTGGTCGTTTCGGCGCGGTGTCTGGTTTCGAGGGCAAGCTCGGCACCGACATGATGCCCGGCGTGTTCGCTCAGGTGGGCATGGAATACCTGCACAAGCATCCTTATGACGGCGCTGATTTCGAACTCTTCGCCGGCATCTCAGCGAAGAACCACTTCAACTCCACCATGAATCCGCTTGCGGCAATTCAGAAGGACATGTCGGTTGAGCAGATCATGGCCGAGCCCATGATCGCCTACCCGAACACTCGTGCAATGTGCTCGGCCAACAGCGATGGCGCTGCAGCAGCCGTCGTCGTTTCAGGCGAGAAGCTCCGCACGTTGTCAAAGGAACAGCAGAAGCGCGCCGTCAAGGTTTCGGCATCGGTTCTTACAAGCGACCCATACCAAGAGGCATGTCAGATCCTTCCCGACGTCAACACGCTGACTCGTGCAGCAGCAAAGCAGGCGTACGAGCTTGCTGGCGTTGGTCCGGAAGATCTCGACCTTGTCGAACTTCACGACTGCTTCGCAACTGCGGAACTCGTGCACTACGACAACCTCATGCTTTGCGCCGAGGGCAATGCTGTTGATTTCTTCCTTTCAGGCGCAACCACGCGTGATGGCAAGACCCCAGTGAATGTTTCTGGTGGCCTTGAGTCGAAGGGGCATCCCATTGCCGCAACTGGCATCGCCAACATCTGGGAAATCTGTTACCACCTTCGTGGCGAAGCAGGTCCTCGTCAGATCGAAGGCGCGAAGGTTGGCCTTGCTCACGTCATCGGCCTGGGTTCGGCCTGTGGTGTGCACATCCTTGAGAAGTCTGGTCTCTGAGGCCCAGCGACAGCGGGTCGTTCATCGTGAGTTCTCGACTTCCGGCGTCTGAACGTCGCCAGCAGCTGCTCGATACAGCGCTGGCGACGTTTGCGCGTCTGGGATACCGAGATGCGGCGATGAACGACATTGCCGACGCGGCCGGGGTGACGAAACCAGTGCTCTACCAACACTTTGCGTCGAAGCGCGAACTGTTTCTTGAGCTGTTGGCTGACGTTGCCGGTCGTTTGCGTTTGGCGGTACGTGATGCGGTTGCATCATCGGCCACGGTTGGTCCTCGGGCTCAGGTCGAAGCCGGTTTCGCGTCCTGGTTCAACTGGGTCGACACCAACCGTGATGGATTCACGGTGTTGTTCGATAGCGAAGTGCGGCGCGACCCAGAGTTCGCAGAACAAGCAGCGAAGGTTCAACGGCAAATGGCCGACACTGTTGCTGAGTTCATCGTTGCCGAAGGGCTCGAGCCAGATCGGCGTCGCCTCTTGGCGTACGGAATCGTTGGGCTGGGTGAAAGCACGTGCCGTCGTTGGCTCGAAAAGGAAATCGATCTCGACGCCGACGAACTCGCAGTGCAGGTCGCTGCTCTTGCGTGGTCAGGCCTTCGAGGACTTTCGCCGAACTAATCGGTCGTTAGCGGCCGTTTTCGAGGTCGTCTCGCTCGGCGGCTTTCACGGCGTAACCGGCGACGATCGCTGGCGCGAGAAGCGCTGAGCCAATCGCCATCAGGATGACGATTGCTGTCACGAGTCCGCCGGTGAAGCCACCAAAGAATCCGATGAAGAAGATCACGACAGCTATGGCGAACAACAGATACCCGATTCGCTGGGCCAGCGAAGCGGCATGCGCGATCTGTGCCCGGCGCATGCGCACGGGGTCGTTCGAGTAATCGGGCTTTTCGGTCACGGTAACCAGCCTGCCTCATCGAGGAGGTCGGTCAGTACCGACTGCATGACTTCGAGCGAAAGGGCAGATGAGACGACCTCAAAGTTGTGGTCAAGCAATGATGCGTCGGGTGCAGAAATCCATGTCTTGAGGGCGTCAAGGTTGTCGGGGTCGAACCAGATGAATCCGAGCGCTCGAAGTTCCTCAGCAACGAGGTAGTGGCCAACAATTGCTGGTCGGCGATGAATCGCGGCATCGATTGGCGGGTTGCCGAATCCTTCCCATGTCGAGGGGAAGACGACGACATCGCTCGCGGCGTACATGTCGGCGAGTGAGGTTGAAGGCTCGTGAACAACTTTGAGTCCGGTAGAGCGCGCGCATTCAAGAAGCGACTGCAGTGTTTCGGTGTATCCCTCTTCGGCCGGGCCCGTGATCCAGTACGTCGCACCGAGTTGTTGTGCAATGTCGATGGCAAGCGGCACGTTCTTGCGTTCGATTGCCCGAACGGGATGCACAAGAACCAACTCTTCGGCGCCAAAGCCGAGACGGCGGCGTTCACTTTCGCGATCGCCGAGCTCAGCATGCACATCGAATCCGTTGAGGATGGTCGTCGCGGTGAATCCCCGGTCAAGGAACTGTTGTCGTGTGAGTTCGTTGATGGTGACGTGACGCCACTGGCCACTCGGAACGGCTTCTCGGGGAGGCAGTTCCACGACGTCGGCGTACCGGTCGCGCTGCCAGGCAGGGTCGTGGTGATGCCAAATGGTTGGCCGGCCTTCACGGGCCCGCGCAACCGCGATGGCTGCGGGAAGGTTCATGGGGATGGAGCCAAGGTTCTCAACAACGACGAGGTCACAATCGGCGAGAGCGGCCGAGACGAGTTCGCAAACTTGGGCGATGTCGGCCTCGGTTGCCGCTTCAGGACCATGAAGCCCCGCAGACCCATCGGGCCATCGACCGATCGCGAGTTCGGGGAGGAGAATGTCCACATCGCCCTCACCGGCCACGGTCCGCACCTCGAATCCGGCACGATGCAGCGCGTTGATCCACGTATCGGCCACGATGGACACTCCATCGGTACCGCCGAGACGGAACGAAAGCACAGCGCACGTGGACATTGACACCAGAAGGGGACGAGGGTGACCGACGGGATCGACGGCGAAGACCTCACGCTACCGGCCGATCCCGAGATGGTTCGGGCCTCGGCTCGGGCTGTGCTCGAGGCCAACTGGCGACCGGAGGGCTACACCGTCCCCAACGCCGAGGTCTATCCGTTCCAGTGGCTCTGGGACTCGTGCTTCCACGCCATCACTTGGGCCGACCTCGGCGAGCCCGATCGGGCGCGGAGCGAACTTGCGCACCTCTTTCGAACGCAGAACGCCGAGGGATTTGTGCCTCATGTTGATTACGAGTTTTCTCCGAACCATCACGGTGACTTCTGGAAGCGTGAGGGCCACTCGTCAATCACTCAGCCTCCGATGTTTGGGCATGCAGTTGCGGAACTCGCCCGTCGCGACATCGATGTCAGCGACCTCGTAGGCAAAGCCACCGACGGACTCAATTTTCTCTTTGACTATCGGTCGCGCGTCGACGGCTTGATTGCGTTGTGCCATCCATGGGAGAGCGGTGGCGACGATTGTCCTCGGTGGGATTATTGGTGCCCTGGTGGTTGGGACATCAGTACGTGGCGTGGGATCAAAGGTGCTCTCGTCGCATCGGTGCAACATTCGGCATTGGGTTCACCAATTTCGAATCCATCGTTTGTTGTTGCGAGTTGCGGATTCAACGCACTCGTTGCATTCAATGCGTATGAACTCGCATCGATCACTGGTGATGAAGCGTTGATCAAGAAAGCGGATCTCTTGAGTCGTCGACTGCTTGCGCAGTGGGACGAACAACTCGGAACCTGGGTGGACACTGGCGATTCGGCGTCTGATTCAGGTCGGGCTCGTTCGCTTGATGCCTTATTGCCTGTGTTGGTGGCAACAGATCAACCATTGATTGAAAGGGTTTTTGACAGCCTGCGGGACGAGGCTGCATTCGGCGGCGCGTGTGGTCCGGCGGGAATGCATCGCGGTGAGCCAACCTTCGAAGAACGCACCTATTGGCGAGGACCTGCGTGGCCGCAACTCACCTACCTGTTTTGGGTCGCTGCGCGTCGACATGGCC
>Ga0315899_10008175_pt1 | contig 11220 bp, 13 predicted proteins | sample LakEriMetagenome_2_FD_203518 | JGI IMG/M metagenome (GOLD analysis project Ga0315899, IMG submission 203518) | Freshwater fungal communities from buoy surface, Lake Erie, Ohio, United States - Buoy 4 MA112 | ecosystem: Environmental > Aquatic > Freshwater > Lake | place: USA: Lake Erie, Ohio...
CCAGTTTGACGCCATCTTGTAGACGGCATAGAGGCTTGCGGAGTGAATGTCGGAGTTGATCGCCGCGCTGGTGCCCTGGAAGTTGAAATTGCTCAGGCTGGTGCTGCCGTAGCCGTACGCAGCTCCGATGGCCCATGGCCTGGAGGGTTTCCACTCGATGCCGTAGGCACTGGAGGTGTTGCCCGTGCTGTAGCTGCCGAGATTGGCTGAGCCCGTGATGGTGCCGCTGGCGTAGCCGCCCTCCGCGAAAACGCAGAGCTTGCCTGGAGGTGATGGCTGTTTGCCGGTCGACCTGGCCGGTTCGTTGCTGATCAACCAGCCCTTGTGAGCGCAGTCGCCTGCTTGGCTGAGGATCAGCTCGCGCTGATTCTTGAGTGCATCCAGGCTGATTGATTGATTATTGGCGTAGGGCTGCAGGGACGAGCTGAGAAAGACGGGATAGAGAAAGTTGCTGATGGTCAGATTGCTTGCTCCGAGCAGATTGTTTGGGGAGCTCACGGCGAATCCAAAGCTGTCGCCGCTCTTCAAGTTGTATTCCTGATCTCCGGACTGTGTTTGCGTGCCGGGCGTGTATTTGTCGAACAGGGCCTGGACCCCATTGCGGATGAATGTTGGGTAGTCGTATTGTGTTGGCGTTGCTGGATCTGTGCTCGACCAGTCCCAGGCGAATTTGTAAATACCGGACAGTCTTGCTGTTGTGATAAAGCGCGTTGATCCCGCTAGTCCGCTTTGGCTGTCCGTACCCTTGATTGTGATGCTATTGGGTACACCGGTTGTATCGATTGATCCATTGGAGCTGCCCTCTTGCAGCAAGCTCCAATTGTTTGGTGCGTACATCTCGGCGAATTGCGCTTTCGCCTGCTGGGGTTTGGTCGCCAAGCTGCATAGGCCGAGGCTGATGACCGTGAGCAGGGCTAGGCGAGATTTGCGGGTCAAGACTGCCCTGGCATGTTGCGGTTTTTTAGCGGGTTCTGTCGCTCCGAGGCAAGCCCTGGTTGTGGTCGGATGGTTTCATCGCCCGTGGTTCGGGGCGGCTGGTCTCCCGTTGTCGCATTCTCCTTTGCTGTCGATGTTCATCCGCCCCAGCCTCTCTTGTCTCCATCCTCAACCAGCTGAGCCGAAGGGCCGCTTGGCCGCCTGCCCCGCCGGCTCCTAGCCTGGCCTGAGGAGCCCTGACGTCCTTGAGCGACTGGAATCACCGCCACGTGCTGGATCTGGCGGCCTTCTCGCTCGACGACTACGCCATGGTGCTTGAGCTGGGCCAACGCTTCCGCTCCCTGCCGACCAGCGGCGCCCGCAAGCTGCCAGCCCTGCAGGGTCGGCTTGTGACCACCTTCTTCTTTGAACCCAGCACCCGCACCCGCAGCAGTTTTGAACTGGCGGCCCGGCGCCTCTCCGCTGATGTGCAGAGCTTCGCCCCCTCCTCCAGCTCCCTGAGCAAGGGCGAAAGCCTGCTCGACACCGTGCGCACCTACGTGGCGATGGGGGCGGAGTTGCTGGTGGTGCGGCATCGCTGCACCGGCGTGCCGGCCGGCCTGGCCCGCGAGCTGGAGGCCAGCGGCGAGCGGGTGGCAGTGCTCAATGGCGGTGATGGTCTGCACAGCCACCCCAGCCAGGGCCTGCTCGATCTGTTCACTCTGGCCCGCCATTTCTGTCCGCAGGCCCCGGGGCCGGATGCCCTGCGCGGTCGCCGTCTGGTGATCGTGGGCGACATCCTGCATTCGCGGGTGGCCCGCTCCAACCTCTGGGCCCTCACCGCCTGCGGTGCTGATGTGGTGCTCTGCGGACCGCCCACCCTGCTGCCGGATGCATTCGCGGCCTTCACCGCCGCCCCGCCACCGGGCCAGGCTCACGATCCCGTGGCCCGGCGCGGCCGCATCACCATCGAGCGCAGCCTGGAGCGGGCGCTGCCAGGGGCTGATGCGGTGATGACCCTGCGCCTGCAGAAGGAGCGGATGCACCAGCATTTGCTCACCAGCCTCGAGAGCTACCACCGCCACTACGGCCTCACCCATGAGCGTCTGGAGCTCTGCGGAGCGCCGGTGCCGGTGTTGCATCCCGGCCCTGTGAATCGCGGCGTTGAACTCAGCGGTGATCTTCTTGATGATCCGGCGCGCTGCCTGGTGGAGCAGCAGGTGTGCAACGGCATCCCGATCCGCATGGCCCTGCTCTACCTGCTGGCGGGCCTCAGAGCAGCTTGAAACCCTCCAGCAGCAGGCCATAGCTGAAGCCGATCCGCGTCATATCGAGCAGTTGCAGGCCCAGCCGGTCGCCGCCCTGGCGCAGCAGTGGCCGCCGCAGCCGGATCGCCAGTTCGATCGCCAGCACGCACAGCAATGCCGCCAGCGGGTCGAGCAAGGAGCGGGCGCCGGTGATCGTGGCCACCGCGTTGCCGATAAAGAAGCTGGCCAGCAGCAGGATCAGCAGCAGCGACAGGCGCCGCCATGGGTTGAGCGCCCAACGCTCCAGCCGTGCCCAGCCACCGCCCAGGCTCTGCTGCAGTCGGGTGCGCTGCGGTGGTGGGATCGGGGTCAGAGCGCTTCTGCCGTCGAACGGGTCACCCGCGTTTTAACGCAGGAGAGAGGGGCGAGCCCGCTCAGCCATCGCTGTCCTTCTTGCGGGAACCCTTGCCCTCCAGCAGCTCCAGCAGTGCTTCCATCTGGGCCATCACACCGCGCACTTCACCGGCCTCTGGCAGGAGACCATCGTCCATGACGCCTTGATGCATCTCACGCAGTTCCTGGCGGATGTATCGGAGGTGGCTCACCACCTGCTCACGCTTCGACTGCGACATGGAGTCGGGTCAGGGTTGGGATCAGCCTCCCCTTTTACCGCATCGCCCCTCTAGCAGAGAGCGGCCCAACGCCACCGCTGCGAATCCGAGCAGTGTCACCGGCCTGCCGGCCAGCAGCAGGTAGGCCAGACCGCCAAGGCCCAGAAGCGTGCGCCGGCGCGGTGGCCCTTGCAGGCGCAACAGGCGTCGGCTGCCGGAGCCGCCGGCCCGCAGCCCCCTCATTTCTGGCCGAAGCGCGCCCTGGCATCCTCGAAGAAGGCCACGTCGATACGAACGCGGCCGCTCTCCTTCGCCATCGCCTCGATTCGCTTGCGCACGGCAGGCCGCACAAAAAAAGGGACCTCCTTCAGCTTCTGTTCAGCCTCGTTGTCCCAGTCCATGGCCTGACCAGTGTCTGAATCGTGGAGCAGGTTAAGAGCCGCTGTGTTGATGCGTCTCAGCGACCGGCGGCATAGGCGATGCCGAGTTCGACCTGCTCAATGGCCTGAGCGATCAGGCGGAGGGCCACATCACGGTGCCCGCCCTTGTTGGGGGCAGCCGCCTGAAGCGAAGCCTGAGCGGCGTAGAGCTGCGAGAGCGCGTTCTGCATATTCGGCTGGTTGGCACTGGCGATGCCAGCCGACAGCAAGGCGCCGGCGAGGAAGGCGGCGGCGAGTGGCCGCGCTCCGCTCAGCCTGGATGGGGTGATGCGCTCAGCGGTCATGACGGTGATGCTGGTAAAGGTCGATCAGCTGGTCCACAGCAGCCTGTGGCGGCTGCACCAATCCTGGGCAGTTCGAGCCGCTCTGTCAGCATCGTGACCCGGCAAGACCATGCAGAGCTCGTTCTGGTCGAGGCGAGAGGTTCCGCAGCGGCCTGGCCAGCGCGGGCGATGGAGAATAGGGGACTCGAACCCCTGACCTCTGCGGTGCGATCGCAGCGCTCTACCAGCTGAGCTAATTCCCCGGACGACGTGGTGCCCTGGCGGGCCGTCGGCAGCGGCCGGACCGGCAGGGCCGGGTCAGACCTTGGCAGAAATTATCAGTCCTGCGGGCGTTCTGTGCAGCCTCTGGGGAGAATGCTGGGGTGTGCGCTTCTGCCATGACCGATCCTTCAGCCGCGGCAGGTGCTGCCCTCACGTCCGAACCGATCACACCGGAACGCATCGCCGCCTTTGATGAGGCCGCGGTGGCGGAGCTGGCCCGGCGCCTGGAGGAGGACGACTACCCCAGCCCCTTCGCCGGCCTGGCCGACTGGCACCTGATGCGCGCCCTGGCGATCCATCGCCCTGAGCTGGCGCGTCCCTATGTGCATCTGGTCGACCAGGAACCCTTTGATGAGGACTGACGGAGACCCGGCCGCCGTTGTTTCGGTGGACCCCCTGGCCGGGCGGCGCATTCTTGTTGGCATCAGCGGCAGCATCGCCGCCGTGAAGTTGCCGCTGCTGGTGAGCGCCCTGGTGCAGCGTGGGGCTGAGGTGCGCTGTGTGCTCACCCCGAGCGCTGAGCGTCTGGTGAGTGCCGTGGCATTGGCCTGCCTCAGCCGCCATCGTTGTTATGTCGATGCCGATCAGTGGAGCCCGGCGGCGGCCCGGCCCCTGCATGTGGAGCTGGCCGAGTGGGCGGAGCTGGTGCTGCTGGCTCCGCTCTCGGCCACGACCCTGGGCCGCTGGCTGCATGGCCTCGGCGACACGCTGCTCGCTTCGCTGCTGCTGGCCTGCGAAGCGCCGGTTCTGGCCGCCGCGGCGATGAACACGGCCATGTGGACGTCACCGGGTGTGGTTCGCAACTGGGGCGAACTGCAGGCCATGGAGCGGGTTCTGCCCCTGGGCCCCGCCGACGGCCTGCTCGCCTGTGATCGCCAGGGCACCGGTCGGATGGCCGAGCCTGCCAGCCTGCTGCTGGCTCTGGAATCCCTGGCCTGCTGGGGCTGGCGGCGGGATTGGCAGGGCCTGCGCCTGTTGGTGAGCGCCGGCCCCACCCGCGAGTGGCTCGACCCGGCCCGCTGCGTCAGCAATCCCAGCACCGGGCGCATGGGAGTGTTGCTGGCCCAGGCGGCCCGCCTGCGCGGGGCTGAGGTGCAGCTCGTGCACGGCCCGCTGCAGGTGGATCCCGCCTGGCTGGACGGCCTGCATTGCCATCCGATCGACACCGGCGCCGAGCTGCAGCGGTGTCTGACCGCCCTGCAGCCGGACGCGGATGCCATCGCCATGGCCGCCGCCGTGGCCGACCACCGTCTGGCCACACCGTTTGATCACAAGCCCGACAAGCAGGACCTGGCCGTGGCGCTCCAGGCGGGCTGGGAGCCTGTGCCCGATCTGTTGATGGAGCTGGTGGCGCATCGCCCGGTCGGTCAGCGCATCCTCGGCTTTGCGGCGCAGTCGGGGGATGTGCTGCCTCAGGCCCAGGCCAAGTTCGCCCGCAAGGGCTGCGATCTGCTGTTCGCCAATCCGATTGATCGGCCAGGCGTCGGCTTCGGCACCGCCGCCAACGAGGGCTGGCTGCTGGGGCCTGGAGCAGGCGTGAACCGCCTGGAGCCGATGGGCAAGCTGGAGCTGGCCCACCGCTTGCTCACGGCCCTCAGGCCGCCAGCGCCGTGCCCGCCTCGCCGCTCTGCAGCAGATCCATGAACGTGCGCAGCTGCAGGCGCGGGATGTAGGGCCAGCCGCCACTCTTCTCCATGCTTTGCAGGAGGTTGAACAGCTCGCCGCGATCGGCCGGCAGGCTGGCGCGGAACGGCCCATCCTGAATGGTGCGGTGCAGCTCCTCCAGCCGGCGCAGCAACTGCAGCAGAACGTCCGGCTGGCCGTCGGCCTCGGCGGCCAGGGCCTGGAGCTCGGCCAGCTGCTGGTTCAGCCGGCTGTCCCAGCTGGTCTCGGTCTCCGTGGCGCTGATGCCGTTCTCAGTGGCGCAGGTGCTGGCGTCGCTCATGGGGCCGTTCCGATCCGCTCCCGCATACAGGTTGTTGAGAGCCGCGACATGGTACGCGGAATAAGGGTTTTGCACCGGTAGTATCCCGAGCGGGCGCACCCCAAATCAGCGGTAATTCCCTGCCAGTTCCCCGCCAGACCGGCTTCTCCCCATGCGTTTCCGTCCCCTGCTGGCCCTCGTGCTGGCGCTCTGCCTGACCCTGGTCACCGCCTGCAGCGGCGGGGCCAAGGCTGTGGACCGGGCCAACCTGACCTACGACGACATCCACAACACCGGTCTGGCCAACGACTGCCCGACCCTGCCCGATTCGGCGCGCGGCTCGATCGCCCTCGATGCCTCCGCGAAGTACCAGCTGCGTGAGATCTGCCTGCACCCGGCTGAGGTGTATGTGAAGGGTGAGCCCGCCAACAAGCGCGTTGAAGCGCAGTTCCAACCCACCAAGATCCTCACCCGCTTCACCACCAGTCTCGATCAGGTCTATGGCGACCTGGCTGTGAGCGGCGGTGGTGTGAACTTCAAGGAGCAGGGCGGCATCGACTTCCAGCTCGTCACCGTGCTGCTGCCCGGTGGTGAGGAGGTGCCCTTCGTGTTCTCCAGCAAGGAGCTCGATGCCACCGGTGATGGCGCCGCCATCAGCACCAGCACCGACCTGAACGGCAGCTACCGCGTGCCCAGCTATCGCACCTCCAACTTCCTCGATCCCAAGGCTCGCGCCCTCACCACCGGCGTTGAGTACGCCCAGGGCCTGGTCGCCCTCGGCGGCCAGGACGACGACCTCGCCAACGAGAACGTCAAGCGCTACATCGATGGCACCGGTGAGATGAACCTTTCGATCACCAAGGTGGATGCCGCCACCGGTGAATTTGCCGGTGTCTTCACCGCCGTTCAGCCCTCCGACACCGATATGGGTGGCCACGAACCCCTCGATGTCAAGATCACCGGCCAGCTCTACGGCCGTCTTGAGAAGGTCTGAATCGAGCTGCTCGCAGCCCTGCATGGCGCTTCGGCGCGCCAGCACCTGTTGAGTGAGCTGCATCGCCACCTGTTCAGGGGCCTCAGGGCCCCTTTTTTCATGGCTGATGGTCAGGGCTGATCGGTGGGGATCGGCCCGATCGCGCCGTCGTCCTGGGCCGGTTCTGTCCCTCTGGGAGAATCGCCGGCATCCATACCCTCCCCACCGCCATGACGACCAGCGTCGCCCCCGCCCGGCAGGGCCTGATCGCTCCCCATGGCGGCAGCCTGGTGGACCTGCGGGTGCCGGCGGAGCAGCGCGAAGCCGTCAAAGCCGGCGTGGATCACGTGGTGGAGTGCTCCGACCGCAATGCCTGCGATGTGGAGCTGCTGATGGTGGGTGGCTTCTCGCCCCTGCGCGGCTTCATGCACCGGGAGGACTACCAGTCGGTGGTGGAGAACCACCGCACCACCAGCGGCTTGCTGTTCGGTCTGCCGATCGTGATGGACACCCAGCGCGAGGACATCGCGGTGGGGCAGAAGCTGCTGCTCACCTACCGCGGCCAGGAGCTGGCGGTGATGACCGTGGAGAGCAAGTGGGAGCCCGACAAGGCCCGTGAGGCCAAGGGCTGCTACGGCACCACCTCGCTGGAACATCCGGCGGTGAAGATGATCGCCACCGAGCGCGGTCGCTTTTACCTCGGCGGTGCGATCCAGGGGCTGGAGCTGCCCGATCGCGTCTTCCCCTGCAGAACTCCGGCCGAGGTGCGCGCCACCCTGCCCGAGGGGCAGGACGTGGTGGCTTTCCAGTGCCGCAACCCGATCCACCGCGCCCACTACGAGCTCTTCACCCGCGCCCTTCAAGCCACCAACGTGAGCGATCAGGGCGTGGTGCTGGTGCACCCCACCTGCGGCCCCACCCAGGACGACGACATCTCCGGTGCGGTGCGCTTCCAGACCTACGAGCGTCTGGCCGCCGAGGTGAACAACCCCCGCATCCGCTGGGCCTACCTGCCCTACTCGATGCACATGGCCGGCCCGCGCGAGGCGCTGCAGCACATGATCATTCGCAAGAATTACGGCTGCACCCACTTCATCATCGGTCGCGATATGGCCGGCTGCAAGAGCTCGATCAGCGGCGACGACTTCTACGGCCCCTACCAGGCCCAGGATTTCGCCCGCGACAATGCTCCTGAGCTCGGCATGGAGACCGTTCCCTCCCTCAACCTCGTCTACACCGAGGAGGAGGGATATGTGACGGCTGAGCATGCCGATGCCCGTGGCCTGCACGTCAGGAAGCTCAGCGGCACCCAGTTCCGCCAGATGCTGCGCAGCGGCGAGGAGATCCCTGAGTGGTTCGCCTTCCGCAGTGTGGTGGAGGTGCTGCGCGCCGCCAGCTGAGTCGATCTCCTGGCCGCCCTGCCCCTGGGTGGAGGCGGCCGTACCGGCTCTGACGGCCATAGCTGTCTGAGACCGGTTAACATTCCGTAACTACTCAACTCCGGAGAGCCGAGGTGAAGAAGCGCTGGCGCAACGCGGGGCTGTACGTCCTGCTGGCGGTCGTTGTGATCGCGGTGGGCACGGCGTTCCTGGATCGCCCCGATCCCGCTAACGCCCCACGCAGCCTGCGCTACAGCGATTTCATCGAGGCCGTTCAGGCCGATGAGGTGTCGCGGGTGCTGATCGCCCCGGATCGCGGCACCGCTCAGGTGGTGGAGAACAATGGCCAGCGCGCCGTGGTCAACCTCGCGCCCGACAAGGATCTGCTCAAGACCCTCGAGGCCCATAAGGTCGACATCGCCGTTGAGCCATCCCGTCAGGCCCAACCCTGGCAGCAGGCCGTCGGCTCGCTGATCTTCCCGCTGCTGCTGCTCGGCGGTCTCTTCTTCCTGCTGCGCCGCGCCCAGGGTGGCGGTGGCAACCCGGCGATGCAGTTCGGCAAGAGCAAGGCGCGGGTTCAGATGGAGCCGCAGACCCAGGTCACCTTCGGGGATGTGGCCGGTATCGAGGGCGCCAAGCTCGAGCTCACCGAAGTCGTCGATTTCCTCAAGAACCCCGATCGCTTCACGGCTGTCGGCGCCAAGATTCCCAAGGGTGTGCTGCTGGTGGGCCCTCCCGGTACCGGTAAGACCCTCCTTGCCAAGGCTGTGGCCGGTGAGGCCGGTGTGCCCTTCTTCTCCATTTCCGGCTCGGAGTTCGTGGAGATGTTCGTGGGCGTTGGCGCCAGCCGCGTGCGCGATCTCTTCGAGCAGGCCAAGAAAAATGCCCCCTGCATCGTCTTCATCGACGAGATCGATGCCGTTGGTCGTCAGCGTGGCGCCGGCCTCGGCGGTGGCAATGACGAGCGCGAGCAGACCCTCAACCAGCTGCTCACTGAGATGGACGGCTTTGAGGGCAACACCGGCATCATCATTGTGGCGGCCACCAACCGCCCCGATGTGCTCGACGCGGCACTGATGCGTCCCGGCCGCTTTGATCGCCAGGTGGTCGTCGATCGCCCCGACTACGCCGGCCGTCTGCAGATCCTCGGCGTGCATGCCCGCGGCAAGACCCTCGCCAAGGATGTCGATCTCGACAAGATCGCCCGTCGCACCCCCGGTTACACCGGCGCTGACCTCGCCAACCTGCTCAACGAGGCGGCGATCCTGGCGGCCCGCCGTCAGCTCACTGAGATCGCCATGGATGAGGTGAACGACGCGATCGAGCGGGTGATGGCCGGTCCGGAGAAGAAGGATCGCGTGATGAGCGAGAAGCGCAAGCGCCTGGTGGCTTATCACGAGGCTGGCCACGCCCTCGTTGGCGCTCTGATGCCCGATTACGACCCTGTGCAGAAGATCTCGATCATTCCGCGTGGCAACGCCGGTGGCCTCACGTTCTTCACTCCCTCCGAGGAGCGGATGGAGTCGGGCCTCTACTCCCGCGCCTATCTCCAGAACCAGATGGCTGTGGCCCTTGGCGGCCGCGTCGCTGAGGAGATCGTCTACGGCGAAGACGAGGTGACGACCGGTGCCAGCAATGATCTGCAGCAGGTGGCACGTGTTGCCCGTCAGATGGTGACCCGCTTCGGCATGAGCGATCGTCTTGGCCCCGTGGCCCTTGGCCGTAGCCAGGGCGGCATGTTCCTCGGCCGCGACATTGCCGCCGAACGCGACTTCTCCGAAGACACCGCTGCCGCCATCGATGAGGAAGTGAGCCAGCTGGTGGCCGAGGCCTACAAGCGTGCCACCGCTGTGCTTACCGACAACCGCAGCGTGCTCGACGATCTGGCCGAGATGCTGGTCGAGCGGGAGACTGTCGATGCCGAGGATCTGCAGGAGCTGCTGATCCGCCGTGACGTGCGGGTGGCTGAATACGTCTGATCTGTCTGCCGATCCTGCCGGTCTTCTGATCGGCCTGCACCGCCAGCCCCTGCTGGCGGTGCTCAGGCCTACCACGCTTGAACAGGCCTGCCAGCAGCTCGAGCAGTTGCAGATGTCGGGCCTTCGCCATGTCGAGCTGGCCGTCGCCGTTCACGACGATTGGGTGGCGATGGTGCGGCAGCTGCAGCAGCGCTTCCCGGATCTGCGGCTTGGGGCCGCTTCCGTCTGCCATGCCGATGCTCTGGAGTGCGTTCAGGCTGCAGGGCTTACCTACGCCGTGTCGCCGATCCTTGATCCGGGGCTGCTCGCACAGGCCCGCGTCGCCGGCATCACCCTCGTGCCTGGGGTGTTCAGTCCCAGTGAGATCGTCTTGGCGGTTCAGCATGGTGCCGTCGCCGTGAAGCTGTTCCCGGCCACGGCACTCGGCCCCGGGTATTGGCGTTCTCTCGCGGCACCGTTGGCCCCCCTGCCGTTCTGCATCGCTGCCGGCGGTATCAGCGTCGCCGATGTGCCGGTATGGCTCGCTGCCGGTGTTGATGCCGTCGCCCTGGGCAGCGGTCTGTTCGTTGACGGCTGCTCTGCGGATGATTCAGGTCGGATCGCATCGCTGCTGCGGCCGGAGCTCGCTGCCCTGATCGCGCGGTTGCCGGGATGACGCATCGCAGGTGAGCTGCCTGCCTGCGCTACGTCGCTGCAAAGGCACGCCTACGCGACGACGACGACCGCCAATGCTTGTCAACCTGAGATTGTGGTGTTATCCCTGAGACAGGCGTGCTCCTGCCGATGTCTCAACTCACCATCAAGCTCAGCGACAAGGCCGATGCCTTGATCGCACAGTTGCAGAAAGAGATCTTCACCCGACGGCGCAAGAAGGTCTCCGCCGCAGGCGTGGTGGAGACCCTGCTGGAGAGCGGAGCCAAGTCCCAGTCGGATAAGCGCTTCGCCACGTCGTGGAAGAACCTGATCGCCGACATCGAGAAGGCCGCCAAGGTGGCCAATGCCTACGGCAGCAAACCCACGGGCCTCAGTGATGCTGAGTGGGCTCTGATCCTCAGCCACCGCAGTCGCGCCGCCACACCCAAGGCCACTCCAGCCAAGAGAGCCGCGAAGTCCGCGGCAGGGCGCCGCAGCGCCAAGACGCGGGCCGACTCAGCCGCCGCTGCTCCGATCCGCAAGACCGCCGTCAGGACAGCCGCTCCCAGAGCAT
>Ga0315899_10008178_pt1 | contig 11216 bp, 1 predicted proteins | sample LakEriMetagenome_2_FD_203518 | JGI IMG/M metagenome (GOLD analysis project Ga0315899, IMG submission 203518) | Freshwater fungal communities from buoy surface, Lake Erie, Ohio, United States - Buoy 4 MA112 | ecosystem: Environmental > Aquatic > Freshwater > Lake | place: USA: Lake Erie, Ohio...
GCTGGTTGGAGGGCGGCTGAGGCAAGCTGGAGCACGAGATCCCAAGGAAGCGAAGAAACGGTGGTAGATCCCTAGGGCAGACACCGTCAGGAATGATAGTCTGCGGGTCCGTACTGCGCGTATTCCTGCCAGTGTCGTCAGGGCCTTGTCACAGGCCTGTTGGGCTGTCGCGCCATCGGTATTTCTAGACAATTTTTTGAGACCACCCTCAACCTGTCCTACAGGTGTAGGACCCACTGGAAATGTAAAAAGTACCCTGGAAATGTAAGGAAGTATTCAATTATTTGGAGTCTAAGAATAATTAATTGCATCCGGACTCAAGGGGCAAATCATAATCAATAAACCGGAAAAGGCGCCCCACCCCTCTCATTTGAATTGCAGCCCCGCAGAACACACATGCGTGATGAAACCAAGCGTCATAAGTTTATGAGCGCTCAGTAGTTCAGCGGTGATTTTCACGAAATTACCTATCGTGAAAGATTTAATTGAAATCATTATTCGCGCATATACAGATGAACCAGAATAATATAAAGATGGTTCCAGATAGGTACACCGTTATACGAGAAGGATCCGGCGTAAAGCCGAGACGCATGAAAAAATCTTTGACACGTACAATACCCAAAGAGGAAATACGTAAATCCCACAAGAAGATCCAAAGGGTTTTTGAAACATACAAGAGTTGTAACGTCTAGTTTTATCCTGTAAAAAGCTGTCGAGGCTTTCCGATCTTTCATCGGCTTTGATAGCACGTACCGACTCGCTATCGATAAAGCCAACTTCACTACTGTCTACTGCCCTCGCGGGTGCCCCATCCGGACCGTTCCTACGGCGCTCAAGCTTCGCTTCAGCCCTTGTCCCGGTGTTCCTTCACTGCGCGCGTCAGCGTGCAAGCACCTCAAAAGGAGTGCTTTCAGCCGGCGCTACCTTCCATGCAAGACCGGAGCACTCGAACTCGAGCACATACCCTTCGTACGGACCCATCACAGCAAGATCTGTGAATACAAAAGCCACTAGCTGCCCGCTGTTGCTTCCGCTTGCGTCTGAGTGAGGGTTCTGCTGGGGGGCGAGGGAAGCCTTTGTGTTTCCAATAAGTTTCCCGTTTCGGGATCCGGTGCCCATTTTGATTCTTGCTGTCACATGTGCGGAAGGAAACAAGCTCAGGGCGAGGCCTGTAACATTGTACGAGGACTGCAGCACTGCTAGGAAGTCAGGGCGAGGGCGCTGGTTGATGGCGCAGCTCCCGAGGCACGTGCGGGAGTCCGTGAGCAGAAGCGACGGTTGAACGTTCAGCACCTGGCCTGATTTTGCTCTCAATTGCTCACCTTGGACTCCAGTGGCATTCAACGTCGAGTTCGCGAGATGCGGGTGGATTAGCAGCAGGTGGGACGCACCGTACACCGCAAACGGAGAGGTTACAAGCGCCGGAAGTGTTGGGACCACAAACTCTAATGTGTGTGCGTCGTATGGCCTATCGATGTGGAGATCCGTGAACACAACGCGTCCCTTGACACAGCGGAGGCTGGTAGTGCCGGACAGATGTGCGAGGAATGGGACGCCAGTAATGGAAGGAAGAGAGACGCGAACTTGCACTATGGCTGTTTCCTCCGCCTCCACCACCCAGCCGCTGCTATCGACGATCTGAATCTCGATAGGCGGCAAAGTGTCAGCCAGTGTAGACTGTCTTATCTGATCTCCCGTCACCGACAAATTGAGACTTCGCGGCAACAGAGTGATTGCAAAGGGCTCCGACGACAGGGTGCCGACTGAGAGGCTGGGTGCGTTGAAAATCAGGCTGACCCTCGGCACCGGAATGGAGACGGCAAGGGACAGAAAGCTGGCCAGACCGTTGACAATTGGAGCCGTGCCGTTATTTCCTGCGAGGGCAACAAGACTGGGATTGCGGGGTGCCTGGCTGTTGCCACCAGCGGCTTGCAGCACCTGCATCCGCACAGTGACTCCGGTGGGTCCTGTGGACGAGGTGGCATACGCAGAGGAAAGGGTGAGGACACGATTGCCCCCGCGATCAAGAATCATTACGGACGGCTGGAAAACCAAGGCCACTGCGGCGATTGCACCAGCGGGCTGTTGCAGCATGGCCATTCTGCTCGGCTCTCCAAACGAAACAGTGAGAGGCTTCGAGAGGGCTGGCACCAGGCTTCCATCCGCCGATGCAAAGCGAATCGTATAGCCCGACCCGACAATATCCATTTGCAGGTCCACAAAGTGAGCGTTGCCGTTGAGGGCCTCGACCGAAGCTACGCCGCCGTGTAGGACGCTGCACACTTCCCCAGAAATCTCGGTAGTGCATCGCTTTGCAAGGGCTGGTGACAGTTGAGATGAGGATCTTGTGCCAAAGATGAGCAGTTCCGCCGTGATATACCAACGCCTGCTTGTGGTGTTGCCGGAAGAAAACAAAAACTGATTGTGGTCCAGTTCTTGCGTGTTCTTGACGCCAAAGGTAGGGATCAGATTGTCAGCCCTGTCAAGAGCACCCACTTGGGGTTGCGTGCCCAACTGCACGCCAGGCCGAGGATCGGCTGGCTCAACAAGAATGGCGAGCGAGTGCGGCCGGCCGCGCACGACGCGAAAGGCGGGCGTCCGGATCTCAGCTAACCTGCCTGAAAGTTTCTCGAAGCTCAGACGGTAGAGCCCTGGACGCATTACAAAGAGGTGCTCAAACGTCGTCGCACCTCGCCGCGCATATCTCCGCAAGGAGCCACTGTGCTGCGAGAGCGGCAGCATGGCCTTGTGACTCTCGAATCCCACCAGACTTTGGATATCTGTCCCTTCAAGTGTCTCTAGAGACACTTGAAGCAGCCCCTCAGCATAGAAGAGGCGATTACCGGCCTTGTCAACAATTACCACCTCTGCCGACGGCAGAAAACTTCCCGCTTCTACCTCCACGACCTGCTGCTGACCCCTCGCCGCCAGGCCAGGCAGTACAAGTGAGGCCTCCTCGCCCGCCGGCATCACCTGGAAGGAATCGCTCTGCACCTTCTGCAGTTCACCGAGAGAAAACGTGATCTTGTAGCACGCGGCACTCACATCGATTGATAGCTTGTCAAAGACAGACACCGCCCCGCTGGGAAGCACCCTCGCCGCGTTTGGGTTGCTGAACATTGGTAAAGGATACGGGGCTTCTGCAGAGGGAGCGCCGTGCTCGAGGAGCGCGATCATCGGCTCTGTTGCTTTGAAGTTGGATAAAACGTTGCCCCCATCATCAACGACGGCTACTGACGTGTCAAAAACCTCTCCTGCAAAGACTGGAACAGTGCCGGGCTGGTGCAAGATGAGAAGTCTCGACGCTGGTCCTGTGATTATTTGTATTGGCGTCGTAGACACCACACCCTGAAAAGCGAGAGCAGAGGCCATTGATGAGCCATAAAACAACAAGGAATAAGTTCCAATGAGCGTGACGGACAAGTCTGAGAAGAGAACGCCGCCCTTCACCATTTTTCTTTCTCGATCCCCTCCCAGCCCTGCCGCTTCAAAGGCCTGCAGGCAGACATCGAGCTGACCTCCACAGCATGCAGGAAAGGGAAAGCAAGCGTCTTTCAAGAGCGCAGCCCTTATTATGGACGTTGCTACCGCCGAGTCATCTGCAATCCGATTCCCGCCGGCATCCACCAGAATGACGCCAGGCTGCTGCGTAAATACTTGCGCTGACAGACCGACTGCGACCTTACCCTTGGACGAGCCAGGCCATGCCTCCTGCACTACCTCCAGCTTGTTTGCAACCCCGGGCCGGACGATGAGCCAGACTTCGGTCGAAATCCTTGTAGGGGCATAACTAAATGGTAGGCCCACGCCACCGAATACCGTGTCTGCTGCAGGGAGCTGCACGGAGGCGCGGGCGCCAGATATAGCTGAGAAGACAACCTTGTGTCTGCCTATCTTATCAATGACCAGGTCTGTGAATACCGCACGTCCATGCTCGGCAACGACGCTAGTACCCCCCCCGAGCGTAGGCGTATAGAATTGGGCTCCGAGCAGTCCGCAGCACGGCAGCGACTGCGCAATAGTCACGTTGACACGGCTTATCGAGTCTGAGTCTATTCTTGTGCCATTCACATCGGTGCAGATCAGGACAGGCTCGACTGTTAGGGCCTGTCCTCCAAATACGGCCCAGTCGCGCGGCGGCATCCGCTCGACCACTAGCATTTGTGTACCCCTCGCGTCTGTTAGATCGAAAGGTTCAGATTGTGCCGGTAACACCGTCAGGTTGCTGCTATTCCAAAGCTGCTGAGGAAGCTTCTCAAGTTCAAATCGCATCATCAGCTGTGGTTCTGCAATGGAAGCTAAAACACCCAGGTTTGTGAAGCGAGCAATGCCGCTCACAGAAGTGTCTTGGCGAAAAGTGTCGTCGGATGACCCCAGGACGCCCAGCGCCGAAAACAAGCCCAGCTTGGGGTGCGGTCTGGAGTAATTGTCAACGAGCTTTCGCACTACAGATGCAGTAATCCAGATACCGCTCACAGGCACAACATTTCCATTCGCATCTATAATTGCGACAACGGGCTGAATCAATGCAGGCTGCCCGGCCATGAGCTGTCTTGGCTGCGCTAGCAGCGCCAGACCAAGAGGCGGCCCTAACTGCACTGTGAATGCTGCCGAAACTAAGGGGTCTACAGCCGGGTTGGAAAACACGAAATGCATTACGAATGTTCCGTTGAGTGTGCATCTCAGGTCCGTAAATCGAACACGACCTCCAACCAACGTTACGTTAGAGGTTCCCAGGAGCGGGACTTGATGCTTTAGTCCAATGGAGAGGGAGAGAGAGGCAGCTATCCACCCCGTGACGCTTACCTTATTGCCGTACGTGTCCACGATGTACAGGTGCGGCTGCTGTGCCAAGGGCTTGCCAATCTCTCGGTCTAGTTTAGGCTCATCTGTCATGATCATGTGATGCGGACCTGCGGGTGTAACACTAAAGGCTGGAGACGTAACAGAGTACTCCCCCCCTGGACTGTTGAAGGAGAACTGGATTCTGTAGCTCTGAAATTGCGTGTAGGAAGCTGTCGTGATGAAAAGATTGGTAAATGTGGCAACCCCATACCAAAGTTCTGCTCGTGTCTGACCCTGCAGGGAGATGTTTGAACTGTTGTGATGTTGATTGCTGTACAAAAGAGAGGCGTGTACAGCGCAAATATCATCCTTGTTGTTTGAAGCCCTTGCGCCTGAGAGGCCAGTGCTGCTGGTGTTGGTGTCGTTGACACTGACATTGCCGACATTGCTGCCGTTGCTACTGACCTGGACACTGTGGATGGTAGCTCCATTTGTCTCGCTTGCGTCATCAGTCACATTGATACCCTTAGGAATGGTGAAAATACTCGGTTTGACGATGAACTTATTGACCTCCCAGTCCGAGACAAGCCCGTCTCCGCTCACGTCAATCGATGCAAACGTGCTGCTAATGCCAGGATCCCAGCTTTGAAGAGGTCCAAACGCCTCGACATAGTTCGCGTATTCCTGCAGCGACCATGTGCCATCTTGGTTTGTGTCGTAGCGCAAATATCGCCAGTTGTAGTCTGCGAGACTGCCGGCGTCTATCCAGTACTCAACGAGCTCCCGCTCTTGAATAAAACCGTTTCCATCAACATCAACAGCCTCAAAACTCAGCTCTCCACCGTAGGCACTAGAGTATGCGGCGTACTCTAAGATGCTCCACTTCAAATCACCTGGGCGTTTCAAGATGTCAGACGCTTACACTCTCAGATTCAAACCAGACGATTGCTCTCAAACAGAAACTAAATTTCAGGATCAAGGGGAACAAAAGGGAGCAGCACCATCTCGATCATACGCGGCAAAGTAGAAACTGCTGTTCTTGTACTTGGAGGTCTGAGAGACGATCGATTTATTTACACCTTGGAGATCTACAGGGCGGTGTCTTGAACCGCACCACGTAGCTTTGAGATGCGCAAAATCAACCAATCGTACTACAGGCTGCACTGAAAACGCCTGGCCAGCAGTAATCCCAACAGACTGCGCAGGATGACGATCCAGGAGAATCTGGTGGACCTCATCTGAGATGTCAAACGGGGAACTATCGACTGCAACTGTCGTAGCTTCGGAGAATGAAATGTCCATATCCATTCGCTTTGCGCAGAATCTCAAAACCACTTGAGGAGATATCGAGGAGAAGGACAGGCCTGTGAACGTGGCAATGCCTGAACGCGTGACAGCTGTGGAAGACAAGTTGTGGTTAAGCTTTCCATGGACAAACATCTGACCCTCAAACGACGAACGACAAGCGGGCAACCAGGAACGGAAAGAAGATTGCAGCAGAACATCGTCTTGGGAGTACTTTGCCAAGACGTACATATGCACGAGAACGTTACTAATGGCTACAAAATTCGCGCCTTCATCTTGCACAACCACCACCGGAGGGCGCTCGAACCTGAAGCTGCTCCCTGCACGTGTGCCGTCAGGGACTTGAATACAGCTGAGCCGACTCCCCAAACCCGTGTGCACCACTAGCTCCGCAGACACAGTATGCAGTCCCATGCTCAGGAAATTGAGGCGATAGAGGCCTGCTTTGTCGATGCGGAGATCCGTGAATTTTGCACCCCCTGCTCGCAATTCCTGTGCCGTCGTACCTGCTAGAACCGCATCATTTGGCTGTGGACTGAGACCCTGCCAAGTTTGCATTGGCTCGATGTCGAGCTTGGAGTCGACCAAGGAAGTTTCGACGATCTTGCCGACACACATATTGCCATATTTGTCCAGAAGTAATAGACATGGCTGTTGCCGCAGCGCAAGGCCAGGCTGAGCACCGCTGGGTTGAAAGTCAGCAGAAATGATGAGCTGTGCCGGCTCAGCGGCAATGGTTTCGAATTCTTGCGATTCTGCTGATCGCAACCCCAAGCGGCTAAACCGCATTTGCATGCAGGCTGACGCTGCCGTCACGATCATGCCCCCAAACGTAGCAACGCCCTTGTCCACAATCTCAACCTTTTCAGACGAATCCGGAATTCCGGTCAATCCTTCGTCTGGATCAAAGTAGGTGTGAGGCGGTTTGTTGATGAGCGATGCCGTCACGGTGCTTCTGGAATCCGACGCGATCACATTCGCTGAAGCATCTGTGATGCTCACAATAGGTTGGACAGCCATGATCTGTCCTGTGACTACACCCCCCGGCTCCCGAACTATCAGAATCTGGCGCGGGTTTCCTATGCTGACTGCAAATGGCCAAGACTTGACACTGAGTGCTGGCGCGGGACTGAAGATGCCGTGGCTCATGGTACCAAGTGTAAACTTCATGCGATAGCACTTGGCAGTGACGTCGATTCTCAAGTCGGTGAAGCTGGCTCTGCCGTTGGCCGCAGTCACAATCGTTGTACCGAGTGTTGGCTGCGCCGTGTCGGACCTCTTGTCATCAAACAATGTCACTGCCATGTACCATGCCGTGTCCAGGTCCACGACATTCATATCTGATCCCGTCACTGAAACAATGGGCTGCTCAAGAAGCTCGACTCCGCTCTGCGGGAACTTCAAATCCCCACCGGGCTGATGTTCCACCTTCACAATTGACGCCTTGGTCGAAACGAGAAATACGGGCGAGACGATCCCTCGCAGATGGCCAGCGTCGGATCGCACAGCTTGCGAGCCGAGCCCCCGGTGAGTGAATTGTAGCACAAACGCTCCGGTGGTGTCGGACCTGATATCTGTGAATGTTGCCACGCTGGATGGAAGCAGGATCACGCTCCACTGCCTTGCCTGTCCTGCGTCAACAGCTGCCTTGGACGATTGATTCACTGGAGGCTGTTCGGGATGAGAGAGCAGCGAGACCAATACCTCACTGTCAAAACCGTCAAAACACACTGTGTTCCCCCCTGCGTCAACAACCTGGATGAGCGGCTGTTGTAGGCAAGCTTCCCGGACAACACACCCACTAGCCATTCTTGCCAAGAACAAGCGCTGCGGTAACCCAGCAATCACGTCAAAACGATTTGAGGTGAGTGTGCTGTTAGTTACTCCACGCTGCAAGTCCGAGATAGTGGAAAATCTCAGGCAATATGTGCCGACAGGCGCTACTGTGATGTTGTTGAAAGAAGCTATGCCAAACAGCGTGCCGGTGGCAAGCGCCGGAGACATGAGCGATCCTTCTGCCGCCGCGCCAGTGGAAGCAAGCAGCTCAAACGAGATGAGAACATGATGCAGTGCAGTGAGCGTATTACCGCAGGCATCCTGCAGCGCAATTATTGGCTGCTGCGTCAGAGGTTGTCCGCCGACACCGCCGTTGGGCTGACTGGTAATGCACAAGCTCGAGAACGAACCCGGAAAGATCTGGAATGGGGCGCTCGTGTCCGGGTTCAAGCCGCCTGCAATCACCTGTATGATGTAATTGCCAGAAGTCGTAACGGTCAGGGCGCTCAAGACGGAAATGCCATGCTTCGTCAGCTCCACCTGGTTGTGAACACGCTCAGGCGCTCGTCCATCGAAATATTGCCGCAGAATTGAGGTGGTTACGTATAAATCCGCATGCCTGACTCGAGTGCCCAGGGCGTCCTGAATTTGTACTACCGGAGCGGGCAGCAGAATCTGATCCGTGGTTCCATCAGACGGCGCAGATGTCAGAGAAAGTGCAACAGGAGCTGACGCGATGAGAAACCAGTTGGAGCGCACGGAGAGGACGGGCATCACAAGTTTACACGATGCGCACTGCCCTCCCCCATTTGTTGTCTGCTGGAAAACACTCAGGATACAGCTCCCGGTCACGATGCCAGACGCCACGCACTCGCCAGTATCGAAGGAAAAATCCAACGAAAAATGAGCGGAAGGCGACTGGATAGGCATCTGCCCCCCCGCGCCCACGCCTCCTCTTGACGCCACAACAGGATCCATGTAGTAGGGAGAAGAGGGGAGATGGTCTGAAATCATTAAGTGATCAAAAGCGATAGTCCCTTTGCAAGGCCTGGACAGACCCTGGCCACCCAAGTCGCGAAGCTCAGGTGCAAGTCCACCGAAGATGTTCACCTCAGCCACCCGTCCAGGCGCTCCAGACTCTGTGCTCGTCACGACTATGGCCACGTACCGCGCAAATGTCAAAGGATTTGATAGCTCCAGCATCTTGAAACCCGTCCTGTTGGTAGCCTTGTCAAACGTGCAAGGGGGGGTATGCCAGTGCTGTGCAAACTGCCACCTGCTGGACGCTGATTGCGAATTCCTAGTATATAGGTCTATACTCGTAACATGCGTGCTACTTACAGGCCTCGAGGCGGGGATTGTGACGATAAAGGGCGACGGAAGCCCCTGATCTTCAGCACGCATCTCAGTGATGTTGAAATCATCTCTCACCACGGCGCACTGGAGTTTGATCTTCTTGATATTGTAGCGATGCAACAGGTCAAAGGTCATATTTTTGCCAGGGGGTATTTGATAGAAGGTCTTGAGATTATTATCGACCACATTCCTGATGTCCTCGATACCTTGTTCCTGCCTGACGCTCTTCACGATAGTTACCATGTCGCTGCGGGGAATCCAATCATGCGGTCGGCTTGCGTTCGAAACGAGCGACACGACAATCTGCGACTCAAGCTGTACAGTATTGTCGGCCACGTCTTGCACTGAGACTTTTGGGGTCACTAGCGGTGCTTTGCGGACCTGGACTTGATCGGGCTGCGTGAGCATCAGGAGGTGATGCGGCACGCCGGGCGTGACCAGAAGCAAGTCCCGCTGCCCGAAGCCAGCAAGGCCGGGTGACCAGAAAACGACGCTATGCCTGCCGCTCTGGGCAATGCTGAGCTCGAAAGACGCGATCCCATCAACGGTGGTCATATTCGATGCACCCAAAAACATGTTGCCCAAGCAAACGTGACTCGTTGCGTTGCCCACGCTCAGAGTAGACACCACATTCGCCACCGCCTCGCCCGAGCAAGCAGCTGGAAGCGGTTCAGTCAGCAGCGCCGTCGCAAAGATAGTGACTGAAGGAAATGTTACGAGATTCCCATTCTTGTCCGTCACATACAGCTTCGGCGACACGGGGAGCGGCAAGCCCGCTGTGGTACTGGGTTTCAGGATGGACTTAGGATGGATCTTGGCGGGCGGCCCCGGTTTTGCGAGGAAATATGGAGACTGAATTGAGGACAAGCCCACATCAATGCCATCTACCAGCAAGCTGCATCGTATGGAAAGAAAAAAGACGCGTTCTGGTCGGAGAAGATCCCCAGAAATCTCTGCGACTTGCAGGTCAGTGAAGTGCGCGATCCCGTCGAGGTCCACTTTGGTGGTGAGAGTGCCTGTGAGGGGTGCTGGAGTGTTGTATTCAAATCGGCGACGAAACAAGGCCAACGTCACCTCGGCTTGCTTCGAGTCGTACCAGCCAAACGCCTGGTCTAACTTTGCAAGGATCTGAACGGCAAAAGCAAACGGCTCTCCGGATTCGGCTACTGCGGGCACATCCTGAATGATTTTCAAGCGGTACGGCGTCAGCCCAACCTCAATGGATAGCTCCGTGGTACTCGTGCCAACCGCCGTGTAGCGCATTACTGCACCTTTGATGGATGTCGCGATCCCAAGCTTGCCTGGCCCAGTGTAGGTCACAAGACCGAGTGCCGGCGCGCTAATGATTGCGTCCCGTCTAACGATGAGTTTTCTTGCTCCTACCACAAGCTCATGCCCGAGGTCACAGCGTGCACGAGGAAAACAGATTGCCGTCACGGCTGGTGCGCTGCTGTCTGCGACTCGATTCTTGCCGACATCCACCACCTCGATAATCGGCTGCTGAAGAAAGAGGCGGCCAGTCGCCATTCCAGCGGGTCTTCTCACCACTCGCAGCGCCTCGGCCGCGCCCGGCAGAACGTCAAAGACGAAGGAGGTTGTGGAGCGGGGCTGAGGCCGGATGGAGGCGAAAGAGGCTTGGTCAGCAAAGGCTCCGACAAAACTGGTCTCAAACAGCAAGCTATACCGCCCGACCTGGTGGACGCGCAAGTCGGTGAAGCAAACTGTGCCGCACATAGCTGCCTTGGAGGAAGCGCCTGCCAACAGATCCTGCGTCCTGTCGATCAGGCCCGCGACGGCCGAGCGCTGCCCGGCCGCTGGATCCGAGAACGGTGGATGCTCTTGTAAGCGCGCGCGAACTAGCTGGGACGAGTCTTCGCCATAGGGCCTCAGAGGCGAAATGAGAATAAGGCGAGGCTGTGGTGTCAAGGAAAAGCCGCTGTGGCTCCTGCAGGCCAGACTGCTGATATTGAGCGCAAACACATCCAGGCGGCCTT
>Ga0315899_10008179_pt1 | contig 11216 bp, 7 predicted proteins | sample LakEriMetagenome_2_FD_203518 | JGI IMG/M metagenome (GOLD analysis project Ga0315899, IMG submission 203518) | Freshwater fungal communities from buoy surface, Lake Erie, Ohio, United States - Buoy 4 MA112 | ecosystem: Environmental > Aquatic > Freshwater > Lake | place: USA: Lake Erie, Ohio...
GAACTCAGGCAAATCCGAGGTTTGGGAGGGGCACCATCGGACGTGAAAGGAAGGGTTTTGCACTTGATAGCCAACGTCGCTTTGCAGCCAGTAACCGACCAGCACGTTTCCCGAATCGTTAACCAGCTCAAGCATGGTCCGCCCCGGAACGATTCGGCGAAACTCTCCTCCTCTGCTTTGTTGGATTTGCTTCAGGAGGTCATCGGACGAGAGATCCGATGCGCCGAAAAAGAACGCGTAAACAATCGAACCCAAAAAGAAAAGGATTATGGCAAAGAAACCGCCCAGCACGATCAAAGTTAAATTGTTCATTTCGAAAGATCTTTCACCGCTATTCTGCAAGCGATTGGGCTACGAAGGGATTCCAATGTCTGGATGGCCCAACGGGCTTTCTTGACACATTGGGACCGCCAAACTCCTATTCGTTCGTATGGCTCTACGGGAACGAACCAACAGCAGTTTAACTCATGGACGCAGACGGTCCACTGCACCATTCCAGATTATTGTGGTAGCCTCAAGTCAAAATGTTCATTTGACACAAACGGCGGACGCAAAAAGGCTAACTTTCAAGATCGCCTTTTTGGTCAATTTGTAAATTCTTCTTTTGGACCAACGAATTGCAATCCTTCCCTTCGCGCCGTTTTGCTACAATCGATTGTCCTCACGCATCCCTCCCCAGGTCCAGCAATGGAATCGGCTTTATATGGCTCGCTCCAAGAAAGGCTCTATCGATCAGCGTCGCAGGTTCCTGATCGCGTCAGCAACCGGCTTGGCTGGATTGTCTGTAGGTGCCTCCAGGCCATTGCTTGCCAGGAATTCGGAACTTCCAGCGAACCACATGGGAGGCGGTAAGGCAAAGTCAGTAATTCTGTTCTTCTTATGCGGTGGCTCCTCGCACATCGACATGTGGGATCTCAAGCCTGATGCTCCCTTGGAGTATCGTGGTCCGTTTTCGCCGATCGCAACATCCGCCCAAGGCGTCATGATCGGTGAGCATCTGCCTCTCACTGCCAAACAGATGCATCATCTGGCGATTGTTCGCTCCGTGGGCGCCAGCGTCAATACGAATGACCACCACGCTGGGTACTACTATCAACTGACAGGCCACGTTCCCGACCCAACTTTCTTGTCGCTAGGAAACGATCGAAGACCTTATGCCGATGATTGGCCGTTCATTGGGTCTGTTGTGGGATCACAAAGACCGCTTCATCCGAGTCTACCTAATGCGATCACACTTCCTCACATGCCAAGCAAAGCTCCCTACACACGACCGGGACAGTTCTCGGCGAAACTGGGAGTAGAATACGATCCGCTTTATGTCAACGGCAGCTTGGCGGAACCGCTCGCGTTTCAGGCTCCTTCGTTAACTCTGTCTGGAGATGTAACTCCCGAGATGTTGCAATCCCGCAAACTCCTGTTAGGAAAGCTAGATAACGCTCGAGCCAAGTTTGAAAATGTAGCCGCGATTCGAACCTGGAAGCAACATCAACAGCGATCAATCGAACTGATGATGTCTTCGAATACCACGAATGCGTTCGATGTAGCGAGCGAACCTGAATCGGTTCGCGAACGATATGGAAAGACGGTCAACTCGATGAGCTTGTTATTGGCACGTCGATTGGTCGAAGCGGAAGTACCATTCGTTACTGTCTTTTGGAAAGAAAATGAAGCCATCGCGGACAAATGCAAAAGTGCTGGAGACTGGGACACGCATGGCAACAACTTCGGTTGCCTTAAGGAGAATTTGCTCCCCGAGTTCGATCAGGCATTTTCCGCTTTGGTAGAGGACTTGCACCAACGAGGCCTACTGGATCAAACGCTACTGATGCTGACAAGCGAGATGGGGCGAAAACCCAAGATCGGGGATCCACGCTCTGGCGGTCCAGGCGGCGCAGGTCGAGATCATTGGACCCATTGCATGAGTGTCGTCATGGGCGGGGGCGGCATTCGAGGTGGCCAAGTTTACGGCTCTAGCGATCGATTCGCCGAGTATCCAGCGGAATATCCTTTGACTCCTGCAGATATCGCAAAGACAGTGTATCACGCTATGGGTGTCGGGAATCTACAAGCCCGCGACACCCAGGGAAGACCTTATCATTTACTAGAAGATGGCAAACCCATTACAACGCTGTTTTCTAGTTAGCCCCGGAAAGACCTCAGAGGGACACAACATTTGTTCGGGTGGGTGGTTGATGAAATTGACCCACCCAATCTCTTGTTGCGGCGGGTGGCTCAAAGCGCACCTTCTCATTGCATTTGTTTGGATTATCGATGAGCTCGGTCTGCGGAATCGGCGCATCCTAGCAGACACGTTGGCACCGACCGGGACGAGCCCGTGAGCTATTTACTCGCCATACATTTTTAGGTTATCTCGAAAGGCAGACCAAAACCCAAAGTCGCGCTGATACTGTTCGGGCTGCATTTGGGCCGAGAAGCGGTTCAAATACTCCAGCCATTCGTTTGCCTGGTTCGTGAAGGAGAAGTTTGCTAACGACCTCGGGTTCATCCAGTCAGCATCGCCAGGCTCACTGCTTCGCAAGTATTGTCCGTCCTTGTCAAAATGCATGTTCGCTACAAGGAGTTGCGAACTCATTTGCAAGACCTGTAACATGCGGTCTTGTTCGGACATATCTTTTGTAGTTGCTTCCCATGCCATTCGAACTTTTGGCGGTGTGTTGCTGTCAGGAAATCGAAGGGTGTACGCTGCTCCAACCGAGGTCAAACCATCACGATTTTCGTCCACCTGAGCATCGGGCGGCAGCAACAGATTGATTGCTGATTCGGATGATAATGACTCCGGTCGAATCGGGTCAGCCAGATGATGGACTTGCTGAATCGTTGCCAAGTCCTCGCTGGAGAGTTTCTTGAGGTATGACTCAGGAGAAGCGTAGCCGCCGTTTTCGTAGGCATTGATCAAAATCTGCTTGTAGTCCGCTCGAAGATCATCGGCTGTCTTGTTCTCACGAACGCTTGGGCTACCGCTGCCAGCGATGAAGGTATAGCGGGTCGATGAAAACTCATTGAACCATTGTTCCCAACTGGACCCTACAGCTTCCACCAAGGGAAGGGACTCTGGAACCGGCTGAGCCGATGTGAATCCCTCGCGACCAATTTGCTGAAGCACTGCGGAAAACACATCCTGTACCTGACGATCACCCGATTGCCGCCGACCAGAAACTTTTCCTTGGTCTAGAAGACTGGAGTAAGCATTTATCGGGGATGAAATGGAGTCCATCATTTGAATCTACAAAATCACGAATGCAAGCAAACAGGAACGCGTTCCATTCCTTTATACTTATCGGCAGGCTCGAAGCGATCCGGGAAAAAATCTCAAAAAGGAATAGAAGCGAGTGAAGGAAAGACCTTAATGGAACACAGGATTTATTCGGGCAGGTAGTTGCAAGTTGAATTTGGATTTCTTATTCCGAATCGGTAACTCTTGGATCGGTTCTTCCGACGGAGTTTCTCGGAGATTGTTGCGGCCCAGGCGATAGCCAAGACGAACAGAAGGCGCGTCCTTCTTCTTACCGGAAGAAATTGCGCGCCCAAAGTGCGTGTCTCCGCGACGGTCGGGCTCGTCCCGACATGCCGCAATTGGTTTGGTGTGCTGGCACACCAAACCAATCGCGAAGCTAGGGCTCAAGCAATGATTTCTTTGACGACTCGAGCTGGGCGTTTATTCGTGATGATTTGCTCTTGGCCGCTATGGATGTACAATGTCTCATCGTGCTTCAATCCGAATTGATTCAACACGGTCGCTTGGAAGTCGTTCGGGGTCACGACGTTCTCGACCGCTCGGTGCCCAAACTCATCGGTTTTACCGAAAGTCATGCCGGGCTTGAACCCGCCGCCAGCCATCCAAATGCTGAAGCCTTGGCCGTTGTGATCGCGGCCCGCTTTCTCGGGTGAGCCATGTTCTTGTGTGACAGGCAATCGTCCAATCTCGCCACCCCAATGCACAATGGTTGAATCGAGCATGCCGCGTTGTTTGAGGTCCTTAACCAAAGCCGCCGCAGGTTTGTCCGTTTTCTTGCAGATCGACCTGAGCCCGTTCGCAATTTCGCTGTGATTGTCCCACGGTTGCCCACTGTGAAACAACTGAACGAACCGAACACCGCGTTCGACCAAACGTCGTGCGATTAAGCAGCGAGTACCATACTCTTTCGTTTCGGGATTATCCAGTCCGTACATCTGATGCGTCGCAGCAGTTTCCCTTTCGATGTCGAGCGCTTCTGCGGCTGCTGTCTGCATGCGGGCTGCCAATTCATAGCTCGCGATCCGAGCTTCCAGCTCCGATTCACCAGGATGCGATTCCAGATGTCGGCGATTCAATTCCTGCAGGAACGCAAGGTTCTGTTCTTGAAACTGTCCTCGAATATGCGGCGGTGGCTCAAGATTGAGAATACGAGGCTCTGTGGGTCGAAGGACAGTCCCTTGAAACATAGCCGGCATGAAGCCGTTGGCCCAATTGGTAACACCATCCACCGGTAGCCCGCCCGGATCGGTTAATACCATGTAAGCTGGCAAGTTCTGCGACTCGGAGCCTAAGGCGTAAACGAGCCAAGAGCCCAACGTGGGTCGTCCCAATACGCCGGGTATCCCTCCATGGAAATAGCGTATCGAAACTTCGTGCCCATTCGCGCCGGTGTGCATGCTGCGGATCAGGCACATGTCGTCCACGATCTCAGCCGTGTGAGGCAGCAACTCCGATAGCTCCGTCCCGCATTGCCCATGGGCCTTGAATTGAAAGGGGCTTCCGAAGAGCTTCTTGCTCGCCTCGTTCACGAAGCTAAAGTGGATATCCTCTTTGTAATCGGTGCCACTGTACTTCGTCAGTTCCGGCTTCGGATCGGTCAAGTCCATATGCGACGGACCACCATGTTGGAACAACGAGATCATAGCTTTGGCTTTAGGCTCGAAATGCGGCTTTCGAGAAAGCAAGTCATTGTGCGGTTTGGCAAGCGCGATCGACTTCGGTTTCTTGCCTTGCTCTTGCTGCAACAACCAAGTGAGCGCAATCGAGCCGATCCCCATTGCGTTCTCGGCCAAAAATTGTCGGCGACTAAAGAGTCCCATGATTGATCTGCTCCTAATCGACGTAAACGAATTCGCTTGAGTTTAGTAACGCATGGCAATAGTTTACCAAAACTTGTTTGGTGATATTCGAGCCGGGTGCAATGCCGCGTGGGTCTTTTTGGATGGCTCGCAATTGTTCAGCCACATGTGCCATCGAAAGCTGGAACTCGGCTTGGCTCGGTGGACGACTATATGCAATTCGCCAAGCGACATGCAACTGCGAGGGAAGATCACCAAAACTATCGACGGAAAAGGGGCCATGAAATTCTGCCACGCTGTCTCGCGTGCGTTCTTGTGGAACTCCCTCTGTGGGCGAGAATGCAATCTTGGTTTTCCATGTGAACGAATCGGAGTTCTCATTGGTAATGCAGTCCGTCATAAAGTCGATCGACTCGCCAGCCTCAACGGCGAACTCATCGATCTTGGTCTCGGCCATGTTATTGAGCACTTGCCATTGCCCTAAGAGCCCGCGTCGGTCCGAAACGATTCTTCCTCGGACTCCGTCGCCGTTGGGTGATCCGTGTTGAAGCGCGCCATTTATACGGATGCGGCTCTTGCTGGGCGACGTCCAACGCCGGATCGAAGCGTAGCGAGCCCCCGTGTGTCCGCCGTTTGGATTGGCGATGACCCAGCCGATGGTTGGGTCGGGACGTTGAGCTCCACCTTGCCATTCGGTTCCAGTCCAGTGCGGCAAGTCGGTGAAGTTCACGACTCGTTGCGTCGGTTCGTCGAATTCTCCATAACCATATCGCCACTCAGGTTGGAGCGGCGCAGGCATTTCGGGCTGATTAGCCAGTTGCTCGGACGACAATGGTACCGCTTCTCGCATGGCTCGAGCGGCTAGCAGTTCCGCTTGTTGCCATACGAACTCGCCGTTCATCATGATCAAAGACTGCGTCGCAACGGTGGAAACCGGTCGTCGTTCACAATTCACATCCATCACCGGTGCATCAAAACTTTGAAGCATAGCCACCGGCTGCGTTCGTCGCATTTGGAGATAGAGGCTTCGTCGTTTCTGTTGGCCATCGACAATGATCTGCCCTGCATCGTCCGCCTTGATCGCAATAGGTGGACCGAACATACTCGGCTCTAGTGTTCCAGACGCAACCAACATCCGGTCTCGAATCACCTCGGCGTCCAAGCGCTGGATCGACTTGCGCCAATAGGTCGCGTTTTCGGCATCGATAGCCGATTTGGATTCATCGCGAATGGCACTCTGTCGCCAAGCGGTCGACTTCATGATCGTTCTATGCAATTGTTTCAGGTCCCAGCCGCTTCGCATGAATTCGTCCGCCAACCAGTCCAACAGCGCCGTGTTGGTTGGTGGCATTCCAAGCTTACCAAACTCCGACGGTGTAGGCACGATCGCTTGACCAAAGTGGTGCAACCAAACTCGATTGACCAGCACGCGGGCCACTAGTGGATGTTTGCCGCTGGTCAACCAACGCGCATACGCCAATCGTCGTCCGCTGGTTTTCAAGTTGGGATCTCGTTCGGGTATGGTTGGTAATGCACCTTCATCGGCAGCGATCGTCAAGTCGGCGGGCAAGACTTTTTGTTTGGGCTGCTGATGGTCACCACGATGAAAGAGCAAGGTGTCTGGAGTGCGTTCAGGGACCTCGGTCATGGCTCGGATGAACTCTTCGACTGGTTTGCGAGCTTGAGTCTCGGCAATCTTTGCGTCATACTTTTTGAGCTCTTCGGCAGCCTGAGGAAGATATTGATACAAGACGCCTGGCGAGATGTTCACGCTCGGGTATGTTTTGAGCAGCATGACCTGCTCTTCGGAGCGTTCGTTTTCGGGCTTTTCGTAGGCTGTGCGCAGTTCCGTTTTTAGGGGCTCATCGTACTTGAGCAGTTCCTTGTCGAGCGCTTGAGCCATGTAAAGCTTTTGTTTTGCAGCTCGCTCTTCAGCAATTTTTTGGGCTTCTTGATCGATCGCGGCAGCTTGTTCGCGGTTTGCTTTTGTGTAGAGGGAAATGCGTCGCGCGTCGGGAACTCGCCACTGTTGCCAATCGAAAGCGGGTTCGAAAACAGCTCGCATCGCGAAGTAGTCCACTTGGGAAATCGGATCGTAACGATGATCGTGGCATTGTGCACAGCCGACACTGACACCCAGCAGAGATGAGCTGACGATCTTAATGGTGTCCGCGATAACTTTGTTGCGAGCTTCTGGACTATTGTCACCAGATCCGGTTCCGTCAGCAGCCATCGTGAGGAAACCGGTAGCGGTCAGCAGTTCAATTTGCTCCGCAGTCCAATCGCCATTGCGAGGGCCTGCCAGTTCATCGCCGGCTAATTGTTCGATGATGAATCGATCGAACAGTTTGTTGGAGTTCAGGGACCGAATCACATAGTCGCGATACTTCCAGGCCCAAGGTCTAACAGCGTCTTCCGTCGTTTGTCCCTCGGAGTCGGCATAGCCAGCAACATCAAGCCAATGTCGAGACCAACGCTCACCGTAATGGGGAGATTCGAGCAAGGTATCGATCATTTGCCCAAACCAATTGGAGTAAGTCGATTTGGTCCATCGTTCCATATCTTGGAGGCTTGGGGGCAGGCCGGTCAAATCAAAGTAGGCGCGGCGAATGAGAGTCTCACGATCAGCGTCAGGCGAAAAGGTGACGCCAGGGGGCATGGCTTGTTGGAGTAGCGCATCGATGGGCGTGCGAATTCGGTCAGCCTGTTCGCTAGTCGCTGTGCTTGTGATCTCTGGGACAGCGGGGCGAGTGATGGGACGAAAGGCCCAATAGTCACGATCTTCCGCGGTGATAGGGACACCGGGCCCGATCTGTTCTGGTTCAGGCCGATCAGTCTTGGCACCAGCCTCGACCCATTTTTTAAGTATCGCAAGTTGCTCGGCGGGCATGTGAGCTTCGCCGGGTGGCATTTCGCCGCTGACAACACGCTGGATCAACAGGCTTTCACTCGGTTTTTCGGAGTTGATAGCAGCGCCGGAATCGCCCCCTTGTTTCATAAACCGGACAAGTCGGAGGTCGAGGTTACCTTCTTTCGTGTCGGTTGCACCGTGGCAATCAAAACAGTGCTGCCTGAGAATGGGCCGTATATGCCGCTCGAAAGTAGGATCTTGCGCGTTTGCAGAGCTGTGGTGCACGCAAAGCAATATCGCTACGTGCGCAGCCAAATAGACAAGTTTGCGGAGGGACATAATAAAGGCGGGACCTGTGGCAGGCGGTGGGAAGACGAACTGTTAGCGGCTGGACGCGAGCCATTCGATTAAACTCATCTATCAGCCATTTGCCGAACGACACGTTACCGAAGGACTGACACTGTCAGTGCTGTAAGTCTAATACCATTTGGGTGGGTGGTGGGTTGAAACTGCGAAAAACAGTTCCAACATCACTCAGCGTAGCATAGTTAGACTCCAGCGAAAGGAGTAGCGGCGAAACCTGGATCTTGTGATGAAAGCCCTTCCAGGGACACAGCATCTGTTCGGACCGATATCGGGCGATGCAACGCGTAAAGAGAGTGCACATTCCGGGAATCATCAACTGGCAGATGGCGCAAAGCGTCCGCTATACGCCATGCAACTTGGTGACCAGAATTTCGAAGTCTTTCTCCAGGCCAGTCCGATTTTGTGTGGATGCGGGGAATTCAGTTTGTGAATCAACGATCCTCGCTCAATCACCGCGAATACGAAAGGATGTCAGGGTGCATCGGGCAACGTTAGCATCGATGCGTTCACAAAAATACAACCGGGCTGTTAATTGAACTCCACCGCATTAGCTGATTAGGGCATCTCTTTTTGGTGGCCGACTGTATTACGATGTACCAACATACCGAGCCTGCGCAGTAGGAGTTAAGGTTTTTAGTGGAAACACATGCTTCTAAACGTCTTGTAGAACGTACATTCTCAGGTCCACAACCGTTTAGCAGCCTTATCGCCAGCTTTCCATTTTAGAACCGAACCGTCGCAAGAACAGCCCTTGCAAGCTCGAATTGACTAGGATGGGATCTCATGTGGACTTCGGACAAGGTAGAGATCATCGCTTTAATGCACAAGCGGATACCTTTCGAGACAGGTGGTGTGTCCCCCGTTTGCTCGTTTCGCCAAGACTTTTATTGAAATGCGCCATAAGTCGACTGGCGAATTCAACTTAGCTGGCGAACATGTGCTAGGGTTAAACAACATTCACCGTCGCTGACAAGGGCCATCTAAGAATCCCGCGGAGGCCAGCGATCAGTTGTTTAGCGAGAATACATTCGGGTATGCTTCCTTTTCGGGATGTATCTTGGTGATCGATCCCGATCAGCAATTGGTCATCGTCCAAGTGAGGAAGCGATTTCGACCAGAAGACAACGAATATTGGACCCGTTTCTTTCGGGTCGTAGCGGACACAATCCAGACACCAACGAAGTAAAACACTTGGGCTAGAAGCGTTCACTGAAGCACTTGTTGCTTGTGGGCTTGGACTTTCTGCCGCAACAGGTGCCCTTATCCATCGCCCGGCGTTTTGATGCCTTATCGATGGCTCGAGGACGAATTGACGGAACTAACCCAATTACAAATTGCCGGCACCGATCTCTGCTTGATAAAGCTCAGTGACCGCCGTGCAATCGGCAATCGATGAGCTACTGAACTTTAACCGGGAGATTACGCCGATGATGTATCACTCAATTCGATTAGGTTCAACCTTAAAGCTGTAGTTAAAGCATTTTTGGAGCGAACGCCTGGTTTCAACTGGTCGTCGAAACAAGCCTAAATTGTCATCGACCGACAGCACGACTACTATCCAGGCGGTAAATTAGCAATTTGGAACGCTGATTCGGTGCTAGTAGAAATTGAAGCTGCCATCGCCAATGCTCGCAAAAAAACATACCTGACATACTCGTAAAGCACATCGCGGATTCATTCCAAGTCCAGACTTTCATCCGTAAGTCTTTGCCGCAGCACCATATGCGATAATTGTGACCAAGTCCTTTGCTGACAGCTTTTGCACACGGTTTGGCTGACGCGATGTTGGGCGGACCTCTACTAAGCTTCGTCCGCTTTCGATCGATCGCTGGTCGCCGACGTCACATACAAGGCAAAATCGGTGTAAAATAAATTTTCCACAAAAATACTAAACTTGGCGATTGCATAACTACGAAACTGTTCGTACTATGATTTTGGTACAGTTTGCGACGTAAACGTTTTTTGTTTCCTTTTGTTCATTGTAAAGGTATTTGCTATGAATAGGTCTAAGCTAACGCGGAAGTCCCTTTCGCGAAAAATGTTTGTTGAACGACTTGAAAACCGGGCGCTCCTGGCCGGCGACATCTTTCACAACTTCGTGATGCCGGAAGATGCTGATGCGAGCGGAGGTGTCACACCGTTGGATGCTCTTGTTGTGATCAATGAGCTCAACGCGAGGATTGCAGGCACGGCCTCGGATTCCAACTCTGCCTCAGGCCGCATGAAGACGGACGTCGACGCAGACCAAGCGGTAACGCCTCTCGACGCCTTGGTTGTAATCAACGCATTGAACGCGCAAACAGTTACCGGTGCAGACGGTGTGAAATCTAGCCAGGTAAGAACTGATCGGCGAATCGAGTTGATTGAGAAGGCTATCGAAACGAATTCGCTTCCACCCGAACTTAGCGTTGACGAAGCTCAATCTATACTCGAGACATTACGCAAAGGGGGGCGACCAGAACTAGGTGATAGAGTAGAGAACGGTTTGCTTCGTTGGGGGCAGGAACGCAGCCCCATCTCTGACGATATAACACCAGTTCCTAACAGTGAAGCGCAGGAGTTCAATCCGTTAAGTTTCGCCGTTTCGCAGCGATTGGAAGCCTTCAACGTTTCCCCGTTTGTGATTAAACAGGTCTCGGAAGAGATTCGTCAAGCCCAAACCAATGGCACACCGTTGGATCTGGCTCAAATCCGTAACCGACTCGGCGAGCGAGGTGTGGATGTCGACACGATCATGCCAGTGCCGAGTGCAACGCCGGATGCCTCGTCTCCTGTGACTCCTCTTCCGCCCGCACCTGATCAACCTGATCAACCTGATCCGTCCGGCAGGCCCAGAAGTCCTGACCGACCGGAACACCCCGAGCCGCCTATCACCATTGCATTGATGGTTACGGAGCCGGTTGCTGTTTCTTTTTTGGCACGGCTCGCAGAGGCGGGAGTGTCT